>Ga0179593_1572494_pt1 | contig 11098 bp, 9 predicted proteins | sample CZODoug2_1_08_16_FD_185931 | JGI IMG/M metagenome (GOLD analysis project Ga0179593, IMG submission 185931) | Vadose zone soil fungal communities from Angelo Coast Range Reserve, California, USA - CZODoug2_1_08_16fungal (PacBio error correction) | ecosystem: Environmental > Terrestrial > Soil >... | reverse complement strand
CAGTAACATTGACTCCTCAGTGAAGTCGGCCGTACATCTTTCTCAAATATCCCACCAAAAATCCCTTTTTTTTCCCTCGAAGGTCGCCGGGCGTCTTTTCCCCTGGACACCCGGCCATTTTCTTTCCCCCTTTCCCTTTCGCAATTATGCGCCCGAACGCCACAACTTATTCATAACTTTTTGATTTTTTTTTTTTGGGGTTTTCGCGTGTTTTTTTTTTAACACGGTGCCCCGCTAGGGTCGCCGTCTCCGCCTCGGTCGGGATGATTTTTTTGGATGGCATGTTGAGAGTTTTTCCCGGACTTTTTTCGTCTTTTAAAAAGATGGTGAGTCCTTTTTTCGACACTGGCTTGAGCCTTTTTTCTTGTCCCCAGGTGGTTTTTACGCTTTCATCTTTAAGAGTCTTGCGCGATTTTGCTCCCCCTTCGTTGTTGCACTTGTACGTTTTTCCCCTCTTTACGCAGGTACGATGTCTTTTTTCTCTCGCGAATTTCCCTTTTTTTCTCCGCGTTAAATCATATAGATCCTGAGTGTGTTGACGTTTCTGTTCGTTCCTGAGCGCCTTGTGCTGCATCGCTACCCCTTCTTCTTCGGAGGTGAGGATGTGAGCACCCCGGTAGCCCTTTTCCTTCATTCCAGTCCAGCTACATCTCTTTTCCCTCCACCTGGTGAGTGTGTGTTCTATCCGTGAGTTTTCGGTAGGTTTCCTTTAAACCAGCAATCAGACCTAAGGTACCCCGTACCAGATCTTCATCCTCTCAATTAATGGTGCAGGCCTTCCTGCCCTTTGTTCAGTTTCTCTGATTTTAGGGGTTCCGCTTTCTTTTTTCATCGAGCAACAACACGGCTCTTCCCCCCGCCCTTCAAGTAATTGCTTCTTTTTCTTTAGCTCGGCTGCCTACTGACGGGCTGACCGCATACCAACCTATTGCCCCTTTTTGCCGGTTCGCTTTTATGATTGCCGATGTCTTTTTTTTAGGAACTTGGCGGGCTTCAGAAACTTCTTGATGTTAGCTTTTCTTTTCGAAAACTTAAAAATTCCGCACCACAACGACGGGGTAAAGGTTCCCCCTTTCCAAGATCCTTAATTTTCACATACCCTTCTTTAGTAGCATCCCTTTTTCCCTAAAGAAAGTTAAAGTACTCCTCCCCCGTTGCGAGTTCCCTCTTTCGCGCCAGCGAGATCTTTTTTCCTGAGGTCCTTTTGCGTGGTCCTCTTCTATTAAGGGCGCAATTCCCTTGGTGATTGAAGTTAAGTTTCCCTTTCTCTTCGGCGTGATGTGTCCGATTCGCAAGAAGATAGTTCGGCTTCCCCTTCGGCAGAGATTTTTTTTTGATGCTTTCTCTTTCTTTTCAGCGGCAGGAGCTTTTTTTGCCCAGGGCAGCTCCCAGACCGAAGTTTTGATGGATAGAAGCTCCTTTTTTTTTTCTTTTTTTTTTCGTGTTCCCCCCCCCCCAGCAGGACGCCCCCCCTCCGTCGCATGTCGTTTGCGAGTTTTGTCGGCGTCCCTCCCCCCACGCTAGCACCACTCCCTTTCGTCGGCGAGTTTTCCCTTTCTTTTCGATACTCCGCCCCTCCAACCAATTTCCGGTGCGCTATCGCATTCCAACGATGGGTTTTTCCCTTCCCCCCCCTTCTAAGCCATTTCGCCCTGCACGGAGAAAATAGCTGGCTGGGAGTGTCTCCTTTTTTTTTTCCCCAACTTCGGCGTCTTTTTTCTTGGGTGGCACGGCTGCCGTCGCGGCGCGTCCGTTGTTTCGATAGCTGGCGGAACCCCCATGGCTACTTCGCCTGGATCTTTTCTTCAAGTTTTTTTTTGGCCCCCTTTCCTTTCTAGAGCAGGTTTCAATTAACAGTGAAGAAACTTTTTACCACCAACTTGTGCGCCTTCGCTGGGGCGCCCCCCTCCGCATTTTGGTGGCTTTTTTTTCTTCCCACTTGTTTTTTTAGAAACGCGCGCTCCCATCAGTTTACGTCGACATTATCAAACTCGCCGTTTGTACGTTCAAGCGACTTTCTTTCGTCCACCAGGTTCAGGTGTTCCCCTCCACCCGCTTTTTTATGGATCTTTCTATACTGCTCCTCTCCGTTGTTTTTTTCCCCTCCTACAGATTTTTTTTTAGACGCTTTCTACGTAACATCCTTTCTCCAGTCCCTTCTCATGGATGTGTCATTCTGCCCTATCCCTTGATGTCCTTTCTCGCCCTTTTTCTTGGATAGGAAAAACTTTCCATGCCGCTGTCCCTCCTTCTGGCTGCAGTGTCGCCCCCTCTCCCCAGCTTTTTTGATTCCCCTTCTTTCCCGCAGTAATCTACACGTTATCCTCTATCAACTAGCCATGCGGCCGCCCCTTGACGGACCCACGCTGGATTTTCCCTGAGTTTTAGACTCTTTTTGACAGAGCTTCACCCATTCGCCGTGGAGTCCCCTTCTCCTGCCTGCGCCAACATCAGGGGGTCTCGCCATGATTTTTTAAACCCTCAAAAAAAGCGCCAGTGGATTTGCTCTACCAGAAAGGGTAGAATCTGCGCGCCCTTTTTTTTTTGAAGGCCCCGACGCCCCTGACACCCTTTCCTTTATTGTGAGCTTTTTTCCCTCAGGGCACCCCCCCCAATAGAAGACCCTGCTTTTCTATTGGTTCGTATCCCCTCACCGAATCACTGGACCCCTCAAGCCTACCGCGCTTTTTTCCCTGATGGAGTGGGTTCCGATCCCCAAGAGCGTATAACTCCGCGATTCTCTATCTTCATCCGGACCTTTCTTCCCCCCCTGGTTTGAGCCCTTGGAAGAACTTCCTATGTCTAGCCATGCTCCCAATGCTGCTGCCCCTGCTGAGCCGGTAACAGCAGCAACGCATTATGCTCGGACCGGCATTCAACTTCCGCGACGACAACGCGACCCTGTCCTTCAAAGACTCTCCGACTTCCTCCAGAATAACTCTCCTTTCCTCTTACAAGAGACCCCCCCCTCACTCCTTAGTAGCGAGACTGAGTCGCTGGATCTTTTTAAACTCTTGTTGCCTTTCCGGAGTAACTGGACTTTTCAGGTCTGGAACAGTTTCATGAATAAGCGATGGAGCCCCCTTTTTCGAGGTGTATCCCTACGACTTTTTCTTTTCTTAGTTGTTCTCCCCAGTTGATTTCTTTCCCCGGCCAATCACGCCCTTTTCACAAGACGTTTGCTCCGGACAAGGGATGCTTTTCATTGAATCATCCCCCTTTTCTCGCACTTTTTTTTTCTTTTTTCTTGCCATAGGGGTTTCTCGTGCGATCAAATCCCTCCTCCCCCCTCCTTCGATGCCCCTGAACACTCACCTTAACCCAATTAATGATTTCTTCCTATGGTGGTGCCCCCTCGGGCCACGACTCGTGACCCCGAAATAATCGGCAATTGGCGTTGCTTTGAAAACTGAACACGGGTCCTTTTTTCGGCACCTCCTTTCTTTTATTATTTCTTTTTTGATGAGTTTTCTGGTTTCCATCTGACGCTGACTCCCTCCAAAAACATCACGGCGTCCGAGTGTTCCCCTCAACCCTGTGCGGAACCGGATTTTTTCTCCCAGCGGCAGAGGTGGTACCTTCCGTGCCGAGAGACTTTTCCTTCTTCCCAGGAAAAGAACCCACTTCAAGGCGCTCAGGGGACCCCCTTACAACTCCCCCCCCCCCTCCTCCTCCCTTTTTAAAAGCTGATACCCCCTTTACATCGGGTAAATTTCCTGCCTCCATCGACCGCGTAAAGACGGCCCCGATTTGGACGCCTCCCCCCCTGAAGATAGTGGGCCGCACTCTCTCCCTTTTACAAGGGACTCCACGTCATGGATCAAATCAGCAAGCCAATCTTCCTTTCTCCGAAAACACGTCCTGATGACAAACGTCTAGTTAGTCCGGGCAAGCAGTGATCTACCTCAACTCTCCCTTTTTTCGGCTTTCATCGTTTTCTTTCCCTCGGCTTCGTGATACACTCTCCCCCCATCTGTTCAAGGAAATTCTCCTCCCTCTCGCCGGCGAACGAGGAGTAACACATCAGACCCGACCGTTCGGATCATTTTTTTCTGACACGTTCTTTTCTTTATTTGACTTTTTCCTTTCCTGCCAGGAGACTGAGACATGTCCAACGCAACCGCGCCTTTTTTTTGGGAACTGCATTGCGTCCCGGTAATCGAGCGGCTGACGACGACCCTTCTTTTCCTGTTCTGGCTCCTTCCTTCTCTTCGGTTTTTCTGATAAGATAACAGACCCTTTTTTTCGTGACTTCTGGCCGTCAGCTCCCCGTATCCTTTCTCCCCTTCTTCCATAATTGTCAGATTTCTTTTCCCCCCACTCGCAGTCGCCTTTTTTTATATTGGGCCACCCCGTCCTTCTAGTCCGTCATTTTTCTTCTTGGTCATTCCTCAACATTAATTCCTGTCGACGTTGATGGGGAATTGTGCCGATCAGGTAGCCGTTCTTTTCTTTCCCCCTCTTCAGGTCGCTTTTTTCGCGGATTGTCCTTTCCAGAGTGATCACCTCCTTTCAGGGCCAGGGACGCTCTTTTGTTTTGCCGAAAACGATGCGTGTTTTTCCAGTATTTCGCCCCTGGCTTGCGCATCGTTTTCCCTCGAGGCTTTGTTTTTTTTTCTTTCCGTTTTTTCTTTTTCTGCGGATGATCCTACGTTCTTGCCTTGTCCGTCCTCCTTTTTTTGCGTCAAACTCCATTTTGTTCTTTAAGCAGGAGATGGTTCTCAGATTTTTCCCCTTTTACACTCCCCTCTTTTTTTCAAGAATCCTTTTTTTTTTTTAGTTATACTTGAGTCCATTTCCCATGAGCGACTTTCTTTTGGTTGATAGTTTAATGTCATTCGCTGCTCAAGATTAACTATCTTCTCCTTTTCAGAAGTATCTTTTCCAGATTCCCTTTTTTCCCCCTCTTTAGTGTGGTAAAAAATAGGCCGATCCCCCTTTTTTGCTGGCTCTTGGTAGGATTCCCCTTTTTTTGGGCCCATGTTAAACCAGAATCGCAAGCGCCCCTCCCCCTTTCCCCGCTATTCCTTCTTTGTGCATTTCTTTTTTCCTGTTTTACAAAAAAATCCTTTTCCATCTTGATTTTCGGGTGATTGATGGAGGAGCCAGATTCAACCACCCCCATTCTCTTCCAGGTCAACGCCTTCAAGTCCTTTTTAATGCCGGTGAGGGTCTCCCCTTTTTGAAATGTAACGTTTCGACCGACATACCCCCTCCCTCCAGCCTTTCCGTTTCTCCTTTTGCAATAGAACGGGCTCTTGATGCCGTTCGCGTAAATCCTTTTCCCCTCACTTCTATGTCGATCACCCGTGCTGCGGCCTCGGCCACATTTCCTCCCAAACGATTTTGCGCTTTCCCGGCGTAGATAATGCGTCCACCTCTAGCCACATACGTTCTTCTCCTTTAATGATGCCAGAAGGAACACGCCGTTCCGTGACGTCCCTTCCCTAGTTTCCGAGCGGTTTTTTCGAGGCTAGGAGTTAATTGGCAGTCGGGCGTTTCTTTCTCTTTATTCATGGAGCATCCCGATACCGTTTGATTGCAGTACAGGTCTCTTTTTTTCCTGTGATGACTTGGCAGAATCTCCCTTTTATGGTAAAGGCGCAGCTTGCAGAGACATTTTTTTCGAAATTATTCGCGGCTATTCGGTCTTCCCGAGGCTTCTATGTGGCCTTTTTTTTTCAAGACCCTACTCTTATGAATCTATCGCTAGCCTGGGTTCTTCGTTTGTCAGTGGGTCGCAACAGCCAGGACGACAGCTCTTTTTCATGGCATTATTTCCGGACTTCTCCCCCCTTTTCAAAACAAGAACAGCGAGTCTTCGAGTTTGCACCTTTTTGCAACTGCAGACACCGATTAACCAAAGCAGTGGTCTTCTCCCTTAAAACTCCCAAAAAGGGTGTAAGACCTCCTACCGACCTCGACAGGCGGCTAGGTAGCAACTTCCTACCTTTTTTTTGGGTTGGTTCCAAAAAGCCCCGCTTTCCGGACGGCGCGGAAGCTCTCTGTTGGCATGAGGCCTCCCCCCCCCCCCCGGCGAACTGTCCCGATCAGATGGCGCTTTTCCAAAATCGATCCTTTTTTTCCTGAGTAAAATCGTGTTCGTCCGGGGCTCCCTTATGCACCGGTTCACCTTCACCTTCAGAACCGGCACATTTCCCGGGAACACACGACCGTGTGAAGCTTCAGCTGTTCTCCCCCAGCGCATCGAATGTGGATCTCTTCTTTCCCCCCCATTGGTGATAATGTCACACTTCTGACGCTACAATAACGTCCTAACTATTCCTCAAATCAGCTTTTCTGGTTTTACTTGATATAAGAGAAGGAATGGAGTATCGTTCATTTCATGATTCCTCCTCTCTCTTGATTCTATCTCCTCAACTAACTAATAAAGTACACCACTTGTCTGTGCTTTTTTTCTTTCGCCACCCCCCCCCACACAAAGAGAAGAATAAGAATTTCACTTAACCTACCCACATCCCAATGGGGGAAGAAACACCCGTCTCCCACTTTACTTTTTACCCCCACAGCAAAAAAAGGCGACCCACCACAACACCCCAACCCAAACACACCCCACACCCCACCCCCACCAAACACTGGCCCTCTTCACACAAACCCACCCCCCCCATCATCTTTTCTGTCGCCACCCTCCACTTTTTCTTGAAGCAAGTTCAAGATACACACCTTTTGACGGCCCACAAACAAATGCGCATTGTGGCCTTTGACGGAGCGCTACGCCCCTTTGAAAGCGTCCAAAACACGAGTTGTCTTTTACTTTCCCCCTTTTCCCTCTCTCTTCCCAAAAGTCTCCACTTGGTTTTCCACCCCCCCACCTTACACGATGGAAGCTTCCCTTTCCAGGGCGAAACCAGTTCGCAGAGTTGGATTTCGAACTGTTGACCAACCCCACCCCACCCCCTGACCCCCCCCCTTTGTTATCCCCCCCGAGATCCGCGACGTGCCAACCTTCCCGCGCCTCCAGGAAACTTGCCAAGGCTTGTGCTCCTCCCCACCCCTCAGTGGAGGCTCTGCTTACCATCAGTCCCTTATTCGGAGGAGGATGAACCCTGGTGGCCTCTTCTTTCCAGAGCTAGTTATATGTTGGGTCTCCTGGCCTTCGCCAATAAGCTTACTCTGGAGTTGTGCCTCGCTTGTTCTCCGAACGAAAACTCCCCCCTTCGGTCGTCCTTAGATGGGGAGAAACTCCACCAAGCTTCTAACTCCAGCGAGCGTGCTCTCTCTTCATAGGACTTCGTTTCTCCTTTCTACTGTGCACACCCTCCTGAGAGAAGACAGCACTGGCCTACTCCCGGCGATTTCTCGTCAATGCCCTGCTGCACGTAGTTGCCGTTAACAGTAAGACCCCCGGAATCGGCGGCAGAAGAGAAACTTTTTACCCGAATAAATCTGTCGACTTGCGACCTGAGTCTCCTTAACACTCCCCTTAAGAAAAGTATCCTTAGATTGAAGAGATTGCTGGACGAACCCCCGTTCTTTTTTTCATGCTGTTATTTTCAGTGATTCTCTCTTAGACGTTATGTGCTCGATTGTACCCGCTGAAGGGATTGACGCTTTCCCCCTTCCCCCCTCCTTTTGTGCTTGGAAGAAACCCCATTTTTTTGTGAATGTGCGGACTTCCATGTGATCGACCTTCCCCACAGTTGATTTTGACACCCCTTACAACTTGTTGGAAAGAACTTCTCCTCACCTCTGTTCGATTCAAAAGATATAGACCTTCTTCCTTGCTGATGCACATAGTTTGTTTCCGATAACGTTTCCCCTCCCCTTTAGATTCCTCCCCCTTCATCCCTCCCTCCTTGAAAGGGAGTGAATCCGAGAAGGGGGCGTGGCTCTCTCATTGGCAAACGACTCGAACCTCATTTTTCCCCTTGTCAGTGGACCCCCGAACCCTCTCCACCCCAGGCCTGCCCCATTGGAAGGGAGGACCGGACCTTGTGTGTTTTGACTTGCGCTTGCCGTTTTTTTGCCATTCGGCCCTCCCCCCGAGCCCCCAAATCACAGGATAAGTTCTTTTGTTTCCCACACTTTTCTTGAAAAATCGACCTTCACTCTGACATGAAGTTCCCCTTTCAGTTGCTACATCCTCCCTTCTGAGAGCCTTCCTCCCTTTTCCGCGATGCCAAAGCTGCAAGGTTATCATTGATACCAAGGATAACGTCAACCCCCCCTTCTCCTCTTTTTGAACAGTTTTTTTTAAATCGCGAGCATTCTTCTCCCCATCGACCTTTCCCAAGCGATTTGACTGCCGCCCCCCCTAAGATCGGCCCCTTCCCAATTTGCAAGTCTTTCCCAAATCCTCTCCCGCTGCCCCCTCAAGCGAAGACCTTTGACAAAGCAGCTCTGCCCTTTGCAAGAAGTGATCGAATTTTCTCCCCCCCCCCTCTTTTCGGCACAATCTCCTTCCCCCTGGCCGGCTAGTGATCCCCCCGCAATGCCCTCCTAACGGAAATCTCCTCCCCCCTTCCTTTTGCCGACCCCTTCTTTCCCCTTCCGACCGTGAGTTCGGAAGGTTTCTGAGATTTGGGCAGTTTGTTTTTGTTTTTTTCTGGCCAAACAGACTTGCGAAATGGACAGGACACCCCACATTCTAAAATTTTTTCGGCCTTTCCCTTTCCAGGCAGAGTGAATTTTCCAAGAAATCGGACCCCCCCTTCGTTTTGGTCTTTTTTTTAGTAGCATTGCCTCTTTTTGCTGAAGGCCGTCTTTTTCCAATGGGATCCTCCTCCTCCAGTTGTGTGTTTTTTTGAGATCAAGAACCCTTTTCCCCTACCGTGAAGTTCCTTTCAAATTTTTCCAACCTTCCCGGCGTTTCACCTTTCCCTTGGTGGGACCTTCCCTTTTGCGGCGCAATCTGGTCCCGGCAATTAATTTTAGAGATTCTTTTTCTCCCTTTTTCAAGTCTGAGGGCCCCTCCCTTCATCTCCGGTCCCGTTTTTGTTGAAAAGGTCGTCGTCGAACGTTTCTCGTAAGCTCGTGATTTGAGAGGAGATTCTCCCGGATTCGATCTTTTTTTGCAAGAGAAGGGTTCACCTGTCTTTGCGTTTCGAGCACTTTTTCAGTAGTAGAGAGAGTTGTCCCTTTTTTCTTCTCTCTATATATAGATTTTTTTTGCCTTGTCCTTTTCTCCATCTTTTCCCCCTTCGGCGTTACCATTTTTTCATTTATGGTCTCCAGAATCCCCTTTGAATTTACCTCCCTTTTCAGCGGTTACATTCTTGGCCGTTATACTTCATTTCCCTTCTCGCCTTGAGAGTTTTTCCGCTAAACTTTGTTTCTACCTCTCTTCGACTTTTGATGTAGACCCCGTCCTGGTCTTTCCTTCCCCATTCAACTCCACTGGTGTCTCGCACCTTTTTTTTTTTGTAAACCCCAGGACGTATCTTTCTTTTGGCTGATGCTTATTTTTTCGGACCGCAAACAGAATTCGTTGAAAAGTACAAAACCTTTCCCCCCTCTCTTAATTCTTCCTCATGGTTTCTTCATCCGTTGGTAGCCTTCTTCGTGAAACTATTTATTTAGGATCGGGACAAGTAGAAACAAACAGTTCCTTCCCCCCCCCTTTCCCTCCTTGCTAGCGGTTTGTCAGGTGGGTCGGTCCTACTGTCCAACGGTCCCTCACGATGGCATCTTTCTAGGACAGATTCCTCTCGTTGAAAGCCTCCTTCGCCTGCATGCCGGTCCCTCCCTTTGACGGGAGGTCAATCCCCGGGGTGATGCGTCCCTTAACCAAGGACAAGCCCCCTCTTTTTCTGGGACAGCTTTTTTCAACACCTCGAATAACGGGCTGCTCAGAGTCTGGGTTCTCCTGAACGCCAGCATTCCCCGTGAAGCCTCACAGAAACTTTTTGTTCCTTAGAGCCTTTGCATCGCTAGGATTTTTTTCGGAGGGAAGATGCCCTTGTTATTCATGGCGAATTCCTTTTTCTTGAAGTGTGTATAGGTGAGTAGTACCCTGGGGGAGGACTTCCTAAGGGATCGATTGGAAAGGGAAAGAGTCATCTCATTTTCTTATTCGTTTTGGATTTTTTGCGAGTAGGGAGACACTCCCCCAGCACGAAGTCTTTGATATAGAGCTCTTTTTTTCTTTCTTTGACGCGTCTCGTGGTCCCCCCCACTCCAGAAGGCCCCCCCGCGCGCCAGGTAGTGGTTTTTTTTGTACGTTTTTCCCCCTACCAACAAGCCCTTCGGCTAGTTTGGCGATCTCCCTCCAACAGAGAAAAATCCCCCTGGTTTTCCGAGAGGCCCCCCCGAGGAAACCTCCTCCTCATTCCCTTTTCTTTTCAAAGGCCCTTTGTTTTCGGTGTTTCAAAAGACTCTTCTTTCCTGGAGGAGATGTTCTGATTCTGCCTCTTTCGCGTTTCTCACAGGAAGATCTGGGCAACCTTTGACCCACTCCCGTAGCTGAGCGGACTCTTTTTCCCCATCGTTTTCGTCAGCCCATTTTGATAGAAGACTTCCCCTGATAAAACGGGTCTCTCCTCTTGGGCCAGACTTCCCCCCTACGAATTCGCCCCTGCGCAAGGTGGAGTTCCCCTCTCCCCCTTGGTGGCTTCTGCTCCCTTCCCCAACGTTTTCTCCTATAACACTTTTTTTCGCGTCTTCCGCTCCTTATGGACGTAGTAAACCATCCTTTTCCCTCTTCGGGAACTTCTCTTTTCTCCCGTTTTGGGTGTGTCCCTTCTGCTACGGTTGAACTTCGCCCTGAACCTGGTTACTCATCAGTAGCCCCCCACCCTCCTCCTTCTTTTTCAAAGCTGTCCTTCGATACGTTCCCTCGGTGTAAGGCCCCCCAACCCACCATGCGATGAGTCGACTCTTTTTTCCCCGTCGGCACCAGCCCCCGAGGGGTTTCCCCCCTCTGTTTCCCAATTTGCGCACTTTTTTTCTTTTTTTAAATGTTCCCCTTTTCCACGGAACCACTTTCGCCGGAAGCCTCTTTCCCGTAGCCTCCAGCTATCTTCCTGCGACTCCTCCTTGCCCCTCTTCATCAGGGCCCCGCGCAGCAAGGAAAGCCCCCTCTTTTTTTGAACACCGCTAGGAGGATGGCTTCCATTTTTCCTTCACCGCGCATCCCTCC
>Ga0179593_1548105_pt1 | contig 11098 bp, 20 predicted proteins | sample CZODoug2_1_08_16_FD_185931 | JGI IMG/M metagenome (GOLD analysis project Ga0179593, IMG submission 185931) | Vadose zone soil fungal communities from Angelo Coast Range Reserve, California, USA - CZODoug2_1_08_16fungal (PacBio error correction) | ecosystem: Environmental > Terrestrial > Soil >... | reverse complement strand
CAGTTCCTTTAGTGGTTCCCTCCTCCTTGACGTCCCCCCCTCCCCCCGATCTCCCGGATCCGTGAGGAGGGCGTTCCCATCTGTGCGAGGCCCGCCCTTCTTCCCCCCGAAGGCCGAAATAGGAACCCTTTTTCCCCGGATAAGACCGTGGTTTTCTTCCCCCCGGAGGATCCGATTTTTTCCCCTCTTTGTTACGTCCGAAAAACCCCCATCCCCTTGCCTGAAAACCTCCCTTTTTTTTTTTTTTTTTTTTTCGTTCTTGTCCCTTTCCCCTTTCGGCATGAAACGGTTAGGGAAATTAGTCCGTCTGGCCCTTTCAAAATTCTTTTTCCTATGGCCAAAGCCAAACCACGGCCCTTTTCTTTACGCGCGAAACTCATCTTCCCCCCCCCCCTCCCCCTTGATGGTTTTTTACTCCTACCAAAGTCCAGATCGACACGTTTCTTTTCGCCTTCGGAACGCCTCTGGTTGTCAAGCTGCTCGTCGTCTCTCAACCCCTTTTTTTCTCGGGGGGTTGTTCCATGAGTTCTCCCCCCTTTTTTTTACTGCAAAGTAAAGCAACCTGCGGCAAAATTTGTCTCCCCTTTTTTTTTTTACAATCCATTCTTTTTCCTTTCCCTCCATTTTTCGCGTATTCCCTGTGAATCTGATAGTACACAATTCCCCCCAAATAATCGTCCCCCTCTCGAACCCTTCCTTCCTTCTCCACGGGTCATGTGAGCCAACCCTCTTCCGTTTTCCCCCACCCAAGAGGAGAGTTGCAGGGCTTCTTTATAGGAATCCCCTTTCCACCGACGTCCTTCTTTTTTCGGCGAGAAAGGCGTAAACCATCGACCCCTCCCAGGAGGGCGGAAGAAGTCTTTCCTTCGTCAATACCGTTTACCCTTCCCCCCCTTTTTCCGAGACCAATTCCCCCTCTTGCGGCCCTTTCGGCGTACGATAGCAAGTTCTGGCTTTATGAAAAAGGGCTTACAATTTACCAGATGCCCCACTCTTTCCTCCCCCTGGATCTCTTTTTTTTCCTTTCAAATTGGCAACCAGGGCAAGGTTGTCGACGTGGGATAGAATTTTTTTCCCTCGCCACCGCCTGCACCCAAGATTTTTTTTCTATCCAGCGAGCAAAGCATCTACCCCCCTTTTTTCTCTTTTGTCATCCCGGCTTTTCTTGGGGCCCTGATCCCCTGGAGGTTCCACCCTTTTCTTTTTTTTTCGGAGCCCGTGGAGAAGCTTTTTTTTTTCCCAGAGACGAGTCGCTGAAGAGACCCTCCTCCTTTCCCAAGCTGGAGCTCCCTCTTCTTACAATTGGGGCCAACCTCTGCCCCCGCGTGCTTGCCTTTTTCATGATCGTGGACCTTTCTCCCCATCGCGCCCCCTTTCCCCCTGCACCTCCCCTTTTCTAACGCAACCTTAAAAAAGCCCGATGAGATTTTTCCTGTTCCCGCTTTTCCCCCTTTCCCTTTTTGGGAAACGCTGACAGTCGGCAAGATCTCCCTTTTCTCGCCCCACAGCTGATTTTCCTTGCCCTTCATCGCCCTTTTTCTTTCATCTAGGTTACTAGAACTATCTTTGTTGTTGTTGAGAGAATTAGGATTATCTTCCTCTTAAACAGACGATGATCCCCTCATTGGAAGACTGAGGACATCAGCTGTTGTGCGATACCTGCCCTGACTCTTTTTATCTGCAGACTGTAAGAGGTTACTCCCCTCCCCGGGACCGTGGAAAAATCTCTCCCTTCTTTCCTTTCTTTCTCCAGCTGACTCTTTTTCTTCCAGTTGCTCGATTGGTTCGTTGGCCGATTTTGCCTTCCGATCAGGTTGGCACTTCCGGAAACGGGCTTCTTTTTTTCCCTGTTTACACAGATCCCTTCCTTTTTTGGATCCAGCTTGGGCCGTTCGCTTGATTTACTTCAGGGACTTTCGCTGCGCCGCTGATCCAGGGATAAGAGAACAAGACTCTCAAGGGGATCGTCCCAATCCCTTCCCTCTGCAGGGATGACTTCCCTCCCCCCCCCCCTTTTTCAGGTGGAGATGCTGTGTAGAGGGCTAGGACCCGTAAATCCCCTTCTTTGAAGGACTTCCCTTCCTCGAAGTTTTCCTTTTATCCCTAGACAACATTTCCACTGGTTTCACAGTTAAACCCTTTTCCAGTCCCGCGTAACTGGTGCATCTCCCCCCTGTGGTCGGTATGGCTCTTTCCTTCCTTTTTGCTTCTCCCCCTTTTGGCGAATCTGTAAGCCGAAATTCGGCCTTCTCCCAAAGTTGGACATGGAGTTCTTCTACATTGGTGGAAAGGACCCACGCTCCCCTTCTCCCCCCTCCCCCCTGTCACACCCCCCTTCAAATTGCTGGTGTTAGCCTGCTTTCTTTGGGTGTTTCCTTTTTTTTTCCCGATCATAATCTGAAAACTCTCCCTTTCCCGCAGCCGAACCTCTGGTATGCCCAGGCAGATTTGACTAAACAGGACCTCCCCCGAAGATGTTCGATCGCCATTTTCTTCTTTTTTTTGCTAGGTTTTCCTCCCTTTTTTCCACAAAGAAGCCAAATCCGAAACCTGCCCCTTTTTTCATAAAAATTCGACGCGCTTCTTTTTTGCCCGAGCAAATTTTTTCCCCCTTTCCCCCCGGCATCTTTCCTTCTTCATGTAAAAGAGTGTCCAGCTATACGGAGCACCCCCCCTGAAAAAAAATTTTTTTCCCCCCCCCAAACCCCACTTTTCGTTCCCCCTGCAGAAGATGTCAAAGACGTCGGCAAGAGTTGTTTTCCGAAAAGATAATCAATGGTAGAGATGGACGTCCCGATCCATGTTGTGGTGTTCCCTTCTCTCGCGTAATAACCTTCCTCCTTCCCTCTCGTTTGGCCATAGGCGGCATTCGGATTCCTTTCTCAGACGTAAGATGTTCCCTTTGAAAGAGGTTCCTTCCCCCTCACCGAAGTGATCCCCCCCCCCTTTTCTTTCTTTTCAGGCATTGGTTATGGCTTCAGGTCAGGGTTTTCTTGTACCACCCCTTTCCCCCCTTAAAAAAAGATCTATTTTTTTTTCCTTTTCCCGGCGACGCACTGGTCTTTTTTTTCTCCTCCCCGTCCCTGATTTTTCCCCCCCCTTTTTCTTCCCCCCTCCAAGAGGATTTTCCCGCCTCGCAACAGGTTCTCCCGCCTTTGGGTAGATGGCGGTAAAGTTCCCTCCCCACTAAAGGAACTGCCTTTCCTCTCGGCAACCCTTTTTTTCCTTCTCCAAATGCCCAGGGAAGAATCCCTGTACCTTTTGACTCTGTTTTCTTTCCCTTTTTTCGCGTGTTAAAGGACTCCCCTCAGAGAGGCACTTTCCCCTTTTGAGAGTGCTGTGTTGAGCGGTGGCAAGCCGTCGATTTGCTTTTTCTTTTTTCTTTCGGAAACCCCGGAGCGCCTCCCTTCTTCCTTGTCGTCGCCCCCTCTTTGATGTCCGCCTCCGGAGGCTTTAGTCCTCCGCGGCGGGAACTTTTTCCTCCTCTAAGTGTTGTTTGTCGCTTACTTTCTTCCTTGAGGTGCTGATGTGCGCCCTCCGAAGAAGGTTCGGAAATCTTTCCCTTCTAACCCGGCGAAGTGAACTTGCAAGGCCTTTTCCCCCAAGTCAAGCCTTTTTCCCCCCCCTCCTCGATCCGGTCAGTCTTGCACCTCCTGTCCAGGCACTCTCAACGGGAGGCTTACTCGTGGGGCCCCGCTGCCTTTTTCTGATGTCGTTAAAGATACAGATAAGGGAAGGGTTCTTTCTTTTCTTCTCCAGAAGGTGTTGTCTTCCCCTACTTCGGGAAGTCCTTTAGTGCGGTGTTTTTTCCTCCCCTCTCCAGCTCTAAAGGACAGTGTCCCCCCCTTATGTGCGAGGCGGGAAACCTTCCTTTTCTTTACAGAAAGCCGTAACTCTCCCTCGGTTGATAACGGAATCCTCCTGTTCCTTTCCTTTTTTTCCAAAGGAGAGAACGTTTCCCCCCCTTCTTTGTTACGTTCTCCCCCCTTCCTTCCTCCCCGAACCCCTCCCCCCCCGGGGCGAATAACGCTGGTTCTCCTGTTCTCTCCTTTTTAGGCATGAACCTTTTTTCCATAGAGACGTCTTTTTTCCCCCCCCCCCAAAGCCGGTTTCCCCCCCCTTCCCCTTCTTTTCCAACGCCCAAAACACGGCTCAGAGGATGTTCTACATCGGAATGTCAAACATGCATGTTTTTTGACCTCCCCCACGTCCAGACGCCACCTCCTCAGGAGGAAAGCCTTCTTGGACAGGCTGCTCGTCGGCCCTCCCTTTTTGGTTTTGTTTTCTTTTTTCCTTTTTCGTAGGAGGTGGAAAGCTTTTAGGCCCACTACCGCTTCCCTTCCCTCTTTTCCCAAATTTGATCGGTGAACACCCTCTTCGATTTTTATGAAATTTCTCCCTTTCCCCCTTTTTTCTTTGGCGTCTTTTTTTTCCTTTTTTACCAATTCTTAAACCTTCTGCAAAACCTCCCCTTTCCATGGCGAATCGAATTCTTTTTATTGCAAAAACGGGGGTCCTGTTTTCTTTTCCCCCCCCCTTTCCTGGCACCATGGACTTTTCCTTCCCCAAGAGGAGAGTTCAGGATTATGGATCGTCCATGTGGAGCATAGTCCAACCCTCCTTTTCCCCAATATGATGGATGAGGGACGGCTCCCCCCGAGCAGATGTTGGGGCCTCCTTAGGCTCCTCTTTGGTGGTCCTGGAAACCCCAATTAATAAAGTGAACGCAAGGCCAACATGCCTCAATAAAGGATTTTCCCTTTCGGCGTAAAAGATTCGCCCTTCCCTAAATTCTCCCCCCTTCGGCCTACCCAACATTGACCCCCTTTTCCCGGGACTGCCCCCCCCTGCGGCTCTCTTTCTTTTGCCAACTGGAAACCAGTGCACGTTTTCCTTGATCAAGCCTTATGGGAATCGCCACTCCTTCTTCCTTTCGAACCCCCCCCTTTTCTTTTCTACCAGCGAGCACCAGCCCAACCAATTTCCCCCTCTTTCTTTGAGGGGTTCCTGGGTACTACCGATTTTCCTTCCCCCCCTGGATTTGGAATATTGGGAGGATCTCTCGGAAAGCAGCGTCGTTTTTTCTTACGAGTCCCTCCCTTCCCCCCCACGCGACCTCGGCCCAGTCCATTCTTTTTTTTGGTGTCACCCTTTTTGGGCCAACCCTTTTCTTCGTGGACCGGCTGTTTTCCCCCGTGAATGCCACCGCTCCTCCCCTTCTCCCCAATCCTCTTCCCACCTGCAGCCTCTCCCTCTTTCTAAAACTCCCCCCCCTTTCCCCTCTGAGATTTTTCCAGGTCCCCTGCGGCGAAGTTTTTCGTCTTTTGCTTTTCTTTTTTCCTCTTCCCCTATAGAAACTTCAAACGTACAAGGCACTTTCCTTTTCCACTGCCGCCTTTTTCCTCTTTTAATCGTTTTGAATCTAGGTTAATAGTCATCCTACCTCGCTTTCCCCCGTTGTTGTTGAGAGAGGACCTAGATTCCCACCCCCCCCTCTTCCCGCTTCGATTCTCCGCCCTCGACATCAGATGTGGGCGATACCCTAATTCCTTTCTTTGAAGTTTTCTATATGACGAAGGTGAAGAGTTTTCTCTTGCCGCCGGGACCTTCCCTTCCCTTCCCCTAGACTTTTTCCTTTTTTTTAAGCCGTGATGGCCCGTGAGTGGATTTTCCTCAGGGGAGAGAAGGTTTTCGAAGAGGATCTTGAAGGAACCCGTCGGTTGTGAAAAAATTCTCCCGTCAAGGCCCCCTGCTTAGGAGGGTGCCTTGTGCCACCGAGCCTCGTCTGTCTCTCTTTTCCTCTGTCGAGTTTTCTTTCCCCCTCCCTTTCGTCGCTGCGAGCAGACTTTTCAGCTAGGGCATCCCCGCAAAGGGGAATAAAGTTTTCCAAAGAATTCTTTTCCCTCCATGAAGGTCTGACCTCCCCCCTTCCCCCGGGATTGTTCAGGTGGTAGATGCTTTTGCTCGATGGATATAACCCTCGACTAATGGCAGGAGGTTTTCATTTGATGATCCAACCTATCTCCTGGTTTCCCATCTCCCCTGGACTGAAAAAAAGATAAAGGGGAAGTCCCGTTTCCCCCCCTTTCCAGTCAAGGTTCTTTTTCCTTCTGTCCTTCGCCTTTTCCTTTCTTCCCCCGCCGAAAGGGAGCGCATGTCCTGTATGGGCCGTCCAAGTTTTCCTTCTCTCCTGAATAAATTGGTGGAAATTTTCCTTAGCCTCCCTGTGACCCTTCCCCCCCCACATATTGCTTCTTTTTCTCCTCCCGCCCCAGCCATAGATGTAGCCCTTTGCGCCCCCCCCCTCCTCGATCCTAATACTGACCTTGGTAGACAGCCCCCTTTTCCTTTCCCTCAATGTTGCTCCCCCTTCTGTTTGCTAACCGACGAGGTTACGTCGATTTGTTTATTTCTTTAGGGTGTAAGAAAGTCTCCGAAAAATCAGATTTCACCCTTCCCCCCCTCCCCCTCACATTTCATCCCCCCCCCCCCCCCTCCCCTCCATGCTTGCCAGGTGTGCACCCGTCACGTCCCTCGGGAAGGGAATTGAGGGAATTTTTTTTTTCCACTCAGCGGAGAAAACCTTCCCCTGAGACACCCCACCCCACTTTTCGGCCGGACGAGCAGCTGGCCCCCCCCGAGTCTTTCCTCATGCGAAACAGCTCTTGGTGGCTCTTATTAACCCCCTCTTTTCGGTTGGGCCCTTGATGATTTCTCGCGTATAATCACCCCCCGCCTCCCCTTTTCTAGGAGGATGTTAAGGTTTTTCCGCGGGCAGATTTCCTTCTTTTCCTAACCCTTTTTTCTTGCCCCTTCCCTTAACAAGGACAAGAACATCCAAGTGAGAACCCCGCCTTTTTTCTTTGCATTGGTTCTGGATTCCTTTTTCTCGTAACAAGAAGGGGAACAACAATTCTCTTATGCAGCGCCGAAAATGTTCTTTTTTGTTTTTCCTAGTTCGGCTTCGTACCCTCCTCTCTCCCTCCTCGAACATCTTTTCTCCCCCCCTCTGATCCTTGAGATTGGTAGATGGCGTCGTTTCCCCCCGGACGCAACTAAAGGAACTCCCTGCAACACCTTCTTCTCGTAATTTCTTCCCCTTGTCCCATTCCGAAGCCCCTTTCCCTTGATGTTTGAAATCAGTTTGCAGAGCCCCCTTTCTTTTTTCGCCAATGCTTTCCGAGCACGCCTTCTCTTTCTCTTGGCTGGTTCCCTTTTTAGCGGGGCCAAGCCGTCGATCGCACGCCGTTTCCTCCCCATCTCCACGAGACGTTCCCTGCGCCGGGTCTTCCCTAGCACGCGCGCACTCAGTCGGTTTCTCAATGCCTGAGCAGGACCCCCCTCCTCCGTTGTTGTTGTGATTTTCCTCTCTTCGCCTCCCCTCCCCTTCAGGAATTGATTAACTTTCCCTTTTAGGCGAAATCGTTCCCTCTCAGGTTCCCCCCCCTTCTCTCCGGCTAGTGTTCTCTTTTCCTCCTTTCGCGATGCGATAGGCGTTCTTTTGGCAATCTCCCCTTTCCCCAGGGAGGAGTGATAGTTCTCTCGTGGCGCCCCCCCGTTAAAGCTCTCCCTCCCCAACAGCCCAGGTTCCAGGCGTATTCCCGGTTATTTCTCCTCTTTCCGGTGTTGCAGGCAGATGTTCTTTGGCGTACGGTGCGCTACCCTTCCGCCATCTCCCCTCTCTCTCCCTTTTGAGGCGGTCGCCCATCTGTGCGAGGAGGGAATTGGTCCTCCCTCCACTAGGAAAAAAAGGTTCGAACGTATAAGACCCTTTTTCCTTTTTTCACCGTAATCCCTTCTCTTTCCCTTCCTTTGTTACGTCCGAAAACCCTTGAATAGCCCTCAAACACTGAATGTCTTGCCGTCCTCCCCCCACGTTCTGTTATTGTATTGTTTTCCCTTTTCTGGAAAAGGGTACCCATAGGACTCTCTTCTCCCCCTCAGGTCATTCCGGAACCTTTCCTGGCCAACGCCCAAAACACGGCGCGTGTCTTCCCCCGCGCGAAAGCCCCCCCAGCAACAGGCTCGTGGAATATACCCCCAAGTCCAGAGCGAAAAAGTGGAGGATGTTCATTCTTTTCCGTCTTGGAAGAGCTCTTTTTTTTTTTGGTGTATAGGGTTTTTTCTTCTTTTACCTCTTCCCCACCTTACCGACAATTCGTCCCGATTTTGCGTTCTTTCTTTCTTTCGCGTGCCACAAACTTTTGCCAAATTCGCGTCGCTTTCTCCCCTTCCTCCCCCCGGTATTCCCTTTTCCTGATTTGGCTTTCTGGGTTGTGCCCTCCATTTCTTAACGAATCTTTTCCTCTCGAACTGTGCCCTCTCCCCTTCCTTCCGGTTCGGCCACCCCCCCTTTTTGAGCAACATCTGCATGGTGCACCATTACTTCTTTTCCCCAGAGGAGAGTGTAAGGTTTTCTCAACTTCTTCGACACGTTCTTCTTTTTTCTTTTTTTTTTTTTAGGGCCCGGACGCTCAAGGCAGCCATCGTTTTCGATGCAGTTTGCCACAGGGAGGCGTCCGAGTTTCTTCCCCCAGGATTCAATCCCAACGCACAGGCCAACTGCCACCATGAAAGGAGAGCCTTCCTATTCGAAAGCACTGCGAAGGCCTTTCCCACGGGCCTCCTCCGACCACATTGACCTTTACCAGATGCCCTTTCCCTTCCCTTGGTTCCAAGGCCTTGAGACAACCTTTCCCTTTCCAAGGTGGTCTTTTACTCCAGCAAACTTCGCAGGACTTTGACATTTCCTCTCGGAATATAAAAGCGGTTTGCCTCCCCCCCAAAGATCTACCACCTGACCTCTTTTGAATTGATTTTTTTTCCCTCCTTCCCCCCCTTACGGCCTTGGGGACTGAGACATGGTCGTCCATGGGTTTTTGTCTTCCTGGATCCAGCGGTCGGCGGCGTCCTCATTCCATGAATTCACTTCACCCTCTGCCCCCCCCAGCTGGATCAGCGATCCTCTTCCAACTCCTGACGCCGTGGCATTGGACTTTTCTTTTATCGTGACTGCAACTATCATCGGCCCCCTCCCCTTCTCCCCTAGAGTCCCCCTTCCCGTGCCTTTTCCCCCCGTGTAATTAAAGAACCTTAAAAAAGCTCTGATCTTATTCCCTTCCATAGGCCTACGCTTTTTTCCTTCTCTAGAAACTTTCCCCCCCTTCCCCTCTTCGCCCCACCAGCTTGATGTCTCCCCCCACTTTCCGAATTTTTTCCTCTTTCTAGGTTAATAGGAATCATAACTTTATTGTGAGAGAGATTCTCCCCCTATTACCTCCCTCCGATTTGAGCGCAGTGGAGAAATCGATGTGTTGTATTTCACGTGTGAAGTTTATATTTTTTACCAAGATAGTCCCTCCTTCCCCTCTTTTCCTTACCTGGAAAAATAATCTGATTTCCCTTTTCTCCCCCTGTGAGTTGAAGGGTTTCCTCTAGTTGCTCGATGGGTCGTCCCCTCCTCTGTTTCCCAGTAAAGATCATTTGGTCCCCCCCCCCCCAAGGCAAAGGAGGCCCTTTCTCTCGTTTACACAGAGCTCGTACTGACTTTTTTTTTTCTTCTCGTTTCTTTTCCTCTTTTGGAGCTCGACGTCCCTTAGAAAGGGATAACCCCTCCAAGGGGGACCCCCTTGTATTTTTTCTCTTATACCTGCAGGCGGATGTACCTCCAATTCCCCCCCCCCCCTTTTCTTTCTCCTCGCTGGAGTAGACCGGTTCCCTCTTTCCTACTTTGCTTTGGTTTGGTCCATATCTAAGGGTCTTTTTTTCCTCGACCACCTTGCCCCCCCTTGCTCAAAGAGCTCCACTCTCTCTCTCCCATTTTTTGTTCCCCCATGGTGCATCTTTAAAGGTCAATGTTTCCGTTTCAGGTTTTTTTCGAATATTGTCTTTCCATTCAGATGGGTTGTATGGCGGCCAATGCCTTGCGTTTCCTTGTCTTCCCTTGGTGGCCAGGACCACAGCGTTTTCCCCGTTTCCCCCTCTTGCAAACAGCGACGGTGTGTAGTCTTTCTTTCTTTTCCGCGTTTTCTCCTTCTTTTCATAGCTACACAGTAGCATCCAATAAATCATGACCTCTTTGGTGTTTTCCCTTTCATGGTGCAAAGGGCACGACCCCCGGTTTGCCTAACGGCCTCTCTTTCCCTCCCCTTCTTTTTTTTTTTTCTTTCTCCTTTTGGCCAACAAAGAAGCCAAATAATTTCTTTTCCCGTTTCCTTCCCATTATAAAATAGACGAGTCCAGGTTTCCCCCCTGAGAAAATTTGCCCACCCCCTTTGCACATCGGGACGGAATTGAGTAAGTTGGACTTCCCCTCCCTTGAGAAAACCCCCGGAAACCGAGAAACCCCCCCTTCTGGACGACGAGTCAGCTGGCCCCTTATTTCGGCAAGAGGAGCGTCAATATGAGTCCCCCCCTCCCCTCCTTAAGTGGGTTTTCCCCTTCCTGTTGATGGTGGACCCCTTTATTTCGACGCCTTCACCGGATCCTCTTCTGCCGTGTTTTTGAGTTGTTTCCTGGATGACCCCCAACCCTTCCTTTTTGTTGGCCGCGGTCATCCCATTCCCCCTGATTTACCTACCCACTTTTCCTGCGTCCCCTTTCCCACAAGAACAGAAAGTTTTTCCTCGACCGGGTGGTCAGGTCTTTTTTTTCCGGCGGGTTTTCTTTCTCCCCGGGGGGAACCCAACAATATCTCGGCTTCTTTCCTTCTCCTTGGTCTATCAGTTTAGAGAACGCTCCTTTTGTGTTCGGCTTCTTTACCCCTAGGATTTCCCGCCCGCCCCTTTCGACCGCCTACGGATCCGGAGAGCTTTGACTTGTCCCCCCCCTCTAGCCAAGGACGCCCCTCGGCCCTTTCAAACCTTCTTCCTTCTCACCTCGCCCAGGAAGAAGCCTGTAATGGACGCTTTTCCTTTCAGAGCGTTAACGGACATCCCCAACTCGCTTCGTAGGCCACGAGCACGACTCCTGGGAGATTCCCTCCCCTTTTCGCCGATAGCATCCCTTGACGGAACCATCCCCTCGCCGGTTCACCCTCCCTTGGTTCGTCGACGAGCACTCTGTCGCTCCTGGTTTTTTTAGTCCTTCCTGGCGGCGG
>Ga0179593_1494724_pt1 | contig 11098 bp, 12 predicted proteins | sample CZODoug2_1_08_16_FD_185931 | JGI IMG/M metagenome (GOLD analysis project Ga0179593, IMG submission 185931) | Vadose zone soil fungal communities from Angelo Coast Range Reserve, California, USA - CZODoug2_1_08_16fungal (PacBio error correction) | ecosystem: Environmental > Terrestrial > Soil >... | reverse complement strand
TTCCCCCTCCCACGCCTTTCCTTCCCCCCCCCTTTTCCGATGTTTTTCCTTTCATAGAAAGCGAATGGGGAAGACGCGGCTTGGGCTTCTGTTCTCCTGGGAAACCTTTCTGATTTTTGTTCTCACCGGTATTGCAGTCACCGCGCCGCTCGGTTCAATCCACTCGGAAGCTTCGCTGACACGCCTTGATGTGCCGTGCACGGTGACGCCCCCATCTCATGATGGTGCCCCGTCGCCCCGCTTCCTTCAAGAGGCGGATGTGAAGCGGCGCTTTGGGACGTGAACCAGGGGCTGTCTTGTGTTGTCCCTCTAATAAATTCGATCGGAGCTTTTTATTTTCGCGCGGACGCGGAAGGATTCTTTCCCCTGTCAACGTCGAAAGTCCCAAAACCATCCACTTCCATCGTGGCCCCAGCATTCACCGATATTATCGGATTCCTTCCCACTCGGTAGAAGTGCAAAAGCCTCCCTGCCGGTCCCCCTTCTTTCCCAGCCAGCACCAACACACGTCATCCGATTGCGTCGGATAACCGAACCCTCTTTTTTGAAGACGGTCCGGAAACGGTTCCCTTTTCTCCCACCGAAATTAGATTTTAATCGTCAGGGTAGGACCGGCAAGCGATGGGATCTCTTGGCCCCCTTCTCTGTCTTTGCAGGCCCCTTGTCCTTTCTGATGTTTTTTGTGTGCCGTGACGGTAACTTTCCCGGTACGACATCTTCGCGATCGATCTAGCAAGGTTCCTTTTCCCCTAGTCGAATGAACCTTCGACCTCTTCTCCCGTTTTCTCCCCCCTAAATACAGGATATGAAGGGGACAATGGGAAGCACAGGATTCATCGAGGGGGGCTTCGACATTCTCCCCCCCCTGGTGGACCTTTGAGTTATCCAGTTTTCATCCCATTGGTAAAGTTCGCGTTACAAGGGGGCCACCTTTTCTGAGGTTGCCTGAAGTTTAACCCTCTTCGTTAAAGCATGACCCTTCTTCTTCCCTCTTTTCGACATAGGGTTGAACAGACCGGCTGATGTGGCCGCGGTGAGGCTCCTGCCAGCCCTTCTTTTGCAGTTTCCAATCCCCTCCTTGCTTCCATAGCCATGTGCTATCCGCCTGGCTCTTAGGGTACGAACCTTCTTCTTCAATAGTGTTTTTTCAATCGCACTCTAGCCGATCTGCTTGTTTCTCCTTCCTCGCCCCTTCCCCCCCATGAGACCCCTTTAAACTAGTCCCTTTTTCCCTTTCTTGCCCGACGAAGCAGATGGCAGGGTTTATTTTTCCGAATACTCCACACTAATGTACATCAATTATCTTCTGCGTGGAGGTAACAAGTATCTCGCACCTCTTTTTCTTTCTATGCTATTTTGGCACGAAAATGGAGCAGAATCGCTCAGGGCCTGTCTCTTACGTTACTCTCTCTCCGCTGTTATTTCCCCTTCCGTCCACGGTTCTGTTGCTGGGGTCTTGCCAGTGCGGCTATTTGTCTTCTCAGTCCTCACCGTTATCGGAGATTCAGATCTGGCTCGGAACCCCCGTTCGTACGGTATTCGCAACCTTTCTGTTTTTTTTTTCGTCTCTCCTCCTTTGTCTGGCGGAAATAAGGGAATATTAATCAATGGCGACCCTCCTCCGCTTATTCCATGGGTTTTTCCCCCTTTCCAACTAGTGCAGGGTTGACGAACGAACAGTATTCAGCGGCCTAAATGTTCCTTTTTAACCCAGCCACTCCCTTTTCCACCCCCTCCTCTAACGTGAAACAGAAAAGGACCTACTTCCTTTTTTTACTACTTCCTTCTGTTCTATCTTTATAATTGTAGAGTAGGTCATTGATCTTTGATCAAGTTAGCGCTTTTGTTCCCCCTTTCGTTTCTGTGCTTTCTTTTTCCCCCCTTTCCCTGAGGATGAATACTGTTGCCTGTTTCAACTCCTGCAAGAAGTTTTTCTTTAGTGCCCCGTCCTGTTTGCGGGTGAAAGTCCCCATCTTCCGCTGATGCGCAAAAATTTACTGAGGGGCCGCCAACCCTCCCACCCGTCTTTTCGTTAATAAAGGAGAACGCGGTTCAGCGCAGATCATGAATCTCGCGATTACGTTTCTTTACTTTCTCAGACCACTCTAGTCACCATTTCACCAGTAACAGTTATGAAGCGAATCACCAAGGGCGTGAACAGTCCTTTCCCCCTGTGCCGTCCTCTAGTTCCCTTCCTCTTTTGTTCTCCAGCTCCTCGCTAAGGTTAGTGCCGGGATGTGGAAGCTTAGCCTAGCAAGCTGTTTTCTGTAATAGTCCTTCTCCCCCCACTCTCATGCCAGGTCTTCCCTTTTTTTCCTTTCCTCGTAGTCCACGTGAAGAAATATAACCTGCATCTGCGCGTGATCATGTCCGCCGTACGGTTGATTCTCCCCTCCATGAACGAGGTCCTTCTTGTTTTCCCATTCTCGTCTTCGCGTCGAAACAAACGCAATCGAAGAAGAGGCGCTTTTTCCCCCCCCCCGCTCACTATTTTGCTTGTGATATCTCCCTAGAAGCAGGAGGATGAAGCCCATGCAGGGTCATACCTTGCGGGTCTTTGTTCCCATTACGCAGGTGGTGCAGATAACGTGCGCGCGCAACATGCCTCCCAATCTTCCCACCCCCCATCGTAGTCTTCCATCAGTTTAGCTTTACCGAGCGGCTTTGCGGTCGTCCCCCTTCTACAATTTTGCCTTTCTGGTAACGCGTGTCTTCCCTTTTTTTTTCTCCCCTGCCCGTAGCAATTAAAAAGTTTGGGTTTTGTCATTGGCGAGCCCCCTAGCCTTCAGACTGTTGACTTTTTTTCTCCCATCCCCCCCTTTCTTATCCGGAGGTCTGATCGTACTCTTGCGCGTTTCATTCTCAGTTTCCCCTGGCCTTTGATCATCGATTCTACCTTTTCTCCTCAGTTCCCCCCCTAAGAGAAAGACCAGTTCGAACCGTGACCAGGCCTGGCTTGCCCTTCTTTTTTGCCGTCTTTTCCCTCTGCCTTCTTGCCTGACGATAATTTCGGGTCGTAGGAAACGGTCAAACATCTGAAAGTTGCTGAGTTATCGAAGCGAGATTGCAAATCCCCCTTATTCCTCTTTCCGGTGATGGCTGGGGATCCCTCGTGGGACGAAGTTTTTCTCCTTCTTTTTAACCCTTATTCCAGATTTTTTTTCCGGTCCATCTAGAATCTCGGTCAATGCTTCACGATGATTTTATGTTGTTGTGGGCAGGTATAAGTTCTCCGAGCATCGTCTCCCTGTCCTCTTCTGAATAAGATCCTGGCGATTGATTATCGACCCAACCCACTCAAATTTTCCTCTCCTCTCTCTCTTTGAACCCCCTTTCCCCTTCCTGCCTCGGTTCCTGGGCAGCCAGACCATAGGCGTTAACGTGGTGAAGGCAAATCCAATTTTTTTTAAGCGGTTTTCTTTCCGCCTTTTTCCGGATCCTCTTCCTCTTCGTGCACTAAAGTGCTCCCCCTTTCAAAAATAAGAAAGGTTCCAGTATCCTTTCCTTTACCGCTTCCCCCCCCCCCCTTGAGCCTTTCTTTCTCTTCCAATCGGAACCGGTCCGGGGTCGATTCTCTCTTGTTAAAATACTCCAATACTCGTTGGGGTTGTTTCTTCCTCCCAACCTCAGATCATCGACTCCATTTCCAGGACCGGTTATGATTTCTCCCTGCATCTCTGCTCCTGGGTAAGCGAGTGCTTTCTTCTCGTTCCCTTGGAACCTTTGATTTACTGGATCAAAGTAGGTGCCGAAAGTTTTTTCTCGGTTAAATACGTCCTTGCATTTTCCTTTCCCATTTCTTGGTGCAGTAGAAAATGGTGAAAGACCTCACAGGTGCTGGCTGACAGCTTTTTACCCACCGTTTTTTCCTCTCCAGCCAGACCTCTTCCCTTTTCTTTTGTCCGATCTTTGCGAGACGTTCGCAAGTGTAAGTGTGGTTTTTGTCCTCTTCCTAACTTCCTCGAAGGCGGATGCATCTACGCGCGGACCCGGAATTGGCTCGTGCCAGCGTCCACTCATCCCGTGTTCCCGCCCCCAACCCAGACCCCCTTTTCCGTTGACCGATTTCTCGGATTGCCGATCGTTCTCAGTGTCCAGTCCTTTTAACCTGTCTTCCCCCCCCCCCCTAGGTATCAACAGCCGCACCCAAATCAGTAATCCGATGATGCGGTACCTCTCTTTCTCCTCATCGACCGGAACCTGGTACTTGTTTTTACAGTTCCTACTACCCGACTAAACGGCAGAAGGGACGCGGCCTGCTGATTTACCGCGGCCTTCCGAGGGGAGGCCCTTCTTCCTTTCCGGATCGTGAGAAAGGGGCTGTCGGTTGACGGTAACTGTCCCGGTCTCGACCCTTCTTTCTATCCGTATCTTGCTTTTCGTGCCTCTTTTTATGAACGCGCCGAAGAGGCTCGCGATCAGACCTCCCGGATCTGGACGGGACCTTCTTTTTTTCCCCCGCTTTTTCCAGTCTTTGGCTTCCCCCCTTTCTCCCCAAACCCCCCCAGGTTGAATGGAGAGCGGCGCGCACAACGAATCCCAGGGAACGTTCGCGTACCATGCCTTCCCTCACCCCGCGCTTTTTCCGAAGCTGTTCCCTTGCCGTTCCCGACTCAACTGATGATGTCTTGCAGCTCGATGTTGCAGCATTTTCATTGATGGTTTCCGGTCGACCGGTCTCTGCTCTTTCTTGCCCCGGTGGGTAAAAGAAAAGACCAAGGAGGCCCCCATAGAACCATGTGTCTACTTGCCTGTTCCCTTTAGGTTTAGAGCCAAATAAGAGTACCTTTTGCCCTTAAACTCTCGTCGATTGGCGGGGTTCGAAAAGAGCAAGATCCATTACCCCCTTGGACCACACCCTTTCCTCTGTCGTCTCCCCCCCCTTAAGGTTTCATGAGACCTCGGTCTCTTTCATTTTCCTAGTATGTACTAAGACTACACTTCATCCCATCAATGGCATTGAGAGCTTGTTCTCCCTCTCTCATCGCCCCCCTTGATGATGCTGATTTCCACCCTTGCCCAAGAACATTATCAGAGATTGAAGCTTCCATGTATTTTCCCTTTTAAGAGAGGCGAATTCTGATCAAGGCACGGTATAGCCAACTTTGTGCTCCCTTTTCTTTGTTATTGTTCTTTTTGCTTTTTTTTTTGTTGTGTTTTTTGTGTGTGCCTGTGGGCCCTCCCCTTCCCCAGTAATAAAGTACTTTCTCTGTTCTTCGGATCTGGCGCTGAACCCGCTTTTTTATTTCTCAAACCTTTTTTTCTCTTCCCTTCCTCCGTTTGGCGGCAACAGCGCCGATCGTAATACAATGTTTAGAACTCATAAGCTGAAGCATCTGGTTTTTACCCCCTCCCCAGTATTGCAAGGCGTTCAGGCAACAAAGTCTTTCTGCTCCTGCCATGGTCCTCAACATCTTCTGAAAGCACCCCTCCTCGTGTCACACCCGTAATCCTATTACCTTCCACAGACAATGGTCATTATTCCTTTCTTTATCCTCCCCCCCTTTTTTTTCTCTTTGGTGTTGGGTCGAGGGAGGATCTCATCTTACTTTGTGTATTGATCTGTTCACGGTAGAGCGGTTTGGTGACCAGGCGTGCTCCTGCCTATTTTCCCATTCTTAACGGTCCTTTTGAGGAATACTGTGCCCTGGTCAAGAAGGCACTACGTTGTTTTTGCCAACCCCTTCCCCCTCCGATATGCTTTTCTACTCAGTGGTACGATGTCCTCTGTATGCCTCCCCCCCCCCCTGATTGCGTCGGTACGTGTGACCACACCGACAAGGTGCGACTCCCGGTCCCAGCGTTTTGCCGCCCTTTCCCCCGATAAAGTCCCGTTTTTCCCTAGTAATTTGACAGATAGCCCACTGGCAGTCCCAGATCGCCGCGACCCCAGTTTGCCCTTTCCCCAGTGAATTGGGAGGTAAAAAGCGTTCTCTCGCTTCACCTCCTCTTTCCCCCCTGTTTGCGCAAAGCGCTCTTCATGTTCTTGACGGGAAGTCCAGCCCCCGCTTTTCTCCCCGAATGGGATACAACTCTCAATGCCCCTCTTTTACATGTCTTTTCTTTTTTACTTCCTTACGTCCCCATAAAACAAGCCTCTGCTGCGGCTCCTTTCTCCCTTTTACTTTTGAGAGAAATAGAGGAAACGTTCTTTGGGAAAATGTCGAATTCGTTGCCCCACCGCCGCATAGAACTCTTCTTTTTCTTCTGCCCCCACCTGGACGATGATGGTGCTCGTAAGTTTTTTTTTCAATGCGCTCTCCCACATTTTTTCCTGTTCCTCTCTCTTAGTATGTCGGGGAGAAAATTAGACAGGGATGAAGCTCACCTTGTAGGGATGCGGCCAGCCCCCTTCTGCAAAAATTCCTTTTCGCGCAAGAGAGCCCTCTCTTAACGTCTCATCGTGAGAGTCTTCTTCGACAGGTTGCGACTTTCCTTCCTGTTTCCCTTACACTTCCCCTTTTTTTTCCCTTTATTGTGGAGCGCTCCCAATTCAAACGTGTGTGTTTTCGGGATTCCCCTTTGCGAGCCCCTCGATTTTGCCTTTTTCCCCCTTTTTCCCTCCTTTACGTCCGATCTGGAGGTAGTGATCGTTTATGATCTCGTCTCGTTAATTTATCCCTTCTTTTTCAATGCCTTTCGATCGTCCGCTCCTCTGTCGCCTTTAAGATTTAAAGTTACATTCCTTCCTTGCCCTTTTTTCAAAGATAATTCCCCGGCCTGCCGTGCCTCCCCTTCCTTTTCGCTTATGGTACAGCCCCTCCCTTCCTTCCCTTGACGATGAAAAATAGTGGGTAGTAGGAAACTGTCCCCCAATCTTTCAAAACCTGTGCCTTCTTATTTCTCCTCGCTTCTCCCCCTAGAAAATAGGCTTACTTTTGATTGGGTTGAGTTTTTTTCCCCCCCTCTTGAGTGCAGCAGCTAGGATTGGACTATGAACTTATTGGGTGCTGTTCCCCCCTCTGCCTCTGTAAATGAGGAACAAGATGATTTTGTAGCACGGGCTCATTTGACCCCTCTTTGCACGAGCCAATTCAATGCTTTTCTCCCTCTCGCCACGATGCATCCGCTCCTGCGCGAAGTTGATATCGACAACAACCCGGACAGCCTTTTCGACCTTCGAGTCTTTCCACATCCCTCTCAGGAGAGAAAGCGGCGCGTGCAGACAGCAACCGTGAGATAGGAGTTCCCCTTTTTTCTCCCTGGCCCAATTGAACTGTTCGCGAAGCTCCGGTCGATCACGAGCTTGCGCGTTGATTCTGCTACTTCTTTTTTTCTCCCCCCCACTTCCCTTCCCCAAGTGAGATGACAGAATCCCCGAGATCACAATATCTGCGCATTCTTGTCCATTCTCCATCGTAACCGGGACCCCCTTGAGAATCGGAGCGAGATCGAGGGCAATCTCTCTCTTTTCATAACTCAGAAGTGTTTTTTTTTTTTTTCTTTAGACTGCCCCCTAGATTCCCTCTCCCCTCTTCTCTTTCTCGATTCAGATGGAGACTTGAATCTGGCCTGGAAGCGAGGAGGGGCTTCTTCTGGTCTCTCTTTTGGTTTTTTTTAGTTCCCCCCCATTGTATGCGCATGCGCCGCTCGGGAGCCAGCGGGGAAGCTTCCGCGACAAGAATTGTCCTTTTTTTTTCAAGGTGACTCCATCTCCCCCCCCCCTTTTCTTTCGTTCATTTTCACCGCTCGCGCAAGACGAGGGCTGTGAAGAGGTTGGCAGTTTCTATACGTTCTCCACTGATGTAGTTTTTCTTCCATTACCATTAGAGCATGGCGGATCAGAACGCGAATTTTAGTGCCAGAGTCAAATTAAGTGCCCAGACCCCAACCAGACCCCTAGAGTGGCAGCATCTCGATATTCTCGGATTGACGGCCCACCTCTTTTTATCAGTAACTCTTTTCTCCCCCCCCTTCCTAACCTACGTATCCAGCCAGCCCACCCCCCACCATCCTTTATTTGTGGAGTTAACTCAAGCTCCCTCTTCCCCTTCCCTCCTTCATCCGGTTAAGATTTGGTGAAGTAAACAGCATTCCTTTTTTCCCTTCTTCCTTGACCGGAACTCGGCAAGCCTTTTCTATGTGTCCCACAAGTTCTGGGCCACCCCCCTCTTCGGGCTTCTTGAAGGACGTGGTCCGTTCGAACTGGGCTTTTCTTCTTGACGGTCCCCCCCTTTCCCGCCTCTTTCGCGATCGATAAGCGCAGTTGCATCGGAGCATGGAAAGCGGACGAGTCCTTTCCTCCCCCGACCCCCTCCAAGTATTTCTGGGACCAATGGTAACAAAGCTTCCACTCGAGCGGTTCTAGCCATTCTCCTAAAAACACACCGGTGGCTCTTCTTAGCGGAGCGTCACAACGGAAGACCATGTAGTTCGTTACCAGGAGGACTTCTCAAAACTTTCCTTCTTTTTTTCGAGTCAAGCATGACTCCCCCTCATCCAATCCTTTATGTCATTGCTCTAACTCGATTTTGTCCAGAAATTTGGCTGCTGTGGCCGCTTAGCCTTTCTGCCGAAAGTCTTTTTCCCTCTTCCCCCATAAGACAAGGAGGAACATAGCCATGGCGGCTAATAGTCCATGGCTCTTTTTGAGTCCCCAAAATAGTCCGTGTTGGACCCTCCCCCTTCTTTTCTTAGTGTGGTTTGTGATGAGAACGCGCATCGACAGTCCCCCACTCTGGACATTTAAAGGGCATTTCTTTTTTTTCCCCCCCTGGCGGTTTGAGACACGCAGCAGATGGCGGTTTATGTATTACTACGAATATCACTTAATGCCCTCCCCCCTTTCATTGAGATCGTGGCTCAATTTCTCTATGCTCTTGCTTTGCTAAGCTTTCATAAGTCCAAGACATGACTGAAGCGGCTTTGCGCATTGGGTCCTTCTTTACTTTAATCGAGACGAAATTTTATGCCCTCCCTTCCCGCTTGCTGGATTAGATTCGATGCTGGACTGAAAGTGGGCATATCTTGTCATATCATTCCCTCCCGTAGTAGTGAGATTTTTCTTGCTTTCCAAGAGGTCGTACGTATTCAAACATTGTCGGGTTTTTTTCCGGCTCCGTTTGTTCGGAAATCTGACTGACGATCGTAATCCCCCCCCTTCCCTGAATTAGGAAGCTGCAGCTATGGGTTGACCTAAAACGTAGTGAGGCGTGAAGACCCTTTTGTAAGCCGTCTTCCTTCCTCCCATCCCTTTCCCCCCCAGACAACGCCAATGGTTCAAAATCCTATAAAGTGAAACAGATCAATGCCCCCCCTAGACATTCCTCTCTCTCTGTACCCCTTTTTTTTCTTTTAGAATAATGTCTCTAGTTCATTTCTGTGTCACGGAGTATTCTTTTGTGACCCTGTGTGTTCTTTTCCGACCCGCCTTCCAATTAGGCACTGCTAATTCTTGGCCTGTCGGTCAACGCTGACATACTTCTTTTTGTCCAGTCACCCCCCCCCCCTTCCCATCCAGCTTCCGGGTCGACATGATTCCGATTGCCCGCAACGGAGGAGGCTACACACCCGACAGTCTCAATTTCCGGCTCCCTTTTTTCCCCTCCTCCCCAGAGAATGAATAGTCCTGAGCTTCATGGACTTGAGAAGACAGATAGCCCCTTTCCCTTTCCCCCCCTTTTTCTCTTTCAAGACGAATCACAAAGGCGATACAAGTACTTTTTTCTGACTCCCACCTTTGTCGACCTCCCCCTCACTTCCTTCTTACATTGATGAAAGGATGAGACTCGTTCGGGATGAAAATTAGCCTCAAAAATCTGTGTCTATGTCCCTCTGTCCTCCCCGACATGACATTGATGTAAGGAACGTGGTAGTAATACGAATAAACCAGTGACCTTTTTTTTATTGCGAGTCCGGTTCCCTCCCTTATCCCCTTTTCTCTTAACTCTTTTGAAGTGTCCAAATGCGATGCGCGTTTCTCCCCCCCGCAAATCCTCTCTTCTCTTTCCCGATGTGCACCCGACATTGATAGGACGTCCCCATACTCTAATTTTTTCTTCTGAGTCCACCTTTTCTGTCCCTCCTTCCTTATTTAGTGGAGCCTGCAAGAGGGCTGCAGAATAACTTTTCCCTGGGACCCCTTTCTCCCCCCCCTTTCTTCCCCCCAGCGAGTCGCGCAGCATCATCAGTTTGCTTGACGTCTTTCTTTGCGTTGTCACTTTCCTTCTCAAAAAGGGTTGTCGAGCTCCTGTACCTCGAAAGTTCCTTTCCTGTGTCTCTCCAGAATCTCCCTCCCCCCGTTTTTTGCGTCTCCTGGCTATCCCCTCGAGTGTCCAAGCTGGGCCTTCGCAATTAATTCCCCTCAATGTTTGATTTTCTTTTCTCCCGTGCAGATGACGGTAGCGTTTCCTTCGCATTCAAACTGCCTTTCGATCTTCTTTGCGATGTCGACTCCCTTTCCATTGACCGTCAAGGACAGCCCACATGAACGATCACTTTCCTCCCTTCCTCTCCCTTTCTCCGTTCCACCGCCTCTTGAATCAGTACTTACGAAGTGAAAAATAGGAATTTTTCGTCATTAACTTCCAAAATATGAACTTTTCCCCTTTCCTTTTCGACTCTATCGTTCGCATAGCAATCGTGTTACTTTTGTTTGCTCTACGCTATCCTATTCAGTTCCACTAGGGTAGTTGAGCATCTTGCACTTATACCGATTTTTCGTGAACCTGAGTGGCCCTTTCCCCCTTCTGACGCTGATTTTTGTTGTTGTATTGGGACTGGCTAAGTAGACTCTGTGCCACGCCCTTACGAGTAATCTCTCTTCCTTAAGATCATGAGCTCATTTGCCTACCCCAAAAATTCCTCCCTCTTGAACGTCTCGTCTCCTCGGATCAGCCTCGGCGGCGCGCGTTTCACCGAAAAGTTTCGCTATCCCTTTTCCCCCTTTCCTTCCTTCCCAAAATAAAGGCTGGTCATTCTTCCCCCTTCAAGCGGTGGATTGATCCCCCGTCGGCTCGTGCGGACATACAATTGCTTCCCCCCTTTTTCTCCCCCCAACTAGAAAGGTTCCGGAGAACCTCGCACCGCGCTAAATGCGGCTCTCTTTTCATTTTCCCCTTCAACTGTCAGGAACTCTGAGATGATCGATTGGGCCCAA
>Ga0179593_1467326_pt1 | contig 11098 bp, 11 predicted proteins | sample CZODoug2_1_08_16_FD_185931 | JGI IMG/M metagenome (GOLD analysis project Ga0179593, IMG submission 185931) | Vadose zone soil fungal communities from Angelo Coast Range Reserve, California, USA - CZODoug2_1_08_16fungal (PacBio error correction) | ecosystem: Environmental > Terrestrial > Soil >... | reverse complement strand
ATTCTTAGGTGATTCCCAGTGTACTCCTCCTTCAATAAGCTAGTTTCATCCGAGCTGCTCACCCTTCTTCCCCTCTCTCTTTCATTGAGATTTCTAGTCCAGTAAAGAACTCTTTCCGTGTAGAGGTCGCGTTTTTCCGCGGTTTCTACCTTTCTCTTCACCTTTCGAGTGTTTTTATTAAAGTCTTCACCTTCTTTTTCGTGACCCAGTTCTAGTGTGCCACCTCCCCCCCTTTTTATGAGCAAGCGGCTGGCCTCAATCTTCTCTTCTAGGTTCCCTCTTAAGCCCCTCCAAAAAACCCACCGCCCTCCTCTCTTCATGTCCGGCCTCTGGCACCCCCCCCCCCCCCCTTTTTTCATTCCGCGCATCACGTCAATCTACCAGTCTTTCCCCTAAGTGATTCTCTACCCTAGAGGAGCTACCTCAGTAAAGACGATCAACCTCTGCAAGTGTAGCCCCCTTCCGCGAGGTTAAGAGTGTCTTTCTTTCCATTTTTTTGAAGGTAAAACACATCGCTCCCGCAGATAAAGGAAATACCCAAAAGCATGTCACACCCCATTCTGAAACCACCCCTGTGAGTAGTTCCCTCGTTTTCTTTCTTTCTATTTAAGATTCGCCTCCCGTCAAATCTTCCTCGTCCCCTCTCCCTCCGTTATAAGGCTATTTATACCTAACTGGCAACATAGTTTCCACCAGTTTTTATTATTTCGTATCCGTCCCCTTTGATCGCACTCCCGTCTGGTCTCTCCTAAATCGCTACTTCTATAACCTGTAGCAATTCGTTTAAGATGCTTCCGTACTCTCCGAGTTTCCTCCCCGAATCTTGTGGCTCACCCCCCTTTCACGTCGAAAGTCCCATGACATCACAACGTGTTCGCTTTTTTGCTTTACTCAACATCTATTTTGGACGTACCTATTTGATCGGCTTTTTCATTATCTTCACCTCCCCTGTATCGACTCCCTTCAATCCAGCCATATAGAACCTCCTCTTACACTGAATCTTTCCCTTCATAAAGCAAAATCCACCCCCCACCCCCCATTTTTCCCTAGTGTTTTCTTCAAACTGAGAGAGGATTTGTTTTTGCCTTTGCCACTCTCCCATTTCCTTCGGTTAGACCCTACCCTTATGTACTATCCTCTTCCCCTATTTCTCTACGAGAAGAATGGCCCGATGAGGTGTCGAGCTCTACTTCACTTGCCCGTTTTTTTTCTTTGAGCCTGGGCGACATCTTTTCGAGTTTAAAGAGAGTTTCCCGTTTTCTCCCTTGAGTGACCCGTTATTTAGTTAAGATTTCAGAGTTCCCAACACCGACAGCGAGAGGCCGCCCCCTCAGATAAAGCTCCTCTTACAACACTCTGGGATGCCCCCCTCCCCTGATCCGATGAGCAGCCAAGTTCAACCGCATTTTACCACGTACTAACTCCTCAAAAACGGTCCACTCCCACGCTCTCTGCGGCTCATCCGTGTTCGTCCCTAGGTCGGCCAATTTTAGAAGAGATAATCCTAATTCATTTCCCACGCCTTACCTATTTCCGACGAATCCCCAGATCTTTCCCCTTAAATTGGTGCCTTCCCCCCTTCAACGGCCCTCTCTACTTTTGGACCCAGGTGGAATGGGAGCTCGTCATGGCAATAAAGCTTGTTTCCTCGGTCGCCGAGACCACGCGCCCTTCTTACGAGTTGGGCCGTTGGATGTCGGATTGCGTCCGCACTCCCTTTTTTTTTTTTTTAACACACTTTCTCTCGTGGAGACAGATGAGATACCTCCCGCGTTCCTGTATCCCCCCCCAACTACCCGCTCCTTCCCTCCTTTCAATGATGATCCCAGGTATATCTCCCTCTGTCCTCACTCCCCCCCGTCCTCTCTACCAGGCTCGAAAGTAACTCTTTTTGAGACATTTCTTCCTACTTACGCGTATCCTTTTTTTTGCCCCCCTCCCACAAGACACCTTCCTCCTACCCCCGCTAATTGGAGACTCGCCCCTTTGTACATACCCTCAAAGATTCAGTCGCGGCGGCTTTACCCTCCTCCTCTTTGACCCAATCTCAGGGTGCATCGTGTCCTTCAAAACTTCCTTTTAAACAGCCGCTTTTCGTAAGCACAGTCGCTCTCTTTCCCGTTGTTTTGTTGTCGATTCTCTCCCTTTTGGAAGTGCCTTCCCCTCCCGGCTGCGTGTCGACTTTTTTGGAAAAACACTGCTATATTCAACCCCGATTTGTTACTCTAGCGGTGATTTTACCCGAAGCCCCTTCCCTTCCTTTGCTGTTTGGATTTGCGAATCGCCCATGTACTTTCCCATTCGTTGTCGAGATTTTTTTGTTGGAGCCAACTCCCTCTTCTGATTTGCTGTGCTCCTCTTCCCTGGTGTACGAACTTTAGGTCGAGCGTTGCCTTTCGTGAGGATCAGCCCTTCTTATACTTTTCCTTAATTGGTGCCCTTCTCTCACGCCTGGTGTATTAGACCCGCTCTCCTAGAGACTCATGTCCTATGAGAAGTATAGGTTTTTGCTCTCGCTCCCGAATCCCCCCCTTTCAACCTTTTTAGAGTTCGCTTCTTTCCTTGGTACCCTCTACCTTGATAGCCCTCTTTGCTGCGCTCTCCAGGCCCATTAGATATTTGCCGTTAAAACGGTTTCCACCCAAGTTTATTTTTCCCTAGTTTGGCTTGTCTATAGAAGGAGTTCCAGGGGAGGTTAGTCCGTTCAGCCCTTGCGGAGTCTTGAGGCTCCTCCTTTGTTTTTAAGAGAATAACCTCCCCTTTCTTATCCTACTCGGATGGAGTTTGTTCCTTAACTTTGGATGGGGCTGGTCTTCGGAATTCTTTCTTTTTGGGGGTTCTTTCTTGACCTTTTCCTTCTTTCCTTGTAGATTCAGGGGCTTTCGACCGGGATGGTGTTCCCGAGTTCTCGTGGGATGGAGTTAGCTTCCTTCTCTCTCAGGTTACAGCTTCCCTACTTTTGGACCCCCTTTCCCCCTTTCTCCTGTAGAACTTAGCCCCCCCCCTTTCCGCTGGTTAACCTCTCTTAGGAAGACCTTTCCTTACGTGCCACCACTTTGGATTCCGCGCTCGCCAGTCCCCGCTCCCAGTTCTTGCGATCTGTCCAGCGCATCTTCGTTCTCGGCTCTTTCAGCATCGTCGTAGAACCATTTTCTTGGCGTGTTGCCCACCGTCCAGGTCACGTATTTACAGTCTTCAAACAACTTTTGTAGAGGGCCAGTGTTTTTTGGTGTTTCGTGTTGTCATTTTTTAAGATCTTCTTTGGTAATTGATCTCCTCTGGACCACCCCCCCGCTGGACCTTTTGCAGCCTTTTCGGTTGTCTCTCCGGAAGCCTGACCTTCCATTCGGTTCCCTCAAGTGAATATTTTTCGGCGTTTCCGTTTTCCCCGGCTTGCTTGGTATTATCATTTTATGTTCCGTTTTTTGCAGCACATAAGGCCTTCTTTTAACCTAACGAAAATAGTTTCGAAGTCCCGGCTTTCTGGCGATGCTTGCTCGCCTTGCCCGGATAGAGGAGCGGCTCTCGGAAAAGACGGCCGGAACAGATGCGCCCCTTCTCTTCCCCTCCCGTTCAAGGAACGCGCCGGGTTCCCTGATGAGGTTTGTCAATAAACGATCCTTCTCCCTCCCCTCGGTCTTCTTCTTGTAAGGTGGCTGCTTCTTGGTCTAGGGATTCCTGCACTTCTCCCCCTCCCCTCTAGCTTAGACCTAACTTTGGAGAGGTGTTCGATGAATGTTCTCTTGTGTTTGGTCTTGGCCTTTTTCCCTGCGTCGAGCCTGTGTTGTACACAATAAACTGACCACTCCCCAGACCCATGTACGCCTGCTGTTGGAACCCCACTGGTCTCTTTCCGTCGAGATCCCCTCGGCTCCGCGTTTGTTCCCCCTCCTCTTCCCCCCCCTCTAGTCTTATTTAGGACTCTTTCCTTTGCGCGTCCCCGGACGATTTTTCCCCGCTATCAGTTTCTCGCGTTTTTTTACTTTTTCGGGGACGGTTTCAGCGTTTTATTCCTCTTCACCTGAAAACCTCCCTCCCTTCGCTTTTTTTTTCATTCCTCCCCAGTGACGTCGAGCAAGGCAAGTGGTTTTCTTCATCTCATGTTAACAACCTATTTTCCCCTCTGGTTACAAGTTCGCCTTCGACAAGGCCCCTTTCCCCCCCAGACTGTTCCCCTTTCCCTTTCCCAAGCCCGATAAGCCCTAACCTCTCGTCCCTCCTGTGATTCAGATTTCTTGGGACCGATAAGCTCTTCTCACTGTCGTCCATTATCAATTCTGGAAGCATCTCCCCCCTCCTTTCCCCCCTCCATTCCGTTTTTTTTGCTTCGTCCGTATTCCCAGTTTACGAACAAAGTTCAGTCCCATCCACGCATCTGTATCCCCTCCCATCTTTCCGAGTATCGCGCGGCTTTTTTTCTCCTTAGGGTCTCTTCCTATACTATTGCTTTTGAGACCTTCCTCATCTGATCTTTTTCTTCCCCCCTGGTTTTCACTTCTTTTTTTGCAAGTGCCTCTCCCAGAATCCCTGATATTTCGTTTCTTCTGGTGACTTCCTCCGTTAGTTTTTCTATTTCGGGCTAAAGTAGTCCCCCTAAGCCCACCCCCCCAAGATTCAGTTCCTCCTTTTTTCCAAAGGCATGTCCGCTGGTCCTTTTGAAGTTTCAGTCCTTCTCCCAGAAGGCAATATTGATCTCTCTCCGTTCATTTCCCCCTTCACCTTTTTGACCACTTCTTCCTCCCTACCAGGTTTCTCTCCCCCCCTTTGAGTTGCGGGGGAGTCGATTTTTGATCCCGTTGAGGGCCCCAATCCCCCTATACCCCGCCCCTAACGCCACTTCCCCCCGTTTCCCCCCTTATATACCAGACCTCCAAGAAATGTTTTTGTCTAGACTCCTTCCCTCTGAATTCCCGCCTCTTCCTCAGAGTCCCCAATGTGATGATATACCTTAGTCAGCAATTGAACTAATAATTTCCTCCTCTTTCTGTCTTGATCCCCCCTTTTCAGATCAGAACTTATGGTTTTTTTCCCCTCTCCTACTCATCCCATTCCAGATCCGTATGAGTCTCTGCCACGCCTTCCCCCTTTCTGTATTAAGTTTTTGCTTGGATCGCTGTTCCTCCTTTTTTCTTTCGAACACCCAGAAAGTAGAAAATCCCATGATAATACCACCCCCCGGCACCCTTGTAGTTGCTTTGTACAGTTCCAAAGATTTCCACATTACGCTTTGACTGCGTATTCGAGCTACCTCACGCTCTCCTTTCCCCCTTACGAAGCATATTTCTCTCTGTCTTCCAACTTCAGCCTTACCTTTTACTCTTTCTAACTTCCCCTTAAAAACCAAAACCCACCTCCCTTTAATCGACGAGTTGTTAAGCACCTCCCCCCCCCCGACATGCAGGTTTTTTTTAAGTCAACCCCTTTGAGCAAAAACTTACATGTTAGCCTAACAGATGGTTCCCTCTCAGACAGCTACCTCGCCTTTCGAATTCGTCTCTTTATGACCACTGAGCTTGTGCCGACTCTCCCCCGATGACATTGTAGACGGATCGATCCTGTCGAAGATTTTCTTTGCACGATGATTTTCTTCCTCCCCCCATGCCTTGAGAAATTGTAGTAACAGTACCGTTACTCGAATTTCCTTATACCCCTGAGAGTATTCCCTCCTCCTCTCGCTATGACCCCCACTCCCTTTAGAACTTTCCCCTGGCTGATTCCTAGAGAGCATTTTTTGGTGGTGTCTCCCTTTCCCCCCTCAGCTCATTCATGCCCGACCCACATCCCCCCCCTTCCCTAACCCCTTAGATCGTTTCTTTCCTAATGTGAGGTAGCCTCGAGTTTTTTCCCCGCGCTCTGCTATTGCCTTCTTTTCGCGACAAGTACCCTTTTCCCTACGTTCGTGCCTCTCCCCAATAACCTGTTGACAACTTTGCTCCCCCTTCCCCAACTGGATTCCCGCCCCCTTGGTTCAGGGGCGTCTTTCCTTTGCCACACGAACAGAGTCCCCCTGCTTTTTTCCCAGGCCATAGCGAATCGTTTTCTGTGTCTTCTGTGGGATTCCGAGTTCGCAACACTAAAGTAACTATCGTTTTCAGATGAATTTTTTCCTTAGCTGAGTATCCCCACCCCCCCCCCCTTCCGCTGCGAGAGTGGAACCGTCAATGAAGTATCTCCCTCCCTCCCCGGATTTCAAAGATCGTCCACCCGGATATCCGTAACCGCGTTTTTTTTAAAACCAGTCCTCCCCCCTCCCTCGGATATTTCCTCAAGTCACCATCCCATACTCCCTGGACCCCTATTAAAGATTTAAGTAGCCCCCCTAAACATTCCTTCGCGTGAAGATTCACATATTTTACAGATGGACCTCTCGAGGTTCCCCCATCCTCCAAATAGCCTGTCATGACCCTCGACGCTCTAGTCACTACACTTTTTGTTGTTGAGAGATCCTGATATTAAGTTTTGGTGGTCGTCTCTGATTGTTAAATCGGGGTTCCCCCTCTCCCAGATTCTTTTTAGAGAGTCATTGATGGTATACTCCGGACCCCTTAAACGATGGCTTTTTTTGGTGGATGGTCCAGAGTTTCGCCCCTGTCGCAAATTCCGTCTATCTGGTTTGTGCATTACACTGTCGAGTCGGATTCGTTTTTTTTGATTCTCACCCCCCAACCTGGCGTTCCTTCGCCACCTAGGTAGTCTTTGGTGACGTCGGGAGTTTTGCCTCGGGAAGTATAACGTTCTCCTTCCAATCCTCCTGCTTTTGGACTTAGACATTTTTGCGCATACAGCCTTCGAGAGATGGCCGTTTTTTTGATTTGAGAATATTTTCTGGATGGCGTACCTCGATCTACAAAAGTATAATTTTTAGATTCCCTGCTCTTTGATTGACTATCCTCCCCTGGGCTCGCATCCTGTTCTTTCCAATGAAGATTCCTCTCTTGGCAAAGGTTACCCACGGACTGTGGCGAACACGGTTGCTCCCCGGATGTCTTGTTAACCCTCTCTTTATGATTTTTTTTGCCTTAATTGGTAAGGGGAAGTTGCCGTTCAGCCGCTGATTCTGGAGAGGCGGCGGCTGTGTACGAAATAGAGGCTACCGACATTTCGAAATTCCTTTCTTGGGTAGTGGGAAAGTACTGGGCTTTTTTTTTTTTTTCCGTTGTTATTCATTTTAGATTTGGGTGAGGTCCTTCCTCTGTCTCTTTTAAGGGAAGGGTACTTCGGTGGTTGTATTTTTTCGCTGTCTGTCGGCGGAGTGAGGATAGCCTAGGGTGGCCGTTTTCTTCCTTTCCGTGGCTCACAAAATTTGCCCGGTAAGGAGACCTTTAGCCCCCAGCCCCCCCCCAGCTACCTCCCCTCTTTTCTCTCCTTCCGACTCTAAAGGCCCACCTTTCGATTAGCGCCGCACAGCAGTCCGCCCTTCCTCCGCTTTTTTATTCCTTTTTTTGCCTCTAGATCTACGGATTTCCAGTCATGTGGTCGGCTTCCCCTGAATTTGTGGAGGGAGTTTGTCCAACACTCCCTCTTAAACGTAGCGTTTCGAGATTATTCACGGCCTTTTTTCCCCCTGTGAGACTGGCACGGTTTTTTTTTTTCAGCTTCCTTTCGTGGGGTGGGTGTGTTTCCCCTTTGATTTTTATAGTCTTATTTTTGGCTGATTAGGTCTAATTTCTTATTGGATGGAATGTTCCCTGTTTTGGTTTCCTTGATACGGGTAGTCTCAGCTAGGCTGCCCTCTGGTATTTCTCCGCCGCCATGGACGAAAAATGGGCTGCTTTATCTCTTCACCTTTAACAGGTCTTGGTTTTTGGGCACACTCCTGAATCGTCATGAGCTCCCCTCATTAATTAAGGACGTTTCCGACGCTTGGCTCTCGAGGCTGCACCTCCGGCCCCCCATTCAGGAGCCGACCCAGCCCTTGAACTCTCTTCTTTCTTCCAGATCGACCTCGCTCCCTGCGGAACGCGACGGCGTCGTTCCTTGTCTAAGAGACGACGGCCCCCCCGACTAGAATCTTTCGTACGTCCTTTCCAGTTTTCCTATGCTAGTAGGCGGTAGTCTCGTCTGGTGACTCTTATTCCCTTCATGCTCAGCCCACTTTTTTTCAGAATGACTGTTTTTTTCCCTTGTGTTGATCGGCTTGGTCTCTCTGTGTAACAAAGCCTTATCCCCTCTCCGAACCCTAGAAGGGTTGGCCCCCCCTTGTAGAGGAGGGAGTTACTCGATTTCTCCCTCCCGAGTGTTAGAGATGAGTAGGGCCTTCCCTCGTTTCCTTCTTCTGCATTGGTTCCCAGTCCAGTTCTCCCTTAGAAGTGAATTTTTTCCTTTTCGGTGTTTCGAGATCTGCCCCCCCCCTCTCACCCCCCCTAATACAATCGATCATTCCGACTCTCCTTCTGGCTCCTTTGCAAGTTTTTGAATGAACGATATCTTCCCCCCTAAGTTGCCAGGGCGGTCAAACCTTCCTCCCTTAAGACCCTTAGCCACCTGTTTCCCCTCCCGAGAAACCGACTTATTTCCTTCCAATATCTCTCTGGACGACGCAGCAATTTCTGTTCGTGCTTGGTCCGACCTTTTTCTTCTAGCCTCTGGTTTTCTTCACGGGGAAACGGGTCCTCTTTTTATTCTCTCTCTTTTCAATTTTTTTGTTGCATATCTATCGTCCGTCGGCTTCCCCTTGTAGCTTTAGAACTCTCGGCGTTCCGTCGCGCTATAAAAGTACTGACCCCCTCTTCTTCCAGTCGTAGAGAGAGGCGCTAATACTTTTCTCTTCTGGGGTTAATTTTTAGTGAACCTGGAGCGTTCTACCCAGCTCTGTGTCCTCCCGTGAATCAGAACTGTGCCCCCCTGACCCTTTAATTTAAGAAGGTCATTTGAGGTGTAGGAACAGTGAAACACCCCTCCAACGAAAATTCCCCCCCCCCTAAACTCCTCGAGGCTATTATTTGGAAAGCCGCTGAGCGTCCCAGAGTCCAGCACCAAGTTTTTCTCCCTTTCCCCCTCTATTCTACCCCACTACCGTCTAATCTTGTGCCTGACGTTTTTTTTTTTTCCCAAGGAGAGGCTGCCGGGGTGTTTCAGACTTTTTTAAACACAGCGCTCGACTGAATATCCAAAAAACCTCATTTCAACCCCCCAATTATCAAACCCCCCAGTCCGGTCGTCGTCTCTTATTTTCGTCCCTCAGACCGATCCCGATCGCCGCACCGTTTATCGACCCAGACGAGCTGTTAACTTCTTATACCTCATCTAGTTCACCCTCATCCTTTTCCCCCTCTGAGCGAGAGCCCCCCCCAGTCTCTTTTCTTGGATCCCTTCTCATTAGAGACGAACGCCCGTTTCGGTCTCGTACCCTACAGAGTCAACATCCAGCGTAGTTGCGCGACATTCTCCCAAGGAGTCTACATTCTTCCTATTGATCTTCGTCCCCCCTTAAGGTCCCACCCCCTGCCCCGTCGATTTCCCTTTATAACTCCGTACCCTTTCGCCTTGGCGTTGGAGGCCCCCTCCCCTCCCATTCCAGGCTCTATAATGAGTATTCGCGGCGTTCCCTTTTTTTCCCCGTGAAACCGTCACCGGTCAAGATATCGGTATACCTAAGAAGTCCCCAGGAAGCTCTTCCTCCCTCCCCAAGCCCCCACACAACCCCAAATCGTTCGATGTTTTCCTCCATTTTTTTTTTCGAACCCAACTAGAACCTATAAAATTACTGAGTACCGATCTGGTTGTTTTTTTTTTTTTTTTTTTTTTGTTTTGTTTTTTTTTTTTGTTTTCCTTTTTTTTTTTTTTTTTTTTTTTTTTTTTTTTTTTTTTGTTTTTTTTTTTTTTTTTTTTTTTTTTTTTTTTTTTTTTTTTTTTTTATTCCCTACTACTATCGCCCTTCTGAGTACTCCCCTTTTTGCTTCCGTGTTAGCTCTTAGTCTTGGGCCGTCCCCTTCAGCTCGACTGGTAGGAGAACTTCCTTCGAGCGTTTTAGGACGGGACAGTGATAAGGAACAACTTTTTTTGCCTTTGGCGCCTTACCTTCTTCCCCCCCAAAGTACTTCATAGTCCCCGGTACCCTCAAGAGCTTATCTCCTTCTCGCCCCATAAAGATAAGAGTCCCAAACCGCCCGGTTCTCCTACCTTTCTCTCAGAGAAGCCCTGCCTTAGATCCCCTCACCCCGACCTCTGACAGCGCCCCCCTCCCCATTACGTTTTGCTCCACAAAAGACCCTCTCTTCCGGTGCAGGAACTTTGGGCGCCTCTATTCAAACCCCACCATCTGACGCTCTAATAGTATGAACCTTGACGTGAAAAAAACCATCCCTTTTGCCCCCGTTGCGCTCCCACGAAGAAAATCCCCCCCTTTTTACCCGCGCCAATACCCCCCAGTGAACGGTCCACCATACTGTTCCACATTTTTCTGGCCTCTCGCCGCGGAACCACATTTCAGGATCTCCCCTGTGTTCGGGAACACCCCGGACCTCAGCGAGTTTCCTTTTTCTCATGTACGGGAGAGTCTTCGAGAAATCCCTATCAATACATTTTTCGCCAAAGAATCGCCGCTGCTCCCTTGGTATAGTAAAAACAGGCCCCTTCCGTAGGAGATTTCAATTCCCCCCGTTGCAGGCCTGAGCGCGCTTTCCTCAGACGCGTCCCCCCTGCCCAGCGAGATCTTTTGCATAGACTTGATGTTGTTTGCTCATCATCCGCCACGCGGGCCGTTTTGCCTGTGTTACGGCGACATCCAACGAATCTAGCACATCTTAGAGGGGGCAAGTCCCCCCTAAGTAGACCTAAAAAGTAAATATTTGAATTTCGGCATTTGTTCCCCTTTCTCCCGCATGTGGGATTTTTTTTCTTTCCCTCAGGGTACGACGCCTTCTTCAGCATGTGTATCGCTTACGACATACGCACGCAGGTGATTTATCGCCAGACACGGTGGTCCTCACATGTGTCCCTCCTTAATAACAAACGTACCCTGTGCCCAATTCCCCCTTCCTGTGCGTCACTGCCCAGAATAGGACATTGAGTGTACTCTTTCTAATCATCCTCACCGCTATAGTTGGCCAGCGTCTCCCGCGATCGCGTTTGTTAATCTGTCGCTTCGCCCACATTG
>Ga0179593_1355392_pt1 | contig 11098 bp, 16 predicted proteins | sample CZODoug2_1_08_16_FD_185931 | JGI IMG/M metagenome (GOLD analysis project Ga0179593, IMG submission 185931) | Vadose zone soil fungal communities from Angelo Coast Range Reserve, California, USA - CZODoug2_1_08_16fungal (PacBio error correction) | ecosystem: Environmental > Terrestrial > Soil >... | reverse complement strand
AAAATTGTCTTCTCCGTTTCTGTCCTTTTCCCCCATTCCCCTTAAGTTTTCCAACTATCTACGTTCGAGCCTGTACCTACACTCCTTCTGTTTCACCGCCCCCCCTTTACTTCCCTCTTTATTTTTGGCGAAAAGCACGACCCGTGAATGGCTTTTCTCAATTGATTGTTTTTTGTCATTTATAAGGGTGTCCCCTATGACGCCTAGGTTCTTTTGGTGTTTTTTTTTCTCTGCCCCCCCTGAAAGTCTCGCCTCCACCGTCCCCCCTATTTCGGTTCCCCCCACTGTGCAAAAGACGTCCAGTGATGCCCACCAATAAAGGGGCGAGCCAAGGTCGGCCCCCTCTGTGTGGGTCCAATCTTAACTTGAGTTCGCAGAATTCTGGGCCTTCGTTACGTTACCTCTCTGGCCCTTTCCCCCTCCTTCCCTATTGAAGAGATCCCACGGTTGCCGACCCAATAACTTTCCAGATTGAAGGGGGCAGAAAAACGCTCAATTTTTCCGTGCCCCCATCGTGATCTGTCCCCCCCCCGGATTGTCTTTCGCCTAAACTTCTAAGGTCTTCAAATGCCAGGGAAATACCTCTTGTGCAATCGTACGGATTCATTATTCTCGACCCCCTCAAATACTGACTGTTTCTCGCGTTTCAGCGGGTGAGTTCTCCCAAAACTCCTCACCCTCACTTTTTCTATGTATCAATACTTCTGCTTTTCCTTTCCCAACCTACAGTGTTTCTCATCTGTCGAATGAAAAACGCCAATGGCTTTTTTTATTATATAGTTGTTACAGTTGACATTGTGAGTTTTTTTCTCAACCCCGAACCTGCCCCGAAGACGGGCAGGACACTTTTGGAATGGTCCTTCTCCACCAGGAGTGTGTTTGCTAGCGTAGGCCCCGCAGCATTCCTTTTCTTCCCTGAAGGGCTAAGGGCTTCTCGAGCCTCCAGGAGTGTTTCGCGGCTTTTATTGTATGTAGTTTTCTCACCCAAGCCATCTTGCTGTACATGAGTTCGCCGTGTGCACTGGATTATGGCTATTATTTCATTCTTTCCAGGGACATATCCGCTACTGTCCCCTCGTGTTTCCTCTTTCTCCTTGCCCCCCCCTTGCATGCTCACTTGTAAATCGTTGTCCTCTTATTTTGACTATGAGTCAGAGTCGTGTGTTGCGGCCCAGTCTGACTTTAATAGCTCCGCGTGTCGGGCCTTGGATTCCTCATAAAGTTCCTCCTCATATTATCTTTTTGTTTCGCGTTTTGGTAAGTTATGTTCGTATTCCTTGAGTTCTGGTTGGAATGACAGCTGTTGTTTGGGTCCCTTAATGTATTACATCTTTTCCACTAATAAGTTTTTGTGTCTATGTATAGTTCTCACTGGCCGTATTTGATACATCCCCCCCCAGTCCCCTTTTTCCCCGTCCTCCTCAATCCCTTTGCCTTCCGGACTCCCTCCCCCCCCCCCAAACAATCCCCCCGAGGTAGCCGCGAGATGACCTTCGGCAATTGTGATGTGCCGGCATGAGTGCTCGCATCGTCCGGCCGCAGTCACCGGAAAGGCACTCAGTTTTTCCCCTCGGTCACCTTTCACCGCACCTACCCCCTCAATTAGATACCCCCTTCATTGATTCGTTGAGGTGAACGAATGAGCGACCTGGGGGATTTGTTATGCCCTCTAAACCTTAATCCCATTTTTTTCCCCTCGCGTCAGGGTGACCTTCAATTATGGATCTTCCAAGCCCTCACCTCTATCGGAGCACCAAGCAGCAAACCAAGAAATGACTATCGCCATTACACAATAATTACCTATCTCTCCCCCCCCATCAGTCTTCCCCAAGGGGGCCCCACGTTTTTTTTGTGGACATGTTCCCAGTCGTCGTCGGAAGTTTGTGACCCTAAATAATCCCACCCCAAACTTTGCTGCCCTTGTTCCCCTTTACCGGCCTCTTGATGTTTACGAGTGTCCGGTTCCCCCTCCCTCTTTTCTTCTTATGCCCAACCCCTCCCACTGAAGTATATTGTTCTTTTTTCTGCTTTTTTGATTTTGTGGCGGTTCCTTCACCCGCGTTTACCGTCGCACTACTCCCCCCTGCTTGTGTCGTTTCTGGCCAGTAATTCCCCCTCGGTGTCCCGATCCACTTTCATGAAGTTTAGACCTTCGTTGTGATTTTAATCCGGGTAGCACGCCGCTTTAACCTTCTTCCCCCCGCGGTTGACTTGGTGAGAATTTGATGCTCCCAGTTGGCCTTTTTTTAGATGGTCACAAATACGGCCTTTTTTTATGGTAGTCTTGAGTGATGTTTGCTTATTCAACCCCCCCTTCTCGCTTCCTCCGCCTACACGATGTTCCCGATTTTCCTTTTGATTTCCTTGTCCCCTTTGATGCAGAACTGTGTCTGTGAGTTTCGTATTCTTTAGATGCTGTGACTCCCCTAGTGGCTGGGACCTCTCCCTTTTTTTCTCCCTGTACTTTGGCCCTGCGAGGCGTGAGTACCCGTCCTTGAACAAGGTGTCACTTGCTACTGTTTTCCGTTGTCCCAGCGGGCCCCCTTTTGCGCGGGCACTCATGGAAGGTCCTCCCTTATAATGATTTTACCATAAATAGTCGACCTACAACACACCTTGGTTTCCTTCACTCTTTGTTCTACCCCCCACCACATTTGCAAATTAACGGCGTTCCCGGTTGCCATCTTCTTAGCCGGTGACTTCTCGTAATGAGTATAACTAGGCCGTCGTTTGAAAGCTTTACCAGTCCATGTAGCCCTGGACAACTGCTGCCCCAACTAAGCCCCCCTGTTAGTGTGATCTGGTTCCTCCTTTTTCGTTTCCCCCCGCAGTGCCGTTCAATTTTCTTTTGATTTTTTTCAGTACTTGGTATTCATTACACCGAGATTTGCCTCGGGTTTCGAAGACCTGTGCCTGGTGCTTCGTAAATCTTGTTCCCTACCGCGTTTTCACCACTACGTCCTTGCTGCATCCTTCTTTTTTTTTTTTCGCTCGTTCTTTTGCTGTGATTGTTTGGAACAGCGCTTGCATTTGTCCCTGCTTTGCCGCATTTTCATGTCGCCCTACCACCTTATTTGTCGCTGGAAAGTTTCCCAGGTTTGTGCATGCACAGTTTGACCTTTTCTGTTTTGGTTCCCGCCTGTTTTCCTTCGACGGCCTTTTTTACAAGTCTCTATACGCCCCTTATGCGGATTAGCATTGGGAAGGTCTCTCCCGTAGATTGAAATTACGGATTGTTCCAAGGATTCCCCCTCTCCCATACTTCTTCCCTTGGGAGTGCTCTTCTAATTATGATGTGGTGGTAACGGTCCTTCATCCCGAATTGCGTTCTGTTCTTCCCGCCTGTCGGTTCCGCCGCTGTCTCCCGATTCTTCCCCTCTCCCTGTGGACGCTATCCCTTTTCACCACCCCCACTTTTGAAGGTTCGTTTGTACATTTCTTGGTCCTTTATTCCCTGTCCAGTCTCCGCGAACCCTCCCCCGTACAAATTTATCCTCTTTCCTCCCATTTTGTGCTTTTTTTTTATAATTTAGTTTTCTCGGTCTTTCTGAATGCTATTCCCGCCGCGATTTCACCAACGGACAGACCCCCCCCCCGGCTCGGTTTTTTTTTTAACTCCTTTTGCCCCCTCGCTTGCTTGCTACATTCTGGGACCACCTTTTTCCTCCCGTGAACCAACCTGTTGATTCAGCACTCCACCCCCCTAGCTAGTTGAATGCGCGCACTCCGGGCCGAGCGATAATATCACGCACAATCATGCGTATATTCCCTGTGGGGCTTGCCCCTTCTCAAGTTCGGCCCTCCTTGTCCCTGTAGGTCCAATCCGCCCCTTTCCTCTCTTCCCTCCGTCGTTACCTGTTCCATCGATGCCCATAACCACCAACAGTGTTTCTACACACCACACGATGTACCCCGCTGCTTTTCCTTGCACGGTTGTCCAGCTTGGTATCTCCCCCCTGAGGTACGTCTACTTTACCCTCATCTTTTTCTCCCAACTGCCGCAACATCCTTGATGAAGCGCGATTAAGGAGATCTAACAGCTTTCACAGCGTACTCCAGCGGACATTAATTTCCGTCGGGGAGAGTAGACCTTTGACCTCAGTCCACTGCTTTCAATTGTAGTTTTCCCTTTCCAGGGCATGCATTCCCCTCATTTCCTGCATCCCCCCCTTCGTGTTTTCCAGTCCCCCCCTCAGCATACATGAAACTCAAAAAGCGACGGACTCTGTTGGTTACATGACGGTTTTTTTTGAGACTTTATTTTGTCATTTTCTTCCTGTTCGTCAATAGCCCTGCCCCCCAGTTTTTTAGTCGTTTGCCTCCGTCGACTGTTCCCCGGTTTCAGACTTCGCACACCTCCCGCGTCCACTTTCGGTCCACTCCCTGCCCTGTTGAACGCCGAGAAAGTGTTCCGCATCTCCCTGGTTTCCCCCCCCCCTACCCCAGATCCATCTTTAATTTTTCTTCTACCCTGTCGTTTCGACACCCGCACCATCAATTCTTGGGTCCCCACCGTTGCAGACACCACCCTTCAAATCCGTAACCCTCGATTGCCGGTCCTTCTTGCACCAACCTGCCTCCGATCCTTCCCCCCATTTCCATTCCACCTTCTATGATGGGGGGACGTAGGTACAATCGTGTCCCGCGCGCCCCCACTCCCGACGCGACTCGAATCCCCTTTTTTCCACTGTTTCCAACATTCCCGGACCTTTCCTGTCCCCCCGTTTTTTTTTTTATTCTTGTCCCACCCCTTTTGAGACGGCCCCCCGATTTTTTGACGACCACATCCCAACTAAGTGCTCTCTCTTCCCTGGACTGTACCGAACTTTCCCGCCCCTCCCCTCCACCCCTAACCACCTCAGCGGCCTGTTCACCCATGAAAGCGCAATCAGCTTGACGTGCCCCAAGGACGGCCGTTTACTTTTTTTTTTTCCACACGTCAAACTTTTCCTAAGCAGCAACCCTTCCCTTTTTGTTTTCCCCTTTTGCTTTTCCAACGATCATTTGTTGTCTTTCTTTAGTTCCTTACTGGTTCACTACCTCAGTGCCTTTGCTATGCTCGCCCGTAGCGGTGTCAATAGGTATGTAGGATTTCCCATCTTTTGTCACCTCCACGGTCCCTGATGCTTTTCCCTTGTTTTCTTTTGTTCACCCCCCCCTTTTCACCTTTTCCTTTTGCTAGGTGAGATCAACCTGACCTTCCTTTCCTTCGGAGCCTTTTACCGCTTTGGTCCTCTCGATCTAGTGGTTTCCCCCCTGTTTGTCCAGTTTCCCGTAGTCGTTCCCCGTCCCTACTACTTGGCACCATTTCAAGTTTTCATTTCATTGTCGCTATGCGCAGCGTGGGTCCAGTGTTTTGATTCGCTTCGGCGGAGTGTCCTCCCCTGTTGTTTTGTTTTCTCCCGTTTATCTTTTTTTTCCTCTCTCCCGTTTTGTTTTTTTGATGATGCTTCCCCCGACGCTTTGACTCCCCCCCGACAACCTCGAACTTTTTGCCGTTGCCGCATTAGCTCAAGGGACTACGACCCCCAAACCTCCCCCCTCCAAGCGCGTTCCCTGGATCTCCGAATTTGCCTTTGGGTGAAACCCTTGCCGATGCCCTTTTTTGTCTCGAGCTTGATTTCATGTCCCAATTTATGTGTTGACCCTCTCACCTACCTGATTGTTTTTCTATCAGCAACTCCGAATATTGATTCCTGGTAGCATTCCTTTTTGTCTTCATTATTGTCAAAACGCCAATCTGCTAGCCCCCGTGGTGATGTTATGCTTCTACAGCCCTGCCATTCTCAAGATTTCCATTTAGTCTGTACGATCTCCATGAAAGAACCCCCCACGAAAATTAGAATTCCCCGCTCGCCCCACTATCACCAATCACTCTTCCTATCTCCCCAATTTCCAACTTGGACTACTCCCTCTGCACCCCACAACACTTGCGCATGCTGTTTAACCCGGCCTTCATGGCCTGGTCGTCCTTTTGGTTGCCTTGTGTTTGCAACACCCCTCCCCCATCCCCTTTCCTGGCCACTCCCTCTTTCCTGATGGCGTGCTCCTTTCGCGGACCCTTCCCCAGTTTCTTTGCCCCCAACCCCACCGCGCCTTTTGATTTGAATATTTAATTATACTTACTCGAATATCCTAGTGTGTTTACTTTGGGCCGTTCACCCGACAGCATTGGCTTTTCCCTATTTGTTTCCTCCACTCCTTTTTCTGTTCCTCTGCCCCAATTGTTTGCCCGCAATTTTTTTTTAAGTGACGGGGTCGCGGTCCTGGCTCAGCCGCCTTTAGCCTGTCACTTGATTGTCGTAGTGATCATTTTCTAGCGTGTTTTTTCAATGACGGGCACCGGTTGAGGATGTGGCTGTGTTTTCCCAGTTTGGTCAACCCCCTCACCATGCGCTATGGATCCTGAATTTTTTTAATCGACGCAATGTGTACGATGCCATACCTTCTATTTTAAGTGAATTTTGTCGGTTGTGATTTGCCCTATCCTTTTTCAAGGGGTGCTGTCCCACTACTTTTCCGTCCCCTAGGTTTTTGTTTCTTGTAGGCGCCTAGTTATGTCGGGTTGAAAGCTGATCTTGTCCTTCTTCCCGCCCGACCCTGAATCGCTTATTTGGTCCACACTTCCCTTACTTCTACCCCCCCCCCCTCCATTGCCCCCCCTCCCCCGGCTGCGAACCAAAAGTTAAAGCGTGATTTTTGAGCGGTGCGTTCTTCGGTTTCTTTTCCTACCCTCCGTGAATTTGCACGATCGACTTCCTGACCCTTGAACTTGTCTGTCCACACCTTACTTTCCCCCCAGTCCCTGGTCTGATCTGGTATCACCTCCATTATCAGATCCCGTTTTGAAGTAGTGCCTTGAACGTGGCGGATTGTCAAGCTTACCGTCTTTTTAGCTTTTTTTTGTCCTCCTGTGCTTGTCTTGAAGGAGGTCTGGTAATATCTGGTTCAACCACCCATCAGTTGACCCAACAACTAACCTCTATTGATCCTCGGTTACCGCTCTTTAGCTTTTTTTTTCGGAATCCTCTTTTGTTCTTTCTGTTTCTCCAAGGCCCCTATTTGAGCTCAAGGAAAGTCGGAGTGCCGAAAGTTTTCCTTGTTTGAGAAAGGACTCATTGGCCTCTCTTTCATAACGACCGTGGGAGTTATGTGAGTGCACTGATTTCTTCCTGCTTCTTTCGTTTTGGAATGCTATCCCTATTTCGTTGCTCCGATTGCTTTTTTCAATCATGAAGCGCATTGCCCTGACGTTTTGTTTCGCCCAACCCCCTTAGTATTTTGAGGATGCGCTGCTGGTGTTTTTTTTCCACATGCGCGGTCTGAGACGGGGTGTAACAAGGTTGCCCTCAACATTGCGTTAAAGTCCACTCCCCTTCCCATCCATTTGTGGTTTTTTTCTGCTGCAAATTTTCAGGTGTTTTTTTTTGCGTTCCGTGGTTCCTTCCTTCCGCTTATGTCCCAACGGGCGCCTTTTTCCCCAGGTCGGTTGGTTGAAGCCCCTGTTCCTGCCTTCTTCTAAAGACCACTTCCACTTTGTCCCCTTCCCCTTTCTTTCTAGCCCAGAAGCTTCAACACAGGGCTAACGCGAAACACTCCTAACATAATGTTGCAGTTATCTCTTTTCACCTCTCATGCGGGTTACTTTTGGCGACCCCTACATTCCCCTGTGACGTCACCTCCCTCCCTTTTTATCCTTCCTTGCCTTGCAGCTGCAATGACAGGACATAAAACATCATCATTTCATAAACACCGTTTTCGTCCCCCTCGGGCTCATCTCTCTTGACTTCCTTGGTCTGTCCCCCTCTTTTAATCTCATCCCTTCCCCGTCCCCATTTTCCGTAGGTAACCGCCACCCCCCGTCCTTCCTTCCTCGGACACCCTTCCGGACGGGGGCGGGGCGTCCCAAGCCGCCCAATATCATGCTTGGTCTGCTTTTTTTCACTTCCCAGGGCTTCCCCTTTCATCAGTTCCCTTCGTTTACGTAAAGAAACGACGCCTTCATACACGCTCAGCCGTGCCGTTGCTTTTCGTGCCCCTTAGCACAGCGAATAGCTTTTCGTCCTTCCTCTTGTACTTTGGGTTATAAACTCCATACCCTTGACGATTACGCTGAGCCCTTTTTACAGCCAGATCCCCCCCGTACCGTTGCAGAGTCAGAGTAACGAACCCAAAGACGTTAATTCCCCCTGTGTAATTCCGCCATGTGTGACCCTTGCAAGTTGTCATTTACATCTTTGCCCTTTCTAATACAAACCCCTTCGGCCGGGTTAATTGATGTTCGTACTGTTCAAAATCCCATATTGTAGGTTTCTTGCCCGCCACAATTATCACCGTCTCTTGTTTTCATAAAAATCCCCCACTTCCCTCCCGATGATGCCCCTAGTTGCTTGAGCCAATTAATGTCGTAAAAGGGCCATGCCCAGTTGTCCTTCCTGAAGGTTACTTTCTTCGAGTCCACCCTTTTCCTCCTTGTCTCAAAGCGGTTGCGACCCCAACCCATACATCAATATTCGGAGTTCTACGCTTTCCGTGTTTTGCAAAACCCTCTGATGGAAAATACCCCGCGCCTCCCCTTAATCCTTTCTTTTAAAGGAATTATCCTGCCGAGTCTTTTTTTTTTTGATCTTTCCAGACACGCCACTGACCCCGAATCACGACGGACAGACGTTGGCCTTTTGCTTGTTACTCACGCTTTTCCTCTGTCGTCTTTCCGCCTTTCTTTGGCAGTATCTTCCTAGTCGAGTTTTTCTTCTCTTTGCTCGCGTAGCTGATCCTTGGTCTTGTAATGCTGGTCTCTGTAAGTTTCCTCGCTTCCTGGCCTTTGAGGGGCCCCGCTTTCTTTCCACCAAGATTTGCCCAGGAGCAGGCAAGGTTTTTTCTTTTCTAACGATACCAATGGGATGTGACTTCGTTCCCTCTTGTCGGATTTGTCGTGCTCCTCCTGTTTTGTCGCTTTTCCCTCTCGTCCTCCCAAGGTGCACTCTAGCCGTTTTGAGACGCCAAGTACATCGGCGCTAAGAGAGAGTTGGTACTTTTTTTGTATGCGTAGTCCTTTTTAGCTCGCCTGTTGCGGCCACGTCCCCGTTCGCTTTGGCTTTCTCCCCTTCGCAGATGTTTCTGTCTCCTTTGACCTCTCCCTCCCTTGTTGTATTTTTGTTTTTTTCTTCTGGAGAACCCTTCCAAACAAGCATAAGTTTATTGGCCTGAAAGCATTTCTTTTCTTCGTTGATCCAAAACATCTTGTGCACAACTGTCTGCCCTCTGCGTCCGGTTTTCTTCAAGTTTCATGGAGCGGCCAATTTCTCGTCCTTTTTCCTTCCCCTCGCCTCTGATCCGACCTTGACACTGGGCGACACGCAGCGATCGCGCTCTTTCCTCCAATCGTTACTAGCTGTGAATCCTCGGCCCTTCCCTTTTTAATGTCTCTCACCTTTACTCTAGCGGGCCAGGTGTGGTTTTATGCCTGCTTTTTTGAACGCCAGGGCCATCCCAAGGTTTTGCCTCTCTCACCCCATTTTATTCGTTCCACCAGGGTAACCAATGACCCAATGAACCAGTCATCGCAGAGCCACCTACAACCCCCCCTCAATCTCCCTGCCCCCTTTTCCACCATTTTCCTTGTCACCACGCTAACCATTAGTAGTTTAGGAAATTGCACTTTCTCTTAGTTCCTGCAGGTTGCTATGGGGTGTACACAAACATACAACAAATTTCAATCTCCCTTTTTAGTCTGTGCTTTCTTTCGCTTTTTCGGTTATTTGTTAAGATCTGAGACGTTTATGTTCACCCCCACCCAGAGACGGTGAACCAGGTGAAATGTTTTTCCTGAGCGGGTTGCTGTTTTTTGCGTTTGCACCCTTCAGCTGTCCAGTTTTTTCTTCCCAACATGCAGGCCTTCCTTTCCGATTTCCCTGGCTTTTGCCTTTTTTTTCCTTTTTTTGAATTGATTTCTCTCCACCTCCAGGAGCCCTCCGATTTGACCCCATATCCTGTTTTGGCGGCAAATAGGACTCCCCACAGTATCCTGGTTGTTTTCTGCCCACACCGGCTTCGGACATATTGATGATTTTTGGGACTTTCCACCCCGGGTTAACATGACCAAGGTGGCCTTCCTTCGGGTCTTACATGCCACCCTCCCCTTTCCTACATCTCTATTTCGTTTCCCGCAAGATTCTGCATGTGCGATTTTCGGCGTCTCCACAGTCCAATTGTATTTCACCGCGTCACTTCCGCTTTTTTTCCTGGTTCCCCGTGTCGGTGTCCAGAATCTCGCCGTCAGTTTATGTGCGCCGGCTCAGCCACGCTCCCCGGAGCGGGAGACCTCCCCAATTACCCCAACCCTCACTTCGGCCCTATGACCCCTCGTTTTGCTCCCCCACAGCTTTTTGTGACCTCCCGTGACGTCATCGCCTTCTTTCTTTTTCCTTTTTTCACATCCTAATTTTTTAACTTATCAGAATGTTGTAGCCCTGGCTACCCGATCCAAGCAACAACTTTTTCCCGCCCCTTCCGGGTCTCTTCTAGCTGCTCCGCGTTCGTTTTTCCCTGATGATTTCCGTTGAAATTTTCTTTGCCGTTTGCTCATTCCAGTTCGCACGTTTTGAGGTGAGACGGCTATACCTTTGTTTCTCTCTACCTTCGTGTCATACAACCCTTTGTGACCACTTTTTCCCCCCTTCGATTCCTGTGTAAGATAGTTTATGGTTTATGGTTATTTGACATATCTGTCATTGCGTGTCTCCAATGCCGATTTTTCGACGACTTTGCCTTTAGTTTTTTTTATGGGGGAGGGTTTTTTCACTCCCTTGACCCTTTGCAGAACCCCGGAGCACTTTCATGTCGCGGTGAGGTTAGATATACGACCTGATGTTCGTTGGCGGTGTTTTTCGCTCGGCTTACACCTGATTTCCTTCTCCTCTGATGTTGGTTCTTTTCACACGGTTTTTGAAGTTTTCCTTTTTTTGTGGGAAAGCCCCTACTCCTAAGTGCCTTGCCTGAGTACCCCCCCCCAAACCCCCGCGTCAGTTTTTTCATGCCGTCCGGGGTTATAGCGGGCTGGCCGCGGACCCCAAAAGTAGTCAGCGCCCCATGTCCC
>Ga0179593_1339628_pt1 | contig 11098 bp, 4 predicted proteins | sample CZODoug2_1_08_16_FD_185931 | JGI IMG/M metagenome (GOLD analysis project Ga0179593, IMG submission 185931) | Vadose zone soil fungal communities from Angelo Coast Range Reserve, California, USA - CZODoug2_1_08_16fungal (PacBio error correction) | ecosystem: Environmental > Terrestrial > Soil >... | reverse complement strand
TTTCTTGAGACATTATCTGTGTTTTTATTGGTTTTTAAAGATTGTGAGGGTGCCCACTGCCCTCTTGTCGCTGGTTGAAGACCGAGCGTACAGGGAGGTTCAGGCCGCGGTCTCTAGCCTGTGGATGGTGGCCGCGTGATTTTCCTAGCGAGACTGCTTATTTGTCCGGGGACCCAGCCGCCTTCTGGCTGCTTGAACTGCGGAAATTTTGTCATGTCCCCTGTTCAGATTCGTCGTCCGCGTATCAATCAGAGCGTAGAATGTTTTACGGCTCAAACCTGGCCCTTCCCCACCTACTTGAGAGCGCTTTTTGTTCCTTCTATTTTGGTTCCCATCGACTTTCTCATCCCTTGAAGATTCGCTCTTAACCCCTTTTGTTCTTTAAACCACTCTCCTCTCTGGAGCAAGGTTGGAGACCCTTGGACGGTATTGGGCGTATCTGAAGACTACGATCCCCTTTTGAGCATCGAAAGAGGTTCGCGTCGGCATTGCTATGCTCCGTATTTGATGAAACCTGGTCTCCCGTCACTGGTGCCTCCTGATTTGAAACGTCGCCCGTACGTTGTGAAACACTGTGACAGCGCATCCGAACACGCTCTGTCCTACGTCTCCCCGATCTTCAATGGGGAAAACCCATTTCTCGATTCTTATCGACAAACTCGGTCAAAGCCCGTCCTTTGAAGCCTTTTACCCAAAACTCACCGTGTTCTGACACGTTGCTTGTTACTAGGGAAACTTTCTGGCCTTTTCTTAGGTATTCGTACCTCCCCCGCCACGGAATGTGCCGTTGATCGACGTGAAGAAGCCTCCCGTGCGAAGCCCCCCCCTCGCATTGTTTCCGTGGCCGTTTTTTTCGTAACTGATTCCCACGAAGTTTTTCTCCCGGTCCAGCCGGATAGATCTTTACTCCCAATAAGTCCCCACCCACAACGATTGATATGGACAGGCCCTGGTTCTCTTTACGTTCTCCTTAAGGGATTTCGTTCACGTACTAACAGTTAAACCATCAAAATGTTTGAGAATCCTTTCGATTCTTTATTTTTGCACCTATTTTTTGTCAAAAATCTTAGGCTCACGGGCGTTGTCTGAACTTACTGCCGTCCGCCCCGTTTTTTCCCGCGTCGTGGTTTTTTCCCCACCTTTCCCCTCATTCACCTATACCCACAGAACGCTTTTCGAAAACGGCCTTTGGGTGCCTTATCCAGCTTTTTCCGGATTTTTATTGCGCTATTTCTGGGTACTTTTTCAGTTTTTCGCGACTATTCAGGCCGATCGGTGGCGTCCGGAGATGGGAAGGGACTTTTTTCATCGGCTCCCCCCCTTCCCCAAAGTACCTTTCTGACATCGTTCCCTACCTTCCTTCGACCTTGGGCTTTTAGAGAAACGTTTATTCCACCCGGCTTCCCCCTCTTTTTAGTCCCGTTGAAGTTTCAAGTTTCCGTGACCCTACTTCCCCAACCTTTCTTAAGACCTCGTTGCTTTTCCTTCCCCACCGGAAAACGACGAGATACTCTAGCCGGTTGACTGTTCCGGTGTAGAGGCATTCTCTTACGAGGTCTGGCCGACTTGGCGAAGGTTCTCAGCTCCCTGTTAACGCTGCACTTCCATATTTCCCTTTTCTCCCCCTCTCCTAAAATCAACTTTTCTCTTTGCACGTTGCGAATCAGTCAAGGGTGTAGGTTTATGCGAATCTTATAGTTTAGTTCTTTTCTCCCGCCTTAATTGGTTTGGAAGATCCCACAGCGGATCCGTGCTCGTTCGTGACCCCATTGATAAGATGCATGCTTCTGGGTTCTGGGGCGCGTATCTTCCCGTACTCCCCTTAGCACATCTCGCCCACCCAGCGGAACAGAAAGTTTTGAACTTCCATGTCTTCTCACCCTCTTCGTAACCCGACTTTGAGGCTCTCCCATTGATTATCTTTCCGCTTTTAGAGGACCCGATCGGGTTGGGAACTTCCGACGCGGTCATTGTTTTACACCCGGAAGTATTGATCGGCCTGCCTAGGTCTGCGTTTTACGGGTGGCGTCTCGTTTCTTTTACCAAAAGGGAGTTGCGATCATCGCAGCCCTTGGTCGATCTTAGATGTCGTCCTCTCCATTGAATCTCTCATTTTCTGAACCCACCAAAAAACAAAATGCGTCCCACATCTTGGAGACTTTCCGCTTTCGAAGGGGGTGGTACCCCCCTTCCAAAAACTTCCAAGCGCGTTGTCGATAAAATTAATCTCTCGTCACCTCTTTCCCCCCCCTCTGGTCCAAGTTGGCGTTTCGGTCAAGCTCTTTCTTCTTTGGTGTAGGATTTCTTGCTCTACGCGATGGGGGTACGAGGCCGGACGGATCCTGGCCCTCATCTTTACTATGCGGTAGAATTTCAGATTTGGCTCCTTATGCATTTTCAACATGCCGACTACGGGTTGGGGGGCTTTACGACCTTAGGCCTTTTGGACCTTCCATAGGTTGACTGCGAGATTCCCGTGATCTACGGCCAGCTCCCAGAACTGGGTTCTGCGGATAATTTGATGGATGGGTGCGTTATCGTGCCTTACCCGTCGCTCCTTGGTTCTCGATTGTGATTTTTTTTTTTGCCTAATTCGCGGCTACGCCCTCGTACGTGATTCTTTCACCATCCCTCACGAGGTTGTGCTCCCTATATCGAAGCTCGTTACGACCGAAACCTTTGACTTCCGATGTCATTCAGTTAGTGCGAGCTGCTCCCCCCGTATGCTGATTTTCTTGTTTTCGCTCGTTCGAGTAAAACGAGTTCAGTGTTAGTGCTTTCAAAGCCCCTCCCCTAGACAGAATCTTCCTCCTGACCGTTTCTCGAGCATGTCTGTCTTTTCCCCGTTCGTTCCCCTCCTTTGACAGCCAAGGGTGGTTTCGCTCACGCCTTTTTCGACTTTTATCGCCTCGGCCATTTTGCGCGAATTTGATAGTTACCCATACCCTTTCCTTCATTTTGAGCGGTTTTTCCCGTACCCTGGTACATAGTTTCCAACCCTTCTTGCCCGTCATGTCGTACCCTATTCGAGAGTCTTTATTCCCCTTAATCCACTGCCTTTGCCAAAAATTTTTACTCGGACGATCCTTACGAGATTAACACGTCTTTCTTACTGATTTTTTTATACGCGGCGCCCCCTTTTTTAATGCTAGAGCTGAGCACCTCCCAGCTCGCCCCAGTACCGCGTGCTTTACGCCCCGTTGGAAAAAGTTCTGAGCCCCTTTCGTTTCAAGCTACTCTTCCTTCACGAGGAACCTTCTGCCCCCATCTTTAACGTCCTTTCTGACGATTTAGTCACGGGTCACGCCAACAAAGTATGTTGTTATTTGATCCCCATAATGGTCCAGTGTCACTGAATCCTTATACTCCTCGTGGCGCTGTTTTCCCGGTCTCCGCCCCAATTTTTATTCTCCCCCCCTAGACTTCCTTCTTGATCCCCTTTTAGGAGGCAGGTCGTACATCGATGAGATATCCTCTCCTCTACTCCGTGGTTTTTTGTTGGCCTATTGAGGCTCCCGACTGAATTACCCACCCGACCAGGTTTAAGTTTTTTTAACGGCTCCTTGGTTCGCTCACCACATTTGTGAGAGGAGCAAGGTCGAACCCCAGCTTACAAATCGTTACTTCGATGGGATTTCAACAACCGGACCCCTTCTAGTTGAGTTTTGACCCGATTCAGAGAAACTGTGTTTTTTTTGCCTTTCCTTTTCTTGAAAGAGTCAAACAGGAAGGTTTTATCGTACATCGTATCCCTTCGTTAGGTGTATAGCTCGCGTATCGTAGAGATTTTGCTAGTACTTCTCTCCTGTAATCCCGTCTGCGCTCGTCGTAGTCTATAGTTCTCGGCAGATAGTCTGCTGATCCGCAATGGTGCTCCCGCGTGTTGATTTTGTTGGTCTAAAGACTTTTTGAAGCTGATCGCTCCGGCCCGTAGGAGGAATCTCAAGACGTGTTTTTGGCAGGTGGCGGTAATCTGGCTGACGTCCCAGTTTTTAAGCTCCATTACTGTTCGACTGAGATTACCTATTTCTTTCTTAACCCCATTTCACGTCAAAAAGAGGCCATCGGCGACTGTGGTGTCTATCCGTCTTAAGGCCCTCTGCCGGAGCGTTCAGATTCGGACTTTACCAACACCCTGTCGTGTAAGGTGCCTCGACTCGGGACCACCCCAGAACCTGACCCCCAGCCCCTGACCTTAGAAAAAGTAAGCTTTTACTCGTCTCACGCAGAAGGCTGAGGTTATAGGGATCGTCCCTCCCGAAACTTGTTACCAGGAGTTTCTTTATCACCTACGATGTAAGCAACCCATCCAAGACCCACCGATCTACATTGGGAAGTAGATCACAATGCTTTCATTCGATTCGTCGCGCCCCTATTCGGTTTGTATAGGCAGAAGCTGCGTATTCCTCCAGACCTTTGAGGCTTCTTCCACAGCCCTTTCGCCTAATGGCTTGTTCGTTTGTTTTTTGGTTTCTCTTGTAACTGCAACCATTCTCCTCCTCTCTACGGGACATTCCCCGACATCCCCCTAGCATGCGACCTCCGACCCTTCCAATGGGGGGCGGATAATCACGGCGCCCCTCACAACTTGCTTTTTTTTTTCTACTAGTCCTTCGCGATTTATCAACTTCCGCCTAGTAGAGAGGCCAGTACTTTTGATGCACCCTTTACTTGCGACCTGTAGTCCACGCCTTCTTTGACTGTCTCCCTTCTCCTTCCTTTACCGCTTGAAACAACCCCCCCCAGCCCTCAATCCCTACGACTCTCTTCCTCCCGCCTTCAAATGCCTTCGTGCGTGTGGAGACGACTTCTTGCCTGCTTCTGACCCCTTAATGGTAAAACCGCTCTCTTGCGTGTGGTGAGGTGTAAAACCACGTCCTGTGTTGACCTCCCATTCGGTTCCTCACAGATTGGGTAGGTTTTGACTAGACCACTCCCCACAAACGGAGACGATCGACGGGAGATTCGACCAATCTCTTCCAATTTCGTTACGGGAGCCGCCATGGCGTATCTCGTACTTTCCTTTCGCTCCTGCTTCCACCGCGCGTTTTTTTAGTTTCACTGTGTGAGACTACTTCAGAGCGGCCTATTTTTTTGTGTGCTTGTTTTCAGTTACAAACATGGCCCGCAGGCGCACCCTCCCCCTTTCATAGAACAGACGCTCAGAGAAAGAGTACGTTTATTTTTGGGGTCTCCCCTTCATTTTTCGCTCCTGAGCATATGACAGTTTTGCACGGGTTTGGGCAGGCTGACCCTGGGGGTTTGAAGATTCTCAGGTTTAAATCACCGTAGATGCCGATCATCGACGCCAACGGAAGGAGCGAAGTCATGATCTTTGGTCCCCCCTCCCGCGCACCTTATTTTTTCAGTTGTTCTTGCGATTCCCGACGCCAGTTTTCTGAGCGCAGCCGTCACCTCTCGTCTCTTTAACCCTTTTACGAAATTTTTCTCATAGCGGAATTCCATTTTCAGCCGACTTTCCCCAAGTTCTTTACCTTTCGCGTTTACCTGTAAGATTGTAAACCGCCTAGTTGTCCCCCGTGGCGCTCTAGGCTTCAAGGAAGGTACCCTGCTGAGTTAGCTTACCCGTTTACCCATCTTCTGCGAACATGCCGTTAGCCACCATTAAGGAACCCAACGGAGTTCTTTTGGAATCCCCAGGGCCTTTTATTTCCTATTTCGCACGCTTTTTTTCCTAGTGAATCCTCCTGACTGAATCCAATTTAAAAGTCTCAGCTCTTTGAGTTGTCCGGTTTTCCATTCCTATCGTTTAAAAGTATTTGTCTACCCTCCCTGCGTGATACCGGTCGTTCCACGCGTTTGACTTGTTTTTCTTTTAGAGTTTTTCCTTTCGCCTTTAGCTCCGCAAGAGCCGCTTCCCCCGACTTAGGCCGAGTTTTCCGCCACCCCTGACACTCGCCTTTCTCTCGACATCCCCGTTCCCCCTCTTTTCGCTTTGGCACCCTCCCCCCCTTACGTGTCAGACACTTTAAGTCTTTTTGGGCTCGGGTTAGTACTTGTGTAGCGCCTTACCCAGACCGTTTTCCGAAAACCCCCGGGGTGGGGAGCGCTAATTAAGTCGAGAAAAGACTTGAGAACTTCTTATGGTGTGAAACTTAAGCCTATACTCCGGGTATCCGCAAGTGGCAGAGGCTTTCGTTTTTCACTAGTATCGTTCATGTGCTTGTAGAGAAACGCCCTTAACGTCCCCTCTATTATTACGACCCATCGACACCCCCCTGACGCCATGAAGTCTTCGCGAATTGTCTGGCCCCCTTTAGTAACACTCTTATAGAAGTTTTCCTTTCCCTCTCACGTTTTTTGTGTATCAGGGACGCGACGAGTAACCCCCCAGTCCCACGTTAGCTTGGAGTATTTCATCTGCTGAGAGCCCTTACCCTTCTATGATCACTCTTAACAATTAATGCGTGTTGCCTTTCCAGACTAGCCTCTCCTCCAGGGTCTCTTTACCTCCGCTTCACAATGTCCGGAGTGTTTTCCAGGTCTTCTTCCTTTTTCAGGCGTCTTTTGAGCGGGTCTACGACTCTCGCGTTTTTGTTCCCTAACATTGAGCGATGAGAACCCTTCACTTGTATATCTCGTTTTTTGGCTTGCGGGGTCAACCGCCTTTTTACACCTTCGCCTGTGACGGGTTCCTCCTACTCCCCCCCCACCGGACCAGTGGCCACGGGGCGTCGCAGAGGCCCTGCTTCCCCCCCTGCTCCGAGACCCTCCGCTATTTACCCGGACTGAATGGCTCTTCCCGATCTGACACAGAGCCCCAATCTTGTCCCCTAAAGGGGAAGGCTTAGTTCGATCGGGTTCCCCTTGACCGCCTTCGAATGTCCGGTTGATGCCTATTCAGCTCTCTGTTGTCACCGCCGATAATCCCGAAGGGTTAAGCGCGTTTCTTTTTTTCCCTCGTTGAAGACTTCTATTCCCCGCTCTGTTTGGTGTTCGATTCCTTGTACGGCCGATAACACTCTTCCCACACTGTTTCAGCGGTTTGCCCCGTACATCCTTTCGATGTTCCCCTTCCTCTCTACCTTCCATTTAGAGAGCCGTACGCCTCCCATCACACTAGTATTGCCTCTCTTCCTTCCTTCCGTGAATTCCGTTCTCACACACATTCGTCCACCTGAGGCACTCTTTGGCCCCGCCGTTGGTTTAAAATTAAAGTAAGTTTATCCTCTCGTCCCTCTATCTCTTTTTCCCCCATAATCCTTGGTGATTCTCTCTTGGTTGAGACCCTGCTTTTCTTTCCGATTATTGGTGTTCCCGATTTTTCTTGGTTTTAACCATACTCATGGAGCCGCTAGACTTTTACGGAGTCGGACGGCGACGAGACCTGTTTATGGTGTTTTCTTCCCTTGCTCCTCCTGGATGTAGCTCTATTCTTGTTTACAAAGGCTGGGTGGCGATTGGGTCCTTTTTCCCTGGTCACTTAGAGCTACTTATTTCCAGCACCACCCCCTCCTGCTTTCTGCGTCCCCTTCTAGAAAAATGCCAGTAAAAGATCTGTCTCTTTTGACCCCAGTCGGAGAGGTCAGCACTTCCTGATCTGTTTCCCTCTTCAGGTTAACCTACTACTCCTTACGCCGGCCCTGGTTGCACCAAGTGCATTGTCCGTACTCAATTATATACATTTTTGAGAATCTAGAGTTTCTTTTTTTCCTCGTCACTCTGTACGCGGCCCCTCTCGCGATCCTCCCCTGGATCCCAGAAACTTCTTTTGGTGACTCGGTGGATTATGGTCACGTCGCCGTCCATTTGTACCACCTCTTCTCTGTGAAAAGTTCACTCAGAACCTCTCTCCCCCGTACGGCCACCCGATTAAGGGTTCACAAACAGCCAGACTTTAGTCGAACACATTTTCTCCAAGTCTTCTTAACTTGACTACGTCCCTGCCACCCTCTTTGCTTGTTCTCCACTCTTTTTCTTACGCTTTTTCGAGGAGATCGTCGCCATCGACACCAACATTTTTAAATGGTGTATTTTTTTCTGATTTTTGAAAGAGATAGTCCACTCGTGGGAGAGCAATCAACATCCCACAGGGTTCTCCTTTGCCGGGTTTTCTTCCTCCTTGAATGATCCCCCCCCCAAGTTCGCGACTGTTCAAACGCTTCTGTTTCATATTTAATAAATTGTACCGTAACCCCTCGAATCTCCAGCGCCTGAATCTGTCCCGTACTGCATCTCCTTGCTTTTTCAGTTTTATCTTTTCCAACCTGCACATTCTCTCTCCCCAACCCCCCTTTTTGGGTAAACCCGGAGGATCTTTGGTTTTTGAGGCATCTTTGGGTACCCTCGCGTTGCCTGGGGTAAACAGTTACACTGCCACGTTATGCCCCCTCTACTAGTTCTTTTATAACACACATCTTTCCTAATTAAACACCGCGCCCCTAACTGTTTTTTGGTTTTTTGTTTTTTTCCTCCTTCTTTTTGTGGTCTACCCCCCCCCGTCCGTTCTTTTTCCCGAGAAACTCCTTTGAGTGACGGTTTGTCAGCATATCTTTTATCCGGTTGGTGATCCCCGCCGATAGTTCTTCCTACGCGGTCTCCGCCGATTCCGGTAGGAGCTCCACGAACAGTGAACCCCCACCGCCACGCGGAAATGCGTTCCCCTCCTTACTACCTTTTGCCTCGTCCCTAAGTCTCTTTAAGGATTACTCGAGCTTTCAGTACTGTCCGTTTTACTTTACCTAGGACTCCCAACATGAAGCCCCGTGTGGATCTTCCCAAAAGGTGCCAAAGATTAGTACGCTCACTCAGTAAGGGGTTGCCCACTTCTTCTGTCGAATTCCCTTTTTCGCTCGTTTAGTTCGAGCCTACCATAAATTCTGAGGCTTCGGGGTTCAATGCTTCTTGTTTTCCCCCCTAGTCTTTGCCCCAAGATCCTAACCTCTCAACTGCGCTACTGTTGTCCGTTCTTTTCTCAATTCAGTCAATGTCAGGGATTTTTCCCTTTTGTCTTCTCCTTAGTGGAAGATTCTCTTGAGTAATGCGTCGTGACTCAGCCGCCACAAGATGGAGTTCTTCTTTTCACCCGGCTAATCGCGATCTTCTTCATTGGGCTTTAGATTCGGCGACGCCGGCGCCCCCCTATTCCGACAACCTAGTTGATAGCCACTGTCCCACTCTCGAGTTTTTTAATACGCGTAGTACACCGTAGCTTGAAAAAACTCTGAAGTGTTCCTAGGCGTCGTCTTTTCACTTGGTTGTCCGTCCCCTCCTTGATTGGGTCCCTTTAGTTATCGATCTCGATTGATTAATAAACTCTCTTTCATAATGATATTGGTTTCTTTAGCTTCGTCTGATCCTGCCCCACAGGAATGATGTGATCCCGGCCAGGGTCGCAGAATGTGTCCTTATTCTTCTTCGGACTGATCGATGTTTCTTGCCACTTTATCTCTAAATGCAACTTGAGGAGATGCTTTCTGCGGAATTGTTGTCCCACCCTCCCCCACAAGAGGAGCGTGTGTTCTTCCCCTTACCTCGATCTATTGTCAATCTTCCAGGTCCCTCCCCGTCCATTCTTCCCCTCGTTTTTTTCCCTCTTCTTTGTGGTGTCTTGGCTTGTGCTTAAGGGTTCTCCTCCGGACGACTAGTACTTAGCACTCAGGCTTCCTAGCGCCCTTGACACTAGAGGCAATTTTTATTTCTCTTCAAACTGCTATCGTAATCGGATTGGACCCGCTGCTCTTCGACGAGGGCCCAGAATGGGGATGCTATGGAGCCGTTCTTCTATCGCCTCCCCCCCCTCCCTGTTGACGGGTTTTTCCCCCCTTCTCATGCTACTTGGGTGATGACTGAAAGTATTACTACGGTTCGAGCGTTGGAGTTCTTAACCTATCGGCTACTCACTCGACGCATGGGAGTTGGTATCCCCCCGCGTGATCTCAGACTTCCCGTCCCTCCTAAAACGGACACGTAGTCGTCAATTCCGTTTCCGTCTCCGGTGCCCGCCCCTTTGCGGTGCTTTTGTCTTTTTTTCTGCTTGAGTAAAAGAGCTCTACGGCGGGTGGCTAAATTCCTCCTTCGTCTCTAGTTTCCCTCGTGACGTTTTTTTGCTATTTCTGTCGTTTACCGATCTCCCTGATCTTTCTACAAGTTTTTTGCGACTTCCCCCCCCCTCTTCTGTTCTCAGAAGCTCCACTTGAGACGTACGGATTTGACACTTAGTTTTCCTTCCGGCTCTTTTTTTTCGCCCCCCCTCCGGTATTTATCTGCCTGTCGACAGTCAGAGCGCTACACCCGATGACGCTCGTCGCCAACTGTCTCCACGCCTTTGTTACAAACAAACGCTTTCCTTCAGTCCTCCTCCTGCCCGTTTAGTCTTAGCAAGTGTTACACCGCGGCTCCCCTGGTCTGTTAGGGTCCCCCTCTTCCTACCCTCTCTCCCGCCGAGCGTTGGAGGGAAGAGCAGAATTCCCCGCCTCTCGCGGATATAGCCCCCCCCCGCGCATTTTTCTCACTCTGATTACGGAAGGTTAGTGAGCCGAACCCACCTTTCAACCCTTTCTTCTTTTTTTTTCTGTGAACTTTATCGGTTGTGGACCCCCTCTATAACTTACGCATTGGAGCTGTTCGAAGGTTTCTTGCTTTCCACTGCGGTGGTTATCCTGCCCATGCTCACTTTTATATTCTTTTGAAGACCCCCCTTTTTCTTTGTTTTACGCCCTTGAAGGACTATCTATCCTAATCCTCAGTGGTGTTTTGCCTCTTTTTAGTAGATCATTTAGAACTGTAACACAATCAACTGTTCAGGTTCATTCGCTACATTTGTTCTTTGATTCTCCCAAAACCTCTGTTGAGAGGACTGTTTCGAAACAGATCAACTTAAGATATGCTTCATTTGCAACCCCGGAAAAAGTATTTTGTTATCGCAAAGAGACAGTACCCTTCCGGCTTGTCACGTGAGCTAGTCTACCCCCCTTTGGACTGGTGGAACCCAATAACTTACATTAAGAAGTTTATTTGCATTTTCTTCCGCTACGATATGATGTCTAGTCATGCCTCTTTCCGTAAGACATTCTCTGTTTATCGATTTCGACAGTTATTGCTGTCGGCTTCATGTCGAATTCCCCGCGGCCGCCAC
>Ga0179593_1675077_pt1 | contig 11099 bp, 11 predicted proteins | sample CZODoug2_1_08_16_FD_185931 | JGI IMG/M metagenome (GOLD analysis project Ga0179593, IMG submission 185931) | Vadose zone soil fungal communities from Angelo Coast Range Reserve, California, USA - CZODoug2_1_08_16fungal (PacBio error correction) | ecosystem: Environmental > Terrestrial > Soil >... | reverse complement strand
CTTTCCCCGCCTCTAAAGTTTTTTCTTCTGGTCGCGGACTGTCCTGCCGCCAGCTTTAAGGCAGGTCCCCCGCGCGCCCTTGATGATTCGAGATATTTTCTTTTTTTGTCCTGGTCCGCACTTTTCCCCTTACCCTTCCGCCTCCGTCTCCCACCCCCGTCCTGCCCCTTAAACCGGCTTTCCCGCCGATTTGGTGAACAACCACTCAGGGTGAGACCCACCCTCGTCTTTTCCGTCACCCCCCCCTGAAGCTTCAACGCTACCTTTTCCCGCGCTTTCCGGAACATACGACGTGATTCCTCCATCTGCTTTCACCTGTACCCCCAGTAATGTAAGTTGTGTTCGTGGCCTGATCACCAGTACTCTTTCTGTTTTTCACCCCCCCTCCCCCTGACGTTTGAGGGAAAAGCTTGCTCCGCTGCCGACAGTTCTTTTTCCCCCCTTTCCGTTTTATGCTTAATGCGCGCGTGACCTCTATTTCACTGTGGACCTCGATGTACTTGCGCCTCTCCCTCCATAATTTACCCCCACCTTCGTTCGAGCAGCCTCGGCCTCTCAATTGTTTGAGTTGTGGAGAAGTATTCCCTCCTTGGAGTTTGGTCCGCACCACTCCTTGATCTTCTCCCCCCCTTCTCTCTCCTTAACTGGCTCTTTCTTCTTGGTCCTTGACACTACTTTCCTGGCCAGGACCCCTCTTCTTCTCCAACGAAGTTTTTGACGCTCCTTGGTTCCCAACCTCTTGCGCCTGACCGCCGGGTTGCAGAACCTTTCCACCCCTTTCCTTATAATTTGGGCAGCTTGTGTTACCCCGGTCCGGTTTTCTGCTTCCCCTCTTCCCGGCGTGTTTGAGACTTTTCTTTGGAACTCTTTCATTTTAAAAAAAACACCCTTGTGGCCTTTTGTACCTTGAGCAATGGGATCCGTGGAATCCCGATCGTGAGGTTTAGCTTACTTTTTTCCCCCTTCAGTCTGAGGCGGCCCCTCCCTTTTTTCACGATGGTTTTCACCTCACTAGTTCCCCTTTTCTGTCGTTATGCCGCCCCGGTACACGAGGATATCCGCATATGAGACGGGTGGTCGTTTGATTGAGGGCCCCGCGGTGCACCTCCTTATCCGTTATGTTGATGCTATGGAGATGCGCGGGGGCCGACCCGTCGTTTGCTCTTTCAACTCCTCCAGACCGCTTTTTTTCCACTTTTTGTGTTTGGGTCCTGTGTTTGCTAGGATCCTCTCCCAACAAGCTCTTCTTCAACAGATTTGGGGCCGCGCCTTCCATTCTGCCCACGTCGGAGGTTGAGACGATTTTTTTCCCAGGTTTTGTTTTTCCAAGGAAGTCCCGCATGCATGCTGTATTTAGAATGCAGAACAGCTTTTTTGCCCAACCCTCTCACCCCCCCACAAAAGTCTGTCTTCTTTAACAGCCTTCTTTTCACGACATCGTTTACCGTTCCCCCCCCCAACGCAAGTTAACTTCGTCTTCGTTTCCTTGTATGTTTGGGTCTTTCCTGGGAAATACCGTGAATTATTGAGCCGTTCCTCCCCTGTTAGGCCTTCCGCACGGTTGCAAAACAAAACAGCCCGCTGCCTTCAGTACCCGTTTACTTAAACCCCCTTTCTTGTTCGAATTGGTTAATCCCATTTATGGGCCAGTTTTGTCTCCCATATTCTTTTTTGTTCCCCCGGTGCGATATTTTTTCTTTTGTCCCCAACGATCCTTTTTGGACCCTTTCTAGGTTGAAGGCTTCTCCCCCCAAACGAAATCCGTGCTCCAGCTGGAACTCGTATCTTTTTTTCTCTTTGCCTGCTATAGACGCCTTTTTTCCCCCCTTTTGGCTTCGGGCTGCATTGGCCCACTCACTATATTTTAATCCTCATTTTTGTTTGTTGTTTTCGGTCCTTTGGCACGACTTCGGGTTTCACGATCAAGGTGCTTCTGTCGAGCCACCGGAGAATACAAAACAGATCGCTCCCATGCGTTTGCACTTCTTTTGTCCAACTGTTATTAATGTCCGTGAATCCTCGTTGAGGCCTTCTTGTACCGATGTTTTTCCTTAGGTCCGATCTGTCTGTGGGCCATTCTCCGGAGCCAATTTCTGCTTGATATTGCCTGTCTTGAACGCCACAGATTTGTAAGGAATGCTGCCTTTTTTTCTCAAAACTTTCAGGCCTATTTGTCACCTTCGCTGCTGCTCCTTTCTTTTGACCCCATCTGTTTTTCCCAACGATTTTCCACTGGAGAAGAATCCCTTTTTTCGTTTTTGATCCCTCTCGTTTCGAGACTTGTGTAGCCCCGGTGTGTTTTTTAGAGCGCAAATGAGTTGTCCACATAAGTTGTCAGTGGTTCAGCATTGCCAGTGGGGGTAATTAGGACTCCAACACCCTGTGGCCCGCTTTGACCGGCTGGAGTGACGATGGATACTTCTGAAGTAAATCGCCTCACGATGTTTCACAGACCTTGGTTTTTTCCTCTTTCGTCCCTCGTACAAGCCCAGTTTTCGTGTCATTATTGCGCCCCCAGTTTTTTTCGTTACGAGTTCGGCCCAAGCCAAACCCGACTTCTTCATGTCGATCGGCTCATTTACTTCACTTGAACAGTTCCGCTCGTGCTTCCCTCCAAAATTTCAGACCCCAGCTGGAGGGTTCAGTGATCCCTCTACGCTGTCTGTCATTCTTGACGTGCCCCCTGAGCCCAGGAAGTGAATCCCTTTGGGTACCAAGACGCTTGAGGTGGTCACTCAAGCATCACGACTGCCATGGACAAATTCCACGTACCTAACTTTCCTGACCCACCTGGGAATCTATCTCCTTGAAAAATTCCACCTTGTTTTTGTCTTTTCGCACCCCTGAAGGTAGCACAAGGTCTTTTTTACCCCCCCCCCCTCCTCAGCGGGGGCCGTTGAGAATCGAACAGTCCATTTTTCCCTTCCGGTCAAAACCCCCCCCCGTTTTCTTTTTAGAAACCTTCACTCCTGTCCTCCCGCAAAAGGATGGCTGTCCACGTGTAGTTTCAGTGCCCCCTTAGGTCCCCATTCGTGCGCCCCGTTCGGAGCCTCTTGCAGGCATCCTTTGGCCCCCCCGTGCTGTAACAAGGTATCTGAGACCTTCGCTGGATAGATGATGCTAGTTGGAGCTTTTCCGTGATCGTTTCTCCCCTCAATTTCTGGGATTACTTCACAAAGTTCAACGAAGACAATAGCCGCGTAACACTGGTCGCCCAGACGTTTTTTCTACAAGATTGCTAGAATGGGTCTCGCGTATTTAGGGGGTCCACCCCCTTCCACCTTGCCGCGCGATTACCCCGAGAACTCTTTTTTTTTTGCTAACTATGGGCTTTTGAAGTTTGACCCACGCCGACGTAACATGGAGCAAGGTCCTATCGATTCACAGTTTGAGGCCTGGGTAAAGTCTTTTCTCCCGTCGACTACTTCATGCTTCCCTTGGCCAAGAAAGGCCTTGGATATTTTTTCTTCTCCAATGGTTTTTTTGTTTGCTACAGGGGTACCTGTTTTTGCCCCTCCACTTCTAATTACTTCCCCCTCACCGGGATTGCGATGCGTCGTCCTGCCGAATCTGTTCGAGCATAGTTGTTCCCCCGGTGCGACTTCTCGGGTCCTTTTCTCCCCAGACTTCAAGTTCCTAGCTCTGCCCCCGCCCCCGTCCAAAAACTTCGGATACTTTTGGAAGGACTTCCGCTTTTTGCGAGGTCTTTTTCGCGTCGTCCTTACCTAATTAGGAGCTTCACTTTGTTTAATACTCTCTCTCCCATCCTCTCGTTTTTTGATTTTCTCTGACCCCCCCAGTGAACCAGGTTCCTCCCATACCTCGGGAATTTCTTTAGCTTAAAGTTTCCTGGGCAGGTCCCTGCCCTCCTGTGATTCGATATGTTTGGACTTTTATCCATAGGGCATTCGTCTCTTCAAGGCCCCTAGGATCAGACTCCCCCTTTACGCATCCGACCCATCCCTTGAGGGGTTTTACGTCCAAGTCCTTCCTTTTTCCTGCTACACATTTTCTCCCCTTTCATCTTGGGGCCAACAAGTAGAGCCCCGTACTGGGTTCTTCCCCCCTTCACCGGTTGTGACGGGAACCATAAGAAAGTTCTAAGAGCCTTCTGCACACTTTACCCCCTTTCAGTTCTTTCGGTGAGCTGGCGAATTCTACTTCTCTTAATTGGTAGTTTTGTGTCGACCGCTTTCCCACTCAGATTTTTGTCCCACCCCCTTTATCCGGTGAGATTCTTTTAGACGTGCAACTTCTAGTACCTTTTTTACACATGATTTTTTACCCTGATCCTTCGCAGATTTCCCCCGTTGGCTCGAAGCGTTAGTTAGGTTCTCCTTCTTTTGCGTGGCGTTTCGAATCTTTTTTTTTTTTGCTCCCACCCGATAAACTTCTTCCACCATGTAATACTCCCCCGTACCGACCCGAGCTCGGTTTCTTGGCGTCAGGACACTTTTTCTGCCCTTGCTGCAAAGCTTCCTCGGAGCATCATATGAACCGCTTCCGGTGTTCCTGACTGCCCCCCCGCCGCGATTCCTAAAAATTCTTTTCTCGATAAAGCACGTTCCACACTGTGACACCCCCTGGTTGGCTCGGGCCTCGCGGCGGTGTGTCGAGAATGGTCTTCACATGTTTTAGTGTTTTCGTCAAACAAAACCACATGTGGCCCTGACTATACTTTTTTGTGCATCCGTTACTACGATTCTGAGGTGCTCCAGCTGTCCATCTGCATTTTTTGAGTGTTCGGACCTTTCTCTTGTTCCGCTGCAGCCTCGGGCACAGCCTGTATCCTGCAAGCATCTCTCCACTGCATCCTATCTTTACCGGCCACGAGTTTGTCCTGGATTGTTTTTGACTTTTCCCCTTTTGCGTTCTCTAGCGAGAGTGCGCTCGATTTTTTTTTCCTCCGTTATCAATCAATCTTTGTATTCCCCCCCTCTAATTGCGTTCTTGTCCCCCGCCTTTCTGAAAACTACCGCCTGGGCTTTGTCCGATTGACTCTTCAACCCCCCAAAGGTCACTTCGTCGTCTGTGGCAGATCCCTTGTGCATAAACAATGAGGCGTTGTCCTTGTTCCCCCTTTTTTTTTTTTGTATAACCTTTTCCACCCTTCCGGATGTCACGCTTCCCCGCACCTCGTCTCACCTCTCCACAAACATTCCATGGGCTTCCCCCAAGTCCTTTTTCCCTGGGCCCGCCCAACTTAACGCTCCACCCAAACGCCAGAAGTTCTCGTCGGTGCTTTGCCATGGTTTGTTTTTAGTTCTTGGACCGAGGAGAACACGCGAATCAAGGTCGACACCGCGCGGGGAACCAGATTCTGAGCGGGGGAGCCAAACGCAGCCACATTAGCCTTGGTCAGTACAAGTTTCCCCTAAAACGGCAACGAGATCTCAGCGTTTCGCTCTGTTATTTTGACCTTTTTCGACCCCTTGCTACTCCAGACCCATTGCGGGTCCCGCCGCTAAATCGATGGTGTCGAACGGGCCTTTGCTTACCCCGAAAATTTCTATCCCCACAGAATGCCTAGCTTCGCAGAGGCCGACGCGAACCCCTTGGCTCTGGGCCTGTCGAATTCTGCTTCCTCTTTCTACTTTTTGTTTGTTTGTCTGATAGTATCTTTGGCTCACACCTTCGGAGTCCGTCCAGAGCCCACCGGGTCTCGTCGAGAACTTGCGTAAACTCGCCTTCCAGGGTTGACCTGTGCCGATTTCTTTTTCTGCCCGTACCACCAGTCCCGTTCTCTCGTCCGAGTGTGCGCCTAGATGGCTGGAGGTACTCTCTTGTCGACCGGCTTAATGCGCCTCCATACGAATTTTGTTGGCTTTGTTTCAACAAATGGTTACTTTTTCCTGACCAGAGGATTGCTGCCGTTTGTGAGTCAATCAGGCCTAGTTACACCGAAACTTTTTTTTTTGGGCATTGGAGTTTTTTGAATTTGCCAGGCCCCGGTCCCTACATCCCACAGACCCGATAAATGCCCTACCCGACGACCGTTCTTTTTTTTGACTTTTCGTTATCGCTCGGTTGGCTTTTTGAAACGTGCCAACTTGTCACGATGATCCTTTGGTGTGCTTTTTTAGCGGTTCTTTTTCAAAACAGGTGGCCATCGTCCCCGCCGATGGGCCTGGTGTGCCACCAACCCCCCGGGGTTCGTTCCCCCTCGTCTCCGGGTCGGACGATTTCTTCACTTCGGAAGACGCTCGCAAGATCTGGTTCACCTCTTCTTTTGTCTGACCATCTCACGACCTTCGTGACCACAGTGCGCAGATTTTATTCGCGTTGCAACCGACAACCAACGAGTCGGACTCTTCGGTCAGATCTAGGTCAAAACACTATTGCTGCGATCCTCAAATGCAATACGAATCCCAAAAGGCTTTACTGCCTCGGTTTACCCGGTTCGGTTCTGCAAGAGCGAACGCCTGAACTCGTTTTGCACAGCTCCCTTTGAGGAAGTTTTTACCCCCATGTCCTTGAAAAGTCACACGGTCTAACCCTTCCCCATCATACGAGGGTCCACTTACTGCATCACATGGATATTCAATTCCAAACCGTTCCACATGTTTATTCGGCCATGGAGGTTAAGCCCGTTAGTCGCTCCCCGCCGAAGAAGGGGTTTTTAAATGGCTCCCCTTCCCTCCACCCGGCACAACGTTCTAACCACTTTCTTGACACTTTTTCCACTTGCTGCATGGCGTGCCTGTTCACTTCCCCCGCGGTCACACTTTTCCCTGTGCGCCCGGAGAGACTTTGGATCAGCCACACTGACCGCCCACGATACCGAGCTCGGGTCTGTATGGATAGCGATTAGTTTGAAGTTTAGCATTGCCTCTGATAGGTCGTTTCCCCCGCAACCCTACAACCTTCCCCAGACACATTTAACCGCGGTTTCCCAACTAGGCATCTCAGACTCCTATCCCCTGTTGCAAGGGGCGCTTCCTCTCGTCGAGGTTTCACAATTACTAATTTTGAAACGTCGCGCATTAACCCCCCGGAACTTTGGTTTTTTCTCCTCTTAGGCCCTTCAAAGCTGTTTCCTGCGCAAACGATAATTTACCCCCTCCCCTCATATAACGAGTAAACCTGATTACTGGGTATTCCCGCTCTTCACTTCGTCATCACTTCTCCTGTAGAAGTAAGTGAAACGTCACGGGCATGTGAATCCATGTTTGACGGAACCTATGGCCTCGTGTCCATTGGGTGGGGGTGAGACACCCCCCCCCCCCCATTTGGATGTAGCTCCTTATCGAATTCTTTATTAGCATCACGGATCCCTGTGCGCCTTTCACCGCTTCACTTCAGGCCCTTCCACCTTCGACTAGCTCGTATCTCTTTTTTTTTTCCACCCCTTTTGAAGTATCATCCTCCCCTCCCGGTGTCGTTTCCCCCTTAGGAGTTTCACCCTTCTTTCATCTATCTCCTTTTTTTCCCCCCTCCTCCTTTTGTGAGATTAAACTGCAATTTTTTCCCGGCGCCATACTTTCGACGGACCTGCTTCCTGATCACTCCTCATCAGTTTTTTCCTGGGACAGGAAACTTCGTCCCTATGCCTGATTTGGAATGGTCTCCTGAATCTCCCCCTCGGCAGTTTTGTCGGCAACTCTAGTTTATGAGTTTCCCCCCGCTTATTTTATCTAAACTGTTTTTTTGAACGGTCCCGGCGAGGTTTGTCAATCTAACTCTCGGTTTGGGCCACCCGTCCACCTCCGTTCCCCCAGCTCTTGGCGTAAATTACGTCGGCGGTTTTGAACCCCCGTGTTTCTGAAAATCTGTCACCCTTTAACAGCCTTACCCCCAGGGTGCGTTTGAGAGTGCGATTCCCCAGTTCATTATGTTTTTTTCTTTTTGTTCTTTCCCCTGTCGACGTTTCGGCTCGCCCGAAGTTCGTCCAGGGTCTCCCTTTAATACCCACCCTCGTTTTTTTGTATTAACGTGAGAGGTTCTCGGTTATTGTGGACCCGTAGGCCTAGCCTCTTTCTATTGCTGTTATTCTCCCGTTGCTCGAAGCCTCGTTCTCGGTTATGAATTTTTCTCCCCGTTGTGCAGTTTGAAAAATCAGTGGCGTTGTGGCGGGCTTTCTCGGCCGATTCCGTTTTGTGCAAAAGCTCTAACTCATCAGCAGTCCTTTTCCACGTGCCCTCAGTCTCGTTGTCTTCTTTTTCCCGGACGCTAAAGTGATGGCCTTTTCTCATTCCGGGCTCACGAATTTTTCCAGTCCTTGTGTTCTGAAGAACTGCTCCCGCCCCTGCGTGTCCCAGAAAGTGTCGCCTAACTGATCCCTTTTCCCCTGTTGCCCAAGGTTTAACTGGTAGGTCCCGATAGGCCTCCCGCTGTGTCGGGCGAATGGGCACCTGGTTTTTGTTGATTCACAAACCCCCCCCACAAAATGTGGACGGGCTGAACGGCTTAGCCTGTTTATTCGACTAATAGTATGAGCCGTTGGATGCTCTCAATCACATCTTTGCCCTGACATTTGCATTCCCATTTTTTCGATGGTTTTCCCCCGAAAAGGAATGTAGTCCCTTTGCCTCCCCTGCAGTCTATGAGATCATGGAGCCCCCTCAGTGTGTGCCCCCCTTTTTAGGGGCCATTTTTTCAGTGCTGACCAGCAAGAGTTTTGCGCTGATTTCTTCTCATGCTTTCCTGATTTGCTCTGACCACTTCCTTCAATAGCCCTCACTCTTTTCCTCTTTCATCCTGGGGAAGCGTGGCTCACCAACCAACCCCGATCTTCATCTTCTGCTTAGATTCGGCGTCTCCTCCCCTGTATATGGAAGGTTTTCTTTGGAACACCCCCCCACCCGTTTTTTTTTTTGTGGGTGCCTCTCCCCCAGCCGCTGGGATTTTAAATGTTTTGTAACATTCCGCGTTTTCCCCTTCCCCTCACAAACACACCCAAAGCCTTTTCCTCACCTCCTGTTTAACCGCACGAGAACGGACCCACAAGAAGTAGATTTTTTTTTATTCGTTCGCTGACCCCAATGTCGTAGGTTTTCCAGGTCAGGAACCCTGCATGAAGCTCCCGAGCAATTCTCTACACCGTACCCACAGTCTTGGACATCCAATCGTTGTTTAAAGAACCCTGCAAACACGAGGATAGACTCTTTTTACTGGCCTGCTTCCACAGCCAGCCTTTGTCCGAGTCAGCGTGGCCGGGGACCCCTGCGGATTTCCCTAATGGTAGAGTGATCTGGACAACGACCCTTTTTTGCTCAACGCATGGACGCGTTTGGTTGACTCGACGTAGTCGATAGACTTTTCTCCGGTTTTTACTTAAATAGTATCTTTTCCTCCTCCTCTTGTTTGTTTTTTCGCATCGTTGCACTCCCTCGCGCGTCCGACCCCAGGTGTTCGTTGCAATTAGTTCAACGCTCCTCCTCTTCAAACATGCTGGAAAAGGATCTTTTCCCTAGCACTTGTTCTACCACCCCATTCGAATTTCGCTCTTTAGAGTGTCCCTGATCGCTTCCTCTTTACTCCGATCTGAAAATGAAATATCCTCATCTTCCCCAAACTTCGAGCTGCTGTTTCTTGACCGCCCATGTTTTTAATGTTGGATTTTTTGCGCGGGCCTAAAACGTTACTTCTCACTACTTCCAGTTTCGTTCTTTGTCTAGGTTTCCCCCCTCATTCCTTCATGTCACATTCCACAACTCAGAAAGCATTAAGCCGAACTGGAAGACGCCGTTGCGTTTTTTGCTAGTTCTCGATTCCGTGTCCCAAAACCAGTATCCTCTTTTCAGTCCCCCTTTCTTCTTTGTTTGTTTTTTTGAAGCGTGGTCGTGACAATCATCCCGTGGATCATGCCTCCGACGACCCCGAAGCAAGGAATTTGGTTCTTCGGCACCGGCCCCCCACAGGTTCAGTCTGTAGTTGGGAGGCACGATGTCTTTGCGAAACCGACGCCTTTGGCCAGAAGCGTTTTTTTCGATGCGCAATCTGCAACGCCCGTCGTTCTGATGCTCCAACAACGACTTGAGTTGGGCAACCCTGCTAAAAACGAGGGCATGCCAGAGAAAATTCTACTTGATGATCTTGCTGCCCCTTGCGACTATCTCCTTTCAAAATTCGAACCCCTGAAGTTCCTTCCTTTTTTAGACGTTCTGCCTGGTCCGGCAAGAGCGACAGGCGTGCAATCGTGCCTGAGCAGAACTCGGGGCTTCTTTTTCCAGTGAACTATTATTTGCCACTCTTCACACTTCATCATCTAGAGGTCACTCTAGGACACCGTGGCTAGATCCAATCCCCAACTGCAAAATTGTTTTTTCTCAACAGCCCAGTTCACGCCCGCTAGGCCTCCAGACGCCAGCGACCGATTCCCCCTAGATTCAAATTGAACAAGTTGATTTAGATCGCTTTGCTGCATGTCCCTTCCTTTCTTGCCTCAGTTCTTACGTTCAACGGTGCGGTCAAGTTGGGCGCGGTCGAGGGAATTTTCAACTTCCCCTTTACACAAGATCCCTCGTCTCTCGATGGAGCTGACGATTTTTTACTAGACTTTGCGATCGTTTCCGAGCAACCCCCGGCACTTCTTTTTAGAGCCCCAAAGTCACAAGTTAGACATACGCTCCCTGTTCGATCTCTGTTTCTCCAACAATTGATTGCCAGATCGTCGAGGAAAGACGTTTGTCCCCAATGCACGTCTTCCTAATCTCAACGCGACCATTAGGGGCGTCCCTTGGGCTAGAACTCTTTAACAAACACTGTCCCCTAGCTTAAGCAGATCTCTCATTTCACGCGTACCCCTAGGATGGTAAGGTGAGGCTCTTTGAGGAATTTTTTCCGTTATGGGTTCCTTTTCAAGACGGCTTTGATCCCCCCGTAGATTTTTGAACGTGATGCTATTTCAAGAAACGTGGGCCCCTCTGTGAACTTTTTCTCTTTCCCGTTTCCAGCACACTGGTTTTGCTGATGCCTTCAGGCCTTTTTTCTTGTACCCCCTAGTTTTGATTAACATGGAAGGCCCGGCGTCTTTTCCTCCTACTCCCCCTTTTTCCTGCCTTCTCTCACTCCTCAGGCTGCGCGTTTCCCAGGCACCAGCGGATTATGGATGGACCCCGTGACCTGGGTAGTTCCCACCATTCGGAGTTACTCTTTTT
>Ga0179593_1631507_pt1 | contig 11099 bp, 15 predicted proteins | sample CZODoug2_1_08_16_FD_185931 | JGI IMG/M metagenome (GOLD analysis project Ga0179593, IMG submission 185931) | Vadose zone soil fungal communities from Angelo Coast Range Reserve, California, USA - CZODoug2_1_08_16fungal (PacBio error correction) | ecosystem: Environmental > Terrestrial > Soil >... | reverse complement strand
CGAGCTATTGGCGGTTTAGAAATTTTTGACAGTCCCTCCAGCCCCTTGAAGACGGGTCGTCGCAGCATGTTTGCTTCGCATAGGCCCATTGGGCACCTGCGGCTTGTCTGTTCGAAGGTGCCCCATCTCCTTCTTTCTTGATTTCTTCATGCCTAGAGACTAATGCGCTAGCTTTCTGAGAGGCGTGTCTTCCTTTTTCTTCGATAGAAAAAGACGTCAGCCCGTGTGCCTTTTCCTTCTCCCACGGTTACGCCTTTTCTGGTTTCGGGTTGCGTGCGAAACAGGACGTCTTTGCGTTTATTTTGTACATAGCCTTCTGCCTTTTCCTCCGGCTTTTCCATTCTCCTTTCACAGCGGAGCCGCCTTTCCTACATCCCACCGGGCGGGTCAGTATTAGAGCTTTTTCATAGAATAGGGATTCTCCTCCGCTGAGTCCTCTCGCCTCTGACTTGTTCCAGAGATGTTTTAGATACCTTCTGGCTCATCTATTGGGCTGCGCTTTCCTTTTTTGCCCTAGTGGGAACCTCGCCCCCTCCAATATACCCGGTCCTCTCCGGTTTGTAGCTCTCGCCGCGGGTCCGTTGGCTCCCACGTTTCCTCCGAGGTTACGCCCTCCCATGTTTCGAGCATTCTTCTGATTTCGGCAAGCCTGTTTTTTTCCCCGAAAAGGCCTTAGAGACGTTTCCCTAGGATTTTCTTCTCTGGACTTTCAAATTGGTATGTTTTGAGTCGCCGCAAAGGCCGTTCTACAGAAGACTGCAAAACCAGGTAGGAGGCTTTTATAAGACGCCGCCTTTCTTTGAACACCTCCTTTCGATATCCGACCGCGTCTTTTTCCGATTTCAACACCACCTTTGCGGGTTCTTCCAAGTTCTGATGAAGCGTCTTTTAACACATGTTTCCCGGTCTTGCTTCTTCCGAAGAACACAACTCGCCCTAGTCTTAAGGGGCACCCCGCGAGCCTAGTGAGGCATCCCTTCCCCGCGGTTTTGGTAACCTGATTTAGTTGCCTCTTCCTTTTTCACTTCTTTTTTCTCCCCCATTTTCACTTTTCCCGGCGTTGTAGGTGGAACCCAGTTGGCATTAGACTACATATTTTTTCCTCCGGATGCCTTTTTTTTTTGCGGCCCCAAACTACCGGCCACCTTTTACTTAATTGAATTTCGGACATTACAGGGGTTCAGCAGAATCTTTTCCCCGCTCGACCCACCCCCCTTCAGGCCCCGTGACTCCTGGGCGACGACGTGTACTTATTATTATTGAACATGGTGGTGAGCGACCTCCTCTTCCTTCTTTTAAGTAGACCCTCGTCGATCGGTCGCAAACTCCTTCCATTTCCCCCATACTAACCTTCATGAACAGCGAGTTTCCTCCCCTCCAGGCAAATCTTCCTAGGTAGTGACCGTCCTTGTTAAGTGGGGCGCCCACTACGAAAAGGGACCCCTGAAGCTTTCTTGCTGGATTTTTCCCCTGGAACAAATCCCTCGCACCCTCCTCCTGAAATTTGCCCTTTCTTTCGCGTTCCTGCCTATTGACTTGAAGCCGGCTATTCAAATAGTCCGGAGCCCCAATTTAAATTCAAACCGGCTATCTTCTCAGCTTTTTACCAACCTCTTCTTTTTTTCCTGTTTGCCCCCTTGCGGGCTGATGTTGGGACTTTTTTTTCCCCTTCTTGAGAGGATAACAAACCTGTTCTATCTCTTGCTGCGTGAAAAAAAACCCAGCCCAAACTTCGGCACCCACAATCTGTACCTGTGCCCGCCAAGAGAAGACACTGATCCCCCACTCGAGCACCCCGGGCGGCAAATCTTTCGTAGCAATACCGTTACCTCTCTCCCGATGTTTTTTCCCCTCTTTTTAGGCTTTTTTTCCGTCATCGTCTCTCTCGGCGGAAGGCCCCAAAACATTACACCTTAGCTCCTGTCGACGCGAGTCCATCGCCCAGTCGCCCCTTTTCCCAACCTTACTCCTTTCTTCATTCACGCTTTTTTTTTGCCCGGATGCCGGAGGGAGCGGAGGTCCTCAACCAATCTCCCGGTAACGGTGGTTCTTCCCTAATCCAGAAGGCATGACGATGGGAAGATCCCTTCCCCCCCCCATAAACACCCCCTCGCCTCTTCTTAACGCTAATCGGAACCCCCAGTAAACCTCTCCGGTAAGACTGAACGTCGCTTTTTCTTGAGCAGATTTTTTGGCGCCTAGCCGTTCCCTCAACCCACCTCCCTCAGCCATTGGTCAGGGACACCCATCAACACCTTTTTTCGCGGTTCCCTTAATGCTTCGTGTCCTTTCCCTCGCCAAGAAGGCAACAGCCAGGCACGCCATTCCCCCCTCCTCAGCTTGCTTTTCTTATCGGTTTGAGCACGCAAGTTCTTCCAGTATTGGAGAGTCCCGCATCCCAGATTACTTCTCGCCTTTCGCCGTTGGAGGGGAGCATCTTCCCCTCCTCCAATTACCCCCCCACTCTCCTTGCTTCGCCGGCCTCACCGGAAAAAAAATCCCCGAGACGCAAAGATTTTTTCGACCGGCCTGCGGGATCCCTTTTCCGACCAGGTTCTTTTTCGTCAACCTTCTTTCCCCGCCCCGCTTGCCTTTGGTTTAAACGGCTCATCTTTCGAGGGATATGTCCTTTTCAATGTTGATCAAATCTTTTTTTTCTTATGACGGCGCTTAGGACCTCAGGCCCTCTTTGCGCCGGGTCTGCATGTGCCAGCTGCGTTTCATCGGTCTCCTTCTTACCCCCCCCTTCTTTCCTCATAGGGCTCCTCTCATTGTCCATTTGTTAATGTTGCGGGTCGCTGATTCACGTGTGAAGGGTATCAGCGGTTCGCATCGCTCAACCGATGGAAGCTGTCTTCTCAGATCTTTTGAGATCTTCCTTTTTTTTCGACTTTTTTAGCGATCTGGCCCTGTTTTTTATCAAGTTACCCCCACCCTTGATTCAGTGCTTTAGCCATAAGAGGACTTTGTTCTTCAAGGTGAGTCGCCCCGCTTTTCCTTCCTTTCCACAACGGCCGGGCGATATTGCTGGGATGAGGTGGCCTTTTGGAGTTCACTCTCCTTGGGAAAGGCCCTCTTGGGAATATACCGCAGTTCATCGGTTCTTTTCTTTCACACCATTTTTTCTCCCCCGTCATCCTTTTTCGGGATGGTTGTGGTCATATGTGTTTTCCCCCCAATGCCCCCCCGGTACCCTCCCCCCAACCCCCTGATCGATTTTCCTTACGATGTTCCCCCTGCTGACCTGGTCCAGCTCTTTTTTTTTCTTCGTTGTTCAGGCCCCTCTCCATCCCCCTGCCGACCCGACGGCTCGCTAGGTCCTCACTTTTTGCGTGGATCGTCAGGTCGGCTTTTTGAATTTGATTTACTGACAACCCCCCTCGTTTTCTCCCGTCACGATGCTCTATCAGCACCGAACCCTACACACCTTTTTCCCCCCAGACCCCCCCCTTTGGGTTGGGGGTGGTTTGTTGTTTTTCCTTGGAGTTGAATGATGAACTATTACACAGTGCCCGCGATGCCCCTTCCACAATTTCCGTTGATCAGCACAGAAATTGCTTTTGAACCTGTCCCCTCACGGCGAGACTAGTTTGCCAGTGTTCTTCTTCCCCCTTTGCAGGCCCCCCCCCTCCTTCAGCACCCCCTATAGGTTCCAGGTCAACGCGGCACACGCGTAATCCCCTGCATTCGTCCATTTTTCTTCTTCCAGGAAGCTCAATTGCACACCCTCCTCCCCGCCTTTGATTCTTCCAATTACAGATCCGAACCTGACAATGCAGTTGTAATTGACATCGCTTTCAGATCGCTAGCTTGAGTCTCCCTCCAGCTCTCAAAAACCTCTTTCGCCCTTTCTGTCGCGGTCGATGATTCCCTTCATTTTTCTTCTCCTTTCCTTAATCAGGCCGGAACCGTCCACCATTGCCAAATTTCCCACTACCGGATTATAGCCCGTCTGTCGATTTGGCAGGAGACCCTCCTTTAAAAGCCTTTTCTTTTTCAAAGATTTGCTGGCTGTCGATTCACTTCTCTTCTTGCCCTATACTTGTTATGAATGGAAACCCCTTTCTCTGGATCGACCCTCTTTTTTTTCCCCAATTGATACGTTTTTCCGCACGTAAGCGGCGTTTTTTTCGGGGGCGGACGTTGGACACCTCCCCTCTGACGAAGATTATTCATCCAATTGTCCTCGCGAGTTTTTTTGGCTGCACCGTTTTTTTTCGGCGTCCACGCGGTTTTTGGTAATTTCGAGGTTGAGCCCTCCGGCACACGGTCTCTTCGTGTCCCTGATCCAGTTCGCTTGGGTTTTTTTTGAATAAAATCCTCCCCAGTTATCGTGAATCCCCCACTTCCCCAAGTTCTTATTGGGTTGTGCGCCCTTGGTTTTGTATTTTTCCTGTTGCTGAGACTTTTTTACAACTGAATGAGCCTGTAGTGTGGTCCGAGGGTCCTTCAATTCTCTTTTCGCACGCTGGTTCTCCCTTCCCATATGCTTCGTCCCGCCAAGACCTCGACGTTTTCTTCTATTGCGAAGCCGGAAGATTTTTTTCTTGATCCTTTTTACCGCACTTCTCTTGGTTCGCCACTATGGTTGGTGTGTTTTTATTTTTTTTTTTTTCATCGTCACCTTGATTATTAGAATTAAGACGCCTCAGCCTCTGTGTGCACTGGATCCGGATCCTCCCCCCCCTGGAATGCTGCCGCCCCTTCGCGAAGTCGACCCCGACATTCCTTGGTGAGAATGATTCTGGTGTAGGGCGCGAGGACTTACTTGAAAAGCTGCTGGGTTTCCTTTTTTTGGGTGCCCCCCTGAGAAGAGTCTGAAGACTTTCTTACGCGCAAGACCAGGCGACATTCACTTTTTTCCTGCCCGATTTTTCCCGGTATTTGATTACCGCCCCTGGTGCTCGATTTTATCTCGCTGAATTAGTCCGGCTTTTGGGCTTGTCGTTCCTATACCGCCTTCGCTCATGTTTTTCTTTACCCTAAGAGCTTGGTTCCGCATTGGTAGTGGTTGATCGCGTCTCAAAGACCCCCGAACTCTCTCGCTGCGGCAAATTTTCGCCCCCTTTTTCTACCTTCGGACCCTTAAGATCTCCTTCATGCGGTGGATACCCATATTTTCACGGCTCCGGCTCACTTCCCCGTTCCGGACGCGAGCCGTCTTCTCTGGTTGGCTCCTTGAGAATTGGATTTTTTTTCTTCTCCCCCACCCCATCATTAGGCTTCATTTAGAAGTTAACCGCGGCGTTCGTCCACTCCCTCGGCCTGCGTCGCCCCCCCTGACGAGTACTATGTGCAGGTCGGTTGAATCTCCGCATAAGCCATGGTTTCTGTCGCCTCGGATTTCGACCCTTCTACTGTCCATACTTAAAATGATTAAGACGAAATCCTGTCGATCGCCAGTTACACCTAATCCGATCAGCTTCTCCCGATGTTCAGATTTTTGGAACCGCATCCAATTGCTTCGTCACGCCGATGTCTGCGATCTCTCATACACTGAATTTGACCGTTTAGTTTTGACCAAGGCCCTCCTAGTTGTTGAGATGTCTTCCCCACAATTTGCACCTTTGGTGGATCTTCCCTCCGCCCCCCCTACACAACTTTTCTCCCCAATCATTCCACAGAAAGGTGTATAATGACCCCCCCACCTCGTCTAGAACCACCTCCGGGATGACGTATCTTCCGCAGAACACCCGCGCGCGGTTTATCAGTCCGACCAGGAGGTGGTTTATGCATACGCTCCCTGGAACGAAGAGGATGTTAGCCCTTTTCCCCTCGCGCAGGCAATTCCTAAAGGCTTTTTGCGATAAGCGAAGAAGGATAACGCCTTCGGATGTTTAAATGCCCTTGTAACCCCGCCGCCGATTGTGTTGACGTTAAGATTTTTACACTTGCTGAGAGCCCCACGAATACCCTTTTTTTAGCGCCGAAATTACAGCCGTTCTCTGAGAAAAAGTCCGCGTTTTTCCCCCCCGCTGCCTCTTGCGCGACCAAGGCGCGTGGCGGTCCGCCTCGCCGGCCTCTGTTTGTTTGGACTCCTGCCCCCTCCTACGCTCGAGCTAAAGGACCCGCCCGTGGTCCCGGTGGAGCGGGGCCCCCCTTATGGGCAAGTCTTAAGGACGGAAATTTCGATACCCGCGGAAGCGGTCGCGCGTTAATCCTTTCTTTCGGGCTTGAGGATTTACGCGACGGCCGCTATGGAGGAACTTAGACTGTTTGCCGGACGCCTCCCTGGTTTCCTGAATGGTCCTCCGCTGTCCTGCTCTTCGAAGAGTCTGCCCTCCCCTAGCGACTTTCCCCGCAAGCAGACTTCCGTTCTTTGATTGAAGTCGCGCTTTTGCCCCTTACCGGTTGTATGCTACCATGGTTAACAGGCCGGTCTCTGTCGATCGCCCCTGTTTTTTTGGCCTAATCGCCCTTTCTGGCGGGTGGCTATATGATCGGCACTGGCTGAGACCCTGACACGCCCATTGCAGCCTACGCAGGGCTATATCTAACCCTTTGCGGGAACCTCCATGCTGGCGGTTATCCCCGCGACAACCCTGGTGATCCTGTCACCAAATCTCTAGGCAGCCATCTGCTGAGAATTAAGTGGTTTTTCCTGATCTATTTTGCAGAATGGCCGTGTGTGATCTAGACTTTCCTTTTTCTTCGCAAGCCGTAGGGTTTGGTACGGCGAGGAATAGCAGGTAATAGCCAATGTCCCTTTCTCTTGGAGTTTTCCTTTAGCTCGTCCCGGCTTTTCTCCCATTTTTCCTGCAATAGCCTACAGAATGACGTCACTTTTGAGGTTCGTTGTATTTTCTTTCCCTCGTCTAGCCAGAGCCGCGACGTGCCGCCCCTTCGCCCACGGTTTGACGCGGCGGCTGTGGCCCATCCGCCGTAACGCCTTGAAGTCTGCCTGAAACTGCCCCTTCCCGATTGCCGTGGACTCGGATTTTCTCCCCAGCCCTTTGCCATGATTTCGAAGAATCCGGCTGGGCCCCCCCGCACCTTCGCCGAATGAGCGGATGAGCACCGTCCTTTCCTCGAACCTTCTGGCCTCTTTTGCCCCCTTTAAACCTTCAGCTGCTCCATCGGCCTTGCTGACGTCTTTGTTTCTGGGTACAGCGACCCCCGAATATTTCCCGCAACATATTTTCCCCTAGGGCCTGTATGCAGCAGGTCCGCCCGTTGGCCGCTCGGCTTGACTTTACCTGCTATTTGACTCGTATAATCGGTTAGATTCCTCTTTACTGTTAGAACCCGGCGCGTCAGCGGATGTTCGCTCTGACCTTAGCAGTCCCCCCGCTTTTTTTTTTTCCTCCCAGGTTCCTTTCCCCTAAGAGACAGCTCTTCCCCCTTCTTCGCGGATAGCCCCTTCAGGTAAACATCCGAATCTATTATCTCCGCGTTCTGGACTGAGCAACCCCCCACCCTTAGGTTTACGTTATCTGGATTGTAGCATCTCTCGTCTGCGCGTATTCCCGTCACCCACTTTACGTCTTTCCGACGAGGCCGATAGCCCGAGCCAGGCTTTCTCTGGTGTCGTACAGGGAGGTGTGGGGGAGTCTTTTTTTCGTCCCTTTATTTCCCCTCTCGGTTGGGCGGTTTGCTCTTTCCCCCTGCTTTTCAATATTAGCTCGACTTTCTATGAGAGTGTCTTTTGTCGCTACCAAACCTTTCCCTCCTCTGTCAGCACTCTTGTCTTCTTCTTGCATTTTCCCGATAGTAAGCTTTTATTACATTCCCCATTGACCCCTTGGCTCGTGTTCTCTTCTCCGGATAGAATTTCGGATTTTCTTTCTTCGACCGCCTTGTCTAAAGTATGGACACGATCGATATGGATCTTACTCCCTCGTCGTTCAATTTACCCCTTTAATCCTTAAGCAGTGCCCCCCCTACTTGAACTCTTATAGTTCATGTATTCCCCTCCCCCCGAATCCTGTTTGCACTCCCGCCCGCCCCCCCTTTTTTCCCACATATGTCACTGCCTTGTCTGTTGGTGTCTGATTTGTTTCGCCCTTTCCCTTCTCGCCGCATCTCGAAAGAGAGATTTTCCTTGCGCAAAGTTCCTCTTTTTTTGACGGCCCTGCCCTTAAATAGTTTCACGCCGAGCCCCCTTTGACTCCTCCTTGGTCTTCGAGACTTTCCTGCTAAATACTCTTCCCCCTGTGCGGCGTTCCCTGGCCCCCTTTAGAGTTTTATCCCCTTCAAACGCAGATAGTGTTGTTGGCGCCCCCCCAAACCCACACAGCAATTTCCCCAACTGGCCCTCTCCCAATAGTAATTTTTCACGAGGAACTCATGCGCCGCCCCTCTCAAGGCAAAGGTGTTTCGCCAAAAATAAGCAGTCCCTTTTAACGCCCTTCCGCTGGTAGAACCTTGCGTCCGTTTCCGTAGTTTCCCCCACTACCCTCTTCTGTCAGCAGAGTCGACAGGGAAGCGCCCCCCAATTATTCTGACTTTTTCCGTTGACCTCCTGGGTGATGCTTTTAGGATGCCGGAGGTTCTCTGTGTTAAAGCCGGCACCCCAATTACTTTGGCTTCCTCACAAGGAAGGCACAGATTTTCCTTTCCCCTTCACTTGACCCTTTCATTGTCTAACATCGAACGGCAGTAAAGCTGAAATCTTCCCCGTTTTTCGTCTCGACTTTAAACTCGCGGTAAGTTTCTCCTTTTTTACGATCTGCTTGTCTTCACCACATGGCTAGGCAAGAATTGTATCTTGCCAAACACCGGCGCTTTTCTTGAGTCTCTTTTGGGCGCATGACCTTTTCTTTTTCCAAGGGCGCCACAAGCTTGCTTTATGGTCTTAGGTTCCCCGAAAGTGAGGAAGGTTTCTTCTCCCCCCCTCTGAGATCGCCCTTCTCGTCCTTTCCTCGCGGGAGGTGTCGACGAGTTCCCCCTTTTTTCCGGACAGCCCAGCGCCCTTGCGCTCCACTTAAGGCCACCAAACCCACAGGCGCTCGCCCCTTTTCTGCTCTGACGCTTCCCTTTTGGCAAGGAAGGAGTCCTCTTTTGCCCACCCCGCGGGCCCCCGCACCGGCTTTGTCCGTCTCCTTTTTTTTAAAGGCCTCATCGGGCTCCCCATGATGCATTTTCAATGTCCCCCCTTTTCCAGTTTTGACTATCCCGCCCGCTCTTCCCGACCTCCATTCATCTTTGAGCCGTGGTCCGCTGTGCCAGCTGTGTTCCTGAAATTGGGAAACTCTCCTTTTATAGTATCCGAATGGTTTGCGCTCGTCAGGTGGGCCTTTTTCCTATTGAAAGGTCCCTTGTGACCAAGAGATCAGGCGGTTTTTCCTCCTATCTCCGACAGGACACCTGAGGCTATCTCATGGTTTGATTTCTGGGATTTCGAAGATTTCGCGATTCACTTCTTTTCTCCAGTACCACCCAATCTTTTAGTTGCTGAAGTGCTTCTTGGTCCCCCATTAGGAATTCCATTTTGTATCAAGGTTCGCGCGTCTTTTGTGAAGATTATCGCCAAAAGGCGAGATGTGTCCCCTTTGACGCCGTTTTGGGTCCCTTCTGTTAGGACAGTTCTTTTTGGTCCGTTTTCTTGAATCCTCCTAAGAGGATCTCCCCCCCTTTTATTTCCAATCAAAAAGGGGGTCACAATGTTTGGTGGCTGTTGAGTCTCCATTTTCTTTTTCTTTTTTTTTCAAGTTGTCATCCCCCTTCCGCCCCCCCCCATTGTAAAATATTGACCACACCACCCACACCTTCTCTCTTTGTACGTTGATTCGTGCTTTCTTTCTGTCTTCCTTCTTTCGGTGCCCTGTTCTGGCTGTGTTTCCATTCCTTTTCTCAATTTACTTCTCCTACGCTACTTTGTTTTTTTCTCTCTCCTTCTTCCTTTCCTTTGGGAATGTAGTTACTGAAAAAACTCGTTCCCCTGCCCCCCTCCTATGCTGGATTGCACCGTCCTCCTTCCTTCCCCCCCTCGGGTGTTGTTGTTGTCCTGGATGGTTTTTGTCCTTTAATGTTATGCCAGCAGCGCCAGAACGAACTGCTTTTCCTTGACACCAACGATTTTCACCCCGGTGGTCCTCAACAGGCCGAGCCGTTTTACTCATTTTTTTACCACTGTGGGTTCCCCCCTTTTCCCTCCCGCAGGAGGTCTCTGCCTGCCTCTTCCTCCACTCAATCTGGAAAGTGGCTTCTCCATTTCTGGCTTCTCTATTGAGACCAAACGCCTTCCGCCTGTTTAACCATGCTGCACAGTCTTTCCCCTTTCCCCCCCTGCATTGGTTTCTATTTTTCCTAAGGGCCAGATCTGCCGTTGAAATCTGCATTCACACTTGCAATGCTCGTTCTTTCTCACCGTCTGATATCTTGAGTCACCCTCCGTGAATAAGTCGGAACCGCCACATTCCTGGCCCTCTTTTTCAATGCTTTAGCCCCCCTCTTTTTCCCTGAGCTGGGGCTCCTACCCCGATCCTAATGCGCACCCTGGCCCATCGGCGCCAAGCTTGCACTTTCTGACTTTCAAGGACGCATTCACTATGAGTCCACTTGCTTGGAACCTACACTTTAATTCAGTTCTCCCTCTGGCCCCTTTGAGTTGGCAGATGAACGCAACTGTTTGCCGGCTTAGTCCAGGATTGGGAGAGCCATTGATGCCTCCGTCCGTGGTCTATGTTTTTTGGAGTGTTCTTCCGACTAGTTTTTTCTTTGGTTGGACGAATTCCTTCCTCTTGAGACCCACACTCCTTTTATTTTCTTTTCTCTGCGCCCCTGTCTCGCTCGAGAAGACGCTCCCCCCCTTTGCTCCTTATCCCTCTTTCCCTCCCGCATGTTTTGGTGGCGCTGGGCGTGATGTCGGTTTTCCTCCCCCTTTCCAACCTCTCAAACCGGCATAGCTTTTTCCTTGCACAATGGATGACGTTGCCTCTTTTCTTGAACTTCCCCCTCTTTTCTCGCCTCTGAGTCCCAAGAGCCTCTTCCCCTGGATCGGTTTTCCCTTTCTTAAGAATATGCTCTTTTTTCTTTTTGAGGTTTTAATTTTTGAAATTCCATCTTAATGCATGAGTCAGTGTCCTAATCTAGCCTACCGATATTTTTGATTGACCCTAGCATCCCAATACAGGTTGCGACGACTGCTAGCCCCTTGC
>Ga0179593_1631466_pt1 | contig 11099 bp, 12 predicted proteins | sample CZODoug2_1_08_16_FD_185931 | JGI IMG/M metagenome (GOLD analysis project Ga0179593, IMG submission 185931) | Vadose zone soil fungal communities from Angelo Coast Range Reserve, California, USA - CZODoug2_1_08_16fungal (PacBio error correction) | ecosystem: Environmental > Terrestrial > Soil >... | reverse complement strand
CACGTGTCCCCCTTGTTTTTTTCCTGCCTGCACCCGTGATACTGTGGCTTTAAGTTCCCTTTCCCACTTGAATCGTCACTTTTCCTCCGTGGGAGTTTCCTTTTAACAAAGGAAAGGGATCTTTGATGACCTTGTATCTTTCTTTCTCCTTTACGGGACCTTTTCCCGGAATTCCCGGCGTGACCGCCGTACCGGGTTCCCTGTCCCTCTGCCGTCCTTCAGATCCCTTTGAGCCCAATACGCACAGTATGAGGCTTGGGGCCCGACCAATAGGTATCTGACGGACTTCTTTCTCCCCCTTTGCCCCCCTTGCACCAAACTCCACGGCGAGCATTGCCTTTTTTTTTCTTCCACGTGTCATGCTGCTTTCTTGCCGCCTGTAAGAGCCCAACGTGATCCCTCTTCTTTCGACGCCCGGTACGTCTCGTCGTTAGTCTCCAGCCCCAAGCGCCCTAAAGGCAGACGGGGTTTTTTTTTTGTTCCGTAGAATGTCCAGCAAGTAGTTTCAATTTTCACCCTTAGTTTAATCTGCCTCGCGCTCATGCTTTACAGCTCCCTGTTAGCTACCGGTCTGCCCTTCCCGTTCCGTAACTTTCGCCCCCGGTAAGTTGGGCACTGCCCGGTCGCGGCAGCGCTCAACTCCTCTTTGCACTCCCCCCACCAAAAAAATGCACTCGCAGGCCTCAAAACCCTCATGCCAGAGCAGGGCAGTTAATTCCTCCTCCTCAAGGTTGTTTTCCAATTATCTGCTAGCCTCCCTACGGACGCGGATCCCCGTTCCTGTGAGGTGGCGTACGGTTTTAATTCCTTTTTCCTTTTGTAAGAGGATTACAGTGCGCCCACAGTTTTCTCCAGCCCCACGTGATCTCTTTCCGGATCCACTCCTGTTGAATCGTTTTTTTCGCTAGGGTTGGTAACTTGGTTTGCTTTTTCCTCCTACCGCCTTTTCAGCAATGATTGGGCGCCCGATCCCAATGACTTTTTCCCCTTCTCAATTCGTCCTCCCGAATAACGTCTATCCAGCTCGCAGCGCCAGCACGGTTCCCCCCTTTTCGAATCTTCCTATTTACATCCTCCCTGTTGTTGTTGTTCTTTGCCATTTTTCCACATGCATGAGGACTGGCGCTTCGAGCGGTCCCTGTCTTCTTTTTTTCTAGATCATGCGCATCAGTGAGGAGCGGGCCCATCTTTCCATTTTACGGGTAGCCAGAAGCAGCACCTTCTCCCTGTTCCACCAGCGCGTCCTGATGCACCTTTTTTTCCGATGGCGCACGGAGCACTAGGGGCTCCCTCTGTGGTGAGCATCCTCCGCTCCTCTTCGGATAGGGTCGGAAGTATCAGGCTCTAACCCCCTTTCACAAATTTCCTTTGCTTAACCGCTGGCCGCTGAAGTCTTAAGTTGATGAACCTGACCCGTTGGTCGCTGGCCAGCGCTTCTTTCCTCTTCTGGGGTGCGACCAGCAAGGGATACAGTCTTTTCGGATCTTTCTCTATTAGAGGGTCCGTGCTTGATCTCGACTTTCCTTTTTGGTTGTTTTTTTTTTTTTGGAATATGCCTGCTTGTTTGACAACTTACGGTCGTACTCCTGTCCCGTAGTTTGAGAACCGAGCTTGTTTTGAAGCAGGTTCGGCGTGAGTCCATGCGGTTCCCCTGAGGTTTTTTTCCAATGGACGCCCGCTTCTACTTGCTGTTAACCCTTCTTCTCGTGATCAGGTTTTCCTCTCCTGTGCGACTTGTCTTTCTTGAACTTTCTTCGAAGAGACGAGGACCCTTTACTGGTCTCCTCACTCGATTTTGGCGGCCTGGTGGAGGCAAGTCCCCCCACAGCAATGGCTGGAAACGGGCAAGTTTATGCGACGACTTTGGTTTGCCCCTGAAAATTCCTGGGAGTGGCTGATCTCGACGTCGTCGTTCTATTTTTTTAAGCTATCTGTCTCTTCTTTTATCCGAATTGTCATCTGTCGATTTCAGAGGCTTTTCCCTCGTAACCGTAGGGTACACATTTTCTTCCCAGTTCCTAACGTTGAGCTTCAGCACGAACTTCTACAGTGATTCTTCATAGGTTCTTCTCTTTCACAGTGGCCGCCGATTCCCCTTCAAGCCCCCCCCTTGGATGTGTTCGGGTGGCATGCCCTTACTAGCCTGGGGCGACCTTGCTCTCTCTCTTTCTCCTCCTCCGTTTTTTTGATCTTCCCTTTGTCGCCACATTTCGATTTCTTATCCATTTTGCACCATGGCCACCCGATCCATGGTCTTACTTACCTCAATTGCTCGGCGCGCAGGCTGCCAACGTTCCCCCTAACCCCCCACATGCACTTGGATCCCTTGTCTTTCCCCCTTTCTTGGTTATTCTCCTTTTCCCCCCTTTAATTGGTAGCAGTAGTAACGGAGTTCTTGAACCGTGTACCGTACTGGTTTTCTGTTTCTCCTTTACAGATCCCTTCTGAGCCCCATACGAACACGACAACGTGATCGTTTTAATAGGGAATACGTGATTTTTCCCTCCCTTATTCCTTCCAACCATAAAAGGCAGGCGAGGCATTTTTTGTTTTCTCCACGTGTCATCACATTGCCTGCTTTTGATCCAAATTTGGATTTAAGCGGAAACGTCTTTTCTCCCCCCAGACGTTCTCGAAGTCTCGTTCGTCAGGTCCTACTGCAAGACAAGGGAGCCAGGGGATGTCTTTTCCTCCTGTTAGGAAATTCAAGAAGTTCTTTATTTCTACCCCCTACTACTCGGTGCTCTTTGCTACGCGCAAGCGTCTGCCGTGTTAGTCACCCTTTTCCTCTTCCAAACCCCTATGACATTAATAGACCTCTTGACTTCTTTCTGCCGGGCAGAGCAATTGCCGTCGACGGCTAGCCCCCTTTTTAGGCCCCTTTTGTCTGTCTCAATGCACTCGCAGGTAACTTTCCCTGTCAACCAGCCTCTGACAGCGCAGATCCCGGCCATCGCCTGCATTGTCCTTTGAGCCCGATGACTGCGTCTCTTTTCCTTCCAAGGATCCTTCTTTTTTTTTTTTTTTTTTCGCGCCTTCTTTAGTGACAGTGGGTCAGTGTTTGATTGTCAATTTCGGACCTCTCTCGGTCATGGCGACTGCGCCCCAGCCCCTCCCCCCTCCCTTCTGCAGTTTTTCTTCCTGCAATCCTGGCATCGTTGGCCTTTCCGCTCGTTGGTGATTTCCCCCTTTCACTACACTGTGACAGCGAGGGGCCGCCCGCTCCTCTTCCTAGTATCTTCTATTGGATCATCATCATCGTACAATATACTTTTCCGTGCCCCTTCTTCCGGGGTACTCCGAAATGGCGAATCTATTATCTTTTCTCCTTCCCTGGGTTGTCTCTCTTTAGGTGTCCCCCGGTCATTATTCAATGGCGACTGCGAGCCATAGACGTATTCGGGTATAAGTTTCATTGAGACTCCCCGCTTCTTCGAGAGAGGGCCCAATTTGGGATTCTTCTTCTCGTTTGACAGACTCTCCATGTCCCGAAAGCCAGCTTCACAGGAGTGCATTGCTGGGAGAAACTCAGGAGATTCCTGTGGTGCGAACTTTATGCCCCGGACTTCTCTTTGCATTCTTTAAGGATTGCTCAAACTGACGCAACGCCTCAACTGTACCTTTCTCCGATCCTGTTTCTTTTCTTTGCGAGCAGTTCCCAGCAGCGGGACTGCGAATTCCACCTTGGGGCAGGGTTCGGATTGCCGTCCTCTTTTCCGTTCTTTTTTTTTTTTCTCAGCAATTTGGAAGACGTGTCATCGAGTGTAATGAGTGAGTCTGCATTGTATTCTCTCCCTCTGCCGTCGCCCCGGGCATGCCGCTGCTTCCTGTTTTTTCCCCTAATAGTGCCCGCCATTTTGATTCCGGAAGTTACGCTTGAGCTGCAACGATTGGTGACTGTATCCTTTGAAGCATCTTCTTTCGCGGCAAACTTTCCCCCTTAGTGGGTAGAAATTTGCAGATTGATCCGATGCTGCGGACGAACGTTCCTCCTTGCCTTTTTCTTCTTGAAGAAGTCGAGCGATCTTCCCCTGGGAAAACGCGGTCTTTTTCCCACGCACTTTTTTTGCCCCTGTCCAACCAGCTGGGAATCCTCCTCCTTGCTGTCCAAGTGAAGAACAAGCCCCTTATTTCTCGAGAGTAGGGTTCGGGTCCCTTGTTGGGGGCTGATTTTCTTCCTCTTCGTCTATTCTCCCGCTTTCTCTTTGTCTAGCACTCTCCTCTGTTGGCGTAGTATTTGCTTAGCATTGATCGTTATCTTGCAGAGGAGCCCCCTAATGAGCTACACGTCCGGGTACGGCTTGTCAGCTCCCAGTTCTTCCACCCCTCACGTTGACATTCAGCAGAACGCCCAACGTTTCTCGTGCCTATTTTTCTTTCCTCTGGTACCCTCAGAAGCTTTGCGCAGATCCCTCTCTTTTGCAAAAACATGTACCGGTTTGGGGTGTCCTCCCTTATACCTTTAGTGACTCTCTCTCTTCCCTCCTTTTTTTTTTTATTAACGGGTTCGCAAAATGTGCGAGTAGACTTGCCTTCCCCCCAGGAACATCGAATTTTGTTCTCTTTAATTCCCACGTGAAGCGCGCAGGCTGAGAACCGGTCCTTTTCCACCATAGTATTCTCCCGCTGACTTTAGGCGGTGTGTGATTTTCTCAACGTACTGGTTTCGCCCTACCGGCCCCCGCTTAACCGTAATGTTAGATCATTGCGTTTCCTTCCTGACAAGCCCCAAATTAGCCCACCAGAAGACACAGCGTTGTTTCCAAGTCTATCAGACGACTTCTCTATAAGACTGTCAATGCACCCACTTTCACGCTTTTTGAGCATGAACGTTTGCTTTTTTTCCTTCACGTCAGCCATTCTTTTTTGTACCGGGGCAAGCAGCCCAAAACGTAGATTGCTTCTTCCTTTGCCGTTTCGCCGTTTTCTTCCTGCGAGTCCCTTTTTTTTTCAGCCGCAAAGCGACAGAAGGTCCTTTTTCCTGATCACGTTTCCCTCCTCTCCCTTTGTTATCAAGTTCCCTTTTTCGCTTCAATCTCCCCAGCGCATGTCGACCTGTTCTCGCTTCCGCTTCCCTGTCCTTACAGACAGGCCACATCGGTTTCTCAAACTTTTCGCCCGCTGGCCCCTGGGCTGTTCTCCCCTTTCAGCATCCTTCGACGGCAGCCACGTCCGTTCTTCCTTAACTTCCGCAGAAACTAGAGGTACTTGTAAACCCCCCCAAGAGGACATCTCAGTCCAGGCCCTCATTCCCATCTTTCGCCATCCGCTGTGGATTGCCGGATACGTAGGTCGCACCTGTGTGAGAGTGCGTCAGTGTTGATGTCATTTTACGACTTGTCCTCCGCATTCAGAGGCGGCATGCCAAAGTCCTTCCCCTCTCTCTGAATTTCCAGCGGCTGCACTCCGGTGCATCGTTTTTTGGTTTCGCTTTTATTCTCTTCTCTGACTTACGGTAACTACGGGAACAGCCGATGGCCGTCCTAAGGTTCTAGACCATATCTCCAACGTATACCGATCTTGAAATTTTTTTCAACTAGGCACGGTAAGCACGAAATGGCGCCTTCTTTTACTCGATAGATTCCCCTTTTTTTTTTCTTAAACGTATGAGGACGGCGCTGCTCTTTTAGATTCTGGGTATATTTAGATATTGAGGTATAAGCCCCCCTTAGTTTGCGGAACCCCTTTTCCCTAGTGCCCGGGAAGCAGCCAGCCACACTTCAATCCAACGATGCAACTTGGCATCCGTTTCTGAAAGGCGCAACTTGGCGCCTGATGCTTAACGAGGTGATCGGGTAGCTCGCTCCTAACCCCCTTCCTCCCCTCTCACACTTATCCGGTGCGCCTGTAACGATTTTTCCCATCCTTCCTCTCTCTAGGTCTTGTATAACAACTGGGCAAGTGGGCGCGATGGCCCTCGGATGTTCTTTCCTTTCTGAGGGTTTAGCAGCAAGGGGGATCCTTGACTTCTTTTTCTGTTTCGTTGGTCACGGTGAAAAGGCTTGCGCCCTCGCGACTTCCCTTTTTCCTAAGGTGTCCGGGGTTGCTGACCCCCAACGCCTTGACTGTCGCTTCCTCCGACCTGGAGCGACACTTCTTTTTTAGCGTACGGGACGAAGGTTCGTGTCTCCTGCTGCAAATTTTCTCTTCGAAATTCGCGCCGCTTCTCGCTGTCTCCCCCCTGCGGAAGCTTTCCATTTGCACGGGCTCATTTGCTGCGCTTGTTATTGTTTTTCTTGACGAGCCGTACCGTAACGTCCTAAAGACGCTGTTCCGCAGCACGCATACGTTTTGGGGCTGCCCAGGTCCCCCAGAGTTTCTCCTTTAACAGAAGCTCCACGTGGAAGCCCAAGCACCACGGCTTCGACTTTCTTTATTTTCCTCGGACAAGACTGTTTTATCTTTCTCTCGATTTTTTTTTTTACCGCAAAGCTCTTTGCTTTCTTCTTTTCTAACCCTTTTTTCTCGGGCTGACCGGCCGAGGAGACACCGATATTCCCCCTTTTGTGTGTTACGGCTTTCAAACTTCTTACAAAGCTTTTTCCCTTTTCCAGACGAACCGCCTCCGGTCTTGATTCCCTCCTTGACTATGGTCTTTCGATGGTACACTGGTGAAGCTCTGAAAGTTGAGTCGTCCTACCACCCTTTTCTTCTATGTGCCTAGGTGGCATTGCCTGCTTTCTACTTGGTGGCTCCACCACGCATCTATCTATTTTCAATTGATTGTTTTTAGAGTTCTTTGGGCGCCACTTGTTGCGCTTCCCCCCGGGATTTTTGTTTTCACCATCCGGATACAGTGTTTAATTAGACACCTTCATCTGCTCGTTTCTTTAAATTTACCACGTACAGACCCCTCTTCCTTCACTGTCGCCACGTTAGGCGGTTCTCTTTGCTCCCCCCCCTTTTTTAGGAAAAACGGTTTTTTCCGACTCCTGGTTTGCTCATTGATGTTTTATCATCTTCGTCGAACACACTTGCTGTCCCACTCCGATCCCCAGCGCTTGCTGCACGTCAATAGGGAGACTCGCCCGAGTTGAGATTTGTCCCCCCCCTTCGTTTAAAAATCCGTTTAGGCGGCATGCTGTGTCTTTTTTCCACTTCACCTCTCTTGTTTCTCCTTCTTGGGGGGCCCGGGCAGCGAACCCCCGGAGCTTTTTTCCGACGCGTCCTTTGTACCTTCTCGCTTCAGTCCCTTTTTTTTAGAAAGGGCAGCCCGGCGGCCTGCTCCCCCCACTCAGGACCTTTCCTGCTGCTGCGCGTCCACCCCCCAGCGCCTCTAGTTGCTTTCTCTTTTTTTCCGCCCGGAGGATACAGCCCCTCACTCAGCTCCCCCCTTGAACCGTAAGGGACACCGTCGTCGTAGTTTCGTCCCTTTTCCTAGCCCCGGTCGACGGAAGCGAGCAAGCCCCCCCGCCGTTTTCCCGAATGCCGCAGGGCAGTCTTTCAAATTCCAAAAAGCGTGCTAGACGCTTCCTTTCAATCAGTCCCACCAATGGTGTTTCGCCAACGCTTCCTGTTCCCCTCCCATTCCCTGGTCTCCTGTTACCGGCACCGGATAAGTGTTTTTTTCGTCAGATTAATGAATGATCCAGATCCTCGCGCAGGACCGGGCATTTCTCCTGAGCGCATGCTCCCATCGGCTCCAATCTTGCAGACGTGGATAGCTTTCTCTTCTTATTACCGGTCCTACTTATCCACTATGGTTCCTCTCACTCCCCTTTTTTTTATATTCGACAATACGACCCTACCCGTCCTTCCCAGATTCAGCGCCCCTTTCTAATGTTGTAATCAAGATACCTTTCTCCTCTTTTTTGAGAGAGATTTCTCCGTTCTCTTCCTCTTTTTTCTTGGCTGCTTCAACCATGACGTATTCGTGGATACTTTTATTTCTTCGAACATGCTCTCTTCCCTTTTCTTCTGGGAGGCCTCGTGGCATGATCACAGTGTAGAACTCTCTTCCGTACCCAGATGAAGCCACTATTCTTGCTTTTTCTTTTTCACGGCAGGCTACGTGGCGCGAGAAGCCTTTCTTGCAATGCTCGGTCTTTTCGCAGCGTCTTCAGGATGACCAAAACTTTTTTCCGCCAAGATCCGGTGCCTTTTTTACGATCCGGTAAGTTTCTTTCAGCAGCGGGATTTCGCGACACTTTCAGGGGCAGATTTTTTTCTCTGCTCTGTCCTGCTGGGGTTTCTTCGCCCCGTGTGAACTGCGAGTGTTGTAGACGGAGGCATTTTGCCCTTTTTTTTTTTCTCTCGCTGCCGTCGAGCCCCTGCTTTTTTTCTACACACTACGCCAGTGGACATCTCGTTTTTGTTTTTTCCCGATTTGGATCCACGTGGTGACCCCCTAGCAGTTCGTGCGCGAGCAACTGGCCCAACCCTCTTTTTTGACAATTTCTCTCCGTCCCCTGATGGCCGAACAGGCGGCAGCCCTTATAATAGGCTTCCCCCCCCCCCCCACCTGATGCGATGGTCGGCTTTCAAGTTCCTCTGACTTATTCCCCTTCTCAAGACGCTCGTGGAACTTTTGCATTAAGTTTTGATGTTCCCAGTCCACCCCAGAGGCGCCACACCTCGGACACTTGAAGAAAGCACACTACTCCTTCCTCCGTTGTTGGTGCCTCTTCATGGTTTTCGTACGTCGCCTGAGTATCACCTCTTCTGGCCGTCTCGTCGTTGAGTTTGGCTAGCATTGGCTCATTCCCAGAGCCCAGTCAATTGCTCAAGGGCTTTTTTTTTTAAAGCCGGGAATTCCGTTACCTTTTAACCCGTTCGTTTGTTCCCTTCCCACTAAACGATCAAGGTCAGAAGTGTCGTGCATTTTTTTTTTTAAACCCCGTCGCTCATTTAGCGCCGTGTCCCATAATGTATCCGGATTTGCCTCGTTTTTGTCCCGGGCCTTTCTCTCCCTCAAGGTGGAGAACCCGTGAATTTCTCTTTGTGCGAGAGACCCACGTGTAGCCTTGATCAGTACACTCCACAGGGCCCCTCTACTCCTTACCCAACCTTCAGTTCGTTTGGTCCAAGCGCCCCTTTTAAACATTCACTAGGATGGCTTCCCCGGGTAGGCGGTTTTCTCACTTTTTTTTTAGACAAAGGAATTCACTCTCTTCTTCCAGTTCATGGTTTTTCTAACTTGTGCCCAGGTTCCGCTGAGCCCATAACGACGCCCGATTGCGGATATCTCCGATTTTCTTCCTTCGACGCGTCGTAGAATACCACCCTTTTGAAAACTTCAACTTTAGCTAGCCGCCGTTTTCCTCTTGCCTCCCATTTTTGCGGTGGTCGCCTCCTCTGGTTTACTTGCACTTCGCTTCTCCAAGTCCGACTTCGCAGTTATGTACTATAGTAGTCCCGTCTTTAAGCCGAACCCATCAAAGGGCCAGGGGACTTAAACTCCTCGCGCCTGTTAAAAGAAGTAGGGGAGCGCCCTTTCCCGAATTTTTTTTTTAGTTTTGCTCTAGCAACGACTGATCCCCTTTCTTCGGGCCCCCCTCCCCCTTCCACCTACTTTTTTTCCCCCCCTTTCCTCGAAAAGGGAAAATGCTGTTTTGTCTGCCACTACTAGTTTTTTTTCCGGTACGGCAGTCTCTCCCCCTCGCATCGGCGGTCCGGATACCACGCTCTTTTTTGTCCCTTGACTTTCTATCCAACATTCTTTAGTCCCGGCCCCCGCTGCCAATGCCCCCAAGGGTTTTTGCAATCCCGATTTTGACTTCGATAGGAACTGACGGATCACGGTTTTTCTTTGTGGCGTGGCGTCATTGTTGATCCAAGTCTTCCCTTTCCCTCTCGTCAGCGGACAGACCATCACTCTACTTACCTTCGCCGTGGCGCACCTGCATGCCATCCGGTGAAATTGCTTTCGCTCGGTGTACCTGATTTTGCTTCTTGTTTCTCCTGCCCCTGTTTCTTTTTTCGACCGATCCTCAATAATAGCTCATGTTTCTCTCCTTCTTATACCCGACTTCTTAACTACGCCTGCCAGTCCTAAGAACTGTGCCTAATATCTCTTTTCCTCTCTTTGTTTGGTCTCTCTAATTATGCGTGAATGAGGTTGGGCTGAGATCTGTCCATCTCGTTATCTGAGCTTTCCCATTGAGCTTCATTGAGGAGCGGGAGAGATTGGCGGGTAGAAGCCTTATACCAGCCCCCTCTCCTCCCTCCAAACCTCTTTCTTTTTTAGTGGCCCGCTGGGCGCCCTTCAGTTCTTGAAAGATGTGGGGCTCACTTGTACTCCGCCGAGGCGGATGGTTTTTTTTTTGAAACAATGACGCACCCCGCTCACCTTCTTGTAAAGACGGTGCCCAGTTCCTTGCGAGGCCTTGTGGCAGCCCCCTCCCCATTGTGAAGGGCAGAGTCGAGGCACTCCTTCTGCAGCGGTGGTTGGCTTCTCAGACATTTTGGAAGCCCACACTATCTGTCTTGTCATGCTCCTTCCCCCTGCCTTTCGTCTGGTCCGTGATAGTTTTTTCGTGACGTCAGTGCCGAAGTTTTCCCCCCTTAGTTTTTTTTCCGGTAGAGTGGCAGACCGATTGTTCTGCAACCTTTGTAGCCTTTCCTGCCTTATTCGTCCGCGAGCAACCTTATGTTTAGAATGGACGCTGTTCTACTGCTTTCTCCTTTAGGACTCCCTTTTCAGTTGCCGGGGCCCTTCTGCTCTTCTTTCTTTGCGATCTTCCCGAACTGCGAAACCCTCCGGCGTGGCAGCCCTTTTCGTATCAAAGGTCCACAAGGAGGCCAAGTTCCCCCTCTTTTCCCTTGAAGAACACACACCGCCCTTGCTCCGTTTCTTGTGCCGATTCCCAGACGTGGTGCTGATCTACTCTCGTACGCGTATCCCTTCTATCGCAAGATCAGACGTTTCTTTTTTGTGCCCTCATTGGGATCTTGGTAGAAACCGGGCTTATCCCCTTCCAATGATTACCCGTACTGGTACGGCGGTCACCCTCGTTACTTAACATCATTCTAAGACCTCCTACGCGGTCAAGCCCCCCCGTCCTTTGTTTTGGAACATGGTACCAAAGTAGCAAAGATGAAAAGTTGAACCCCAGGACTCGGGTGCCCTGTTTCTCAGCCCCTCAAGGTGCAAAAACGTG
>Ga0179593_1588186_pt1 | contig 11099 bp, 14 predicted proteins | sample CZODoug2_1_08_16_FD_185931 | JGI IMG/M metagenome (GOLD analysis project Ga0179593, IMG submission 185931) | Vadose zone soil fungal communities from Angelo Coast Range Reserve, California, USA - CZODoug2_1_08_16fungal (PacBio error correction) | ecosystem: Environmental > Terrestrial > Soil >... | reverse complement strand
TCCTTTAGCGGAGCAGATCCCATTCTGCTTTACCCCTCCGTCTTTGCACCCCCCGGTTCCCCCGGCAAGCGTTCAGGTCGCGTAGTCCGTTTTTCTTTTTTGAGAACATACGCGACGTGAAAGCTCTTTCTTTTTGAGTTACCCTTCCTTTTTGACAACCTTTCTGGTAGTTTTTTGTCTTGTCATCAAGCGCCGCTGTCAGACAGTGGTTGGCTCCCCCTTGTCCTGTGTTTTTCCGCGGCCAGCTTCCATTTTTGTTTCCTTGGAAGGTCATTTTTCCCACCGTTCTCCCCTGTTTTCCCCCTCTCCTTCACCCCTGCTTGCCAGGATTCGGTCACGACCACTCTCCCCGACTCTTACATTTCAGAAGAATGACAACTCGTCAGGCGCCTTTTTTTATTTGTTTTAACAGAACCCTCTCTTCTTCCTTATCCTTTTCTGTGCCGTCTGCATTCGAATCTTGTTGTCACTTATTTCTTCGCATCCCTGGCCGGCCGCCTGACGAAATTACCCCTTAGAATAGGCTTTTGAGGTCCCTTTCTTTTTTCCCCCCCAACGTCTGCGTGTACTAATTCTCCTCCAGCCGATCCTGCCTTTGACGTCCCCATTCCTTACTTTGGGGATGGGACCCTCGTGGATGTTTTGCCTGTGTAGTCGCCGTTACGTCGCAGTCTAGATCTTATTTCCCCTGGCGAATTTCCGGCGGAGAGCGTGTTTGTCCACGATTATGTGCCTGCCCGGCATTCGCGATTCCATGTGCAACACCCTTTTTTCACCTGCTTTTGCGACTCTTTTTCCAATATGCGTGCGATCCTTTTTCCGTCCCTCATCTCCCCCTTCCCGAACTTGCCCAGCCATGACTATACTGTTTTACCAGTTCTCCCTCACGACCCAGCAGCAGCACCTACGTAGTGACTCCGCCTCGCCCTTTTCGAGCGGCTTACGCGTGGTACTTCGTTTTTTCCAATCCGTGCATTTCGTCAGTCTGGTTTTCCCAGGCTCTCGATAGAACTTGTTCCCTCGTCTTTTTTTAGCGATTCTCTACGCTGCCTTGCGAATATACCGTCCCCTTCGCGGACCCTACGGAGCAGCTGACTCCGCCCAAATGTATGTTTTAATTGTTCACCCCTGTTTATCGTTTTCAGTTGGACGGGGCGCGGTTTTTTGGTCCTTTACCTTCGTGACATCCTAGGTGAGGTGTAATTTCTTTGGTCGCCATGTCCTTACCAGACAGTTTTTTATAGCCCCGATCTTCATACGTCTTTGGGGCAACCCGGCCAATTAGTTTTTTTCGTGAATGAGAATTTTTTTCCTTTAATTCTTTTGCTCCCGTTCAGGGTTCCATGCGGATGAAACTAAATGAAGTTTTACCCTTAGATGTTTATCCCACCTTTTTGGGTTTTAATCGCCATCGTGTTTCCCGATCCCATGCACATCGACTACTTGTCCGTCTTCGTTCTCCATTGTATCTTTCTCTGACAGTTTTCGCGAAGGTTTAGTTTCTGTCCACCCCCCTTCAAATGGCCTCTGTTCCCCCAACGTTTTGTCACCGTTTTTCCCCCGCCACAATAGGTCTGCCCGAGATGGGCAAGTGTGGGGAATTTTCGGAACATGCAGATTTCCTTTCTTTTGTCCTCACCCCCTTTAACTATAGCGGATTGCCTGAAATAACCAAACTTTCTCCCGTCCCTTCTCTTTGTGTCCTGAACTCAATATTGAGTGACCTCTTTTCCCTTCGCGCGCTCTGTGTGCCAAGGAGATTTTCCAGTCCCCAGCACCCCTTCCCTGACCTTTTTGATAGTGATCTCCAGCCGCAATATCTCTGTCTGTGTGTTGCTCCTTGTCGACGACATGTTTGAACATTGTTAGGAGAGCCCGTTCCGTTATGTCCGGCCGTCCGGTTTTTTGGTCCGGGACAAAAAGTACGTGACGCCAGGCTCTTTCCAGCCCGACGCCGACGCTAGCGTTAGGGCACCGCTTTTTTCGCCTGCTGAGAGAGACAGGAGGAGAGAGAGAAATGCGGAACTGAATCGAAACGAAGACCCCACGTCGTGACCCCTCCCCCTCCCCGTCGGAGCGCGGACTATCCCCAGAACAATCCACAACCCTGCAACCAAAAGCCCGGCATAAAAAAGGACTCCACGGCACACGCCCACTCAAGTTTCAACAAATTAAAAAAAATGACCACATAAACAACCCACCTTGAGCTGGTGTTGAGAAACATTTTTACCAACCCAACCCCACTTCCCAACAATCCAACCCCCCCAGAGTTTTACCTCGAGTTTTTGTTGTTCTCGAGAGATACGTTATCTCAAGTCCCACGCCCCCCCATGCCGCTCTGCGGTTTTCATTCTTCGGCCTTTTCTCCCGGTGCCGAGTCTTGTAGTAGACTGTCTTTAAGCTTTTTCCCGGACGTGCTTTCCCCCCGTCGACTTCTCGATTCGGTCCCTTTCACCCTGTTTCCAAACCGTCTATCCATACGGATTTAAATCAGCACTTACACTCCGGTCTTGGCTTTAAAGCTCTTTTTCACTCGCTCCCCACATGCTGTTCAGACGAATTCAACATACTTATTCCTTAGATAGCCTGCGCTCTTTTCCCTTTCACGTTGGCGTCGTGTCAAGGCCAATATCGCCATTTATTTTCCTTCCCCCTTTCCTTCTGAATGATGCTGTTCTTTTTCATCATACAAGCCCATTCCGACCCCTAGGATTTTCCCCTTTGTCTCTTTCGCTGCCAGGTCCTCTATTCATTTTCGCGAACGTTCCTCTCATGCCTGATTTGCCCCGGTCGCGTCCCTTCCATGGATGTCGACTTTACCTTGACGCACAACTGGTCCCCCGGACATTGTGAATTCGGGGGGGTATTGTCCCCACCCCCCCTTTTACCGTACCAGCGGCGTTATACTTCATGATTACGGCGGCATTCAGTTCAGTGTTGGAATAAACACCTGTTTCCTTCCCCCACCGACAGCATATGGAAAATACCATCCCTGACCACTCCCCCCTGACCTGTGTAATGTTCCCTCTCATATCACCCCCTGTCCTGGAGCCGTAAATTTCGCCAGTCCCTCTTCACTCCCATCAATTGGACGTTATGCCACTTTTTGAAAGAGTGCCACGTCGTTTGTCTTGTCTTCTCTCTCCCCTTTTTTTCCTTTCAATTTGGGCTCCAAAGAAATTACTTCCCCCACCCTACCTTCTTTCCGAAACTGAGGTTTTACATCTTAGCCTTACGGGGACATTCCCAACTTCCAAATTTGTCCTGTTACCTTCTTATTAATTACCATACCGTGGTTCCTGGCGTCAGCGCCCCTGGAACAGTCACATTCCTTTTTTCCCGCCCCACAATCTCGGAACGGAGATATCTCCTTTCCCCTTTCCAGGACCACTTCCAGACAATTTCTCGATGGTCACCCGCCGTGGGACTCCAATCTCGGACATTGCGCCGGAAGTGCCGGCCAGACTAACTCCGTCATCCTGCTACCTCCTTCCCGGAAGGAAGGATATTTGCGGCTGCTTTTTTTTTTGTTGTCGGTGGACTTAAGTGCGGGGCTGCAACGTTGTTGCGATGTCTCCTATGCCACCCGTTGCATATTTGTCCCGTGCTTTCTCCGGTCCTCGGTCGCTTCTTCTTTGCACCAGTTTCGTCGTCTACTTCGGTGTGCAGGAGTTCCTTCATACTTGGGCAAAGAAACCCCTCTGCCGGAGGCTCGGTTTCTTCAGTTCCCTCTCGATCTCGTCAGAGTGGTGTCAACGCTACAGCCGGCCCCACCCGTCTAAATTTTTTCCCCCTACGGACGGGATGACTTTCTACAGGTTTCTTTTTGTCCCTTTTCAGTCAATACTGAGTCACGCGCGCTTTTTTCGATTGATCCTCCTCCCCTCCGCGTCCAGAGGGCGCTCGGATATCCTCCTAATCGAGAGTTCGACCCCCCTCTCTTGGTTCTTCCTTTCCGTATCGTCTTCGTTCAACGACCGTCCTAACTCACGACGGTCCCCAAAAAGGAACGTCTCCGCTGACGGCTTCCAATCTTACGGTCAGCCATCATTCTCTGTGATCCATTCCCCCTCGATATATGGTCATGCTCTGGTCGTTCATACATCCCTTTTAAGTCTTTGATACCCCTGAATTTCCTCCCCCGCCTTTTTTCCTTCCCGTCCCCCGTCATTAAAATGGTCGGTCGGGCACGCGGCGGAATTTACCATCCCATAGTGGGCACCACTTGTACTTTTCCATTTTCTCTTTTTTCTCCTTGAAGGACTGATACACTTACTCCTACCACTGAGTCACCCTCTTTTTTCACTGGCTGGTTTAACCGCCAAAAGAAAATTCCAAGTCGCGCCCTCAGCCGTCTCCCGCTGGCTTACCTTTCCCCTCCCCTTAGTCGGGGGAACTCGTTTTCGTCCGACGGACTCGCGCTGTGTTTCATTCAAAGCGATACTGATTTAGATCTGCCTCATTCTTTCTTTTTTCACTTCGTTTTTTTTTGGAGAGATCTTCCTATTCAGACCTCAAGACTCTCCTCTAGATGTTACCTCTCCAGACTCGGCTCTTTCCAAACGAGCCACCCCGTCCTTTTCTTCATCCCGGTTTGATGATCGACTAAAAACGCTGTGCAGATTGTCTTTTTCCCCCCCACCCCTTCCAGCAAGTAAAAATCCTTTGACCTTTTCTTCCCTTCCTCTTTTCGAGATCCTCGCCGCTGTTTCAGCACTTGAGTTTTTTTCTGCCCGGAACGTTCGTGGTTCTTTTAATGCCTTGCCCTCTTTCAATGGTCCTAGCCACGCGGTCCCGCGGTTTTTCGCTTCTCTCCCCCTAGCGACTTGCCGTGTCTGGAACGAACAGATTTTTTACATCTATTCCCCGTCTCCCTTTTCCAACGCGGTCGGCCCGCGGGTCTTTTCCTAAAAAGTCCCTCTTCTATGGTTTAATGGGGTTTAGTTTGAAGTCTTTCGCATTTCTGCCGTGTTGAAACTCCTACATTTCTGGCATCCCCGCGTCCGCCTCCTGAATACCCCCAACGTCACAGCCTCGCTTCCCTCGCCCTGTCCCACAAATTGAGATGTTTCTCCCCACCGCGCCGTTATCGCAATTCTGCCAGAGATAGACCTTTTCCGCGGGTTGCCCGTAGAACGTCGTGCTCCCTTTTCCGTGGGAAGAAACTGATTTGCCTTGCCTGGTAGATTCCGGGTGGGAAAACTCTGGCCGATTCTCTCGTTTCCCTTTTTTTTCTTTTTCCCTTTAGTGGTAGGATCGCCCGCAGATTGTTTCTTTGCTCCTTTTCCCGCTTTTGCACCGGATCCGATCGAAAATGGTGCCAAAGTAAACGTCCCTACCGTGCTGCCCCCTCCACTTTCTGTCTTCGCCAATACTATGGACTATCGACGAACCTCCTAACCTTTTTTCCTAACAGAAAGTTTTGCCCGACAACGCGCCCCCCCCCGCTTTCCCCCCCTACTAATACCCTTTCCGTCGATTCCCCGTTTCCCCGAGCGCGGATTCGTTGGACTCTTTCTGCAGGATCACGGACGGCTCCCATTTTTTGAGAGTTCCGTTTCTTTTTCCATTTCGAAATTGGCGTTTGCCCGAGGCGTTTCCTGCTGTTTAATCCCCCGCCTGCGCAAATTTCAGTCATAACTATGTTGGCATTTCCTCCCCGCTTTTTCCGTTGAGCCGCTGTGTCTTCAACCAATCGTTCCGGTTTATGGTGGAACCCCAGCCTGCTATTCTTTTTAAGCCTTTCCACTTCCACTTGGATTACCGGACGCCTGATGGACTCCTTCCTCTCCCGCTTTGCCCTCCCCCCTCGTGTGCGTGAGAATTTTTGTCAAGGGAAGCCCAATACCTGTTTAGAGCCTTCCTTCCCCCCCTAGTACGCTGTCTAAAGTTGCAATTTACGTCCATCTCTTTCCCGTTTCCATTGCCACTTTTTGGCCTGACGGCTACACGTTCCTGGGTGATCTTTTTTTGCCCCGCTCCTCCTCAACCTTCATCGGTGCGTGTGGTGTTCGGGTCCCGTCCCAGCTGCGTCCGTGTATTTAGTCTCTTTTTTTTCTCCGCATTCGATGGACGAGCGCACGGTCTATGAGCCGATGCTCTGTTTTGGCGGATGTTGGCACAGCCTTATGTAAGCTTGTCCCCAGTTTTCCTTTGTCCTTCTCCAGCTTGGCCTCACATTTGAGGTCAGCGCCTTTCGCAGCCCGTTCTGCTGTTAATTACCCCTGGAAGTTATTCATGGAGACGGGCCCCCCCCACCTTCCCTAGAGGATTTATTGTCAATGCCGATTCACAACTTTCCCTTATGAAAGCCCTTTGGTTTTCTTTTCCCCCTCCGATGACCATATTCCTTCCCGTCCCCCCTGAGTAACCTTTTCATGTCCAACGAATAGGCCTATATTTTGCAACGGCAATAACCCGTGCCCTGACTTTCCCTCCGTCTTCTCTATGTTCAGCCAGCAATACCGTGTAGCGTTTATTCTTCCGTTTTTTTTGAACCATTGTGATGCGATCCCTCGAAGCTTTGGGTGTGTCCCCTGTTGGCTTCCTTGCCAGTCTTTTCCCCGCACGGCGATAAGCGACCCCTCCTCCGTCCTCTCTTTTTTTGGTAACAGGTTTGCCCGCAGTTTTATTGCGGGTCGCTCCTCTCCGATTCTCTTTTTTCTCCAAAAAAAGCCCTCTTACACACCCCCCCCCACCCCCTCCTCCTCACCTGTTGGTTGTTGGTGAGAGTTTGTTTCCTCTTTGTCGACTACCCAATGTTTTTCCTGCGTTTGCCCTCGGAGTCGTTATCGGCTTTTCCTTCTTTCTTCGTTCTTCCCGTGGGGTCGTTACCTTTTCTTTTGCCCCTCGCTTTTGTCCCCTTCTTGATCTTCGTAAGGTCCTGGCCTGCCCCACAATATAACCGTCGAGCAGGAGCGCAGCAAAAGTACCTGACACTTTCCTGCCTATGAATCTCCCATTCCAACGGACCCCGGCGACAATTTCTTTCGTCCTCCCTAGCTCTCCTTTGACCCCGCCGTTAACTGTGGCCCCCTGCGGTTTTTAACCCTTTTTTTTCGTCGGGAGTCCCCCCCCGTCCACTCGGCCGTTTTTCCTCCTCGATATGCATTTGCCAATGAATTCCGCATAGAGCCGGTTTTTATTTGTTGGTTTCATCTGCTCCTCCGCGTGTCACGCGTCTTTGACTCATACCCCTTTTTTCGGTAGTCCCACATGGATGTCGAACTTTACCTGTTACAGCTTTATAACCTGGATTGACGCGAGGCGTTTTTTTCGGCCACATCCGCCATTCCATGCCCAAAACCTCGGTTCCAGATCTATTCGTCCCCGTGCAATACGGCTCCCTATTGTCCTTTTCCTAACACTCTTTGCTCGATTAATCCAACGACTGGCATATAACTTAGTCCTTCCCTAAGTGGAAGGCGGAATCTTTCCCCCATTTCACTGCTTGTGCCCTGTAATTTGCCCCTGCACAACCCTTTCAATCCTCAACCTCCTTTTCCCCTTGTTTGCACCCTCCTTGCAGCGGATTTCTAATCCTTTTGGCTCTCTTTTTCAACATGTTTTTCTTCCCTTTTTTGCGACCCAAAAGCTTACTCAGCACCTTGTCTGAGCAATACATCTCGGTAAGGGGTGCCCCCTTCCACAACCTGACACTTCCACGTTGTGACCACGCCACTACTCCCGTTTTTTCCGTCTCTTTCCTTACCATTCTCGCATTCGACACCTTTATGCGGACCTTCAGCCTTCTCGTAATAGCTATCGCCATGCCGCCAACTTTGCTCTTCGCGCATGGAATTTACTCCCACCATACTCTCATCTCCGGTAATTGCCCTGCACGTTTTCCCCCGCAGTAAGTCAAGGTTCCCGCATTTCCCCGGCTCCCTCTCTCTTCGACAGACAATTTCTGATATCGCTGCTTTTTTTCTAGTTTTCTGTCCCCTTTCCGCTTATCGGGGCGAAAGATTTCCTTTTCCGAATAGTCCAGATTCATTCCCGACGCGATTGCGCTTGCGCCGGGCAGATTTTACCGTTTTGCATGGCTTCTTCGCGACTGCCGGTGCACGTTTTTTGACTAGGCGTCCAACGACCCAAAGACCACATAGGCACGTAGCCACTCCTCCTGGTCTTCGCCTTCCCTCCACGATTGCAGAAGCGAGGTTTTTCAACCGGCTCTACCTTCCTTTTTCCACGCCTTTTATCAGATCCTTTACTGGATGTGGCCTTTGTACAGAACCTTTTTCCTTTCTCTTTCTTTTTCCCCATTACCGAGTCACCTCGCGCGTTTTTTCCAGCATTTTTTACTGAAGTGAAGGGCGATTATCATAGACTATTTTCTCTAGAGTTTTCTCCCTCTCGTATTACGTTCAACGCGTATTCTTTCCCCGTCGACCGACCTTGTACACAGGAACCCGTCTGTTCGACGTTTTTTTCAATAATTACGGAGCATTCCTAGTCCCCGGGTGCTGCTTGCAGGCCCCCCTACTTTGATCTGGTTTTGTTTCCCGATCCTGTCCCACGTTAGCCAGCGCGATCACCCCATGTTTCATTTACCTCCGGTCCCGTTCTCCCTCCTCAACATGTGAGCCGCCGCCGCAGTTCTTCCCCCGGGCCGTCGCCACTCTGAACAGCGTTCGCTTGATCCCAGGCCCTGATCCGGAGACCGTGCCAGGAGTCCATTTTTTTTTTACTGGAACCCAAAAAATTACAAGCTGAAAGTGCCTCGTTTTTATCCTCCGGGTCTACGCGCCCCCCTCCGTAGACGGGTGGGACCTTTTTGCGAGCCGACCCACACCATTCCAATTTTGCGTTGGGCGAAAGCGTACTGGATCAATCAATCAGCCCCCCGCCCCCGTCATCTTTCTCCTCCCTCCTTTTTTTTTTTGTTCTGAGAGATGACGCTGAGCCTTGATCATTCATGTCGTTCTACGCACCTCTCCCCGGGCTTTTCGAAACAAACGATCCCCCATCCGGTGCAGATTCTTTAGCCTCGGAATTCCTTTGGTGTCTGTCCACCGTCCTGTTTTTTTGCTTTTTTTGTCGTTCCAGCCAGGTGTTTGTATACTTGTGAGCTGTATCCTGTTTTTTTGACGCCCTGTAAGCGCCGGGTTCCCAGCCGTGAGTTTGTACGTTTTTTGCCCGTTGGCTTTTTTCCCCCTTTTTTTTGAGTCATGGTCTATCTCCGCGGTTTAAAGTGCTCTCGTCCATGGTTCCCCTTCAGTCATCACCACTGATCACGCGAACGGATAGTCGCCCCCCCATAAGATTGATTCAACATCCACTTTTCTTCTCATCCTGAAACGCGGCCAGGCGCGTTTTTGGTTTGTTTGGACCCGCCCATTCGCGGTCGTTTCCTGGTGGAGGGCCCGATTATGGCATTCACATCCTATATCTTTGACGACCTCCCGCATTTCCCTAGATTCTGCGGATAGCTTCTCTTGACCTTCGCCACAACTTTCTTAGTCACCAACCTCGAGCGTTTTTTAATGGTGGACCTGCACCTCTATCCTGGCCGACTTCACGGGTCTGGAGCCTTACCCCCCGTACAGTACCTTCTCTTTGGTCAAGACCCCATTCGTGGATTTGCTTTTGTAGAGCCTTTGGGCCCCTCTCTTTCAGCTCTTTTCCTTCTGTTCTTTTGAGTTCCTGAGGATGTCTCATTTTAGATTGTTTCTTGTTCGCCCGTTCGCGGCTGTCCCTTTCCCTCATAGCGATTAGACCGGTGCCACCGTCCCCGTCTCCTGTCCCCTTTCACCAAGCTCGACGTCGCAATTTCATCTTTTATCTCCGCCTCCCACCCTTTCCCTAACGGCAATTAATACCAGAAAGATAACGCACTCGGCGCACAATTCAATTTCCTCGACGTCGCTATTCGAGCTGCGTGGCTTGTGAATTTCTTCCCCTGATGGCCAATTCCCCCCCCGTCGCAATTCCGGATTCCCATGTTTTACCTTCTTCCCCCTCTTTTCTGTTGCGACCACGTAGCGTTCCACTCCTTTCCCGGGGTCGAACCGCGCGAATTGATTTTCCGAGCCGATGTACGTGGTAAAAACCGTGGCTTCTTTTCATCTCTTCAGGTTGTGTCGAGGGCGCCCTCTTACCGCCGTGCTCAGTCGTTTACTCGTAGGGGCGTGAGTATTTGGTCGCCGCTTTTCAGCCATCCTTTTTTTTCCCCGAGAGCCTGCTAAACTTCATTACGTCGCTGTCCCCCGCTTTGTCACCTCACCCAATAGTTTCTTTCATGGATTTGAAAATCTGTGTCCATGTACGTGCCTTTCCCTTTTCTCTTTGAAGCCTGCCGCCTTAAGTTAATTTTTACCTTCTCTGAGAGTTCTGCGTCGTTGGTTCGGAATAGCCTTTACCGTCTGCAATTCTCTTTCCTCGTGACCGGACTATGAGCGATGCCCTCTTTTTTTAGGACTTGGCCGTTTGCCACCCCCCCGAACTTTGGGTCAACATCCGTCTGTTCACCCGTTCCCAGGCATCCTTTTGTTCTGCCGATATGTCGGGCCGAGTCTTTTCAACCGTTTTGCCCCCCCCGAAATGCGGGTAGTTCGGCCCCTTCCCCCCATACCCACAAAAATCCACCTCTCTTGGTCCTGTCGCTGGCGATGTCCTTTTCTTCTCTGGCCCTGCCGTCCCCTTGTACGGCCGGGTGGGACATCCTGCGTCCGTGGGTCCTCCTCCCACCTGAATACTCCCTCCCCTCCTTTTCTTCCAAAGAATACTATTCTTTACAGCCCGGCCTCCCGATAGTTTCACAAATTCACGCGTGTCTCGTATATTTAAAGCAGAATATCTACTTTTATGTTTTTGCGACTTTACCTCAGCTCTTCTTTTTATTGCCCTGATGCGATCCCGTCCCTTCTGGATCTTTTAAAAGCGCCACCCCCAGTGCCTGTTTCCAGTCCTGACCCTCCCCCTTCGACTTTCCCGGACGCACTACGCTAGCGCGTTTTCCGGCAGGGCCTCTGTGGATTGCTGTCGATACGCTTTTTTATTTTCCCCCCTACCCCCCCCCCAATCAACATCCGTTAACAACCTAAACCCAAACCAAAAACCAGCTTTTTTTTCAACCCTTCTCCAACACCCCACCC
>Ga0179593_1543703_pt1 | contig 11099 bp, 15 predicted proteins | sample CZODoug2_1_08_16_FD_185931 | JGI IMG/M metagenome (GOLD analysis project Ga0179593, IMG submission 185931) | Vadose zone soil fungal communities from Angelo Coast Range Reserve, California, USA - CZODoug2_1_08_16fungal (PacBio error correction) | ecosystem: Environmental > Terrestrial > Soil >... | reverse complement strand
CTCTTAAATGAACCACCCCCTTTAGTTGTTTTTCCTTTTTCCCCGTCTTTTGCCTTTTTTTTTTTTTTCCTCTGATATTCGACAAGATTGTTGCAGGCGTTTTGAGTTAGTCGCCGGCGAATTTGACGAGAGATTACCCTTGTTCATTTTTTCCTTCCCTTTTCCCCCTTTTTTCCTTCACTCCGTCGCCCCCCCCCCCTTTGGCCACCGGGCTTTTTTCGGAGAAAATGTTGCGATCACGTTGGGAGCCATCCCAAACTTTCATTTGTCTCTTTTGCCTTCCTTCCTTTTCCTGCGCCAGGAACCGTCCTCTTTTTTATAGCCATCTTTTTCCGCGAAGCCCCTTGTTTCTCTTTTCCCCCCAGATTCCCTCTCTTAGCTTCTTTCGCCCTTCAGGTTTTTCGTTGATTCATAGACCAAATGTCTGAGTTGCCCGCTAATTGTATCCATGCTCCCTCATTTTTTCTGCGTCTCCACCTGGGCACGGCAGATAAGTCGCTCTTTTTGAGCTTGCCCTCGAGCAATGCTACGCTTGATTTGTTTTTTTTCCATTCCATCTTCTCCCTGCCCTTTTCTTCCCTTTGCTTGCTGAACCAATTTTTTTTGTTTGCCGTTAGTTAAACCTCGTCTTGTCCCCCCCCCGATGTTTTTACGTTGACGGCGTTCGCGGTCTTTTTCCCCTCGTCCTCCTCTTCTCCAGTCGCCTTTTTTGCGGTTTCCTTTCCCTTTTATCCTTCGGAATCTTTGGTAGTAGTCAAAAAGATGTTGCTTGGCGATGCCCTGGATAGGTGCTTCATCTGATGTGTTTTTGTCGCAATTCCTTTCCCCACCACTTTCTCCCCTTTTTCTGTAATAATCCAGCGGTCCCCTACGAATCGACCTATTTTTTTTTTTTTTATACTGGCCATCACCCTTTTTTCTCCGCCCCTTTTTTTTTTTTTTTGTCCTCGTCACCCGAGCATTTTTTTAGTACCAGTCGCTTTGATTGTCCTCCCTCAGAGCATGCTTTCAATAATAGAACACTCCTCGACTCCTCGTCCTTGAGCGCATTTTCCAGTTTCCTTCTTGCGCCTTTTGTCTGGACCCGCTGATTCCGTCATTCCTCCCAGCCCCCCGAAGCGGGGATATAGTTGCAGTAAACTGTCGATTTCGCACGTTCCCCTTCCTTTTCCCTCTCCCTCTTCCCCCTCGGTGCGGCCGTGCGGTCGGCTTTTTTGAGTGAAAAGCCCCCCCAGTCGAGGTGCCTTTTGCTTCCCCCAGTCCCCCTTTTTTGTTTTTTCCTTTCCACCCCCCCTTTTCTTCGCGAGCGACCCCCACTATGTACTCTTATGGTCACGTTACCAGGTTTTAGCGAGTCTTTCTTTTTGTCTTCGTCTCCTGCAACCTTTTTTCCGTACGTTTGCCGTGTGCCATTCTTTTTAGAGAATGGAGTGTCCCCTCGTTTCCCTTCCCCCTCCCCCCTTTTTCCGCCAGTCCCATTCGTTTCTCCCTTTCCCCGGGGTTTCCCTCGTGTCTGATCCTCGCCTTTGTTTTTAAGCCCTTTTCTTCATCCTACTTTTTGTAGAATTTCATCCTGCTTTTCCGTTGTATTTGCACAAAGGAGGCCCCCCCCTTTTTTTAATTTCGACTCATAGTTCCGGATGTTCTAAAGTTTTTTGTGCGGGGCCGACGATCGGGGCAGTACGCGTGGAAGTTCCTCGTCCGTCCCTTTTTTTATTTTTCAAGTCTCCCTTTCCAAACTTGCCCCCCTCTCCAAGTCGCCAATCATTCGGCGGCGTCCTTTTGTTCCGTTTTTTCTCCCAGAAGGCGATGAGTTTTTGACTTTGCGTCGGGAATTTTCTGGTTCCCTCTTTGGGTTTTTGTTTTATTTCCCCCACCTTTGGTCTCCTGCTTTGCCTCGAGTAGCACGAACTCCTTGGACGATCATGTCCGGGGCTTTTCTCCCTCCCCCGCGGCTTGTGTCTAACGTGTTCTTTCTTGACACCACAAGTCTTTCTGCAATATCCGGTTGCTCACCCATTGCTCTCACTCCCGAGGATTTTCCTTTATTTTTTTTCTCCTCCCCCCCGCTTTTCCCTCAAACCGGCGTGTCGATTTGAAAAACGGAACCTCCTATGATTTTTCCCCCCCCTGACCTCTTCTTGGTTATCTTTCCCCATATTTTGCTTTTCACCCAGCAAACAGTCCTTATTAGTGTTCCTTGGAGTGTCCATCCCCCCAAGGGCCCCAAGCGATACCATCTTGTTTTCATTTAATCTCCGGCCCCCTCGACCCATAGATTCCCCTCTGGTTTTTTTTCACTCCTGGACAAACCCAAGTCCCCTGGCTTTTTTTTTTCCCCTTTCCTTTTTTTATTTCTCCTTACCTACCTCACCACTTCCCCCTATATGCCCCTTTTCAAGAGTTGAGTTCTCCGCACTTTGTTTTTTCCCCTCGTTGGGGTTGGGTCCTCAGTGGGAGGGGCTAAAACAGACGGTGACTTTTTTCGCCCTCACACCAACTCTTTGTTTTTTTTTTTTTTCTATGACTCTTTTTCAAAAGACTGTTTGGGTCTTCTGTACCATCTGCCTTTTTGGGGCAACCACGCTCAAAGTTTTTCCCTTTTTGGATTTATGGTTAAACGTAAACCAGTTTGTACGCTATTCTTACGGTTTTGTCTCTTCCTTTCCTTGCCTTTCTGACTTTTTTTTTTTTTTGTTTTGTGTCCCCTCCCATAGCACACCCTTCGAAGGTTTCCCTTTAAACTTTTTTTTCCAGTTTTCTTTTTTTTCTCTCCTTTTTTTTTTCCTGTTTTTTTTTTTTCTTGCTTGTCGCTGAACTGCCTGTGACATCGTAACTTTACAGTGAGATTGCGACACGACGTTGTTTGCGATTTTTTTTCTCTCCACAAAACAAATCAGAACGTTTTGTTTGTCGGAAACTTTGATAGGCGTTCAGGCGTTAGTCCAAATCCCCCCTCTCACTTTTTTCTTTTCTGGTAGCCCTCCCTTTTTTCCAAAACTGATACTGCTTTTCCCCATATATCCTGCATCCCTCCTACCTTTTGTTGTTGTTTTTTTTCTTTTTATCCTTTGGGTTCGATTTTCCGTAGGAACACCCGGGCATTTCGACCGCAGTTCTAGGGGTCCCTCTTCTCCGGTTTCTTTCCCTCTTTCCACATGGTTCCTCCACCCAAGCGAGTCTTGGATTGTTTGTTCTTCGTGGCTCCCCTGTCGACACCACTTACGGTTTTTTCGCCACTTACTTGAAAAATTATGTAAGGGAAAAATTTCCCCCCCCGGCTTTCCCCTTTTTTTCGATTCCACCCCCCCAAAAACAAACCTTCCAAACAGACATCCCAAGGCTTCTGTTAGGTACGTCCCTTTTGGCCAACTTTCTCAAGGTTGATAGGAGGTGCCCCAACAGCCATCCATAGCCCGAACAATCCCTTCAAAGGTGGCTTTATTTTTACCCCGTCCCCCCTTTTTTTTCCCCCTTTTTACACCCATCCTCTCTTCCCGGGGACCTGGTCCCAAAAACTCTCTGTCCGCATACCCACGTTATACTTCGATTCTTCCTCTCATTTTTTCACAGTTCAGTAAACCATACACGTGGTCAAAACCATTTTTTTCGTCCGACCTCAAACTTTCCCCCTTCTTTTTTCCCACCCCCCTCGTCCGTTCTTGGCTTCCCACTCAACAGTTTTTGCGAATCCCTGGGATGCTCCTAACCTCTTTTCTTTTCATTGCGAATCATAAAAGCGCCCCCCCCCGGAATTTGTATTTTTTAACGCTTCCCCCCCCCTCATTTTCTTTACTTTTTTGTCGGCTTATGTTGCTCTGCTTTGGGTGCTTTGCCGTCGTTGCTTCCCTTTTTTTTGAGTTTTTTTCGTTGCCCCCCCTCTTCGAAAATATAGGGTAGGACTGTTGGCTGTTTTTGCCCTCTTTCGTAGGTCTTCTCCCCCCCCCCCCCAACCGGAACGTTCTAGGTCTTTTTTCCCCTCAAGGGAGTTTTTTTCCCCCTGCCCCCTTTTTCCCGACCTTTTTTTGCTTGGTGATTTGATTTCTCCACTCACGAGAGGACTGAAATCCTCGGCTTTTTCTGTCCCCCCTTTTTGAGTTTCCCCCCCTGTTTTGAATTTTTTCTTCCCCCCGTTGAAACAAAGGACACTCCCTCAAGACTGGTACAGCTGAGAGCACCCCCCAAAAACCGTTTTTTTTTTGTGGTCCCCCCCCATCCCTTTTTTTTTTCCCCCGGCGTCGGGCTAATCCATGGCACCCGGCGAACCTGGTCTATGTCCCCCACCCCCTTTTGTCCCCCCAACCTTTTCACCACTTGTGTCTTTTTGCCCTGCAACCCCCCCTCAAAAACCCAGACGAACATCCATTCCTTCGTCCCTGTTCTTTTGCAACTCCAAACCCTGTTTCGCAATGGGGACTTTGTTGCAGCCCCCTTCTTTGACGGATTTTTGCCGGCGTCTTTTTTCCCATCAAACCTAGTTCTCTTCATTTCGGTTTCTTCTCTACTTCACGATCTTCCCCGTCTCCCCTGGCAACCCAGGCACAGAAACCCTTTGAGAACATCCCCCTTCTCTCACTCGCCCTTGACTTCCCCCCACCCCCTCCAACCCTTTTTTTTTGTTTTCATTTCCTTTTCCCCAACAGGCACCAGGCTGACTCTAGAAGCCCACTGTACCTTTTTCCCCCTTTTTTCGGTTTTTTTTTACTGCTTCGTGCCCCACTCCGTCAGGGGCCCGGGTTAACTGTACCCCCTCCCCTTACTGGGCTGCCAGAGGAAGGTTCTTTTTTTGTGGTCTTTCTCCCCATTGCTTGACACCTCTTGGGGAGCGTTGATGCTCCCCCCTGGAACCTTTCCCCCCCCATCTTGCGCAGCAAGCCCTTTCTCGTTTGTCCCTAACTGCCCCTTTGGGCCAATGACCAAAAGAATCATATCCCCCCTACCCTTTGTTTTTTTCAATTTTTCGACCCTAGGCGACTTTTCTTCTTTTGGTCCTCGTCCCCACCCCTTCCTAATGGTTCCTCCTTCTTTCCCCCCAGTTTTTCCTGACTGTTGGGGCTGGTTTCAAACGCACCCCCTTGGCGACGCCGTGTTTTTGAAATCTCTTCGGATTTAAGTCCGTCTTTTCCGCGGAGTGTCAATGAATATTAACTCACCCAGTTAAGGCAACCCTCTTTCCCCCCCCCCGCTTTTCTCTTTGCCTTTGCCGTCCCTGAGCCCCCACAAGGCTAATTTGTCAATACTTCTTCCCCTCGGATTTTTCAGAGCTCCCCCTGGACTTTTAGTTCTCGCGGCCCCCCCCCAAGCGTTGTGCCCGCTGTCTTTTTGATTTTCCGTCCTTCCTTCTTCCATCACAGCATTCAAAGCGACTGGTTAAAGCTCTCTCTTTTTTTTATTTCCCCGCCTCTGCCGCCAGGCAGCCCCCATTTCTCCTCTGGTGCTGATGGCCCCCCCCACGTTTTAACCTTTTTTCCTCAGCGTATTTTGTCTATTTCCGCAGATGACCCTCGACTTCGCCAAAACCCTTGTGGAACCAACTCTCGTTTACGACCAGGACCTGCCTGTGCATCGTTTCCCCCCCCCCCAACCCATTCTTTTCCCCGACTTTCCCGGCTCTTCCCTTTTTTTTCCAACCTTCTTTCCCCCTGATTCCCTGAAACTGTTCAGTTTTTTTACGCACTTTCTCATTCAGAATTTGCACTTTTCCCCTCTTCTTTCTCTTCTCTCTCCCCCGCGATTTCCCAGCTTTTTCAAGCACCCCCCCCCCTGGGCGTTACCTTCCTCCTCTTTGTTCCTTTTCCAAATGGCCGGCCCAACAACTGCTTTCAGGGAAAACCAAGTAGAAGGGCCCTCGCCGGACCTTTTCGTCAAACCCTTTTGTCAAAGGCCCCCCCCCCCCTCAATGATAGGGGATTACCCCCCTTTCCCCTCCCTTGGTTTCCCTTCACCGCACGCGGGGCCCCCCCCTGCTGGCCCAGGGCGACATACCTTATGATTCCCCCCCCCTTCTCCCTTTTTTTCACGTTGCGGCCCCTCACATTTTCGTTGGTTGGGGACTGGATCTGATCCAACTTTTTCCGTTCCATCGTCCCACCTTTTCCTTTATTCTCCCCCCTTTGGTCCCCCTTACCCCGGGGGCGCCATAGCCAACGTGCCGACACACCTTTTTCTTTCTCGCTTTCCTCACTTCTCAGAACAACAAGTGGCATTCGGTTTTTGCACCCCTCATTTCTCCCCTCCCCCAATATTTTTTCGCGTTCGCCCTCTTGACTTTGAAAAGGCAAGCAACTATCGTCAACTTGCCTCTGCGGGAGGCTTTGAGTTACTTCCCCCCCCACGGTGACCTCAGGCATTTTTCTCCCCGGAACCCGAAACCGCTCCCCCTTCGGCTCTTGTTTCCCTTTCCAAGGAAGTTCTTCTTCCCTTTTTCAGGGGAACCCCAAAACCGTTTCTGGAAATTCACCCCTTCGCGCTTCCTTTTCGAGGGTCTCTTCCCACGCTTCCCCCCGTTTCCTGATCCCCTTTCCCCGCGCTTTCCCTTTCAACTCACTTTGGAAGGCGTCCCCTTCAACACCTTCTTCCCCTTTGGCCTGGGTTCCCCTCTCCCTTTTCTAGATTTTACTGACCACGTTCCCGTTGCTCCCTCTGTTGTTTGACCCTTTCTCCGTCTGAGTTCTACTGCGGCGCGGGTTTTTATCTTCTCTTCTCCAAACTTTTTCTGTTTTTCCTCTCAAGACTGGCTGAATTTTTTTTCCCCTTTTTTTTCTTCGGCGTAAGCCCTTTTCGGTTTCCGGTGCCTTTTCGTAAATGCCCAGCCCCCTCTTCCCTTTGTCCTTTGTCGTTCCCCCCTGCAGAACAGCGTCGATTCCACCGGTTGGTGCGCCAGTCGGGCCCACCTTTCGCAGAATCCCACTATTTTTTCTATACTTCTTTTTTTCAGCGCGTTGCTTTTTTTCCTGTAAATTGTGTCTTTTGGTCTCAGGGGCTTTCGCGAATGTCAAACCTGTTGTTCTAGTAGTAATTTCCGAGGCTCTTGGGCCCTACCTCTTTTTTCTTGGCTCCCCCCCTTTAGTGGCCTTAATATCCCCCCAATGCTACGTTGCCCGATGACTTTCTTCCGCACAATTTTTTGAGCTCCAAGTTCACGCACTCCTTCTCTTTTCGTCGACACCCCTCTCCGGGCCTTCCGAGCATCTATCTCTGCATATTGTGTTTGGCTTTTTCGTTTTGCCATGTTATGCTGTTTGTAAATCCCTTTGTCACTGAGGTTGTATTTGTAAACAGGCTTGCACGGATTTGTTCCTCTCCCGTTTTTTCTTTTTTGTGTTTTAAAAATTCTTCTTTTTTCCGCTGTTTTCGTTGGGCGCACATGACCGTGGGTGATATTCGTCTACTAGTCGAGGCCCCGTTCTCCTTCTTCCCCCAAATGCCCACGTTTTTTTAATTTCCTGGAGACCAGATGTTTTGCGACGGGTCCCTCTTCCAGCGTCGGGGTGCTTTTTTCTCTTGCGGTTGGCCTTTTTGTCCCCTTGCGTCATTATTTGGTCCGATTTCTACTCCAGCGCATTGCCTTTCTTGTACCCTCTTGTTGTTCCACTGGCCATCATCGCTTTGGCGAAATGCGTCCTTTTCCTCAACTTCTTCTTCCTCCCAATTCTTTCTTCTTTTTTGCGACCTTGCTTCAATTTTTTTTTCCAACTCATTCGGGTCCACGGGCTGAACGGACCCCAGACTCCCGTTGCCTCGCTTCCTTGACTTCAGTGGTTCCTTTTTCTTTTGTTCGCTGTTGCCCTTTGATTTGCCGCGTCCTTCCAGAACATCGAGAGTTTATAGTGCGAAATGTCGTTAGTACTATGCAGCCCCTTTTCTCGCGCCTCTGATCCTACGATAGGTCTTGCGCCACGCGCTCGTGCTTTCAGCCCCAAAACTTCTTAGTTTCCTTTGCTGTTTTTTCAGGTTCTTTTTCTTGGTTGCGACGAGTGATTTCCCCGGAGGCGATCATGAGATTTTTTCCCAGACCTTGTCGCGATCTTCTTCTGTTGTCCCTGATTTCTTCGATTATTGCTGCCTTTCTGCGCTCCCCCAAACCTTTATTGTTACGCGGTTGCGGCCTTCCTCGCTTTCGGGGTCTTGGCAAGCGGAAGACGTCCCCCCAACGCCCTCTGGCGGGCTCGTCCACGTCTTGTTATTTTGCGTCCTCCTTTTCTTTTCGTACTTCTCTAACATGTTCTTCCGATTGTGCCCAGCCGGTTTTTCTTTCCCTTGTGGCCCGGTGTATTGAATGAGAAAGAAAAAATGCGCCTCGACTTTTTCTCTTTCGATATTCTTGTTCTCACTTTTTTTTTGCCTGGGCGCGCAACTATCGGCAGTACCCCAAGTCCCGGTTGGACTACTTTTTGTTTTTCCCCAAGGCTTAAAAAAAAACTTCTCGTTTTTGCCAATCTAAGCTCCCCTAATATCTGCAGGGCCGGCGGGACGTTTCGTCTTTCTTGGGAGACCTTTTTTTCGGGTGGAACTGGTTCTTTTATTTTGTACGTTCCTTCACCGTGAACGTGGGGATTACGTGTTTGTTAACAACCTGCATATTCCTTTCCTTCATGGTTCTTCCTCTCATTGCCTGATTTGCCCCGGGGTCCCTTTTTCTTCGTTTGGGAGATCAAGGATTGTTCGAACCCCAAGCGGGCTGGAGTGTTCTTTTACGTTGTTCTCTTTTTCTGTAGGCAAATCAGGGTTTTTTCTTTTAGCACTGATATTTCACGAAGAGTTTCCAAATCTAGTGTCCTTTTTGATACTCAAATCCCGCAGCCGGTTTCCTTCCCATGCGTGTTCCCCGTACAAAGTTTTTGCCTTTTGATGATTTCCCACTCCCTCTTTCTTTCCCTTTATTCTTCTCTCATTTGGAATACTCCTCGCACCCCTTCCCCAGGAAACAGTCATAAGTTAGATTTATATTGAGTGTTTCTCCCCCTATTAATCCCCCCCCCTCTTTGATCACTGACAATTAACTCCTAGATTTCTTCCGCCACAGGTCCATCCCGGATTAGGAAATCTTTTTTTTTACAGTGTCCAACCCCCCCCTTTTGCCTTTGCATAGCTGCCGTCCCTTTCTATCCCCTGAAAAATATTTTCCAGCATGTTCAGATTTCCTTTCGGTTTCCCAACGCGTGTTGTGATTCACTCACTTATTCTTTGCCACGGTTGTTTGAAAGTGATGTATGGGTCAGTTGTGTCGTTACCTGCTACCCCTTGACTTTTACCCATGCCACTGACCCCCCCCTTCCAGTGTTGGCGCATGGACGTTATGGGTGTTGCCCAATGAGCCCTTTTTTATTCGGGTCCCCCTCTGGCTTTTCTTCTTGAACCCCTGAAGATTGGGATTCATGGTGAAGATGGCCCGTTAAAAAAAAGTCAACCGTTGTATCTACTAGTTTACTTTTTGTACCACATGGCTCGGTTTTTCCATGTTCGGCTCTGTGCTGTCAGTTCGGGACTTTCCATATAGAACCGAGAAATGGGGCAAGTAACCTTCTTTCACCCACAGGTCCCCCCGATTTCAAAGACGTGGTTTTTTTTTTTTTTTTTGTTCGGATAACCTTCCCAGCTGGCTCGCGTCACTCCTTTCAATTCTGATGCGAAACCAACTCCCAGTTGTCGGGGTGTCCCCTTTTTCTTTCCCGTCCCCATCCAGGGACGACCCCTTTTTCGGTGCCCTGTTGGGATATGTTCCTGGTTCGTACCTCGATTACCGTCCCCGAATTAAACGTGGTTCCAAAATACAATTTTTTTCAACTCCTCCTTAAAGACCCATTTTTCTCTATCTTTCATAATACTCGTTGTGTTTGAGCTGCTGGTCTGCTTTTCCGACTGGTTGACCACTTTCTTTTCCTCTTCCGCCTTTCTTCTGGTGTCGGTTTATCGACGGCCCGACCTTTTTACGCCCCTATCCCCCTTTTCCTAAAAAACAGCCTTTGTCTTTCTTTTTCCTTTTTTGTATCCCGTGCCCCAAACCCCCTTTTTAGGTGTCGAAGCTCCTGGGAAACTTTTCTATTCCTTCGTCTTTCTCCCCCCTTTAAAGTATCCGACACAACAACCCCTAATTCGCGGATTGGCAAAGGACTTTGTGTTTTTTTGCAGGTTACTGCCCCTTGTCTCAGTTTTTTCTAGCGGAACACAGCTTTTTCCCCTGTTACCTCCCAATGTGGGGGAAGAGCCCCGTAATAATCTTTATACAGCCCCCCTGTTTCCATCATTCATATCTTCAATTTTATTTTCCCCAAAATTCCCCCCGATTTCCTCTATTTCCAATCTCGAGACCCAAAAAAAAACTTGTCGCGTGTTCAGTTCGTACATCCCCTAAGGGTTAGTAGCATAACCCCCCCCTTGACTCCTCTTCCCTCGTTTCTTTCTAAACGCTTGCTTTCCATCATAATTTTGGGTTCCCCCTTTCTTTCGCTCCCTCCAATGTTCTTTGCTTCATCGATTTTCCCTGGCGGTGCAAGAATTGGGATTTTCACGCGTAAACCCTTTCAGTCTCTCTGGATATGGGCCTTGCCGGGAGGCTTAGTGTCTCGAAAATTTCTTATGAGTATTCTTTTTCCTGGACACCTCCCAGGTTCCTGAGACTGAGGACGAGTTCCTGGATTGCTTGTCCCTTTCGCGAGCCTTCTTTCCCCCCTTAGGTGGTTTTTGAAATTAAACCGGAAAGTCCCGAGTTTTTGACCATCCCCTGTTCCCCCCCTTCTCTTCTCTTTCTACACGAATCATTGTGTGACTAAAATTTTTTTGCGGTCGTGTCTAGTTTGCCTCCCACTTTTTTGGAAATCTCGTCTTTCGGATTAAGTCCAATGGTTGCCACCTGAACCTTCCTTCACTCCTTTTTTCAGCGAGGAACACCGTTAATCCCAATTCCCACTGATTTTCTTCTCAACCTCCCCCGGTCCCAGGACACCTGGTCCAGGGGGCCGTGAAGATAGGGCCCGTATTTTCGGGGGTTCTCCCGACAAAGCGTGGCAGGTTTGATTCCCAAAAAATGTAACTTATAAACCTTTTGCCATGAGGCACTTGTCAATTCACTCCCCTTCCAGTCGCTCCCCACATAGACA
>Ga0179593_1288833_pt1 | contig 11099 bp, 9 predicted proteins | sample CZODoug2_1_08_16_FD_185931 | JGI IMG/M metagenome (GOLD analysis project Ga0179593, IMG submission 185931) | Vadose zone soil fungal communities from Angelo Coast Range Reserve, California, USA - CZODoug2_1_08_16fungal (PacBio error correction) | ecosystem: Environmental > Terrestrial > Soil >... | reverse complement strand
TTTCTTCTTTTTCCCTCGCGGTTTTTTTTTCACCCCCGGAACAGGGCCCCCTTTTCGTGCGCTCGCAGCAGTAATTCCCCAATGGCGTATCGAAATACTTTATCCCTTTTCTTTGAGAGTTTCCCTTTTCCGCTTTCTATACCGGACTGAGGATGATACCGTTCTTTTTTCATCATAGATTTGTGTTACCTTCTCGCCCCTTCTCCTTCTTTAGGCACTTTTTTGATCGCTTTAAGGACCGTACATGTCATCGTATCTGCCGCCGCTTTCTTGTTCCCGATCTTTCCTTTTCATTTCGGTTGGTTGCCCCCTTTTTGCGCGACCGTTCCTGTCCTCCGGTTTTGGTCATTCCCAGAGGAGTTCGAACAGGTCAGAGGAGATGAAACCCCACACCGTTCTCTCTATCTCTGTTTCCCCCCTTCCCTACTTCCTCCCTTTAGTCGTACGCTACCGTTCGTTTTCTTGCATGGGACCTGTTCCAGCCGAAACACCCACCGTTTTTTTCTCCCCTCTTTGGAAGACTGGGCATCGGGTCAAGTTGCGTGAACTTTCCCATGCTTCATCGCGGAAGCTCTTTCTCACTCATGACGCCTATCTCTTTGTCTCTTCCTTGCGGCCTGAAGTTCACTCCTGAACTCAGAGTACTCTGATGGGAATCGTTCGCTCCGGGGATTTCGTGGGGGGCGTAACTGTGAATTTGGTGAACTCTCCTCACCACGCTTACCCTTGTCGGTGCGGTTTTTCTTTTTCTGTTATTGTGCAATCCGGGTGGGTTGACTCTTACTATTAGGATTCGGTCGGGGCAGCCTTGATTTTTCCCTTCCTGCTTTGTAGCTTCCCAAAGCGTGAAACTTCCGCTCATTTCACGCTTCTCTCCTCCGACGTTCCCCTGCGCAGATTTGACGATTTCTTAGTTGTCTTTCCTTGTTTTTTTTTCAGCGGTCTTGAAGTCTGGCTATTGGTCTCGGATTCATCTAATTCCACGGTGTAGCCTTCTCTCAAGATCGGTCGTTTGCTTTCCCTAAGTTTTTCCGCAGGACCCTTTCTATCGTCCGCTTCCGTCGATGGCCGGTTTTTTCGCTGTACTGCCCTCTTGATGCCAGGACCCCCCGTCGGCTTCTCGTCACTGTTAGTGCCCTTCCCCTTAATCGACCTTTCTTAGTGTCCCCTGACTCTGCTACTTAGAGCTTGGAATTACTTTCTCTGCCATGTCCCGGTCCTTTCCCCTGGTCCTAGGATCACGTCGTTTGGCCCATAGTTAGTTGCTCCCCCTTTCATGCGTTTTTTTAGGATCTTCCCCTCTCGGACCCTCCCTCGCTTCGTGAACCACGGAGCGCGATCTTTTCTCGGGGTCCTCCAAAGAATAGGTGCCTGCAGGTGACGGCGTGATAATACCTCTTCCCCTTTCCAGCGTGAAGCTGGTTGATGCTGAACTCGGACGCTCCGGCCGGCATTTCTTCGCTTTCAATTCTCGCTATTGCTCTCTTTCCCCCCCTTAAAAGACGCTTGTCTACACTTTCGCCGGAGACGAGGCTTTTAAGCTTCGCAATCGCCGCGTCATTTCCTCTTTTTCTGTGAGTTTCTCCCTTCTTGCGTTTTCGGTTCTGGTGGTTACCTTATTTGAGTTCCTGCCCACGCAAGCGCTCCACCCTTCCCCCCCCCCCTACATCGCCCCCGGACGCTTTTTTCACAGTCAACTCGGGTGCCATGGTCCTGGTTCTCCAGTTTTTTCTTTTTTGAAGATTTGCAAGCGGCTCATAGTTCTTTCGCGTCGGCCGTTCCTTTTTTTTAGTATAATGCTTTTTTCCTTGCTTAGTCCGACCGATGTACGGTCGGGTCCGGGCGATCTGTGCTGCTGGTTCGCCCCTTTTTCCCCCTGGTTTAAAGCGTCTTGCGTGCGATGTGGGTGGAGAGTTTCCTCTTCCATGGATTTAGTACGTAGTGGGGCCGCTTCTTGCCGTGCGTGGCGAGGGCCTTGCCGTTTCTTCACCCAAGAACTGTCGAAAAAGCCGGTTCTGAAGTTTATCCTACCAGAGCAGAATGATTTTTGGAGCTGACTAAAAGCAATGTTGGCTTCGGCCCGCGAACTTAGCCTCTTTCTCTGCCACAAGTTTCTTATGACCTCTTCCCTCAGAAGTCTTCCTCACTTCCTTTCTTTTTCGTTATGGATTTTCAACTTTATGGTTACGCCCCCTCCGTTTTAACCCCGTTTTGTCCCCTTCCAACCGTGCATCCTCCCCCTCTCCTCGTGTCAATTGTAAGCGAACTTTTATGTTCCCCTTTTTGATCCCCCCCCGTCGGTTCTATGGGCTGATACACTGGGCCCTCTTGTCCAATTTATATTTCGTGCCTGACTCTTCCTTTCTCATTCGCATGCACCATTACCCTCTCATTTATAATCTCCTCTTCCCCGAATGATCAGTCCCGAAGATGAACAGGCCTACTTCTCGTGGTGAGCATTTTTCTAAAGGTGGGCACTCTTCCCGCTGTTAACGGAGACCGGGCTGCGGAGGATCGAATTCTCCACTGGTACCCTTTTATTTCAGCTCCATCTCGTCCGACATTAGTTTCTGCGATTTGGTTCCTTCTTCCTCAAGCCTTTTCCTTCTTTTTCCCGCCTATTCACTTCCCCCTTTTCCTCCTTGCAAGTAACCTTTCCGTGATCTCCCAGAATAGCTGCTTTTTTTTAAGACGTACTTCCGTTACGCATTTTTTTCTGATTCTTGCCGCTCTTATGACTTGTACCTGAGCGGTCCACACAAAATGACGTGGGGTTTCTTGTGCTGCTTGGCCTACTTTTTTACTGCTCATCGCGGCTGCCCCCAAGTGCAAACTGAGTTCATTCCCCGACCTTAGAAGCACCCACTTTTTATTCTTTCCCCCATTACCCCTTTTGCTATTGAATGAAGCAGCGTTTTCCATCGCTGTTTGGCGTTTCTCAGCCCCTCTCCGTCAATCGCGAGCGGTCTCGGGCGCGCTTCATTTATCACACCCTTTCCTCTTTGATTTTTTCTGTTCAACCCTGTCCTGTCCGGAGTTGATTCAACCCCCAAACCAAGTTTTCCCTGTGAAGTTACGGCATTTCCTCCCTTTGGCAAAATCGTTGTCAATCTATCTTTACCCTTTTTTTTTTTTAGGCTAACCTTCTTTTTTTTCGTTGCTGGACGTCGACCGTAAACGTTTTCTGACGCGTTCCACGCCAGTTTCTTTGGGTTTTTTGTGAATACACTCTCCCCTTTCGCCCCCTAGCGCTTTTTTATGACCCTTTTCCTTCTCTGGTCTCCTTTCTTTCTTTTGAAGCTCGCGACCTGCTGATCGGCGCGGGGCGGGTTTTTTTTTTCCATATCTTATGTAATGCAGCGTGTTTCCTTCAATAATTGTTAGCTTTTCCTCCCCCCCGACCCAGTGTTGTCTTTATCCTTTTTTTCGTCAAGTCGTGGCACTCGATCGGTTTTGATCATCTGGGCGAGCCATCAGCACTGCAGAGAGGCACAGAGCCTTATTGCGTTTTTGAATCGGCCACTTAGCTACTTCCGAAAATCCGGATCCAAGTTCCCTACCTTTTTTACTCGGCCCACCCCGCGCGGCTTTCGTCGATGCTCTCGTACCGGTGACTTCGTGTTGTTCTTCTGCCAGGAAACTCTTTCTCACTCAATTCCGAGAGGGTTATCCCCTTGTAGTCGTGCACTCTTTAGAGATTGTTTGATTTTTCCTAATCTCGCCCTAGTCTCACCTACTGAGTTTACGACTTCGTATTTTCAAGCCCCTCCCTCTTCCCCGATGTTATTAGGAGCCGCGCTTGTCCCTGTACACCTGAGCGTAGGTTGGCTTCTCGTCTTTTGTCCGTGCCTCTAAGATCTTTATTTTCCAGGTGGACTTGCTTTTTTAGGAGATTCTCGAACTTCAGTCCGAAACATACTCATTCTCTTTAGGACCCCCGATTCTCATCCGACCTTGTCTAGATGATGTTTTGTCTTTTTTTTCACCCCCCTTTCTATGATTTTCGTGTGGAACTTGAGTACGTCTGTTATTTTTTCCCCCAGTTTCCCTTCCGCGAGGTTGGTTGTTTTTTGGTTGGGCGGGGGGGGGGGTTTTTGGGGGGCCTGGTTTTTTTTTTTTTGGTGGGGGGGGTTTGGTTGTCTGGGGGGTTTTTTTTTTGCGAGAGCCTACTTCGGATCATTTCCGTGGGCTTCCGCTCGGTAAATACAGAACGTGGGTTCTCTGCCGAGCGGTTATTTTTCATTTCCTTTGAGTACCACCCCCAAAACCCCACCCCCCCCCCACCAACCCCAAAACACACCCCACACCACAAAACCAAACCAAAAAACCACACAAACCCCCCCCCCCAAAAACACACCAAACACCCACCCCCAAACCCCCCACCAAAAAAACACAACAACCAAAAAACACCCCAAAACAAACAACAAAAAAAACAAATTTGTTCTCTCTCTATGTCTCTAACCTTCTTTTTGTTTTCGGGCCGGCAGTCCTGGGTCTCTTTTTTTTTTTTCTCTTGTGTTTCTTGCCAGGACGGCAGAGGGATCTGCCAGCTGCGCCGGTCCCAACTACGTCTGCCTCCCTTTTGCAGTTCCCTGGTATTTCCCCCCCCTGTAATGCACGCCGCGCCGAGAATGTGTACACGAGGCATCGAGCCAGCCCCCCCAGTATTTCAAAGGCCCCCTTTATCATTGACGGTCGGTTGGCGACGACTGTTACTCATCCCCAACGCAGTGCTAGTTTCCCGTCAATGACGCCCCTCTCTCTCCCCGTCCTCCCTTTCTGGAAGAAGCCATCTTTGCGCTGTTTTGTTCGCAGAGTTCTCTAAGGATTCGCTTTCTTTCTCTGGGGCCAGAGTAGTTTGTGCCCAACCTTCTTTCAATTCAGCACCCGTTCTACTCCGGCACACTCCAGCGAATTCTCGTTGAATAGCGTGATTTTCTCCTGGCCCCGCTCTTATGGTCTTCCGCTTTATAGAGTCCTTTTCTTTTCCCCTTCTCTTTTCCGCGCACCATTTTTTGTGTTTTTTTTGTGGTTGGTGTTGGGTTGGTGTGTTTGGGGGGGGTTTTTTTTTTTTTTCTCGGGGGGTGGAATTTGTGCCGGCCGAGGTTGCACTTCTTCATCTATCTGTTGACCCTGCAATAGGATTTCTGCTCGTTGCTTTTTTCTGCTAGTGCTTAACCTCCCGCCTTACCGACATTTCGAGCTCGCTCTTCTCTTCCGTCAGGTTTTTTTCGATTTTCACCGATCCGTTCCCAGAACGTCGACGACTCTCCGCTGCTGGCCAATACTCTTGTCTATCCGTCCCTTATTATCCTTTGCTTTCACGCATTTTTCTCAGTATTTATCCAGTCGCAGGAGTAGGCGCTGCACTTCGCGACATCCGCGGTCAGGTCTCGCGAGGGCAGGTCGTTTTGCCCCCCTTGTTTTTCGACAGAAGCAGACTGGGGAGCGTCGCGGCACCAGCGGAGACCTTCGCTACCCGGCTCTCTTCTGGAGTTTTTTTTCTTCGGCTGAAGTTTACCTTCCTCGACCAGACCGGTATTAGCCGTGGCAGCTCATTCTTCTAAGTGTTGTCCTCTTTAATCAGGATCACGCCGTTCTATACACTTGAAACAGGCCGTGGCAAAGCAAGAAAGTGTGACTTTAATCCCCTTTCCTTGCGTGTCGGAGTTTCTATGATACCTCGGCCCTGTTCTTCTACGTTACCCCTTTGGAGCGGCTAACGCCTTCTCCGGCAGAAGATCTTTCTTTCCACGATGTAGAGAGTCGCCCCTCGTCCTTGGCCCCGTTGCCAGATTTCCACCTCCCTGGCCCTGAAGTTGACTGTGCTGAATTCAACCTGTTACTTTTCACGCACACACCCTCGCGATTACGTAGCGGCCCGGATTGAGACTCGTGCTTTCTGATGTGCATCAACGCCGGCTTCTTTGAGCCTGCCCTCCCCTTCTTGCGGCAGCGCTTTCTCCAACCCGCTCGCTTCGGCATCCGTGTTCGACCACGTTGATCGATGAGCCGCACGTTTTTACACAGCTTCCTTAGGAGCATCATGGCGGTTTTGCAGCGTTCAATGCCTACCGTTACGCCCCCCTTTCTTCAGTTCTTGGCCAATGTTTGCCCCCCTCCCCCGTCTTCGCTAGTGTTACTCCTCTTCGGTCGGTTCCTCCTCACCAGCCTTTTCTTTATTTCAGTGACTCCCTCCTTCCTTCCGGCCGGCTCAAGACATCCCTGCCCCCGGCACAGGACCGTGACGGCTCGGGGTCTCCCCTCAAATCTGCGATGCCTTAGCAATTTGCCCCGTTTCCAACTGCCGGCGAGCCCGCGCTTTAGTCTCTTATGCCTTATTTTTTCAACACGTACTTGGTCTTTTCAACCTCCCCTGTTGATTTTCCTTCCTCCTTTAGAATTTTCGCGCCAAGGTTCCCCAACACAGTCATTCCCCGCTGGGAAGTTCTGCTCCTTTTCTGAAGGAACTCAGGCTAGTTAGTTGTGACCGTGCCTTGACGGGTTTAGAAGCAGATATATCTCCCCCTCTTTCCAACCTATTTTCTTTTTGCTCTCTCTTTTTCTCTTATTCGTCGTTTTCTTCGAACACTAACGGCAACGTAACGGTTATTGATCCAGTGGTTCGTTCCCCTTTAGTCTCTTCCCCTCCATTTTTCCCTTTCCGTCTGTTGTGGCAGACGTCTCATGTTGGCGTTTCTTTCTCTTCAATTCTTCTTCCTCGGGATCATATAGTTGGATGTTGTCGCCCTGTGCATTTTGTACGCTGAGAACCTCCTCTGTGCTACCTACGGTTCCGTACCTTTCCTAAGGGAATATGCCTGCGATTTTTTTTCGCCCGATCGGATGTCTGGTGAGTGGGCGGATTCTTTTTTTTGTCGCTCGGGACTCGTACCTATTGCTTGGACGACTGCATCTCCTCCAGATTTTCGAGTGAGCAGCTAAGCCGGACCTGTACCACTCTTTGAGCACATCTGTACGTTAACAGTTCCCATTCGAGAAATGTGCTTCACGGGTCCTTGGTGACAGGAGTATGCTTCACCTCTGCCGTCAAACAAGCCAAAATGCGGTGCTCCTCAGGAAGCGGTGGCACTCGGAGTTCTTTCCTTATTTGTCCTTTTCTCAATGCTGCTCGCGACTAGAATTTGGCGCAACGCCAGACCGCTCTTGTCTTTGCTTCGGAAGTTTGCTTCTGCAGCATTGACCGTCGAGCATCGGGGCATAGCCGTGGGGTGATCTCAGTATTGATTCGGTGTATTTTCTCCCTGTGTCATTGATTTTTCCACATCAACTTTACGGGTGGATATTTGAGGTTAGGACTTTTCCCCCCTCCTGTAGTCGCTCTGGTCCTTCTGATTTGTCTTTGGGATTTTTTCTTGTTCCTTCTCTTCGATGAGTTCTCTCCGCTTCAATCAACGTGTACCTCACGAGACTAATCCGGTCAGTACATCATTCCCTGGTTTTTATTGACATTGCCTTCATTTGCGACTACGTCCACGGGCCTTGCACTTTCCTTGTGCTCCGGCGGGGCCGCTTCGGCCTCGGCTAGTTGGAATCTGGTCATCGGGCCACGGGTTCCGATGATTTTAGCTCCGATCTTCAAATACCGGTTTATGTTCTCCTTCAGGTTTCTTTTTTTTTTTTGTAGCAGGTCAAGTGTTCGTCCAAACGTTCCTCCGTTCTGTTCGGGGTCGCGAAGGTCTGCCGGTCCAGGCCTTTTAACCAAGTCTTCTTTTCCTTCCGTCCCCCCGGACAGTGTTCCTCCTTTTTTCCCCGCTACTGCAGGCTCTTTGCGCGGTTCCAGTCCGAACCCCTCGCCTACAACTCCCTACTTTTCTTTTCTTTACCCAATTCCTATAGGGCTTTCCCCCCCTCCGCCTTTTTAGTGAATCGTCGCGAGAGTGATTTCCCCCCCTATTGTGCCATGGGATGGAACAATTTTCCATCACCTTTGATTCCGGGCCATCGCCTTAGAGGAAGTATCGATTTCGGGTGCTCGTCAGGTGTAAAGCTCTGGGCTCTGCCTCCTTTGCCGCATGAGCTGGATTCTATCTGCAGGTTAACTGATTTTGATTCTCTTGATTTTGTCTGGTTGCGACCCTTCCGCTCCGGCTGAGCGCTGCCAGGCTCTGTCATTGTTGACCAGCCGATTGTAACCACCCCTCCGATCACGGTCTGGTTTAGACTCTCCCATTCCTTTTTTGTCTCTTTATTTCCGCTTGGCAGTTCTCCTTTGACTGGTCGAAGTTTGTTCTTTCCCCTTGGTTTTGGATTTGCCCTTCTTGCACTTCCTACCCGGTTTCAAGCGCGAACCTAGCTTGATTTTTCTCCGGATAGAGACTCGGGAAAGCGCACCATTGTCTCTTGTTTAGTTTGCCTATGTCTTTTCCTTCTGCTCCGGCTGCCTTGGCGGTTCCGGTGTTCCACGCGTTTTGATGGTTGAGTTGTCGGGTTCCGCAGACCTACTAATTCGTGTCTTTGGGCGGATCCTGTTTTGTTTTTTACGCGTTTTGGTTGTTGGTTCCATTCTTCGCAGCGGAGAGGGGTTCCGATCCCGTTGTGTGGGTTTAGCCTGACTCTTTAATGGCAGTCTTGCGTTTCGTGGCCTTTTGCCGGCTTTCACCCCAACTGAAACGGGCTCCAGTGGCTGCCGGCAGGTCCCCCACAGATCTCCCCTTTTTGGTTGTTAGTGGATCCATAGATTGCTCACCGCAGTGGCGCTCAGTCCCTCTTTACTTCCGCTCTGCCTCGGCACCCACTGTTTTTTGCAGAGTTACGAAGCCCGTCGACTCATCCTTGCATCTTTTTCAGGATGTTTTCCCCTCTTCTGGATCCTACGTTTCTCTGGGGCCCCCTTCACCCCTTTGCGAATCCTCAGTCATCGCAAATTTGTTGAAGCGACCCAATCCATCTTCCACACTTGCGCCCAAGGTGGCTTCGTTGGGTCCGTCATTACCACTGCTCTCTAACCTTTATCTTCCGTCCTTCCTCTAACGCTCCGTCGCCCCTTTCAAGAATTCACTAGACCTGGTATCCATGCCATTCCGCCTACCTTGTACTCTCGAGGAACTATCGAGAATTCCCGCGCAGAGGGGATGTTTCCTAAGTGCAAGCATGGGCCTCTAGGATACCCATTCCCATGCTTTTGGCTTTATTACTAATGGGCCCGACAGTATCCTCTTCCGATAGGTCTGTTGCCGCTCTTTCCATGACCTTGACGCTTCGATGACCCATTGAGTATGCGTTCGCCACTGGCCTGGGCTTGCTCCTATCTTTCCCTGTCCGGCTTCCATTCAAGATAACGGAGCGAGAGCGATCTTGAAGAGCTCGCTTTTCCGAGTCAAGAAGTAGTTATGGCTCCTTTTTTTTCGCGCGATCTCTATGACTTTTCCTGCGCCGTCAACGCCCGGCTTCTTTTCTTTTCTCTCGATGTTTTGCTGTCTCCGTCCGTCATCACCTTCCTTCCTCCAGTGCCCCGCCCCTGGACTCCCCCTCATCGAAAGCAAAAGGTTTTTTCCCCTTCCGCGTATTGCTTTGTGCAGGAAGTGCGCCCTTTTCCGTTTAATCTCTTTTTTACGCCCCCTCCCTCCCCGCACTGCGAGCCGTTATCGTTTTAGTACCTGGTTTACTTTTCACGTGTCCCCCCCTTTATGCCCAATGGCTGCTGGGGCCTTGTCCATCGTGTAACAAACACCCCACTTTTTGTGAAACTGTCGATGACGGTTCCGGGTCCTTCGTGCCTCCCCCCAGTCCGAGAAGCTATCTAGTTTCCCTCGTTTTTGTTCCTTTCTCGAGAAAACCCTTCTTGTCCGACCTGGGCTTCTCCTCCCCTCTTCTCTGTGGGTTCCCAAAGGCGCGTGTTGTTTTGTGTTTTTTTTTTCTTCTTCACTTCACTTATGACACTGGTCCGCCCTCGCCCCGTTCTGCACATCTCCTTCCCTGATGGGCGACACCGTTGGGTCCCTGCCGATGTCCCCTGCGAGGGGGGCGGTGGGTTTGCAGTTTGAAGAAGTATAACTCCGAGAGAGCGGAATTAAACTGCCCTTCCCCTTTTTTGTCTGTTGTCACCAGATTTATTTTCTTACCTCTTTCTTGATCCAGTGCGTGGGCAGGCTCTTGGTCCCTCGCGGCCCGCATTTCCAGCCGAGTTAGTTGCCAACAGTGCCGTTCTGTTGGTCTGCCGTCTTTTGCCACTTAATAGAAGTCCGAATCGGAGCCACGACCACTCTTCTACTGGACTCCGTAGGCTAGGAGATCGTCTTTCCGAAGGAATCGTATTCCAGTGACATATTTTCCCCTCCCAGGCTTTCTTCTTATCAGGGTGGCTCCCCTGTGGTAGCGTACTCGGCACGGTTTTTTTCTCTTTCTCGTAACGACTCTCGTAACGAGTCTTTTCACGCGTTCTACCTTCTTTGATCACTCTCCGCCTTCGTAGTTGACGCGTCGAGTTCCCTGTCCCTTTAGTACCCAATTTTAGGTTTTCTCTATTCCTCATGGTTTACACTTATTTTTTTTCTTGTTCATTGGTACCTGTAGAGAATTCTCTTGCCTTTTCTCTGCGTCCTCGCCGAATGTTACTCATCCGTCTTTCTCTCTTCCTTTTCTTCCGTAATTGCCGAATTGGGGTCGCGATCTTGTCTCGCTTGCGGTTCGATTACCAATTGCCGCCTCTCTTTTTTCTTAGTTTTTCGACTTTTTTTCTGTCACCCCCACTTTCCCGAAACGTTTTCCTTGGACTCCAGACCCTGGGTGGTCTTTTTACGAGTTCTGAAGTCCTGATGAGTCCTCCGTGGTCTCGTTCGTTTTCCACCCCCTCGGGCTCGTTCAAGCCAGTTTTTTACTTGGAGATTATCCCTGAAAACTCTAGTCATGCCCCTATGCAATAACCCCCCCTCTTTGGCTATTTTGTGGCCGGACAGTCCCGGTCCCCCCTGGCTTCTAGTTTTTTTTTTGTGTGTGCGACATTCCAGCCGGAAAGAAGGAATTATCTCTTCCACACACGTATCCCCCTCAGCGCCCCCCGATCGGATCACCTCGATGCGCGCCAGGATGTATTCCTTCCCCGCTGAGAAAGAAATCTACGGTGACCTCGACAACAT
>Ga0179593_1732049_pt1 | contig 11100 bp, 6 predicted proteins | sample CZODoug2_1_08_16_FD_185931 | JGI IMG/M metagenome (GOLD analysis project Ga0179593, IMG submission 185931) | Vadose zone soil fungal communities from Angelo Coast Range Reserve, California, USA - CZODoug2_1_08_16fungal (PacBio error correction) | ecosystem: Environmental > Terrestrial > Soil >... | reverse complement strand
CTTGACCACAGCGTTCACTTTTTTGCCGATTAGGTGACTTTTTTTTGAGGAGATGAGCACACTGATTGGCACGGCTATTGTACTCCTCTTGTTTCTCTAGAAAGTTTGCAAGGGTAAAACTGAACTTCACCCCTGTAGCGGCCCTTTTTTCCTTTTGTAACTCGAGTTTTTGGGAGAGTCCAAGCAACTTAACGTGTTGGCGAACTTTCCGGGAGGTGCTATGACCCCCGATTGTTTTCCGTTTCACCCTCTTCTTAATTGACCGTTCTTCGACAAGAGGAAGGAAGAAAAGGTTCCCTTCCTTACTCGCAGACGTCTAGACCCTACTTGATCTTTTTTTTTCACAAGTAGCGATATAACCCCTCTCGCATTCGTGCCCGCATTACGACCTGAAAATGAACTCCCTCATAGACTTGGACACCCTCTTCTTTCCCCTCGAACGTTTCCTCGCCAATAAGATTTTCGCGGACGCTACATTTTCACGAGCCCCTTTCCCGTGCGCGCTGGGAATAGATAAGGAACTCTTCAGACCGTCGACAACTTTCCAGGCTTGCACTCCCTTTGTAATTAAGTTTCTTATCGGACCCTTTTTCGCTCGATTTCCCCTTTTCGAGTGGTTCTGCATGCACGTCGAGATCCTGTAACATTAGGGCCTCTGAGATGACGCCTAACCTTGAATTTCTATCCTTTTTGCGTAAAAGTTAAGACTGCGAAAACCCCGCCTAAGTCTTTTTTCTCCCTCTCCCTCCTTACCCTCGTGGACCCAGGAATACCCCTCATCTCTCGAGTCCTGGCTAGCAACTAACCCCATAGTCCCCCTTCTTTTTTCGATAGAAGCTTCTTTCTTGCTGTCTTTTCCGCCGTACTACCTATCTTGGGACAGCGTGTCCAAAGGGACGCCCAGATGAACTAGCGGACGAACAACTTTCCCCCTGGACCCCCCCCCCTCCCTTCGGGGCAGAAAAAAGTGGGAAGATTTCAAATTCGCTTAGAATCTTGAGCTTAGCCGTCCCCTGACAAACGAACCTATGTCAGAGCTATGTATTTTCTTCTCTCCCTTAACTCCCCCCTCCCTACCGACTCAAGAGAGGTACATTCCCACCTCTTAGCGAGCGGTCCCCCCCTCTTATCTGTTCGAAGTCGGGCTGATTTTTCTAGAGGATCTATCTCCCCAGTACCCCCTTTTTCTTCACCTCACGGTCGAGGTCTCTTTTTCAGTATTCGACGGTCATGTATCTCCGGCGTCGCCGGACCATCCTACCAAGGGCCCACCTTACTACAATTGTACGACTCCCCCCCCGGGCCCTGACGATGTCCAAGCCTCCGAACTTCACCCCCTTTATAGCAGCGGCTTAGGGAGGCTCACAGGGAACAGTCCCGAAGCAATCGCCCGGGCGAGGTAATAGACCACCCTCCTTATCACTCACGAAGAGGCCAAAATCTCTTTTCACTGCAATCTAGGATTCCGCAGGTACTCCGTAATCTGTCATCAGTGACAACGGGTATTCTTTTACCCCTCCACTTTTTTTGGCGATGATTCCCTTTAGTTTTTGTTTCCCCCCCCAAAAGAGACCAATAGAGAGGACAGAGACATGCCGCAAATCAGACTTCTCCTTACCTTCTCTTTACCATGCTCGGACTTCGTCTGTCGATTTGAACATCCTCTCCTCCGGTATTTGCCAACTTCTAATAATAGCCGCAAGAGTGACTATCACATAGGGCTGGTTTAGGCTTTCTCGAACTCCGAAAGAAGGAGCACTTCTCAGGCCTTTCCGTTTTTTAAGAGGAAGCCAAGCTTACCCGGATTTTTTTGATTCCCCGGTTTCCGATCCTCCCTCTCCGGAGATATTTTTTCTGTACAGGCGAAACCGCTAGATCAAGGAATTAGTCTTTCCTGCACGTTGCCCCTCTCTCTCTCTAATCCGAGGGACCTTCCTTTGCCTGAGCATACGAGATTCTTTGTGGGGTTTGTACTGATATACCTCATCCCCTACTGTGATCGAGGCTAGAAGACGGCAAAGGACGAATCGGATCCAAGAAGTAGGGCTTTCCCATCCCTTCCTCCCTCCCCCTAACTCTTCACCTAGAACCATCCCAGCCCCTTCCGCGACCTTCTTCTTTCGCCTAGACGACTCGAATGTTGTCGTTTGAGAGCAACCGTTCGAAGAACCCCCTTTTTTTCACGAGCGCTTCTGAGCGAAGTCTTTTTTACTCCTCTTTGTTGTTGTTTTCAAATTAAGAAGTTGACGCTCGGGACGTTTTTCTTTCTTCCTCCTGAGGGGTAATCTCTCTCCTTTTATGGAGTTTTTCTAGTCGAACAAACGGTCTAAGATTTTCGGGTAGGGTTTCTTCCCGAGTGATGCGGACTGGCTTCTCTTGGTTTCAATCTTCCTTTCTTTATGATCCGTCTCGGTGACGGGCTTTGCCGAGTCTCCGCACGCGTACCTCCCCTTTCTTGCGTGAGCCAGCTCCTTCGTAAAAACCACACCGCAGCACTAGGAAAGCCTATCTCATGCTTTTTCGCTCTATCTGTCTTTCTTCTCGCTTCGTCGGGACGGCTTCATTGTAAGCTTGGATGGACTGACCCCGATTATCTAAGCAGCGACTTGAGCGCAGGAGGGCGGCATAGCCCGTGTTTCCTTTTTTTCCTATGGAGGCTTTCCTAAATTGGCCCGAACGTAGTGAACTTGCTATCTCGTTCCCCTGCTCTTCCTTGGTTATTTGACCGCTGCAGGCGATATAGTTCAGACCTTCGCAGTGAATTCTCTGAATGAGAAAGCGATTAATGTACGACTGTCTCTAGGACTTCCCTCCCTCCTTTCTATGGAGCGCGTTGTTGTCCGCTTTTATTCTTTTTGGAGTGAACCTACTACCGTTTGACAAAACCACATACGTGCAGGGAAGTAATTTCTAGAGGTTGCTGACTATTCTGTTCTTCAACTCCTGCCTCAATTTCGTATTGATGCTTCCGTCTTTGCCTCTTTCTTTGAACTTTCCCTTCTGAGGAACTCGCGCCCTGTTGGATGTTATGATGTAGACTCGGGTTTGAGAGCCCCAGATCCTCTTTTTCTATGACCAAATCTCCGATCTCTTTTGGTGCTCGCTGAATCGCGGGACAGGGGAAGGGTTGGTTTGCACATGGACCCTGTCTTTACTTTTTTCCCGGTTTTAGAACGCTCCTAAGCCTCCCCCTGCGAAAACCGGTACCTTGGCAGAAGCGACGAGAGGCGCCTTAGACGTGCTGACTCTCCCCCTACCTCTCTAACACATCTTTAGAAAGAGATACCAATTCAACCCTTCGCTCTTTGTTGACCAGGTCATACAGTTGATTAGTTCCTTACGGAAAATACATACCCTTTTCCGAGCTCATTCGGTCGGCAGATCATGCTTTTTTTTCTGTAACTGTTACCCCCACTTTTCGTGAGTGAAGGGGTGAATGGGCGGTCTAGGTCGAGTACCATTCTTCCTTCTGTCCCTCTTCCCAAGTCTAAGGAGAAGCTGTCTTTCTCGCAAATGGTTTTCCGCACGAAGACGAGAAACGAGTGAGGTGATTGGAGTTTAGCGTCATTTTTAGACTATTTCTTCCCTTGATGCTTTGCAAGAGGACTGCCCTCTTGTTGGGCTCTAGATTTCTAAGTGGTAGGCCGGAACACAGAGCCGGAGGGGTTGCGGCGTTTTTAGGACTATCTTGCTTTCCTCCCGCCTTCAAGTGAGACTCTGACGTGTCTTCTCCACTTTTTCTTTTTCTTCGTGGAACTACGCGAAGAGAAAAATGGATGTATGACTTTCCCGATTAATACAACCCTTTTGCTCTTCCAGATCCCTCGGGTTCGCAGTTCTCCCCATATTGAAGGATCTTCCTTTCTGGAGGCTAATTTATAGTTCATTTTGGAGGAGGCTTTCCTAAGAATCCTATTTTTCTTCGATGACGTAGTTGCAGGTCTCATGATTGGTTCGCAAGGCAAGATGTCTGGTAGCGATATTGCCGATCAATATTTCAACCTCCCTTCGTTGATCAAGGCGTCGTCTCCCTGACCCCCTTCACGGCTCGTGCTAAGATTAGTTTTCCTGAGGGGCAGTCTTGATCCTCACTTACCCCCTCTTAGAGAAGGTCTCCTGACTATTTCGGTTTCTCATTTTGTGAACCCTAAGGTAAAGAGAAGGAAGCGAAGTTTCTCTGAATCTTTCTTCCAGCACGGTGGGATCTACCCCACAAATGAACCGATATTTGCAAGGGGTTCCTTTTGTGACTAATCCCCCAACTAACACGAAGTCTCCATCCAAACGTCGAATCTTCCGGATAGTAGTGCGACGAGCTATGATTAGAGATTTGTCATCTCCCTTCTCACCCCCTTTTGTTTGTGTTGAGATCTCTGACCAGATTTAGCCGATAGTTTTTACGCCCTGCCGGATCGAGCCCCCCCTGACTTTCTAATTTTGGCTAAGAACGCCCCCTTGCGCCGAAGTTGTGCCTCCCGATTCGTCCAAGCAAACTTGATTGGTCATGTGAGCTAGTTAATGTTTGTTCCTTGTAAGAAACTCCCCTCTCCCCCTGTTCCCCCCTTAATTTGGTTTATTAAGAACTAAGAGGGTTCGGGACACCTCCCAGCTAAGATATCGTCCATCCTCTCGCCCCAGTCGTTCCCTTCCCCTCCCCCCGGGCGGGCGGGACCTAGAAGAAGTCCCCCTGAGAAGATCTTGATGTCCCCCTTTCTCAGATAGCCTTGGTTAACATTTTCCCGGGGACATAGTTTTGACTATAGGCAAGAGACTAGCCTTTTATTCCCCCCCCTTCTTCTGACTGAGCACCTGTCTTCAACTATTTCTTTCCTCAGATGTTAGGAGAGCTCAGCCAATTTCCAATCTCCTTCTCCGTAGAATTGTTTTCTCTCCACGAACGACCCTTTTCTACGTCAGTTGAAATATACTACCCCGAAAGGTCTACTTTTTCCTTTTCCCTCTGACAGCGAACATTTTGGTTCCTCCCTTCCCCCTTCGACATTCTGACTACTGGCCGCCAACGTCGAGCTCAACCCGACCCTTCCCCCCCTGTATTGAGATCGCTACCTGCCTCCCAAGGCTTCAGGTTTTTTGAGAACGATGACGCAAAACGCTACATAACGAGAGTGCATTTTTAGACATATTTGTCACACAACTTCATAAGAGAAGAATCGAGAGCGCCTTCTTGGTCCGCCCATACCGTCTCTTTTTATTAGCCTTTTCTAGTGAAGTTCAGGCCTTCAAGTCATTTCAATTCTCCCAGTTGCCAGATGAACACCCTAGGTTTTCCCATATTTCCTTGTCCAGAAACCTTAATGACCGGCTTACGAGAACCTAGGTTTTGAGCCTTCCTTAAGAAGTTGCGGACACCGGCTACCTAGTTCCCCCAGGACCCCCGACAGTCCGAACGACCTGAGCGTAAACTTTCACCTGACGAATCTTACAAGGATGTGTTCTGAAGTTCAGCTCTTGAATTAGTGCTTGCTCGAGTAGAGAGTTATCCACAAAAGCGGTCTCTGAGGCGTCTCTATCTCTCCCCTCTTGCGCCGGGCATTAGCACGTTTGCATGTTTACCGTTCCTCCAAAGACCCCGGGTTACAAAGTGCTTCGGCCGACCCATGCCCATCTGCCCCTATTCCACCCCCTAACTCCTTCCTCTCAGAGTGGACAGAGCCGCGTTTTTCCTTTCCTAGAGGGAGCCCGCGTCCTGTTCGAACTCGGTCATCGGAAACAAGACGGGGGGTCCTGTTTTATCTCTAAGGCACATCATGCCGATTATAGAATCCTGAACAAGTCCCCAGCAGAGTCCGACCTACTCTAAGAGGGGGCCCCCCCTCTAAACTTCCGTTCCCCCCATGGAGAGGTTCACTTTTCTTTCTGGGGCAAGCCTCCTTTCCCGAGCCATCGCTTGCACGAAGACCAACCCAGGGAGCGAATGGATCAGGGCGGCTCGTTTGGCTAAGTTCTCAATGATCTTTGGACTTCTAGACAGAGCAGAAGCGCGGCGATCCTGGTCCCTCTATATATCTTGCTCGTTGACCGCCCCCCCTTTGCTGTTTTTAGGGTTTCGCAACTCAAGAAAGCAGACGTGATTCAAGTACTGGTCTGGTGCCACGTTTTCTAGAATCCACCTTTTTCAACTTCCGGGGCGATCCCCCGCGCTACCTCCATTCTTTACCACGGAGTTCATGTAAACGGCTCAATCGATCAGGCGGGCTTCCGACATTCTCCCCAGCGCGTCGATGCTCTCAGAATCTCCCCTCCTCTCCCCTTCTCCCCCCCTCGGTCCTGCCTTGGTTTCGTGCTTGTGTAAGAGCTCTCCTGATAACGATCGACGAGTCACGATAAGGGGGCATAGCGGGTTAGACCTTTCTTCAATTTAACCCTTTTTCCCTTTTCCTCCCTCCCACTCCGTATGGTTAAACAAGCATCCTGTTTTCCCTCCTCTCCCTAACCTCTCCCATCTTTTTTTCAACAGTTCTGTTTGACAACGTCTTGTGACATCGACCGCGTTCCTGACCTTGTGCCACCGCGAATCTCTCCTACTAAGTAGTTTTTTTTTCGAGGACGCTCCATATATTTTAATCCTAATTCTCTTTTGAGCTATCTTCTGAGTTTTCCTTCTTTCGGGAGACTCAGGAGGGGTCACGAAGAACGGTCAGTTTCTGTCGAGCCCCTCCTTTTCCAGACCTGTTCTCAGGTGGAGGTTCCTTTTTCAGACTTCCTATCCCTTTGGACTTTGCCGGAGCTTGTCCCAGATCCCTCGGCTGTCGTCCTCTCTTTACGGCCGGTGATCTGAGCTCCTCGAGAAAGCTTCACGCCTCCTCTCGTGCGGCAGATTTCGTCGTACACCACCCCCTTTTGCAGTCCCTCTATCTCCTTTCCCATCGCGTCTGATTCCTGGTGATGAGTGCGGAGAGCTTCGCGTCTTTCTCCCTTTTTTATTCTTGAGAAGTTCTCTTATGCCCGATATTTTCAGAGAGATGGAGGATAGGCACTCTTTGATAGCAAAGGTTGGTTCCTCTTTTTCGTGTTTAACCTCTTTTTCCCCCCTCAAGATCTTCCTAACGTGATACATCGTTCATCACTGCCCCTAACATACCCCTCTTTCTCCCATTTCCTGAGGAGATTCTTAGAGTTACCAGACACTTAGCCGCGCTGCTTATCGCTAGTCGTTGACGTTAAATTGAGCTTAAGACGTCCCCCCTACGTCCTAGTCCGTTTTATGCGCGCAGTTTTGCGTCGGGCCGTGCGGGGATATCTTTTTCACATTCACTAAAGGGAAAACTAGAACATTCGTATCCGACGCTTTTTTTTTCTTATTTTAAATCCCGAGGAAGGCGTAACGTTTTTGAATTTCTATTGCCCTCCCTTACCTTCCGTGTTGCTCGTCTGTCTGGTAATATTTTCTAGAAATTATTAGCCCTGTCCCCCCTCGATTTTTTTCCATGAAGATTTTTAGAATAGTGGTGAGCGACCCACTATTATTAGCCTTTGGACCCATATACTCATAGCAGGGTTCTTCGTGGGACTCTTTGTGGCAGAGGGGACTTGGGAATCTCCCTCTTTTTTTTAACTTGGGTAGGATTTTTATTAACCTCTGACTCTCATTGAGCCAGCTCGCCAATCCTCCTGAGGGAAGGCGAGCGACGTCGCGGGTACGTGCCCGATTTCCCCTCAGACGAAAATCAGTCGCACGATCGTACGTTGTAACCTTACCACACAGTTTCCCTCTGAGACTCGAGTGAAGGGTTCGGACGACTCTTTTGCGGGGACTTTTTTTATTTCTCCTTTCTTAACACCGAAATAAAGCTTTCCTCTATGCTTTTCTCGCGTTTCCTTTCTTTTAGTGCGACCGGTTTCTCGATCCGTTTTCACCGAGTTCGTGGGCCCCTCGCGGTCGGGCCTGGGACTACGTTGGTGACGAGATTTTTGTCTCGTTATGGATTACAGTTGGCACGTGGCTCCCGGAACCCTCGCATTTATGCTCTTCTGCAACAGAGACGCAGAGAGTATCTGACCGCCTGTTGAGGTGCTTTTTTTGAGCGCCCCTCTTCCTGAGAGCTCTCGGATTTCTCTATTTTAAAAGATATATCTCCTCTCGGCGAGCGTGGTCAGGCGGGAGGTCGCCCAACACCCGTCTAGCCTTCCCTGTTTTTTCTGAGGGATGTATTTCCATGCGGTAAAGTGTTTTTCGTACTTTTTCTGACTGAAACCTTAGCTTTTGGAAACCCCTGCAGTTTGACCACCCTCTCGGCTTGATGAACGTCTTACAACCCTGCGTTTTCTCTCCCTGGCCTGTTTCTGCAGGGATTTTCATTTTGTACGAGCTCGGTCCCTTATACGCTTTCTGTTGAATTGTCGGTGGGGCGCTAAGAGCAATTTCCACTACAGTCCGTCATACATCCGTGAGAACTTGCTGTAGATGGAGGGCATTCGTATAGTCCCTTCTTAAACCCTATTTCCAACGGCGCCCTTCTCCCTTCGAGCGAGTTAAACACCCCGCTAGTCTCATGCTCAGTTCCCCACTCGTAGTCGATTTATTTCCTGCCGTTGTTCCTCTCCTTGCACGGTAGAGCAGTCATGGAAGAGTTTTATAGTTTCATGGTTGTTCCATCTACTTTTTTCTCAGCCAATAACGGAAGCCTTTTTCACTCACTCCCCCCTCTTGGGCCGTCTACAATGGATGAACACTTTTATGTGTCTTCTCCGCTTAGCATGGGTGAAGTCATCATTACCACCACTGCCGTTATCTACGGCCGCAAGAGCCACTAAGGGATAGTAGTGTCTAGATCTTCATCCCCCCATCTTTATGCCTGAAGTCTGTTCCACTCTCATTTCCGTTTTTGTTTTTTGGACTTTTCAATAAAAAGATTACCTTCAGATACTTCTCTGATCGCGCAACATATTCTTACTTTCCCCGCCTCCTCAAGAAGGCCCCGAACCAGTATTCCTTTTAAAATGCCTCGTCCCGCAACCTTTTCTTAAGGAATTGAGCCTCCCGTCCGTTCATGTATGTTCTTCAGTAAATTTAGAAGCAAACTCGTTACGTTCACATGCGGGCGAATCATCTTCTTTTCGACCAGACGAGTTGGATGGACTGATTCCGGCTAACTATCGTCAAATACCTTTTCCTGACACCTCCCTCCTTACTCCGTCCCACGGTTTACTTCGGATGCCCCTCTTCTTTCCACCTATCGGTGAGATTTCGGGGTTGGCAGTGAGCGCTAGAATTGATCAAACGCTTCGGTTACTTGATCGCATTTTTAGGAAAATCACTGATAAGCATTTCCCTCCAATAGTCTTCCCCCCCCTCTTGGGGATGAAATAGACGGCATCTCCTCAGAGAAAGACTCCCCCCCCCGAGATCTATCGTCACTGGCGTCAGCGCGAATGTTTGATGCATTAATCTAACCCCAGTGCCCTTGGATACGTTACCTGAAAGGTTGTCCTTGCAACTAGATACTTTCCCTGTGGTCTCTTCGATGTAGTCTGCGAAAGAGGGCAGTGAGAACTATGTAGCTCAATATTTTTTAATCGTAGAGAGAGTCCTATTCCACTCAGCAACGACTCTTTCCCCGTGTGGTGTACCGTCTATAAGAAGCCTGAGATAGACTCCTCATATACCTTTCCCCAGGCACTCATCAAGCCCGGCCAGCTCGATAGATCCCCTTTCTGAGCCCGAAAAACATGACCAGATCGGCTATTGTAGGCCTTTCTTAGTGATTTCCCTTCATAGCCTCGTCGATAAGGTTCCCAATCGTTCCATAAAACATCCCAGCGAGCTTAACCCACGGTAACAAGTGATTTCCACAACAAGAAGTTGAATAATCGAATTCTTTCCCCTCTTGTCCCCCGATGCGCGGAAGAATGCATAGGCTCTTCACCTCTTCTCTCTTGCCTCTTGTCAGAAAGGATTTGACGAAGTCACGCCGATCTCCTCGAGGTACACTACCGCGATCTCTTTGTCCCTCTTTTTGAATACGTACTACGCTGGTGTGATTTCTTCTTTTGGTAGCTCTTACGTAAACTTAGAGTCGACTCTTGAGAGTCTAGCGTACGATCCCCCTGGCTCGAAAGTGAGCGTCTCTACTCCCCCCCCTCCCCATGGACCACTTACGACAAATGGCCGCAGAAAACAACCCACACGCTTTTCCCCTGCCACCGCCCGTCCCCTTCTCTTGCCCCGAGCAAGGCTAGGGCTTCTTGACCTCCAGCTTTCTTCGGCCTGCGATTCATGAAAAGGTGCACGATTCCTCTCACACAACGACGACGTTTGCCTCTCTCCTGGAACGGAGTCCGATTTTCCTCCGTACCCCTGACCAGATCGTTAGGTGACGCTAGGGCCATAGCGTAAACTTTTTTACCGGTAGTTTTTCAACTCCCTTTGGTGGAGATTTTTTTTCCCTTTTTGTGCACCCCTTTGCGCGCGACTCGACTCGGACCCGCCAACCTTCGTCTCCACAGCTTTTTTATTACCCTGAGTATGGGCTTACATTGATGTTACTCCCTAGAATCCTCCTCTGCGCAGTCTGGAAACTCACTTTTCCGCTGCAGCTTGCCCTGGCTCACCGGCTGTTAGTTCTTGGGATTCCTCCCGAAAGAAGGCCATTGAATTTCCGTTTCCCCTTTTCACCTTCTGATTCCCCTTAACAACGGTTTGCAAGGGGAGCGCCCCGTATAATTCTCTCAATCGGCGAGGAGTATATCTTTATGACTCCTTCCTCAAAGCTGATCCCGGATTCTCGCTCCTGCTGACGTCAACTTGCGTAGTCTCCCCCCCTCCATTATAGAAAAAAAAAAACGCATCCTAGATTCCGCGGGCTTTTTGGGGGGTACGCTTTATCATCCCGCTCATTTCTATTTTGAAGCTTTTGGGCATTAGCTCGCCGTCTTTCCTGCACCTTTCCTCAGAGTTCATCTAGCCTTTTTGTTACCAGATCTGAAGAGTAGAGTTCGTTAAATCCCCCCCCTTTACAAGACACCTGGCCGGCTTGATGGATCCCCTCCTTTTCATATCCCAGTCTCCCCAGAAGTATGTCCCGCTTCTTAGTTCACACCGCTATATCGACTTTCCCCCTTCTCTCTTGCTGAGACCTT
>Ga0179593_1680426_pt1 | contig 11100 bp, 12 predicted proteins | sample CZODoug2_1_08_16_FD_185931 | JGI IMG/M metagenome (GOLD analysis project Ga0179593, IMG submission 185931) | Vadose zone soil fungal communities from Angelo Coast Range Reserve, California, USA - CZODoug2_1_08_16fungal (PacBio error correction) | ecosystem: Environmental > Terrestrial > Soil >... | reverse complement strand
CACGCCGGGTTAACGGTGGTCCGTGTTAAGGCAGCTTCCATTCTCCGGAGGTCCTTTCCGTAGGTCCTTTTTCAGACCCCAAACCGTCCGTACTTCTCTTTGAATGACTCTCTTCCCTAGAGTTTTGCAATACGGTCTCCCCTCGACCCCTTCCGTTCGCAGTTTCGATACCTTCTCCGGTATATTCCTCGAATTTTTACTCCTAACTGCAAAGTTTTTACCTGGCGACGGCCCCGGTACCTCCGGTACCTCGACCTCTTGCGCGTCTTCCTTGACTTGATTGCCCATCAGTTTTCTGACCAGATCGAACTTCAAAAAAAGCCTGTATGCGTCCTCGGGTCCCTCCCCTCGCTACCTGCCTTTTTTCCAGATTCGACGGAATTTGCCGAATTGTAAGGTCTCCAAGGCGATAGCACCCTTCACGAGCTTTTCTCGGCTTTCCAAGTCCTCCCATAGGACTCACATCTCTTTGTTTTTTTCTCGCCTCAGCGCGGAATGTACTCTCTTTTCCTCTTTGACTCCACATTGGTTAGTCTCCGTGTGGCAACGTACTCCGGCCCTGCCCTTTGCTCTCTTACGGAAAATCAATCAACGCCCTTTCATCGTGCCCCTCCATGAGCGTTCCACTTTTCCGAACGGAATCCCAGGCCGATGGCGCTTCTTTATCTTTATCCTACAATCGCCTTCAGACGACGGCCCTTTGTTCTCCTCTTCTCCCATTCCCCTCGCGTCTGGTTCGCGTCTTCATCTTTTTCCAACCCCCTCTAGGGTGTACTCTCTTTCTTTGACAACGCTCCGCCAGTTCCGTGACCTGTGCGCCTCCGTCCTGGTTAAGCCCCCTCCCAGCGATTGATCACGGTGGGTTGATCTTCCCCACGATAGATTGGTTCTTTGGATTCTCTCCTCCGCAGTTGACCTGCGGGTTCACAGCACAGGCCCTTCCCCCCTTTCTCTTAAAGCATCCCCCTCGTTTGAACGGTTTCCTTTCATTCTACTCCGTTGTCATTTTGAAGTTACAACCAACGATCAACCTTTGCACTGATTTTTTGCACTTTTCTTCTCTTCCCCGCGACTGAGACTTCCTCCCACTTTGTCCATTAGGTTTTCTATCCCCCCGATCAAGTGTTCCCCCTCTCTCCCCCGCTCGTTTGCGGTTATTGTTTTTTCTCCCCGGCGCTCTCAGGTTTTTTTCCGTTTCCCATTTTTCTTACTTCCTACTTTCTAAGTTCTAATTGTTTCGTAACGCGCTGCCCTTTTCTCTCCTCTCCTTTCCTCCTTTTCATCGCGATCAAATGTTTGCCCCTTCCCCTTCATACCTGGGAATTTTTAACAGTGCTGCGTCCACTATTACGTGAGTCCTCGCCTGCACCTACGCGAAAACGACCCCCCACACCTTTTCTTTTTTTTTTTTCCAAATTCCCCCCTCACAAAGGATTCCCTCCTGTTCTTTTTTTGGGTTTCTCTTTGCCTCACAGGATGGCCTATCCTTTACCCCCCCCTCATCCCAACCTTGAAGCTCATGGTATCACTTTCTTTTTATCTCGCTTTCGGAAGTTTTTTTTTGGATCAACTTTCGATACCCTGCCTCCAGTACTCTTCTGGCTTGCAATACCGCCTTAATTTTCTGGCTCCATCCCTTTTTTCCAATCCCTTCTGATCTCTTTTCTATCTCCCCCTGGCGGTTTCCCTGATACTGAAACTAGTATTTCATTCGCATATTAGCCCTGTATTGCATCATTAACCCCTTCTTAGGTCCCTTTTCTCTCCCCTTCGTCCCCTCCTCGGAGATGCCCTGTAAATCTTTGGTCTTTTTGAGTCTTCTTTTTCGGATTTTCCCCCGCCACTTAGTTTCATCTAGCAAAGATCGACCTACCTCCCTTCCGACCCGTCTTCCCCTCCCCGTTTTGTTTCCCCTTTTAATCCCATTTGTAGGTGTTTTTTTTCGTTTGTTTTTTCTTAATAGTTTGACGTTTTTCGATATTTGATGTTTTAAAAGAGGGCCTGTCCAACACCATCTTCGATGATGGCGATTTCCCAGTCTTCCTCGCTTCTAACATGCCCTCTTACTCTCAAACTAGAATCCCTTTTTTTTCCTTTTTTTAAACTTGTGCTTAGTCTGCGGAAAGGTGAACGTGTGGAAGCGGAAACAACGTAAGCTCTCCCCTCCCCCTCTTTTTTCTCCTGTGGGGACGATACCCCCCCCTTTGAATGTACAGCGCCCGCCCAGCAGTTCTGGGACTACGGCGTGGCAAGCCCCTAGACAGAAGACAGTTCCTCTGGAAACCCAATTTCTTGTTTCAGGCCTCTTTTTCCTGCCTTATGAAACTCCCCCCTAAGAAGTAAAGTGTTGCCCGTTCCCGCTCGTAGGGGCAGTTCTAGTTGCCATTTCCCCGTCTGAACCCCTCTTTTTTGTTTTCTTCTCCAACATCACGATACGGAGTTTTGAGGCGTCCGACCCTAAACAGACCGAGGATTATCCCCCCTCCGCTCGAGATTTAGGCTAAACCCTTTTCACGTACCCTCCTTCCGAAATCCGTTTGTCGTTCCGGTCCCACTCGACTCACCAGTAGGAAATGTTGACCCTTCCTCCCTTCCCATTTGGCGCTGTTTCCCCCCGTTTGAAGGCGTCTTCCAGGCGATTGCCCTTTCACCATAAATCGAAGCCCCTAGCGGCCTGGTCGGCTAGTTCCGCCACTGCCCCTTGCAACGACCTTAATTTGATGTCTGAGTTCCAAGGTCTGGATTTCATTTGCCAAACGCGGCGACGATCATCTTCTCAAATTTTGATACGTCCTGCTCTTTTCTTCCTTCAGTTCCTCCGGCCTCTCTTCAAACGTCCCACAACTCCTTTTCCAGATTTTGCCGGTGTCGATGCTTTCTTTTTGTTGGCAAGGACCAGCACCTTCCCCTCCCCGTGCTCGGCCCTTTTCTTAGAAACTTCCTTTATGTGTTTTTACGAATTTTCTGTTTATTTCCTGCCGATTGTTTGGTACTTACGACTATGGACGCTGTGCTGCCTACTTTTTCCCCTCTTTCACTTCCCGGTGTCTTGCTGAATCCCGATCTCTATGTCAAGCCGGTTGGGTACCTGGCGCGGCCGTCGTCATCGTAAACCTTCGGTAGTCTACGGCGATCCCTTAGAAGTCCATCTTTTCTTTAACCGACCTCTTTTGTATATTTTCAACTCTTTAGGACCCCCAGCCCATTCAAAATCCGAGCGGCCTTTTCCTTTTCCACTTTTATCCTCTTCCCTTGTTCACGAACTGCTTCCTTTCCCCCTCTCGTGTCTTAACCTCGGTGAAACTTCGGGTTGCGTTTCTTTTAAGCGTGCTTTTTTTTTCCCGCCCTCTCCATCTCTGCCTTTTTTTCTGCGCTTTTGAACAAATTTTTGGCAGACGACCCCCCACTTCTCTTCGGTAGACGGCCCTCCTGCGGGTCTTTTCCCACCCTCTCTTTCAGTTCCCCCCTCTTTCTCGATAAGCCGGGGCAGAAGCGCCAATCCCTGTCCAGTCCCCTTGAACTTCCTCTGTTGATTCAGCCCCAAGCTTCATCTTTCAGGTCGAGTTCGGGACACCCGCTTCTTCTCCTACTTGAATGGCCTGCCCCTTCCCCTTTCGCGGCGTCGTCAATTTAATTATGTCCAATAATGTCCAAGTCCGTTAGCCCTCCCCACTTACTTTCCGTTATCTACGGAGAATTTTTTTGGGCCGGCGGCTCGCTCCAATCTTTTCCCGGCTCTTTTTCTTTGATTATACCCTGTTTCCTTTGATGAAAATTGCGCTCCAGGGAGAACCGTTCCTTCCTTTTTCCTTTTCCAAATTAGAAGCTTTCCTCCCAACTTCTTCAGGCGAAATGATTTGATGAGGATTTAGTACATCCTTCCCCCCCCTTCGATCTATGGGGATTCGTTCGAATTGTTCCAAAGGCGATCTCGCAACGCACGGGCTCTCTCTCCTTCCCCCCCTCTCTCAGTTAAATCCCTTTATTTGCAGCTTTACTTCCACGGCCCGAAATTCAACCCATAGTCACGGTTGAACTCCTCTCTATTCTCTGTCTCCCGGTCCGGTCTCATTTCTAACCCTTTTCCCCGATGAGTTTTCTAACTTTGATGATCGTTTCATTCGTGACAACGCCCCCACGCAGATATTTTTCCTTCAATTTTGTTCACTTTTTCAGACGCCTCCCCCCCCCCCCTTTTCCGACCGGCGCCCCATTCAGCTTTTTTCATTGCTGAGCTTCTAATTTCGAGCTCTTCTGACTGGTCGTTGCCCACTTTTTTTTCTGCCCCATTTTCATTTTGTACCACCGGATTTGATTGACCAAATTGGGCTCCCCGAAACCCCAAACCTTTTTCTATCCCTTTCCCTCTCCCCCCTCCGTTGTTGTGTTCTCTTTGTAGAATGTGGCTTTGTTTTCGTCTCGACCCCCTTCTTTTCCCCCCCCGAATCCTAATTTGCCTCCTACCGCACCGCCTTTGCGAGCACTTCAGGATAGATTTCACTTCACCGAACGGCTCTGATACCCCTCTCTTCTGGGACTCGCGTATGTGTAGCGGACTCAACAACTTTTTTTGACCGGTCATCCTCCCCTCTTCACTCTCTCTCCTTTGCCAGCCTTCTCATAACCTGGTTCTGACGCAGCTCGATCGCCTCTTGAAGCGACCTTGAGGCGATTTTCGCTTCCTTCTCGACTGATTGACGGACACTCTTTCTTTTCTCCAACTTGACCTGTTTGTATTGTCTTTTCCCCCTTCATGAAGTCCCTTTACCCCGGGTGTTGGTCCTCTTCACTGTAGGGTCTTTCGATCTCTTTGCGTCGCGCCTTTTTGCCTGAGAGAACGTTTCCTCATCCCCTGTTCTTGTCCTACCTTTTGAGCACGCTTTATATCTCATACGAATAAAAATCTTTCCCCTCTCTCCGTGGGATCCGATTACTCTCCTACAGCCACTTTCATAGTAAACGGCAAGTAATTGGAGGGATGGATCTTCTTTTCAGTACCGTAAATCGATCGGTTCCCCTTGCCACATTACTTTTTGATTTCAGCCCTTTTTCATTAGCCGTCACGTCTCTCCCTGGCTCGGAAGTTTTGCCACCATCTTTGTCCTTTCAAGACACCCCATTGACGACTGATGACTGGCGTATTCTTTCTTTCCCGCTCTCCCGTCCTTTTCCGCCTTTTTTTACATTTCCGGTCTTGCACTGCGTGTTCGGAAAACTTTTCATCACCTTCTTTTTCATTTTTTTTCCTTTTCCTTTTGACTCGCTATCGCCCCCCCTTCTTTGCGCTCCCGGCACCGGTCGAGTTGAAAAACCCGTTCCCTTTTCCGTCCTGAGAGCGGTCGGGGTCTTTCCATATTAACGAAATTTTTAAATACAGTTCGAGATCGGAACCATTTTTATTCTCCCCTTCTCCAGCTTTCCATTCTCAGGTTTCCCCCCGCGGTGTATCAATCTTTTTTTTTTTTAGTGTTCACAAAGGAAAATGATGAAGCCAGTTCATTGTACCCCCTTCCCCCCCCCTTGTCCCCCTCTTTACACTTCCTCCTCTGATTTTTTTGTCTTTTTTTTTCACCTAAGAAGGTATCCTCGCTCAACCGTCCGCTACCGATTCTGCCCCCCCCTTGAAAGATTTAATTTCTCCGTTTTTATTATTTTTTCTTTGTCATCTTGCCCCCCCTCCTGACGTCCGCAAGGGTTAACAACCGAACCTGTAATCGACTTGCTGGACCTTTTCCTCTCCCCCTCTCACCCCACCATCCCTGTGCCGGCTGACCTTCTTTTTTTTTTTTTCCCTCCAACGCTTCCGGACTTCCCTCGGCGTCCTGCCGGTCGGTTAGAATATTAGGTTTCACGTAGTCTCATGTCTTCGGCAGATAGCCCTTTCTTCTCTTTTTTCTCTTCTGTACTCCCCTAAACCCCCAAAGCTCCTTCTGAGCACATTCAACTTTTTTGTTAGAGTTTTTGCCATCGAGTCTCAGCCCTCCGAAGAGCTGCTCCCGACCCCCTTCGGAATTTGGTTTTTGTCTGATAGTGAACACTTTCCTTTCCGTCCCCTTTTCCCCTTAAGACAATACCCACTTTGGTAGGCCAGATTCGTTGAGCGTTACGACCTTGCAAGTACGATGGTAGCTTCCCTGATTCCCTTTTCTTCGTCTCCTGGCTCACGTTTTTGACCGCCATCCCTTTTTCGAGTTGCGTCCCAGAACCCCACTGGTGAAGGGGAGTTTTCCTCCGGCGTTGAAATACGCCCTTCTCCTTTTTTCCGTTTTGTTTTCTGCTCCCTCCCCTTATATTCTTTGCCTCCACTCCTATTCTACTCCCTTTTCTTTGTTTGAGTTCTCATCTCAACACCCTCCCTCGTTTGGAGGGATTTGGCTCCTCCTCATTTCGAGTTTCTTGTTTGAACATGACCTCCAGTCTGACTCCCCCTACTCCTCCTTTGAACCGGCTTTCCCCCGTTTTCTTATCCCAATTGATTCACCTTTCCGTTACAAACCCCCCCCCCGCTCACCACGGTATTTCCTTTTCCTTTTTCCCTCCCTTCTTCCTTTCCTTTTTTTTCAAACTCCCCGAGACTGTACGGAGGCGGGCGCTTTTTTCACACATTCCACCTTTTGTAACCTTTTGTGTCTCTCCACTGATTGTCTGTCTCTCTCCTGAGGCGATTTCCTCAGCTCTTTTTGTCCGTTACCTCCGGTTTACGTTTTGCTCTCCTTTTTTTTTCTTTTCCTTCTTCCTTTCTAATTATCGTACGCGCTCCCGCTTTTGTCGGGCATGCCATCTTTCGATAAGATGTGTTGTTTGGTCCATCCGCTTTTATAAAAACATCAAAAGGGTGAGTCCGTAAACAGTCCCTCTTCCTTTTTGACCTCCCTTTGACCACGACACAACACTACACATTTTTTCCCCTTATCAAGGCTGACCGGAACTTGGGCCGGCTTGTGAGTCGATCGTGCCTCCCAGGCTTCTGAAATAATGTCTTGGGTACCCCTCTTGATAATGGCACCCCCTTGAACAATTTATCTTCGGACGGTTCGGGTGGATTTCAAACTCTACCCGGCCTACAGTCCCGTTTTGCATGTCCCTCCCTCCTCTACTTTTTATGCTTCCCCCCGTTCCCCCCTTCTCTTCTTTTTCAATCCACGCCCTCCTAAGTGTTGGCTTCTTATCTCAGGCGCGTGATCCCACAGGCTCCACGGAGTAGTGGACATTCTCCTTTATGCAATGCTGTTCTTGCATCCTCCCCGTTCTTCCCTTTGATCCCGTGCCCGTTTTTCAGCGTCGTAACTTTTCTCTTTTTCCTTTCAATTTCTGAGCTTCCCCGTTTCTCGTGGTACGACATTAGTTCATCCTGTGATTACGATCGACCATCACTATTCCGACCCCCTGCCCCCTTTTCCGTTGCTCTTCCCTTTACCAAGACCTTTTGTAGTTTTTTCTTTTTTTTGGCGTGTATCTCTATAGTTGCAGCACTTGACCTTCGCTCCCCTTTTTGATGTTCGAAAAGAGTGACTACACCTCCTTTTCTTTATGATGGCTTACTGCTCTTTTAGCGTCGTCCCTAGAGTTTAAATCGTCATTAGAAAGTATCTCGAAAAAGTTTTTTCCAACCGGATTCGTCGTCCCTCCCTTGGTCGCGTTGACCCCCCCTCCGACCTCGCTTGTCTGCGTTTTCCCCCCACTGAGGTGGGGAACGGTATCCACCACTAAGGGTAACCTGTTGAATTTTTTCCAAAGCGCCTCCTTTCGCGGGACCGGATTTTTTAGCAGTCCTTCGGATTGCCCCTTCCCAGGAAAGCCGTGTGATCGGTTTTTTTTTACCTTCCCAACTCACCTCAATTTCTTTTTCTCCCGCTAAGAAGGACAGTGCCTTTTTGCATGATTTGCAGGTCCCCTTTTAAAACACGCGCTTTCTGCGGAGTGACATAGCCCCCCCCCCTCCCTCCAACGCTTCTGTTTTCCCCTCCCTAAAACTGCCCTTTTTTTTTATCTTTGGTTTTCCCACAATTTCTCACGATGCGGCCCACCGGACTTAACCTTTCACTGGTGCCATCTTCTTTCTGCTCTTCACCCCTTCCCCTTCCACCATCGCCCCCTCTCCCCACTTTGCCGCTATTTTGGCGTCGGGCGAGCTCGCACGTTGTCATTTGGTCCCTGTTCCCCCCAGATAAATTAATTTCTCCTTGGAATCAGTTAGTTTACGAGCAGATGGCTCTTCATTGCAACTGACCCGGAAGGGCGTCTTGACGGTCTTCCCTCCCTTTTCCCTTTATGGGCTTACACTCCTCTTGCGACTACTTTCGCAACTTTTTGGATCTCTACAGATCTTCGGCGTCTGCCTTTCCCTCTATCCGAGTTTTTCCAAACTCCGCCATTTAATTTTTTGATAAGGTTTTATGCTGGAGTTCTGCACTTCCCCCTCCTAATCTCTCTATTTCTTTTTCACCCGGTAGCCGCCTAATATTTCCTCCGAGATCTTCGAAGCTTGAGCGGGCCGGCTTTTTCTCCGGGCGATTTCTTTTTGTCCGCACCATGTTGTTTTGATTGCCAATCCCTTTCCTATGCCGGTCCTTTACAGCCCTCGGTCCCTACACGTTTCCCTGGTGGTCCCCCCATTCGTACCCCCCCCCGCAGTTAGTTCCCGGAATAGATTCTGGACTTAACCGTTAATGCTTTACATCTCGGCTCCGTTTTCGGCCTTTTTTTTTCCTTCCCCTCCTCCTACCTCGTCATTCGTCACCTCCTCCGGTTGCTTTTTAACCTTCGACCCTCCCCCCGGAATCTGTGACCTCCGTGACATTTTTTTTTTGGTTTTTGGAAAAAAACGTTTTCTTGTCTTGCGTTTTTCCCTGCTTGTACTTGCTAAATTTTTCCTTTTTTAACATGCTGCAGATCGCTTGCTCTGGATGGACCCCCTTTTCTTTCTCCCGACTCCTTTATCCCTGGTCTCACGCCCTGCTTTCTTTTCTCCACTCATTCGTGATTCTTCTCAGAAACGTCGGTGGCAGAAGCGCTCTCTGAGTTTCCCCTGAATTCCCCTAGTTGATTCACCCGTTCTCCAAGCGGCTATTCGTTAATGCACGGGTCCAAAGCTCTAGATTAGAACTGTTAGCCTGTCAGACACCCTCGCCAGTAATTCGGGAGTCCCCCGAACAACTAATTCCCCTCCCTTTCTCACATCTCGCTACGCATGCGAGCTTTTATGTACCTCCTGCTGCGATAACCCCGGCTTATGGCCGGCTGACCACTGCAGAGCGGCGCCTTGCAGGGACGGCCGGTTGTTCTTTCGTGTTCTTTTCAATCATCTCGCCTTCTCCTTCTTATAGACCCCTCCCCCCCGATGGTCTTTTCCCTAAGTTCCTTCGCAGCCCCACGGACTTCTTCTGTCTTCCGACCGGATCGGTAAGGTGACCCCCCCACCCTTTTATAGGGGGGATCCGCCTTCCCACGGACCCTCCTCCCCCATCCCTTCTTTCCGATTCGAGAACACGAGTTGGTCCGGGATCCTCCGTCGCGGTAGAAGACATCGGCCTCTATTTCACTCTTGTCTCTTTTTTTTTCTTTATCTTTTTCTGAGCGGTTTAAATTTGTGCCCCCGCAGTTGTCCCCGGCGCTGACCGGTAACTTTTGTGTGTTGGAGTACGCTCCCCCCAAAGACGCAGCCGCGCCCCTTATCTTCTCCTATCCTGGGATCGAGCCTTTTTTCGCGCTCGCCCCTTGATGGGGTTAAGTCTCGGGCTCACAAAATTTTAAGGAAGAGTTTCGGTCCCGAAAAGGCGTGCTACATTGGGCCCCCCACAAGTCCACCTTTTTCATATATTTCCTCGTTAGTTTTTTGGTTGAGATCTTTCCGTAGAAAAACGGTTGGCTTTTAGCGAGCCACCATTCTCAAATCACGTTAGTTTCTCCCAATTGTGTCCCTGATCCCTTCCCCGCTCCACCATTCAGGATCGAGCTCGAAATAAGACCCTTTCAGATAAACATTCTCGATCCTCTTCTTCCTTTTCCTTGCGGCGTTGGTGGAGCCCAATTTGCCTAGCGAACCCCCCTCGATATACTTCCTTCGTCACGAATTTACCGATCATCAATGTCGGGGTTATGTCCTCCTCGAGCTCTTCTCGTTCCTTCCCCCCCGTGCCGGTTTGCTTTTCTTTCTTTTTTTGTATTGTCCTCACTGATACGGTCCTTCCGATTTTTATGCGGGGCCGTTTCATTCTTGGAAGGACCGAACCCTGTTTTTTTTTTTCTTTCCCCTTTTTGTTGAATAATTCCTTGCGGGCTCCAATCTCCTCTTCGCATCATGACCATTATCGACGGTTGGTTATCCCTGACTCTTTCCCTAAGCCCCCTCGCCTTGTCCGGCTCTCCTGTTCCAATCCGTCACTTTTTCATCTTTGGATTTCCGGATTCCCTTCCCTTCCCCTTCTTGATCTTTTCTTCCAAACTCTTTAGTAGGCTTTTTCAATTCCTTTCGGTCCAAGTTTGAGCGTGTTGTATTCCCTTCTAGAATTGGTCCTTCTCCATTTTCTGCCCGACCCCTTCCTTGACGTGTCCGTCTTTCTATTCCTCTTTTTCTCCATTTGCCATCCGCGCTTTCCAGTGAACTTCGACCTCCTTGAGGCCTTAACGATTGTTTGAACTTCCTGTATTCATTTACTTTTGAGTCCTCTTTCGAGAGTTTCCTTCGACGTTCGGTTCGCGATCTCAACGCACCTTGAGTTGAAAGCCCTTCCCCGTCCTACTTTTGTCGGCCATCTACAAGTTTTTTTTAGCGTTTTTCTTTCCCTGGAACCAGCGCCATCACTCTTCAGGCCCTCCCAAGTCGAGATTTCGGTTTTCCATGCTGAAAAGAACCCTTCCCCAAAATCGTTAGACTTCGTCCGCCTTCGATTTTGAATGCGTCTTTTCCTCGAGTTGATCGGGAATCAGGTTCCTCCTTCTCTCACCCCTTTCTCTCTGGAAAGATGTCTCACAAGGTTCTTTCGGTCCTTCCGATGGACTTTCATCAATTTCCGAAAACGGGTCACCCTTATTGCTGAGACAGGTTCTCTCTGCAGACTCTTCTCCCCCCATCGGTTCGTGCCCCCCCTTTTTTCCCCC
>Ga0179593_1519701_pt1 | contig 11100 bp, 9 predicted proteins | sample CZODoug2_1_08_16_FD_185931 | JGI IMG/M metagenome (GOLD analysis project Ga0179593, IMG submission 185931) | Vadose zone soil fungal communities from Angelo Coast Range Reserve, California, USA - CZODoug2_1_08_16fungal (PacBio error correction) | ecosystem: Environmental > Terrestrial > Soil >... | reverse complement strand
ACGATGCGATGTTTGAACGGCTCGAAGTGTCCGTCCATGTGTGGACGGGTCTTTTTCGCCTCTTTTTTCCGGTCATCTTAGGAGAGCACTAATGGAACTTTGTTTGGCGCCAGCACTTTTTTCCTCCTGTTGCGTTTTTACCCTCGCCGGCCAATCGGCCAAACGTTTTTTGTTTTCTGTTCCCCCATGATGGATTCCCTCTTTTCTCGGATAGTTCCGGAGAATCTTCGCTTAGCGTTTGTCTCCGAGGGCGAGCGCTTAGCGTGCGCCCCCTTGCGGAAGGGACTCTCCGCTCGGATGGGTTCTGGCCTTTTCCGGGGCGCGTCTCGGAGAAGATCTATTTGAGGTTCTTTTTCCTTGATCTCCCCTTCCAGTTGTGCCCGGATCGAAGTAGGAGATCCTGTCTTACGGGATGTCGCCGTCTCTTTGGTTAGGAATCTCAACGGCGGTTTCGTCCAAGTTTCGCGGTTTCCCCCAAGTGTCGGCCTCCCCCTTTTGCTTTTTTTACGACTGCACTAGAATGAGTCCGCGGGTTTTTTTCCTAATTACTTTCCTCCACTGTGTGTTAGACTCCCAGACTTCCGGCGCGGCTTCATCCAGCGGTATGCTTGTGTCTCACCTTTCGCTCCCGCACTGCCATATTGAAGGATTTTACCTTTTCTCCTCCCCCCACCACCCCTCGCCAGCCCAATATTCTCAATATGAAACCCCCAGGGCGTCGCAACTTTAGTATCGGTGATTATGAGGTTTCTTCTTTTTTGCCTCAGTTTCTTCCCCCATACCGCCCGCCAGTGCTTTTTCCGCCCCTTACGCCTCAGACACGGACTTAGCTGGTTGACTTCTTTGGCTGATTTCCTTATTTCCACGATCGATGCAGGCTTTTTGTACCTTGTTGCTTTGTTGGCGCGCGTTGGAAATCGATGCAGAGTTGTTTGGTCGCTCCCACTCTCTTTTTCGCTTGCTCCTCCTCGAATCTTCTCGTTGCGTTCATACCAATATTTTTTTTTTTTTTTTTTTTTTTTTCTTGTGAACCGTATTGACATGTCGACTGCCACTCATGGGTTTACGTGCCATCGTAGAATGTCTCCCGTTCCCATTCCAACCGTTTATCGTCTCTCCGTCCTTTTGTTCCACTGGGTGCGGGGGTGATTGCCACCCTCCAATGGCTCTTCCGGGTTTCTGTTTGTTTTCCTTATGGCCCCTAAAAGGTGAATAAACAATCTTTTAAGATAGAGTTCCAGGGGCTCGAGGGAGACTTCTGCCAAACGGGTGACGGAATGAGTCCTGTTCCGAATAACCCGCCCTCCCGCCTCCAGCGGAGAGTGTTTGTTCGAAGTTCCCCCAGACCATCCTTGTGGAGACGTTTGAGAGAGGCCGATAGCATACGGTCCTCACTTTTGACTATAACCCCCCCCGGTTCGATAGTCTCTCGGGTTGACCTTTTTCTCATGAATCTCAACCCCTTTTAAGTAGCAAGAACGGGAGCACTTTTCGCCGTCTGAGTAGGAAGTCCCCCCGGAAAGACGCCCCCCTTAGCCCGCGTTTTGGAGCTCCACTCCATCCGCATCGGAGACAGTGCTTGACCCCCCCCTCCGCTGTTTGCCGATACTTTCGCTCCCCCGCCACAAGTCCTCTTGATGTCGTTTCTTTTTAGCTGCCGCGAACGATATATGCTCCCAACACTAAATCCTGTCTTCACCTCGCGTCCTTTATCAAGAGGAAGCTTGCTTCATGGGCGGCCCGACCAGCCACGTGCTCCCAAGCGGGGGGCTGTCCCCTGGACCCCTCGGCTGAAAATCCCAGCGCGCTCGTCTCTTTGGCCGATGTACAGTTACCAGCCCCCTGAGCGCCAGACCTTGTTGTCGCTTCTTTTCCCAGACCATGCGGTAACCGACTTCATTCTTTTTTGAAGCCGTCCCCATTGCCGCTAAAGGTTCTTTTTCAAAATCCGGTTTGTCGCACGGTCGGCTACTTTTTTACCTCGATCACGCTCGGCGCAATGAGGTGAGATCCACGCTTCCCCCCTCTGCCCCCCTTTGGCCTTTCCCCCCGTGACGTTTCCATATGTTTTGCGTGCAGCAGTGTGTGACCACCCGCCGCTTGAGATCCCTCGGCAACAAATGGTTCATGGCGTTCTTTTATTTTGACTTTTCGCTATCTGAACTCATGGAAACGGCCCATCCTACTCTTTTTGCCTTCCTTCAGTGAACCACCTCTTGGGTTATATGATAGTACGCAGCAGGTGCGCTTATCTTTGCGGATGATCTGTTTTTAAGATGCCCCTTTTGTTCCCCCCCCTAGAGTTTATTCCACAGATCAGAACGTTCCGGGAGCCGTTCCACGATGCCCTTTTCTTTCCTGGGGACCGGGAGGATTTCTTCTTTGCCCGCGCCATTTACTCGCCACCCAAGATATCGAGAAGAAGTCCCTCTCTTTCTTGCTGAGCCCCCCGTAAAAATATTGGAATTTTTTGTTTCCCCCCTCGACTCGGCGTCCTGCCATTTCCGTCGTTAAAAGCGACCATGAGTTCCAGCACCGCTTGACGCTAGCCCCTTTCAACTTTATATTTGTGGTCGAGACCGGTGGGTCCGCTGGTTGTAGTTTTTTATACCCTTTGCGCTTAAGGCTGTGTTTTTCGAATTTTCTTAGATTTTATGGATCAGTTCTTTATTCCTTAAACCTAGTCTCGCATTTGACAGGTTTACACGGGAGGCCTTTGGCCTGCGAGTTTCCGCGTTCGACTCCTTTTCAAGTTCGCGCGTGCTCTGACCTCGACCCTCTCTCAGTTCAGCCTTGGCCTTTCGTGGCCGCCGGTACTCGCTTGGCAATGGTCTAGTCTCACCGCCAGCTTCCCTCTTAGGATGATTAGTAAAGGTGGTCTGTCCTAAGGGCGTTCTACGAATGGAATACTTTGAACCTCCGCGGCCATGTGAAAGATAAAAAACATCCTCTCCTTTCAATCTCTCACTCCTCTTTTCTTCGAAATAATACCGCAACGATCTGCCCTCTGACCCCTCCATTTCGCTGATGCCGCTGCGTTCGTGAGATCATTTGCGACAGCTCGATTATTTTTTCATGTCGGAACTGAGAAGATATTCTATCTCTACCTTTTTCCTTTTTGTTGTTGATGGAGTTAGTCGAGAAGGCACCCAATTCCAATTAATAGTTCTCCGTAACCGGTCTCCTGGATCCCTTTCCTCTCCAGTTCTCGCTCTTCCCTTCCTCGCGCTCGGTGCGTCTCCTCCGTGGGGATGTCTTTTCCTGCTTCTTTGTGGTAGCTGTAAGCGAGTGGCCCCCCATTTCGTCTTTTTCCCACTCACGCATTCGCGGACACAAAAGCAAGTGCCCTAAGATCGCTTTGCAGCTTTCGTCAGATAACCGAAGGAGGTCCCTCGAGCGGACCTTGCTCCCGAAGCCACTGCTTGCTCCTTTTCAGATGCATCGCTCTGGCGAATTGTAAATCCCAGCTCCCTCGGCTGCGTCAAACCTCTCTCAACCAGGAACTTCCGCTTATTCCCCCCATCCAATGAGATCGCCTGGATTTTCTCTTAACACGCACCTGACCACAGAGTCAAGCTCTGTCCCCTTTTCTTCTTTCCAGGTTTCTTCCCCCCTTCTGTTCTCCAAATACACCCCCCTCACACTACCCACTTTCCCGGGGTTCCCCTCACTATCTGATTTCTAGCCCGGCTTTTTTTTTTAACTCCCTGCGCGTTTTCCCCTCAAGCGGCCTCCGGCCTTGAGATTGTTTTTTCCTTCCACAGTCCTAACTTGGATTCATACACACCCCGTTTCCCCCATTAAGGCTACGGCCTTTCTTTCTTTTATAGCATGTCGCTGGCGACCAATCGGTTTCCGCCCGCCCTTTCCGAACCCTGTATCGGTTATGGCTCCGAATCGTGCGGCCCCACAGTTCTCCACTGTCGCGTCTCCCCTATGGCGCGCCACCGCGGCTTTCATTTCCCCTCACCCAATCGGTTAAGCGTTTAGGACCGTTTCCATGAGGCCTAATCTTTCAGAGCGATCTGTCCCCTGCCCCCCCCACGCGGGGTAGTAGGTCGCCCACCAATTTTTTGGGCCTAGGATCTCCCGTCCCTGCTTAGTCCCACCCTTTTGCACCGCCCCTCCCCGATTGACCTACATAACGGTTATCGTACCAAGGATCTCTTGGACCGCTTTTCATTTCTAGCCTTTCTGTGTCTTCCCCTCGTTGAAAACTCAAGTCGAGCCACGCTCCCCTTTTTTCTTTTCTGTGTTCAGGATTTGTGTCAAAAACCCCGTCCCTGTTGTTATAAACCTGTTTTTTGGAAAGCCATGGTGCGGTACGAAGGAACACCCCCCCGTAGATGCTCGTTTTCCAGTGTCTTTTCATTGACAGCTTGTGCTTCCGAGCGTCGCTGGAGGCTAATCGTTTTCCCATGATCTTATATCCCTCTGTACTCCCCTTTTTTCGCTTTGTGTGCCGCGTCATGCGCACTCCTTTTTTTCTTTGCTGCGGACGACTGGTTTTGTGAGCAACGGTTATTTTGCGCAGGTTTTTCTGGGCAGCTAACGCCGACTAACGCGACCAGGACTTTCTTGCGGGATGTCGCACCCTCGTCAGTCGGCCAAATAATAGTGCCCTTGGTGACTACCTTCTCAGAGCCCTTGAATTCGGTTATATCTTTTCCAAAAAAACCCGTGTATATTGTGGGCTGAACGGCGTTAACCCCCGTTGTTTTTTACATCCTCATCACCGCCCTTATAGAGATATGAAGTCGCGGGCTTTCCTCGTTTCTCTGCTGATTCAACACCTTTTCCCACTAGAGAACTCCCTCTCCTGATGTGCGAAGGCTCAAGGCCCTCGCCGGGTAGACCTCGCCCCATGACCGCAAAACTTCGTGTTCCCGGGTCGCACCTTTTCGCCCCCCCCCCCCCCCCAACCCAGCCCTCGTTTTTGCGCCCCATCCTCTAAGTCACATGTTCTTGATACTCACCAATTTCCCACCTTCTTGGCTTTTCTCCTTTTTTTTAGAGATTCACCTTGCTCAGACTCCAGACGCCTGAGACCCCTGGATTGATTTTCCCACCTCACCGACTTGCAACTCCGAGCTATTGACTTGCTCTCCATGATTTTTTTTAGTTGAATTTAGGCACAGTTTTCGCGCCTTCGCAGAGTTCGAACCCCTTTCTTCGTTTCCCCTCCTCGGATTAAGTTTTTTCATTCTGGAATGACGCCGCCGATGAGCGGTTGCTTCGATTGAAGCCCCCTTTTAAGCGGCCTCCCAAAACACCCCCTCCGGCCATCGAGGCGCCTTTTATTCCAAACCCCCGCAACAAACACTCCCCAAAGTTACTCTCTCCCGCCCCTTGAAAAAGAGCGTCCCTTTGTTCACACCTACCTGCCCCCGTGCCCGAACGGCCCCAACGCCATCCCATCTTGTCCAACTTCCCGACCCCCCCGGCTCCTCCCAAATCACTCGCAGCAATGGAATCCGTTCTCTGACGAGGAATGGAGTCTTAAAGCCACGATGCTACCATAACTCCCTGTGCGAGCATGCAGCGGCTGTAGAAAAGATTTCACCATCCACAAGGCTCAACCACCTGCGCTTACAAGCAACTCCCACACGCGCACCCCCTAAAAAGCACGGACTACAGCCTGAGTACAAACACGGTGCTTAAGATGGTGAATAAGGGTGGAAAGAGTTGTGGTCTTCGTTTTTTTTTTTGTGGTGGAAGTTTTCCGCACACCCTTGCACCTCACTTTGACCCCTTCCGGATTTGTGAGTGCGGCCGAGTCTGTCACCAGCTACACCGCCGGTGAGGGCCCCCCTTGGCCGCCAACGAGTCGCTAGTTCTCACGCACCCAGTGAGTTCCCTGCGATCCCAACAGGCGGAAAAAGATGCGGCTAGTGCAGTCAACTTCTTCCGGGTTCTCGGAATGAAATGAGATCTGCAAACTCCCCCGTCCTCTTTGCTTTTCCTGAGTCGCCACAAGGCGTTCAAATATTTTCTTTCTGTGATCGCACCCCTTTTGATCAGGCGATCCCTCAAGAAAGTTTTCTGATATCTGTAGTTCTAAGCCCAGATCTATTGCCTCCGCGCCCCACCCCTTCTCAATTTTTCTAGCAAAGCGCTCTGTCAGGCTCATCAGCATATGTCTTTCCCCCCTGCTTGCCCTAGTCGACGTCCGATCACGAAGCGAATCCCCTTTTTTTTTGGAATTGGGCCGTTGGCGAGAGGGATCAGACATTCCGCCCTTTCTTCCCTGCCAGCTTTCGCGAAGTATCGGCCTTCACGTGACCGCGGTCCTTTTTCCCAAAGACTCTTCCACACCGCAGGGAAATTTTTCGGAAGAACCCCACAAATATCCCCGCGTAGATCGTCCTTGCCTACTCCTCCTTGTTGTTATCGCACTATTTTTGTTTTTAAAGAACCTCAAGGTCCATGACGCTGAAAGCTGTTCCAGTTTTTAAGAGTTTTGGAGAATACCTGCAGGCATTTTTTTTAGACTCTTTTTTCTTAATTTGAAATCCCGTTTGAGAAGGGCGCACCTTTCCTTCCTGGCTTTTCCTTCCCCTTAGGTCATGTTAGTGAGACATTTTTTTCCTTCTTAGTGAGTGGCGAATATTCCGTCTTCTTTCCTTTTCGTTTGAGAGACTTCTCGTAGAGAATCCAACATGCGGCTTGACCTTTAGGCTTGTGCTGCGGTTTCGGGCCGTTCGCGGCCGAAGATCGCCCAGATTGATTCTTCCCCCCTTGAACCGATTCCTCCCCCCTTTTCTTCCTTCTCTCAAATAATTGCTCGATTACCTTCGTATCCTTTTACGTGAAAGCTTCCTAATTGGTTTTTAATAATAATACCGGACGGTTAGCATTCCGTTTTATGACGATTACATTTTTTCCTCTTCCCCAAGGGGGTAAGATTGGAGTCTTCCCCTCGCCTGTTCTACAGTGTCTCAAGTCGGGTCAGAATCGCACGGGATCACGGTTGTTTGAACCCTAACCTTCTTCGAATGCCCTCCCAGTGTTTTTTGTGGAGTTATAAATGCTCACCTTTCCCGCACTAGCATATTGAGTTTTTTGCCCCTGCCAAAACGTCCCCCAACCTTCTCGCACTTCCCCCCTATTCCCACAAGATGATGAAACAGAGTCACTTTCTTAGCTTTCGCCGTCGGTCTCGTGGGTACTATGATTTTTGTTGGCAGCCGTTTTGCCTTTTTTTTCACCCCCTACCCTTTGGTTTTTTCCTCTCGGATTGCTTCGTATTTCCTTAGCCAACGGAAAGTCTGTTTGATTTTTTCGTGCGTCTTGCCCTCGATTTTCCTGACTGTTCTGTTTTGTTTTTCGCCCTTTTTGGTGCTCTCACCCTCTTTTTGGTTGGTTTTGGTTTCGTACCGCTCGGGCGCTACAAGAGGAAGTTCATTAGGAGGGTTCTCCATGATTTCCCAATTCTGTAGTCTTTGACCCACTCGACAAGGGGTTTAGGTGGAACGCTAACGGAGATTTTTGGAATTGCTCAAAAGCGTTCATCCCGGCTTTTTGTGATCAGAGCCCCTTTTCGTGTTTTGGGGGGAACACAATTGGCGCGAGTGATTAACTTCTGGGTTATTCCTGCCTTTCGCCCACGGTAGAGCTCTGCTTCCTCGGGTGAGTATAACTCAGGTGAATTTCTTTCCCGGCCTGGGGTATTGTTTTTTTTTTTCCCCCACCCGTGCTTTCATCTGACGGTGAGCGAGGCGGCTGGCTCCTTTGCGTTTTTTTTATCCCTCTGGGCTGATTATAGAGGTTGCCCCCCCGGGTTATCCCCCGTTTGACCCTTGACCCTTCTAGATCTCTTCGTCTGATAGTCAGACAATCGTTGTAGCCAACAATGACTCGTTTTTTCTTTAATTCACGGCTTCGTGCAAGTGTTGGTTCACAATTTCGTTGCGATGAGCGAGGAGACCCCATTTCCCGGATCTTCTCGCTTCGTCTTTTAGCTCCCTTCCACCCCCAAATACTCCGTAACTCGTCCAAAACATTTCCCTGTAATCCTTGGATAACTTTCGTGGTTTTTTTTTTTGCGGCCGTCCCCCTGTGCCTAAAGCTTTCTTTCCCCCCTCTGCTGGACCATTCCTCCCTCCCTCGGTCTCTTCCTAAGTCTTTTTCCCATCCTTCGTCTTGATCGACATTGTTTCGATCAGTCTTACGGCAACCCTTTCAACGCACATTCTGACCGCAACCTTTACAGGGTTTCGCAAATCCTTGTGCTCCCCTCCGTCCCTCACCTGATCCCTGTCGTTCACTAGCTTCAATTTTTCCTGCTCGGCGCCCCACATCCCGTTTCCTTCCATGCTGCCTCTTCATTCGCTTTTCCTTGGATTTCCAGTGAGGTCGTTCCCCCCCCCCCTTTTTTTTCTTTTTCCGGAGTTGGTGAAACACTAGCTTTCTTTGAAGGGAAGCTGGCCCTGTTTTCATGGCGTTTGAATAACGGCGTTTGTCTTCCCCCCGTTGCCTCTCCCCTTCTGCCCTCTGGAAATCAATACTAAGAGTAAGCATTATCCGAGCTAAGTATTTAGCAGCCGCCTGTGCTTCCCCTAATTTTTATCTCGGCCTCACGCGGGTCTCCCCACCACAGATCATCCCGGAGACGCATTCCTCTCTTAGCTTTCCTAGGATTGCGTCTGGCAACTTTTCTCCAGACAGCGATACGTTCCCCCCCCAATCGCCCAGTCCGTAGCGTCCCCGTCCTTTTTTCTACACGTTCTTTTTTTACGTACCCCCCCTCGACCCGGGCCCCGCTGTGATTCCCCCAAGCGCTCTCATTTACCCGCCGGTACTCAGACATACGGAACTTTCTTGGCAGAATTTTTTGTTTCTGATGTTTTGGATTGACCGACTAGCAATTCTGGTCTCTTCTTTTTTGATTGTTCGTCTCCCTATGGAAAGTGCGTATTTTCCCCCCCTACCTTTTCCTCCCTCGCGGGTGTGACTTGTTGCCTGCTCGGTTTGCAGGCGCCTTTTCCTTTTCGCTCCCGTCCCTTGCTCTTTTTTTTAACCGTACTTACTGACGAGCCAGTGGGCCCTTTCTGCAGCACTGCTTCATCAACTCTTTCTTTCATAGTGAACTTGAACTTCCCCCTTAACGTTCTTCCTTTGGCCTGCGATATAATGGACTCGTTCTCTCCTTGAAGACCCTCGACCTCCGATGCACCCGCTTTAACAATCCTAGAATACTTTTTTGCCCCTAGGAAGGTCTTCCCCTGACTCCTCCGATTCTCCCTTCCATGATCGCCTCTTTTCCTCAGCGGTAATTTCTGATTTTACTTGGCTCGGTAGGTGAAGGTTCCTCGCTACTCTTATTTATTTTCTCCTGTGATAGTTCAGATCTCTTCCCACCCAAACCTTTCTCTCCTTTCGAAGATAAGCCCCCCCACACCTCCCTCCGGACCGAAAATGATAGGAATTTCGGTCGCTCCGTGACTTTCATTTATGCGCAGCTTAGAAGAGGATTGGGTCTTCAGCTGGAGATCTTTGGTCCCAGATGATCATCGTGTGAGCTGATAGTAGTCCTTCGTTATCAAGTTCCATTTCTGCTCCACCTTTTCCGCAAGCTCCTCGCAGTAGATGTTGGCCGTTAATTCCCCCTCCCGATTGTACCTTATATCTTGACCAAATTTTCATAAGCTACGTTTTACTTCATGTCTTAAATACTCTAAATTACTCCAATAAGTACTGGCGAAGTAAATTTCATCAAGCTTTCTAAACAACCTTGGCAGCTTTTCTTCAATATCCCTTACCAAATAACAATACTTTCCCATGAAGCATGAGGTCCCCCGGCCTTCTGGGCTCCCTTCTACCACCTTCCAAAAGAGAAACTTCCTGTTCCCCCAAACTCTAAAGTTAAGACTACTTTATTTGTTTTTCGTAGCCTTCTCTACGAGTTGGTGAGTCGCGGTTCGGAAAAAAGGCCCACGACACCCCCCTTTTTCTTTTCCAACTTCTTTTCTCGTCTTTCTTTCTCGGTCTTGGCGACCCTTTGAAGCCTTTGCCCCGACCGTGTTTTCCTCCCCTCCGCGCGTCGCCTTGGTGATAGTGTGGACCCCCTCAAGTTTCACACCCCCCATTGCGTGGAGCTGTTTCCCCTCCCTCTGGCTCCGCTGCTTCTTTCTCAGTAAATACGTACACCCGCTCCTTGCGGAGATGAGGAGGTCTTCATGTTTCTAAGCAAGCGCTTTTGATGACAGATCCCTTCCCTTTTTTAGGTTTCTGTCCTGAACCATGTAGGGCCGGACCCGGCTTTCGTCCTTCGGCGTTGGCCCCCAGCGGGCTTTCCGACCCAGCACACGATTCAAACCCCTTTTTTTCCATTACAGCGAAGGATTGCCCTTATCAGTTTAAGGGCATACTTTGCCGCCCGTTTGGAGGGGATTGTTACCCCGCCCTTTTGACCGCGGACCATTGTGACCCCCCCCTTTAGACGCTGGTAACCAGTGCCCGTCCTTTTTTTTCAACAATGCCTTCGACCCCAGAGAGTGTTTTCTTCACTTTTGGTCCTCACGCGTGAAGAATTCCGGCCTTAACCACCACCCGCTTCAGTGCGGAGTCAGGGTTCCGGTTGGGGCATTTCTTCCTGGAGTGGTGAAAGAGTCGCGGTTACACGAGAGATTCATCTCCCTTCCCCGGGACCCCCCCAGGGAATAGTAGGGGCATAAGGCATCCGCTGGTCTGGCTCTCAGGCGCAAGTTGCTTTGCCCTGGTCAGCGGCACAAAGGGCCCCAACTACTTCAAAGCTGTCAGGGTTTCTTGCATCAGTGGCTTGAGGGGGGCGGGATAGAGCGGTTTGTGTTTTTCTTTTCTCCCGAAAGAGAGCATTTCCGCCCGATGCCTTGTTTGGTGGCGTTCTAGTCTTTCCCTACATAATCGTTTGATTTGTCCTCACTGGCGATCGTTTTGCCTTCCCTGACCCGGTTATTTGTTGGGAGAAACGTTCCCCGTGTAGGGAATGAACGACATCCCTCCTGATAGAATTAGCAGAGGACATTTCGCCGTTGAGCATGACCACAGAGGGTGCGCTGAGCACGGACGTCACGTGTCCCCAGACGTCTTCCCCCTCCAAGCAGCCTTAGAGCGAGAACC
>Ga0179593_1506476_pt1 | contig 11100 bp, 18 predicted proteins | sample CZODoug2_1_08_16_FD_185931 | JGI IMG/M metagenome (GOLD analysis project Ga0179593, IMG submission 185931) | Vadose zone soil fungal communities from Angelo Coast Range Reserve, California, USA - CZODoug2_1_08_16fungal (PacBio error correction) | ecosystem: Environmental > Terrestrial > Soil >... | reverse complement strand
TCCCACCTTATCTTTCTTTTGATCGGCTTTGTTCACTGCTTTTTTTTCGTTCCTCCTCTTTTTTTGAGACCACCTCGTCGGTGTGCAATTTCTCCACCCCCCCCCCACGTCCCTGCGGCCTTTGTTCTTTTTCTCCCCCCTGTTCCTTCTATTGACGTGGCTGCCTCCCCCTTTTCGTTGCCGTGTTTTTTTTGAGGCCACCCCTGTTCCCCTTTCCCATAGGTGCACCTTACTTTTTCCTGCTGTCGAATTGCCATTCCGAGTTCCTTTTTTCTCGGCGGTTTTGGATGCCCCCCCCCTCTCTCAAGCCCCAGCCCTCGTCAGTCTTCCAATGTGGCAGATATTTTCCTTTTCTCCGCCCCTGCCGGAAGTACACATTTCTCCCCTTCTGCTTGCCGACCGTCGTGGTCTGTTTTTATCACCTGGCGTTCTTTCCCCCTTGAAGGTTTTTGTGACCAAGCGTGTCCACTTCCGCGCTTAGCCCTCCTTTCCCTTTTCCCTTGTTTCTTTCGCATTCTGTCGAACCCCATGTAAGTCTGAATTTTTTTTTCCCCGCTTCTCCCCTTCCCTTGTTTCACAGGTTAAAGCCTTTGATTTTTTTGCTTGACCCAAGGCATATTTCTTCCCCCATCTTCCATCGCCGCCTTCCAACCTTTTTTTTTCCCTTGTTGGTGAAGGGATAGTTGCTTTGGCTCATTTTTTTGTCCCCCACCATGTCTGCTACTTTCGGCTGACTAGTTGTTGCTGGAGTCCCTTTCTTTATAGTTAACTTTTTTTTTTTGTTCTGTGGTACCTCGGAGGAGTTTTTTTTCACTTTCGTTGTTCGATGCTGTAATTGTACTCCGCTTTTTTCCCACGCCTTGCTTCCTAACGTTTGAACGGGATCCGGCGAGCAGGTCTTTCGTAGTTTTACCCTGGGCGTTGTTCTTGGTTTTTGTTGTTTTTTTTTTTTTTTTGGTGTTTTGTTTGTGGTGTGTGTGTTGTTTTCTCTTTTTTGGTGCCCCCTCCGGCAATGTCGTGGTGGTTCCCTTTTTCGTCCCACATTCTCTGGTTAGACCCCAGTTCCCGCAGTTTTTTTTTCTCTGTCTCCCCTTGTTGGTCCACCGTTTTTTCGGTATTTTTCACGAGCCTCTTGGCTTCCCACTTGAGTTTGGCTTTTCTTTTGCTCCTTTGGATTGACACATTGTGAAGTTTCTTCCCCTTCTGTGAAGACCTTCCCTTTTTTTTGCCGGTTCGAGCATATGTGGTGTTTCCATTTTTTTGCTGCGCTTTTTTTTTCCCGAGCTTGCCGTGTCCCCCCCGTTTTTTCGCCCGTTTTTCTTTGCTTGCTTCAAATGTTTACCCGTCCCCCTGGGACGCCTTTGGTCGTCCCATTTCAGGGCATGCCATCTATTTATCCTTCCCCCCGTTGTAATGGTCTTTGCCTCCCCCCTTCGCCCTTTTTTTTTCTATGCTCGCTATTTGCCCCGGTTGTTTTACACTCGCTGGTTTTGCAGTTTTACTCTCATCCTACAGCGTTTTAGGCTTTGTTTCTTGTTCCCCTGGGTGAAACACCCTTCGCTTTTTTTTTTTGTGTGTGGTGTGAGCTCTTCTTTGTACCCTTCCCCGATCTTTTTTTTTTGTACTGCGATACTTTGTCTTTCCGTATCCGTCCCTTGGCCCAGAGCTTTTTTTTCCTTGTTGCACTCACCCCCCAATCCCTTCCCCACCCAGTCTTTTTTTTCACCTTGGGCACAACTTTTACACGCGTAGTCGCCTCCCTGCTTCTCCTTTTCTCGGCTTAGATCATCCCGTTTTTTCTGTCTTTTTTCGTCTTTCGTTCCGGGGTAAGGCGGTCCCTCTCTGGTACTCTTTGCGGAACTTTAAGGCGTTTTTTTCCCCTTCATGACCTTTTTTTATCCCCCTTTTTTCTGTCTCTTCCCTTCGTTACACTTAAGATCTCGAAAGTCCTCACACCACCCACCTATGGGTCTGTGTTATGGCTACTTCTCCCTTCCCCGATCCAGAGTGTCTGACCTTCTCCCCCCAGCATCCCGGGCTTTTTTTTGTTCCCTTGCCGGTCTAGAAAGGTCCGACACTTTCTTTTATTAGTTGTGGTGTGATTTTCCCGCCTCTCTTTAAATGGCACGTTGTAGATCTCTATCTTCCCCCCCCCTTTTTTCCGTTAGTTTTTGTCTCTTCTGCTCACTTTTTTTCTCCATGGAACAGAGGACCTGTAGACTTTCCCCCAGGAGACCTTTTTCAGTGCCTGTTCCGCGGAGTTCGTTCTCTTTCTTTGGCCCCCCCTCCACAGTGCCCTGCTGACGTCTGAAATACTTTCCCCTTTTTGCTGGAAGCCCCTTTTGTTCCCCCTTTTGAGCAATGTAGGTACACACACATCTGAATACTCGTCTTTTTTTTTAGGATTTTGGTTTTTTCCCCCCGTCCCCCCTCGACCGTTCGAGTCACCACTTTACCCCCCCCTTTCCTTCCCCTTACGCCTCGCTCCCCTTGGCTTTTTCTGCAAACGTTTTTCTTTCGGTACCATCGTTTTTTTTTTTTCCTTCTTGTCCCGTCCTCCTTTTTTTTTTTTTCCCCACATCCTTTCCTTCATCTGTAAGAAGACGCGTCCCGTCGCCCCTCCTTTGGTTTTTCTTTTGTCCCGCACCAGATTTTCCCTTAATGAAATCGTTTTTCCCCGGTTTTTCCCAGTGTTTCCTCCGTCGCAGGTGCTGGCGCCGTCTTTCACACATTTGGCTGCCGGGCTTTGTGTTTTGCCACGCGTTTTTCCTTTTTTGCGACTCTTTCCCTCTCCCCACGACGTTCCCCCCCTTCCGGTTTCTTTTTGCGTTTTTTCCGTCTGCATACGGGCACTTTGAGCGTTTTGCCTTTACTTCTTTCTGCTCAACGTCCCCCTTTCCCCTCTTTTTCCCCCCCCTTGTTTCCTTTGCCTCGCACTCCGGACGGAGACTCCCGACGTGCAGGACCTGCTCTTTCTGTTTTCCGCGATTTCGCTCCCAGCACCTCCCCAACAAGACGTTCGCGGTTTTTCCGGATTTTTTTTTTTTAGTGCACTACCTTACACCCCCATTGTTTGGTCCCCCTCTGCCCCCGGCGTTTTTGTTTTTATTGTTTTTCCTCATTGGTCCCTGCACCCTCCCGTTCCCTGTGTGGGTTGACTCGCCCCGTGTATTTCCTGGGTTCCCTTTCCCGCCGTGATTTTGGGAAGGTTTGGGTGTTCCTTTCCTTTTTGCGAGAAAAACCCTCTTGCTTTTTGGGTTTGTGTTCTAACGACATCGAGACTTTCCTTCGACACGTGCACTACAACTGTTCTGATCTTCTCCCCCTAATTCCCTTGGTATGTCTTTTTCCAGCCAGTCCTTTGCTTGTGAACGGTAGCGGAGAGAACCCCACCTTCACTTCAGACGTTCCTGAATTTGGGATTGTGTTGTATTTTGGGTGTGCCCCCTTTGCTTTTCAAACGTGGCCTTACCCGCCTCATCCTTTGTATCCCCCTTTTGCGGCTCCCCTCACCTCCCCCCCTTCCCCTTTGAAACCAGACATCCTTCCAGTTAGTATTTCGTTTTTCATTCCCGTTTGCCCTTTTCTCTTCTTTTCGTTTTCTCTTTTCAGCCTCTCACTGCCCTGGACTGTGCCTTCGCCACCTATTGTCTCCCCGCTTTGAAACAGCCGCCCCAGTTTCCCCTCCCCTTCAGTCCTCTCTTTTTTTGTTTTTGCCTCTGGTCTTTTTTGTTATGCAGGTCGGCATCTCTTCTTTTCATTTTTTTACGTTGCGCTGCTGTTTGTTTCACCCTTCCCGTCCCTGTGTCACCCACTGATTTCCTTTTGGTGTCCTTTTTGTTGCTTCGGGTCCCATGTTCCTCCATGGGCGCCCGGACTTTTTCCCCCCCCTGGTGGCCAGCTTCGTTCACTAGGGCTGTTCTTTCTTGTTGGTTTTCCCCACTGTCCCTTACTTTGGACAGACCATGAAGTCCCGAATACTTGTTCTGTGCCCCCAAGAAAACACGCCCCCCGAGCCTTCCCCTTCTGTCCTGTCTAAGACCTCACTTTTTTTTTTCCCCCTTTTTTCAACTTTTCGTTCCAGCGTCATTTTCTCACTTCCCCATGTTGACCGGCCGCCGCTTTCCCCGCACGCATGTTTTGCCCCGTAGCACGGTTTCGCAGTGCGGATGTTCGCGCTATGCCCGCCGACGTTGTTTTCGACCTGACCCTGTTTTTTTTTTTTTTTTTTTTCGTGTTTGTTGGACATCACTGCTTGAGCCCTGACCCCTCCCATGGTCATAGTCATTTGGTTTTCCATTCCTCCTCTTTCTTCCAGTGGGTTACGTTGGCTTCTGGTCCCCACTCACATTTTTTCCGGCTGGTTCACCCGCCCCCCTTTCCCCCTCGAGTTCCCCCAATTTTTGAGCAGTTTGCTCCTACGGCACACCCACCATTTTTTTTTATGTTCAGGAAGTGTTAATCACCTCCACCCCAGTTTTCCCCCGTTTCCCACTGGTTACCGCGTTCACTCCGGCCCTTTAGATCGACAATAGCCTTTTTTGGAGCTCTCGTTCCTCTCCTCTTTTGTTTTCTGTCGACGTTTTTTTTTTCTGAGATCATCTTTTTTCAGAGCCATTCCCTTTTTGTCTTTTATTTTTTTGAGTAAGAGCTGATTTTGTTGGAGTTCACCCCCGCTTGTTCTTTTGGCGTGTGGCTCCCCCCCCCCCTTTTGTGTTACCTTCCCTTCCCAGCGAACGCTTGTTTTGCGTCTTTGCCCCGGCATTGCCCTCCTTTCTGGGTGTTGATGTGCTGGGTGGAATACAGTCCTCCGTGTCTCCCTATGGGCCCAGCCGATTTGTCCCCCCGTTTTCTGACCCATTTCGTTATTCTTCCCAGAGTTTTTTTCCCTTCCGCGTCGCTGGTTCTCTCCCGCTTCGTCCCTTTCTGACACCCCACGCACCCTACTCACGGAGTACTCGGCGTACCCCCAACTTTCATTTAAGCAAACCTTCCCTTCTTTTCCTTTGCCATATCCCTTCGTGCCCACTTCTCTGGACTCCGGTGTCTCGTTCTTCTCGACTGGTGACGAAGTTGTTTTCCCGTTTGCAGCCATGGGAAGTAGTGCCCTGCCCTTTGCTGTTTTGGTCGCGGCTTTGTAAGTTACCCTCCAATGGTTGGTTTTCCCTTGCTCTGGCTCTTTGTTCCCCCTGACCTTTTATTCCACCTTCTGCACCCCCTTTTCGAAGTTCCTGTATTTACCGTTTCCTTTTTCTCCCCCCGCATCCTTCCTCCACGTGCCCTTGACCCCCCAGCCGCCCGAATCTGTGTTTCTGATACCTTGCCCGTTTCTGTCTGAACCGTTGCCCCAACGCCAGTGTAGATGCCTTTCATCCCCCCCCTTGACCTTTTTCGCTAGACTCCAGCGTGTCCCCGCTTCCTTTTTCTGGCCTTTTTTTTGTTATGGTTTCTAGAAGGACTATCTCATTTTTTCCCTTGTACACCCCCGCCGCCGCTGTCCCGTTAATCCCGTGTAGTGAACGTGTCCCCCGCGCGTCTTTGGCATGTATTTTCTTGGTGATCTAGTTGCCCTCCTGGTTCCCCCCCCCCTGACTCCACTGTCTCGATCTGCCCGTGTGTTTTTTCCCCCCCCCGTCCTTCTTTGGACCAAGTTTGTCTGTTTTCCTGCGTTTTCTTTTTCACCTTTTTTTTCCTCTTCGTTGCATTTCCTGTTTGTTTCTTTTTCAAGACTCGTTTTCTTCTTTTTTTCTTTGTGCGTCGTCGCATCTGCGGTTTTTCTTCTTATGCTGCTTTTTCCAGCCCGGCCGGCCCCCTTTTTTTCCCCCGGCTCCCCTTTCGTTGCCTTGAAGATCCCTCACCTCTTTTTCTACTCGCGCTTTCTGTAACGGTGTGCCCTCCCCCTTCCCTGGCGTAACAGGGTTTTCTTGCCTTCCAGGGGTTGTTTTTTCCTTGTGTGTTCTAAAATTGTCGCCCTTTTGCCCTGTTTTTCAAGAGCGGTGTAACCGGTGGTTTTTGGTACCTGCTTCGTTTTCGGTTTTTAGAGTGGGTGTTCTGTACTTTTGTTTTTTCCCCCGATTCCTCGTGAGTGGTCGTTTTAGCCTTCCGGCACCTTCTTTCTCGCCCGCACTTGCGTCCGGTCGAATGGTATTTGCCCTTTTCTGCGTTCGGTTTTGGGACCACACCGGCGGTCGAAGTTCACCCGATGGCCTTTTTTTTTGTTACGTTTTTGTTCGAGCGACTTTTTTTGAAGTTTTGGTGTTTCTCTGCGTTTGCTGAACGCGTTCTGTTGTCTGTCAGTATTGGACTCTGTGTGTTTTAAGTTTGTCCCTTTTCTTCCCTCGCCCGTTTTTCTTTTCCCCTTTACCCTCGGCCCTGTGTTTTCCGCTTTATGATGTGGTTTTGTCCACTTGATGGTACACTTCACTTTTCCGTTTTTTTTTGACCTCCCCCACGTTGCTGTGTTTTTTTTTTTTCTGGTAGCTTCCTCTCGCCCGTCCCCCCCAACCCCCCCCAAAAAACACCAAAACACTCCCCCCCCCAAAAACACTCAACACCCCCCCAAACCACCCAACTCCCCCCAACAAAACCACCACCCCAAAAAAACCCCCCCCCGCCCCCCCCCCCCCCCCCCCCCCCCCCCCCCCCCCCCCCCCCCCCCCCCCCCCCCCCCCCCCCCCCCCCCCAACCCCCCCAGGTCCTAACCAGGGATATCCCCAGCCCAGGAAGAGGGATTTTTTTTCCCTTTTCAGGCTCTCCGGCAGCTTACGTCCCTCTCCTGTGTTTTACGTTTTCTCCCCCTTCGTAAATGTCGCCGTTTTAGATCTTTCTCTACTTTTTTTTTTTTTTTTCGTCAGCGTCTATTCTTAACCTTTTTTTTTGCAGACATTTTACCCGTTCCGCCGCGCTCGTCCCCCGTAAAGGAGGATTCCATTGTTCGTGCTTGAGGCCTTGGCGAGCGCCCTCACGCCCTACCCCTTAATTGCTGACTGTGCGGTCTGGTTCCTTTTTTTGTTGACGGTCCTCTCCCTTCCGAGGCCCTCTCATAAAGCAGCCATTTTTGTGTGATTCCGTTTACGCGTTTTTTTTTCCCCCGTGGGACGACCCGACCCGTTCAAGTTTTGACCCTTACAATGATCCTTTTTTAGCTTTCCCCTTTCCCGTACTTTTTTGGAACGGAGTGGTCGTTTTGGTCTCCTGACACAGAGGGGGAAGTTCGTCCGCCATTTCGCCTTCCACCTGCCTTCACCTTCCCCTTTCCCCATCCCTTTTTGTTCTTATTTATTTCGAACCCCTTTTCCCGGCCAGTTTCTTCTGCCCAATTTGCACTTTTCCTTTTGTTGCAAAAGGGATAGCTTGCCCCCCCTGGCCGGATGTTTGTTGTTTCCATTTTTCTTTTCCCGAATCTAGGCACCGCGGGTCATAGCCTGGTAGCTTGGTTTCTTTGAGTGACTGCCTGTTTCTGTCCGACCCTCCTTTTTCCTCCCCACCCCCTTTACCCCCCCCCGTCAGTCTAGTAGTGACCTGTCCCCCTAGCACTCCCGACTTTGGGATCATGTTTTTTGGTCCCACTGGTCTCATACCCGCTTTTCTTTTTTTGCCTTTTCCCCCCCCCACGGCCCCCGTTTCTTTTTTTTCTCTACATTTACCCCCCCTGTCCGGTCCCCATGATGAACAATTTTTTCGTCGGCTTGCTGTTGGCCCCCTCCTTTTGCCGAACTTTCGCTGTCGTCAAACGGCTTGTTTCTGTTTCCTTCCACTGGTCCTCTTTTTCTTTGTCGGGCGTGCTTTTTTTTTTTTTCGGCGGGCTGCACCATCCCAACGTTGTTGGGCGGTGCTTCCCGTTCACAACAAAAAAACCTAGATTGATAGGGGCACATCCACTCCCTTTTGAGTTGTCTTCACCAATTCCCTTTTGGAACCCCGTTCTTCCCCGGTTGAAAACTTTGAGTTCACGTCGGATCGTTGGAACACCTGCCACTGTTTTTCCCCCGTTCTCTTTTTTTAAATTTTGCTGTCAATGACATTCTGGTTCCCTTTTCAGGGGGGTACGAGATTTTTCCTGGCCTGTCTCCCCCTTTTCGCAACCTTTCCCCCCGTCTCCCCCCACTTGCCCCAAATGACTCTGTAACGACTCTTTCCCTGGTGGGGCCTGTGTTGGTCTTTTTTTCCTGCTTGATTTAGTTTGCGCTGCTGAACGTCTTTCCACTCCCCCTTTGGCTTTCCCCCCCGCGAGTCACCCTCCTTTTACCTTAAGGATCCCCTTTCGCGAAGGGCCTTGAACTCGCTTCTCTCCCTGAGCATCCTTTTTGTGAGAATCGCTTTCCCCCCCCCCTTGGGTAACGTTTTTTTCCAACCACCATTTCCTTTCTTGTTGCCTGGCGTTTTTTTTTTTCAGTTCGGGTCCCCTCACATTGTCCGTCCTCCCCTTCCCCCCCCTGTTTTCCCCCCCTCTTTTCATGGTCAAACACTTCCAGGTGAGCAGCGGTTAGTTCCCCGAATCGTTTTCGTTTTTTTTTCCCCATGTTTCCTACAAGTCCATTTCCGCTTTTCCCCACGGCCCCCCATGGCACCTTTTCTGTACTCTAAGAGTCAGTCTTCTTTCTTTCAAATGAACCAGCACATTTTTGGATCGCCACCCTGAACGAATTTTTGTCCCTGCCATTTTTCCGGTGACCCCTTTCCGTGAGAGCCGTTCCCTCCTGGTTTTTCCAGTTCGGATGACTCTTTTTTTCCTCTTTTCCCCAACGCCCATTTCCGCCTCACTCCGGTTTTTTTTTGTGGTTCTTTGGGTTGGGTTGCAATCATGCCTCCCCGAGTGCATCCTCCCCTTCTGGAATTTGGTGCCACTCTTTCCTTTTGATCTTTAAGGGCTATTTCCATCGGATGTTTTGTTTTTTGGTCCCCCCTCCGTGGATGGCCGTTTCTCCCCATACTCCTGTTTTTCTCGCCCGCCCCCACCCGGGTGACTTGTTTCCCCCCTTCAATGCAACCCACTTTTTTCCGTTCCCGCCCCTGTGGGCAAACCTCGGTTACTCGGACCAGTACCCTTCTGAAGCCCTGACTTTTTTTTTTCTTTTTTTCTCCCTCCCCCCTTGTTTTTTTATGATCTCCAGATAAAGGCTTTGTCAATTTAGGATCGGTTTAGGCCACGGCCGAGTTTTTGTTTTTTCCCCCTTGGGGTAGGCTTGTTGCACTGTCTTTCTCCCCTCGCCCTCCTTGGGTGGAGGATGCACCCCTGCTTCTTTAGGTTGTGCTTTCGGGGCGAGGGGCTTGACCCCAGCCCGTCCCATTTTATGACCCATAAGCCCTCCCCCTTGATCCTCTTCATTGAATGCCTGCTTTTTTTTTCTTGTGCGGCCCGGGTATTTCCCCCCCCAACCCACCGACCTCCCACCGGAGATCTTTTTATTAAAACAATCACCTTTCCGGCTCCGTACCTTTTTGTTTTTTTACACTTGCTCTTTGATTCTCCGTATTTGCCAGGGTGTTTGTTTGAGTCTTTTTTTTCCCAACTGTTTATGTTTTTTCGAACCTTTTGAAGTTCTTTTCCCTTTCCGGTATGTTTGGGAAGAAACGGGGTTTTTGTTTTTGCTCGGCTTCTGTTTTTGAACTCTTTTTCCTTCCTTAATTTGTCCTTTTTTCCCCCCGCTTCTCTTCCCCCTTTTTGTGAACAATGGTTTCCCACCCCCTCCCCCTTTTTTCACTCGGGACCCCTTTAAATGTTTCTTCCCCAGGTCCTTTTTCGTTTCGGTTACCCACCCTTAAAATTTTTTGTGAAGGTTGTTTTCCCCTTTCCCAGACTCTGTCTTCCCACATGTGTCCTGTTTTTTTTCCTTCCCGGGCATTTCAGTTCCCCTTTTTGCCTGCGCCGGTTACCACTTCCGGTCCTTACTGGTGGGCCATCTTTAAAGCCTGCCACCGGGAGAACTCGCCTTTTTCCCCTGCTCCCCTCTTTCGGAAGTATAGTTCTTCCTTCGTCCCCACCGTCTTGTGTCCTGTGGTTTTTTTTGTTGAGCCTTGTTTTTTTTTTTATTGGCCTTTTTTACTTTGTATCCTTCCGTCCCATGATTTTTTTCGTAGTATGGCCAGTTTTGCCTTTGTTGCACCTCGGTTGCTGTGGGGGCCCTCGACCTTTTTTTTTGGCCACTGTTCATGGTCCATTCCCACTTTTTACTACCGTTTCTTGGTGCAGCCCTCCGTTTTCTTTTCGTGGTTTAGCATCTGCGGTTTTTTTTTCAAAGAGTTGCCCTCCTTATCGTTTTTTCCCCGTGCAGGCACCCCCCTTTTTGCAGGTCCCCTGTCCTGAGGCCTGACTCTTTTTTCCCAGCACGATCGGTTTGTATTAAAGAGTTGTTCTTTTTTCCCTTTCGGGCACTCCGTTTCCGCGCTTTTTTGCCTATTTCCCACCAGTTTTTGTGTAATGGTCGTTTCAACCCTTTCGACCCGGTGGTTCCCGTTGTTGTATCGTCGTCTTTTTCCCATCTCTTGACTGTTTTTTTTTTTGTTCCTTGCTTCTTTCCCCTTCGGTCGTGCCGTTGGTGTCCCTTGTCCCCAGGTTGTGCCCGATTACGCTGTTTTTGGGTGCCCTTTTTTCTGTACGTCAATCCTTTTTTTCCTAGACAGTTGTAGACCGTTTTCGATGTCTTTTTTTCCGGTCTCGGGCGGAGGGACCCGCCTGCCGTTTTCTTAACCCGTGTTTCCTTTCCACCGGACGCGTAGTCTTTTTTCCCTTTTGGTACCCTTCGGAAGTCCGGTCCTTCTTCCTTTTGATGCGTTCCCCCCCCCACAGGTTTTTTCTTCCTTGTGCGGTTTTTCCGTTGCGGGCCAGTTGCGCCTTTTCTGGTCGGTTGTCTTGCTTCGATACATCAGGTTTTCCCTTGGGTTTATAGCCCCCTTTTTTACTGCTTGATCCCGACTTTGGCGCGACCTGGGACCTCCCCCCCCCTCGCCTCGTTTCTTTTTTTACCCGTGTGTTCTCTTTCCTTCCGAGTGTCTCCCCCCATTTCAATCCTCATCATCTCTTTTCTTTTTGGCGTTCGAAGCCTCCGGCCTTTATCCTTCCTCCTGGTGCTTTTGATTTTTGGCGTCTTGTCAGTCCGG
>Ga0179593_1407039_pt1 | contig 11100 bp, 14 predicted proteins | sample CZODoug2_1_08_16_FD_185931 | JGI IMG/M metagenome (GOLD analysis project Ga0179593, IMG submission 185931) | Vadose zone soil fungal communities from Angelo Coast Range Reserve, California, USA - CZODoug2_1_08_16fungal (PacBio error correction) | ecosystem: Environmental > Terrestrial > Soil >... | reverse complement strand
CCTCCCCGGGGCGCCCCCCCATTTTTCTTTTTGCCGTTCTGATCACCAACGCTTGGCGACCCGATATTGGGCGCGGTTTTTTGCACGAACCCGTCCACCTTGTGTTTTTTCCCCTTTTCTTACCACTTCTTTTTTCCCCAGGATGCCATTTCTCCCTTTCGTTGGGGAGTTGTTAGGGGCATCAATTTCCTTTCGGTTTACTCCTCGCCTTCCTTTAGTCTATGTATGCGCCTCGTGTTTTTGCGTTTCGCCGTGGCTTCCCCTGAGACCAAAACTTGTTTCTGAGTCCTCTTTTGTGACCCCCTTGGCTTCCTTTTAAGGCTTCACCTTCCCCCCCCCCTTTCCATCCCCGACGCCGTGTTTTTTTTAGTTCTTGGGAGGATTTTTTTCCAGCGGAACCTGCGCTAGTTTTCCTTTTCCCCGTTTCCCTCTTTCCCCTTTTTTCCCCCTCTATGCCCCGTGTGGTTCCTCACTATTAATTACATTAGTGGATTTTTGTCCTTTTTCTTCCTGTCCGTCCCTAAAAAGCTTTCCCAAAGCTTGGGTCGACTCTTTACTTCCTTTCTTTTTCCAGTCGCCTGCAAGCGTCCCGTTACCGTCCCCAAACCCCCCAACAGGAAGCATTTTTTTTTTTTCCTTTGCCATTGTCTCTCCTCACACAGGTTGAGTAAAACCACCCCATAGTCTCGGTGGTGTGGGTGCTTTGACACACTTTCCCTCTCATTCATCTCGTTGGTGTTTCGACCGCTTCTCACTTCCCCCCCAACCTTTGACATTTCCCCCCCCCGTTTAGGTACTGTCCCCAAGTGGTTTCAATGTTTGATTCGTATCTCTTCATTATTGCCCTTTCCTCCGTATTCCCCCCTGTGCGTCTTCTCTTTTTTCGAGAAATTTCCCTTTCCCCTGGTACGAGGTGTTCGTTTCTTCTGTCACCAGTCTCCTCCGCTCTCTTGTAATTCCCCCTTCCTCTCCTCGGGCATTTTTTTTTTTTGACCTGTTTTTCACGGTTCCCTCCCTCTTGTTTTTGCCCGGGGGGCCCCCCTTCGCGGCAATTTACCTGAGGTTTTTTCAACCATTCACCCACACCTTCCCGACGAGGATTCGGCGCTTTCTTTCCCCCTTTTTGAGTCTGGGGCTCCCCCCCGACGTCTTCCCCCTTCTCGGACGGGATTTGGTTTTTGGGTTTGCCACTTCCCATGTTGCCGATCTCGGTGTTTTTTTGACAGCTCTTTCCCTTTCCCCCACTTGTTCTTTTCTTTCTTTTATGATGTGACTTGGCCATGGCCCCCTACATTGAAGGGGCAAAAACCCTCGTTTTTCTTTGACGTTTTTTTTCGGTGACCTTTTTTCTTTTGCTTTTTTGATTTTTTCTTTTAGAGATACTTAGTTAATAGCCCTTGCGCTTTTTTTTTGAGGACTTGGTTGTGTGGCGGTGCCCCTTTTTTTCTTTTTGTCTTTTGATTTCCTTAGGGTGCCCTTGGTTTGGACGTCTAGAGTTTTCCTTGACAGGTCGAGGAGGTCTTTCCCCCCCCCCCCCGCCTTTCTTTTTTTGTTCCGTCACAAGTGCTTTTTCTTTGCTGGTCCTCGCTTGTGATTTCTCATACCCTTTTCTCCCCTTTTTTTTCCTTCTCTTTTGGGCCTACTCTTCTCTATTCGTTGACGTTTTGTCTCTGGCTGCACCTGAAGTTTTGTTTTGAAGCGATGCTGTCTCCGTTTGCTCTAGTTTTCTCTCCTCTGCCGTTTTTCTTTGTTTTACAGTTCTGGCACTGCACGTACTTTCTTTGTGTGAAGTTGGAGTATTTGCGTACTGTTCTCCTTGCTGGTTCTCCCCCCCCCTTTCTTTGGCACTTTTTTACTTGCCTGCTTTCATTTTTTTTGGGAACGGCAGTCGTGCTGTTTGCGTGGTTCTGGATTCTTCCATTTCCCGTGAACCAGGCCGATGGGTTGTAGGTATGAAGCTACCTTCTTGTTTTTGTCTGGTCCCAGTTTTTTTTCCTCCTTCCACCTTTTTTTTTTTGGCTTCTGTTCCTTACTGATGCCCGGTGTTCGCACCCCCCACTGGGCCCCCCTTTTCAATGGTTTGTTTTGTCTCTTTTTCTTTCCCGCTTTCCCCTCTGCTTCCCTTTTTCCTGTTTTTGTGCGATATGCATGCACTGCAGGTTGGACTGCGGATCTGCCGTTTTTTTATTTTTCCCCCCCATTGACGGTTTGCCTTTTCATTGCTCGATTCCACTCCCCATTTGGTTGCTTGCGTCCCTCTTTTCACAAGCATAAGTCGGATTGTTCATTAGTCCCTGTGCAAAGTCTTGCTCTACTATCCCTTTCGTTTCCCTTTGTTTTTTAATGCTACTCCCTCTCTCAATGCCCTCTCCTTTTTCTTTCCTCCTTCCTGTTTTTCCAGAGTTTTTTTTGAGTTTCGACCGTTGTCGTGGTCCCAACGACGTTTGAACTTGCTCTGTCTCGAGTCGATTGTACCTTTTTTTCTTTTTATCCCCCCTTTTTTCTTGCGCCCTTCTTTTTCCCTGGTGCGTCTCTTTCCCTTTTTTTAGTGCAACTTTATCCAGTTCGCGCCCACTGCACTTGCCCACTGGTTTCCGCGACGACACGGTCACTAGTGAAGGTCAAATTGCGCAGGACACCCTTTTTCTCCCCGCTTTTTGTCAACCTTTTACCACCCCCCTCTTCCGTTTGCCGTCTTTTTGGTTCACCCCCCCCGTTTCATGACGCCGGCCCCGGAGCCTTTTATGGGACCCCATTGTTACCTGAACCATCTGTAGTCCAGATCTCATCCCCCTCTGTCTCCGTCACCCCCCGTTCTGGTCACCGTTTGCGAAGTAAGTGCCTGCGTTCGTGACCATGCCCGCCAGCAGGTTTTTTTTTACCCCCGGCCTTCTTCTGCCTGTGGCCGCCACTTCAAATTCCCCTTTGTGCTTTTTTTTTCCCTCCTGCCCTCTTTTCCCCCCTGGGTGAAGTGCGCTGGGATTCCGATCTCCCAAAACCCTCGATTCCCGGCCAGAACCTTTTTCCCTTCGTTTCTCTCATTCCCCCCCCCTAAGCGAGCTTTCATATTTTTCACACCAGTAGAAATTGAACCATGTTTCCCTCCCCAAATTTGTATGAAGGACCACCCCCTCTCTTGTGAGGGTACCGGTTCCCCCCCTCTTCCTTCTCCCCCCGTCAGCTTGTTTTCCTTTTTGTGACTAATGTTTTTTAGTCCCCCTTTCCCTCTCCTTTTTCACTACAATCTCTTATGTATCTTGGTCCCCCCCCCTTACCCGTGAGCACACTTAACCCCCACCCCTGCTGCAATAACCCTTACCCCCCGTGCGCACCCACCGCCTTCCAATGCGCAATGGGCCGATGCGCCGTTGCTCCCCCTTATTCCCCCCAACCCCTCCCCACTCCCCTCTTTCCCTTCCAGTTTTCCCGGTTCCCGCATGTTCACTGCCATCAACCCCCCCATGGCCTGCACCCCTTTCACTGATTGGTTACGACAGCTACTTCCATTCCACGACCCTCCCTCATTCCGTCCTCCCCACGAAGATCCTTGGCAACCCCAGAGGTGGGACACCAAGCTAAACCCCCGATTCAAGTACCCCGTGTCCCGACAGCCGAAGCCGTTTCCGTTCCCCCCCATCCTCCGCTCCTTTTGCCCACTTACCGCCCTTTTTTTCGGGTTCCATCTCCCACTTTGGAATGGTTTGCACCTTTGCTGAACCAGCCAGTTTTTTTCCCCTTGCAACCCGTTTCGTGCCCTTTGACCGTTCCACTTGACCCTCTTTCCTCGTCGGTCCCCTTACCCCCCCAAACTTTCCGCTCTTATGTACGTTGAAACCCCCCCGCTGGTTATTCCAGGGCACCCTTTATTTTTGCGGTTTTCCCGGTTGATTTGTTCCCTCTCCTTTTCCCCTCTTTTTTCCTTCGCTTTTCCAATTGCATCTGATTATGGACTTTCACCTCTTGTTTACCCCCGCTTGACGGTTCCCCCAATGTATTACGGATCGACGGTTCGCACAACAAATTTGGGCGGGGACTTTCCCTTTTACTCATGTCCCTCTTAGCACCAACCTGACTTTTTTAATCTTGCCCTTCGGCGGTAGGATGGAACCTAACCCACCCCATTCGGCCTTACCCCATTGTTTCCGCCCACCGTTGTTTTTTTTTTTCGCCCCCCCCCCGGTCGTCTCTTCTCTTTTTGTGTTTCACTGTGTGGTTGAAGCGGCCTCGGAGTAGGTCTGCCCCTTTCGGGTCCTCCCGACCCCCTTCCCCCCCCCCTCTTTTGCTTTTTCTTTTCCACTCCCTTGTTATGTTTTGCCCGTGACCCGACCAAGGTCTATTGTTTTTCTTTTTTTTTTCCGCATCGTATTTTTACTCCCACGGTTTTGTCAAATGTCCTCTTTCTTTCCTTGTTCCTTTGGGCCAGTTCCTTTTTTCCCCCAACAAGACTGGTCCCGGGCGTAGCGTCTGCTCGCGCACTTATCGTCCCCTCCTTTTTGATAGAGGCTGCTTTAAACGTTGCTATTCCCGAAGCCGGCTCTTCCCCCTCTTCTTCGCGCTGTCCTTCCCCCCATAGTCCGCGGGTTTCGCCCGGACCTCCTTTCGTTCCCTCCCCACCCAACCAACAAAACCTACCACTACAGCTTCCGGTTTAATTTTCCTCCGCAGTTCTGCGTTATGTTTCCTTTCCCGACCGGTTCCCAACATATCTCCCCTTGTCAAGTATGTTTATGCTGCCAACAATTTTTTTTTTTTTTTTTGCCCTCTCTTTAACGCATCCCCGGTTGTTTAGTCGATGAGAACCAGGGTCGACACCCCCCTTGTGTTTTTATACCCCATGAGGGCCTTACCTGTTTTCTATTTTTGAGGTTTTTACCCCCCACTTGGCCATTTGTCTGCCCCAGAACTCGGCGTATGGTTCCCCAATCTCTTCGTGGTCAGGTTTTTTTCCTCATACCTAAGGTATTTTTTTTACCCTTTTTTTTTTTTTTTTAGCATTTGCCCCTCCTCTCGATTTTCTTTGATTTCCCCCCTCCTCAGCAAGTGTCGTGATATATGCCCAGAGAAAACCCCTTTTTCCCGCCTTTCTTTTTTTCCCTTTACCCATTTCCCTTCCCCTTGCTGCCCGGTTGCCGCGCTCATCACTTGCCTAACCCCCGTGCCTTCCATCCGCTGCCACGATTTTTCCCCCTCTCCTTTGAGCTAATTGAGACGGGGTCTGGAATCCTTTCCAACCAACCCTCGCTTTGCCCCCCTTTTTCCCAAGACCTTCCCCCCCCCCCCATGTCTTATCAATTTCTTTGGCTGGTGTAGCGGCTGTTGTGATTCCCCTTTTCAACCTTTTTTGGCGTTACGCGGCTTCCTTCCTCGTCCCCCCCCCTCCCCCCCCCCTCTTATTCATAGTCTCCGTGCCAACCCAAAACAGGTAAGAACCTTTCTTTTCCGACAATTTTTATTTGCCCTTTTCCCCTTCCCCCCGGTTCTTTGCCAACAACCTTAAGGGTTTTCGCCCGAGTTTTGGTTGTGCTTGGCCAATTCTCATTTCATTTACTCTTTCGTCCTTTTAGTTCCTTTTTTCCTTTACCCAAAGATCCCACGATCCGTGCGGCTTGCCCTTTACCCCGTTTGCCCTCTTTTCCCGGGCGTAGTTCTCTGACACGAGCATACCGCGGTTACCCAGGTCACTTCCTTCTCGGGCCCCCCCCTTCCCCTCTTTCCTCCCCTGTAATTTTAATTGTCTTTTCTTTGACTTTTTTTTGTGTTTAAAGTAGCCTTTATCTTTTTGCGCTCTCCCGCCACGGGGCTTTCCTGGTCCTTCCCCCTTTGCGTCCGGTTATTGTTAAGGCAGGGATGCTGCTTTCTCATAAAGAAGGCTTTTTCGGCAAACCCATTGTTTCTTCCGCTGACCGTCAAAGGTCTTCCTTGTGGTCGTTGTCCTTTCCGAGTCTTTTTGTCTTACACTTCTCCCCTGGATATTTTTTGGAATTTTCAGTTGATTTGGTTATTTTTCTTTGTGGGATTTTGATGGTTTTCCCATTTTTTCATTTTTTTTCCTGCTTTCTTTTCGGGTTGGGCCTTTGGACGTTCTTCTTTTTACTTGAAACTTTGCCTCTCTTGGATTCGCTGTTTTTATAATGTTGAGGCAGTTACCCCTGGGGACACTGGCCAAACCCCTGTGCGGGTTTTGACTAGGGATAGAAGTTCTTACTTTCGTTGTCTTTTTCCTGAGACTATCTTAAGTACACTTTTTTTTTGGGTGACGGATGTTTTATTTGGGCTGCCCGTTGGAAGTTTTTGACGGGTTTCTTTTTGGTGAGGGGTTTGTTTAGTTCTTTTGGTATGCGGGAGGCACAGGCCTCTGCTGCGAGGTGTTTCCCCAGTCCCCCCCCCACCGAGTTTTACAAGTCTCTGTTGGAGTGGATGCCCCTACTTCATCTCGCTCTGCTTCTGCGACCAAAACATTTTTTTGACCAGTTTGGTTAAACGCTTTTTTTGTTATTACAATTTTTCCCAACTTTTTCCTTTTCTTTCTTGGTTTTCGGCGCCTTCTTTTATGTCTGAAGGTTTTTAGGATTCTAGACTGATTTGGTAGCTACTGCGTTTTTATACCTGCTCTTTCGTACGCGTTTTCTCTTTTTGTGTTATAGCAGTGTTAAAAGAGGTTGTGCATGATCTAGAGTGGACGATGACATGCTTGTCCTTTTTTGTTGGATAACGTAAAGGACTATATGCTGGTCAAGTCTTACCGGTGTCCTCATTTTTTTTTCAGTTTGATTTTGTGGGGAGGGTTCCTTAATGGATTTTCGGAACGTCCCTCTTTCTATCCCTGATTTTGTTTTCTTGTTTTTAGGGTTGATATGTCACTGTGCATGGTCTTTGCTCCCTCTTTTTTCCTTTGCTTTTTTGATGTCCCCCAAAGTTTTTTTTGCTTTCCCTTGCGTTTTAGGGAGGAGTGGGGTTCCTTCTTCCTTGATTTGACTTGGTTCCTCCCCCCTTCGTCACAACAGTCCTCTTTTGTTTCTTTTCTTTTTCCGGGTATCCATCTTATAACGTTTTCCATCCGTTCCCTTTAATTTGTTAGTTGTTTTTTTTTCCCCCAGATGAGCCAATTTCCACTTTTCTTTTTGGTTCCCTCTTACTTTCTTATATTTAATTCCCCGAAATTTGTCCGTTTTCCCTGCGTTCAAATCTTGTGAAGTTTCATCCATCCATTTTTTTTTTCTTTTATTTGTTTAGATACTCTCCAGTAGTTGGCCCGAGGGTGTACGATTATCACCCCGCGTCTTCCCCGCCCACTATATCCTTTTACTCATCAGTACGTTGTTTTTTTTTTGGTTGTTTTTTTTTCGAGTATCTTTTTTCTTTTCCTTCCCCTCTTAGTACCCCCCCTCTTCCCCGTTGGACTTGGCTCTTATCGTTCCAGTTAATTGCCAGTTTGCGGATGAGGCCTTCAGTCAGCCCAACTCTGTTAAGTTTTTTTTTTTTCTTCTTCCCACGTTCCCCCCTTTTGCATACATTCCCTTCTCCGCCCCCCCGCACATTGCCGTTTTTTTGCGTAGCGTCCGCAAATCCACGGGCCCTTTCGGTGGTGCAGAAATCTGCCGGTCGAAAGCCTATCCCTCGTCCCGCCCCCCCCGCCCCCCGTGTCCTTCCGTTTTCCATTGCAAACCCCCGTCTTGCGAGTCCATCCTTTTCCATGGGAGTGCGGTTTTGTTCCCCAGTAACTTCAGTAGGAGCGGCCCGCCCATCACCCCATCTCTTCCGATTTTCCCCCTCCCCCCCACTCGTCCCCCTCGGCCCTAGCTGGCTTCCCAGTAGAGAGGTCCTTTGGCCGTCGGCCAACCCATGCTTTTCCCGATGCTCCAGGCCGATTTTCTCGTCTTGACGACCTCCCCTTTTTTCCTCCCGTTCCGGTCTTGTCAGCGGTTGACTCTGGCAAACGCGGACAGGCTTTCGAAGACAGACTTTTTCCCCCCCCCTATTGACTTTCCCCTGGGCGTTTGGTCGACCCCTTTTTTTTTTTCGATCCCACTCACTGCAGGTTTCCTTCGTAATTCCGTCTCCCTTTCTTTTTAAGTCGTCGTTCCTAATCGAAATTCACTTTTTGCCCCAATTTGTTGTGAAGTACCCAGAGAGGATTTACTTTTCCCCACAAAAGCTCCTGTCAGTTCGAATTTTAGATTTGAGGAGTCTGGTGGCAGAACCTTTCTTACGTTCCTTTTTCCATAACCCAGTGATCTGAAGCTGTCTCATCCCTCTTCCCCCACTGCCGTCCCCCCCCCCCCCCCGCCCTTCACATCCCCCCTCCGCACAAGCACCCTTCCGCCCCGTCCCTCCTCAACCCCAATTCAGATTGCAGATATTCCTCAATGGATCTGCCCTCCCCACATCCCCCCCCCTGGCCCCTCTCCCCCTTTTTGAGCTCGTCCCCGGTTTTTGCCGGCCTTGGCTCCCCCATTGTCCGCACCCTTGCCTCATAGGTGTTCCTTCCGTACGCTTTCCCCCGGCCCCAACCCCCCCTCGATTTTTTTTCTTCCCCTGATGTGGTTTTTCTTTTCCCATTTCCCATCCCGCCTTACCCCCCCAATTTCCCGCCCGCTGTGCCCCAACTTCCAGAAGCGTGACACACCAGTTTGCCGAAAGTCCCCCCGAACGCTCAGACCCTTTCTTTTGCAGTTTCTCCCCCCTTTTTGATGTGTTTTCCACTCACTCGGGATCCTTCTCACCGAGCTTTCCCCCCTGCCATCCGCTAGTGCCCGGAACTGTCATCTCGTGTCTGTTCTTTTTTTTCCGTGTTACCCGTCAGTTTGAGGCTCCTTTTTGTGACCCCCACCCCAGGTTTTTCAGACTTTCGGAAAACCAATTTTTCTGGACCGGGATCCCTGCCCAGTCAAGTCCCTCTGGTTATGATTTCCTTGTTCGTCCCAACTTCCACCTTTTCTCAGGTATCCCGCCCCCCCCCTGTCATTTTGCATGTTTGGGTTTGATTTTTTTGCACCCCCGAAGGTTTTCTCAAGTTGGCTTGCACGTGACCTCTTGTTTTAAAGCTCGGCCCCCACTTAGATGAACGTGACGGTTTTTGAGATGGAAATTTTCCCCTCGGGTATACCCTTCCTGTTTTTCCCCCCTCCCCCCTGTGTTGCCTTCCCTTCGTCACCCCAAAGCCATTTTTTGATTTCAGTGATTGAACATGTTTTTTTTTTCTTGTCCCCCTTACTGTCATTTCCCGCGGTTTCCTCCCTCAGCCGAATCCTTCACCAAGCGTTGTTGAAACGTTTTTTTTGGCCCTCCAAGTAGGGACTTTTTCCAGAGTGCACCGATCCCCCCCCGTAAGAATTTATAATCCTTTTTGAGGGGATTCTGCCTTTTAACTCAGATTTCGTATTTTACTTTCGACATTTTCCCGCAATTTTTCTTTTACGATTTTCCCCCTCCTTTCCTCCTCTCCCCCCAAGAAGGTCACGCTTTTGTCCCGCGTAGTTCCCTGATTCCTTCGCCTTTATGCCCCACGTCCTTGCTTCTTTGTTCCTCTTGATTTTTTTCTATGTCTCCTTTCCCCGTGCTCTTTTTCCTTTTTGCTCTTCTGCCGCATTATTTTTCCTGCGGGGCTTAGATGCGTCCCCCCGGACGTCGTGTTTTTTAAACGCCACACAATGCGCATTGCATTTGGCCGACCTCCTTTATGGCTTATGTTTCGTTTTCCAGACCTCCCCTCCTCCTCGGTCGGTCCCCCGCTTTGCCCTGTTCCACCCCCACATGGGTGTCTCCTTTGATTCCCCCTTTTACTTCCACTTCCTTTGTTTTGTTTAGCTTATCTTTTTCCACATGGTTTGACCCCCCATTGGGTTTTTGTTTTTTTTTTTTTCCCGCTCCCCCCCATCTTGCTGACCGATATTTGTGCCGGTCTGTTTTACCCCTGAACTGAACTGTTTGTGTAACTCATTTAGGCCCATGCCCCCCAATTACGCTTGACGTTTGTGTTTTTGTCTGGTTTTGATGGCCCTTAACCTTATGTTTTTGGTTAACGCGCCGAATTTTTTTTAATTTTTTTCTAGTGTTATTGATGAGGATTGACCCGAGGGTTTTGTTGATGTCTGGACTCCGTATGACCAAACACGTTAGTGTAAAGAAGAGTAGCCAAAACTTTTGCCGAACTCTCGGCGGGTTCGGCCCCACCGCCCCCCTACTAGTTTTCGACCGCCCAGGCTTTTACCTCTTGTGAGGCTGTGGGGGTCCCTCCCTGAACAGACAGGTTGTTCAGTAGGCCTTGCTTTTTGGTTTTACGGTGTTCGAACTTTCCCTCCCATCTTTTCCGGGGCTAATCATCCCCTATTCTAAATTCAGTTGCTTAGGTCCCAGCTTCCCTGCGCCGGGTGGCTTCCCCGCTTCCCCCAAATTTTGGAGCCTTAGCTTTTCCTGCGGTGGCCGTTCTGCCTTTTTTGTCCCTGTGCCCCACCCCCCAACCAACACTCATCTTGCCATGCTGTGCGCGCCGCCTTGCTTTAAAAAGGGGGGGAAGGATTCTTCAGACTTTTTTTTTTTCAATCGTCTTCCTCCCTCCTTTCCCCACTCTTCTTTGTTTCGGCCGTCCATTTTCTTCGTCAACGTTGTTTTTCGTCTTGGTTTTTGCGGACGTTTGGCAACTCCCGCGCCCCCTTGTTGCACCGATTCCCCTTTGGGTTCCTCGTTCTTTTTTTCCAGCTTTTCCTTCTCCCCTTTTGACATACACCGGCGGACTTCTTTTTTTTTGAGGAACTTCCCCAGATTCGTTCCGAACCGGCCCCCAGTTGTAGGTTTTTTTGTGGCACCGTCTCCTCCTTTCTGTGTTTTTTTCCTTGCCTTTCTGCCATTTCCGGGCCCTGCCAGTTTGTTTCCTGGGTTTTTTTCCGAGAGGTTTAAGGGGCCCCTCTCGGCCTGCTGCGTCTCCCGCAGGTTTTTTGATTTTTAAACCATCACTGTTTTTTCTCCCCAGCCCCCGAAGTGTTCCGCAGCTTTTTTATTGCATTAGTTTTTTTTCTTTGCCTTAACCTCTTCTTTCGGTTGCGCTTGATTCGGATTGGGTAGGGCCTTTACTGGGGTAGTAATGTTGAATTTTTTTTTTGT
>Ga0179593_1392652_pt1 | contig 11100 bp, 12 predicted proteins | sample CZODoug2_1_08_16_FD_185931 | JGI IMG/M metagenome (GOLD analysis project Ga0179593, IMG submission 185931) | Vadose zone soil fungal communities from Angelo Coast Range Reserve, California, USA - CZODoug2_1_08_16fungal (PacBio error correction) | ecosystem: Environmental > Terrestrial > Soil >... | reverse complement strand
TCCCGACGTTCTTCTGACGGTGTTGACTAATGCCTCGTTATCTTGCTGCCTCGCGTTCTCCCAGATCTCGCCAAGTGTTAGTTTGAATGCGGCGACGCCATTCCTCCAACTGCTGGAGTTTTTTACGTCCCAGTCCATGGAACGTTTTTTCTTATCTAGTGAGCATCACCTTACCGAGCCTGTGTCTCTACCCCTTTCCCCCGCCCCTTCCTCTTCATCCCCAATGTGAGCCCGCAGGTGCCCGCCGGTTTTTCGTCGAGCGAGTTTTTTCTTTAACGCCCGTCTTTCTGTTTTGAGATCCCTCCTTTCTTGGTCTTTTAGCCCTCGACCTTGAAAGTGTTTTTCCGCCATGGTACCCGATCCTTCCCCCCGAGACCCAAGACCACCCTCGAATAGGATCATTTACGTGCACCAACTCGTCTCGGCGGATTGTTTTTTTTGCTCGAAGCAGGAAGTCCCAGTCTCTACCATGAGTCGCGCCTTTTTTTACTCCGACCCCGGTGGGCTTGGTGTTCCTCCTGTAAGGTCAGCATCTCTCCCGGCCAAAGTATTTGGGGCCGGTCGTTTCGTGGACTCAACCGCTCCTTCTTCCCAGTGGCCGTAAGTGCTTTCCAACTCCTTTTAAATGTCTGTGGCGTGCGTTCCCTACCCTTACCAGGTGTGCGTTGGCTCTGTGTATCGTTTCTCCGCAGGTGTTGTCTCAACGCCCCCTCTCGCTTGTGCTCGCGGGCGACCCCTTCCTAAAAGTGGCTCGATCCCCCCAAAGTTTCCCTCGGCCATCCTACTTTTTCCCACGCTGTTTTCCTCTTCTTTCCGCCCCTGTCGTTGAGTTTTGTTTCCTTAGGTGCCCCAAATCGTCAAGGACTGGCTCAAAAGCAAAATTTTTTACCACACGGCACCCTCTCTCCCCCTCGTTCCTTCGAAGCAGCGACGCGTCTCCTTTGTTTCCCTACAAGAAACCGCTAACTTCCCTTCACGCTGGTCTCTCCTTCACAGTCCCTCCCTTTCGGGTTGCGGCGGTGCGGCGGCTCCCCCCTCCTTTTCCGGGCGCTAGCCTGTTCATGTTGCTCGGCCCGCTTCCCCTTTCGTTTTTGCAGACGCTCTCCCTGCCCAACATGCCCTTCCGATCCCCTTTTTGCCTGACCCGCCCCCACGTGGCTTGGCCCCTTGACGACACACCCCTCGCGTTTGATTCTCGATTCCGTTCCACAGAAGTGGCGACTTTTCGTTTCGCCCGCGTTCTTATCGGACTGGACGACCGGGGATGGACACCAGGCTTCGTTGCTCGCCTGGTCCCTTCTCTGCCTTTTCGTTCGCTTTGGCTCCTATAGCTGCACTTGCTCTGCACCACGGACCCCCAGCACTGTGTCTGTGTTTTTCTCTTCGTGTCTTTAGCACACATGGATGAATTTGAACTGTTTTATTTTTTTGAGCAACGCCGGTTTCCTGTGTTTTGGTTGTTCATCCCGCTGCCTTCTACGGTCACCCGCCTGAGACGATCCGCTCGTTTGCCATGGAAACATCCCTTCTCTTTTTTTCTATCGTTCCCGGCACCCTGTTCGAGCAAACTCTCCGACTGCCTTTTCCCCCGGTTGTGACGCTCCTTTCAAGTCACGCCCTTGTGAGACCAGTCTCATGGCTTTTCTGTTCCATGGCACCCTTCGTGCCGTGAAGGCCTCCTGTAAACCCCGCCCTCCTCTTCTTCCTGATTTGTGGGCTGAACGCCACCTGGGTTATTCTTTTTGCATGCTCCCTGGATGGCCTGTTGTTGGCTATAGCTTCGTCCTCCCAAATTTCTTGATCCGGCCCTGCTTTGCTTCCTACCCGGTCTCTGTCTCTTTGACCACCTGATCGCGGGCGGTTCTGAGAAGTGTTCTTTGCCTTTTCCTAATCCACGGCCCCCTTTGTGTCCGTCACCTCCGTCCTAAATTTGTCAAGGGGCCTATTGCGGTAGCCAGCCTCTCTACGAAGGCCAGTGAGTTTCGGTCGCGCTGATCTTGATGGGCTCTCACAATGTTTCCCAACGGTATGGCACCGGCTGCCACCCCTCTGGTTTCTACTGTTCCCCTGCCCCCGGAGAAACCCTCCTTTTCTCACCCAAGCAGGACAGTTCTGTTTCATAACCTCACGGTTTCTCGTGTCCTTTCCTGCTTCCTAACGCTCCCTCGGCCCAAGGCACAAGGATCACATCTTTCTCCCTTCGTTTCTCTCTCTTGTCGGTTGCGCGTTTCTCCTTTGCTCTGTTTGTATCGGCGTGGCGAGCACGGAGCACTGGTGCTGTTTGACCTTGGTTTGCGATGCCTGGTCCTCTTTCTGTGATCCCCTTTGTGACCGGGCTTTGACGGCCCTGGAGAGGCTTGGTGATGCTTAGTTTTGCCATCTGTTGTATTGCACATTGATCTCCCATCTCCGAGCAGCGCTCACCATCAGGCAGATGCTTTTTTGTCCGGATGGCGTCTTAGCCACATTGTTGTCGTCCCCTTTTTTCCACCATTCAAACCGCAGCTTTTTATTAGTAGGGACCTTTTTTCCGAAGCCGTTGCTGGTTCCAACGACTCTCACAATTCCACTTTTTTGCCCGGCAAGCGGTCTGTCATTTCATCGCCCGAGCCGGCATCCGGCCTTCCCGTTTAACGTTGTCCACCCTGGTGGCGTTCGCCTGCCCTATGCGCCTAGTTAAGTCTGGCTTTGTGGACATGTTTCTCACCTTCTGTCCGCGTGACGAAAGTCAACAGGAGTGACTGCGGCCACCCCCTTCTCTGGACCCTTATCGGCCCTGCCTCCCTGAATCCCCGTCTCTCGCCCAGTCAGGTCGTTTTTTCCTTTGCGCCCTTCTCTTTTCTCTTGTTCGTTTGGAAGAGGTCGAGGACGAGCTCCTTTTTGTGTACCGCAATTGTTTTCACGTGGACCCCACCCCAGGCACCCGTCAAGGTTGTCAGTTCACGATTTCTTGTTTCTCTTTCTGGCTTCCCCTCCCATGACAACAAGGGGGCTCTTGAAAGTGGCTTTGTTGCCCGGCTCTCTTTTTTTATGCCCAGCCCATTCCCCTGAGGCACATTGCATGTCACGCTTGTCCGTGGTTCCCCCTCTACTCCCCCGTCGTTCGGCTCGCTTTACCCACTTCTGTTGCGTGCCCTTCGCTGAAGCGATCACCCGCAGTCTTTCGTCATGCGCCAGCTCTTGTTTGGAGCTCCCTTTCAAGTGTCTCGATGTTTGGCAGGCGGGATCCCCTTTGTGGTTTGCCTGCTGGGCTGCGCATGAGCAACCTGACCAACTCTCCCACTCGACCTTCTTTTTTGGACCGAGACTACTTCATAAACCGCCGACCATGGCTACCCCCCTGGGCCCGCTTGCATTTCGTACTTGGCCGTTAATCTGTGTTTGTCCTGAACACTGCGAGCCGTCGTCTGCTTTCGATGAGAACTGCGGTGGTTCCTAGGTGCCAGCGTTTTGATTTTCAGCCTTGATTTGGAGTTCCTGGTTTTGCTTGCCTCGGACACCACCTCCCCCCCACGGGCGTTCCTCCGATTTTCCATGAGGTGCCCGGCTTTGGTCTTTCGACACTTTTTTCTCTAGCATGACGGCCCATCGCTTACAAGAGCTCAAAGCGCCTCGGATTGAACAGCAGGCCTACCTTCGTCCGATACCCCCACGCCCAACGCACCCCTGGCTAGAGGTCCGCCACCCTCATTGCCCCCCCCCCAATCTTTTCTTTTCCTGATGGCTTTCTCCGCTTCTTGCTTTTTTGCTTTGTTTCAGTTTTGGCCCCACATAGTTCAAGTGGTACGATCCATCCCTCCCCCTTCGGCCGTCTGCATCTGTCTTCGGTTGCCTCCCTCCCGCGCCCTCGATTTTCTGGCCGTCCTGCTCGTATTCAGTCACACTTAAATAAGGCCCTACTCAGTGGTGACGGGAAATACTCGGGACGTTGCTTTGGTCTTTGCCTGTTGTAGAGATTCTGCCACTGACTGACCCTTTGCGACAAGCGTTCCTCTGCATTCCCCTGATTCGACTGTTCGGGAGTTCAACTTCCCTCATCGACATGCGCCAGCATTCTTCGCCTTGGTTTCGGGGGTATTCCCCCAAGCAGGTACGGTGAGTGTCCGTTCAGGCACGTGCCTGGAACCGGTCGTCCCCCCCCTGCTTGGCCTTTCTCTGGTGTTATTATGGTGCCGATTTTTCCGACCCACTTCCGATACAGATTGCGCCCTAGGTGTACCTCGCTACTTTCTTTATCCCATGTTCCAACAAAGTCGAACGTCGGCTGACCTCTCTCTCCTCCCCCTCGACTACTTTTTGTGTTCGATATCTCCCATGCACCCGTCCTAAGGTGTTACCTTATGCGTCGGCTTCTCTTTTTCCGTTGCCTGCGTTTTTCCACCTCCTTGCCCCTTCCCAATCGACAGCCCAGGTCTGAATCGGCCCCCCTCCAGCTTCCCTGCGCCAAGTCTTCCTTGCCGTCCCCGTTTTTTTCCCCTTCGTGTTCCCAGACTTTGATCCACACCGTTCCCCCCACTTTAGTTTGACCCGTCTGCCCGCAGACATCCATTGGCGCCACATCTCGTGTTGACTCGGGTTCGAGCTTGCCCGTTTTTCACCCGAAACGTGAGTCGCCTGTCGGGTTTGATGCGATACGAAGCTCGTTTTCGCCCATTCTCCTCGCCGGCCCGAAGCGATATAGCAACCTTCCTTCGACCCAACTCCCCACCGTCCTCCTATGTCCAGCGTAGGAACTTTTAAAAACGTAGTCCCTTCTTTCCTGTGTGTTGCTCGTCAGGAGACCTTACGACAATCGTTTTTTACTTCTTGCGCATGTTGTCCTGTTCGTCAAGAATCCCCTTTTTTACCTGCAGAGTGAGTTGATGTCTTTTTACGACCTTTGCAACGCCGTATTTTTGTCGTTGGCCCGCGACCGTCCCAGGTGACGAAAACCGCAATCCGATGTGCCAGCTCAGTGCTGCCCAGATTTGGCAATTTGCTGGTTCTGCGCGTCGACACAGGTGTTTTTTCCCGGTCGATAGTGTCGTTCCGTTGCCTTTATTTTGTCCTTTTCACTCCCACTGGTTTTCGCGCTGGGGGCAGTACCAGTTTCCTATGGCCCAACGGTTCTCTCTCCAGCAGTTCTTCTCAAGCGCAACCTGTCTCCCTTGTAATTCGGCACTGGTCTAGTCTCGTGCCCAGTCCTAGGCAAAGCCTGCCCCCAGCCTGTCATACAACAGACACCCCCGTTCAATCCCCCAGCTTAATTGCACCCCAGCGTTCTCAATTCCCTTCCACGGCGGCTTCGTTTGTTCAGTCCCCTACCAGCACCATTTCGTAACTCCCTGTTTTTTCACGAGGTCGATATCTTCTCATTGTAGGGTGTAGGTTGTGCTTCTTGATAAGTTATCCCCCCCCAATTCTGGGCGATCCATAGTACCACTTTTCAGGTTGCTCTTCCGTTGCCCCCCTGTTGTCCGCCGCGACTTCCAAACTCGTTTGGTAAGAGGCGGTGCACGTGTCTGCTTCAAACACCTTTTTTTTCCTCCCTCCCACCTTTCCGGTTTGCGGTGTGTCATTTGCAAAGCACCTAAGGTTTATGCGCCCGATCGCACTTCTATCTGAGGTAAACCACGGCGCCTCTTCTTCCTCTTGAGTTTTTTCTTTGATTTGTTTGGACATGCAGCTCTTGCCCCCTCACTCCCCAGGTCTCTTCCCCCCACGGGCCACTTCCTTTCTTTTCGCGTTCCGGTCCTTCAGTTTCTTGCAGTCCCCCCCCCGGTTCCCACCTGTCTTACCCTTCTTGCGACCGCGTGTTCTGCTTCTGTTTGTTTTTTTCCGGTGGTCTTAGAGCCCTTTCCTCCGGACGTTCGCCACCCGTCTCCCGCCCGCTCTGACAACGCTCCAAATCCCTGGAGCACGGGAGATCTTAACTGGATGGCTGATTTCCCATCGACCTCCCTTTTCCTGCTCCCTCCGTTTCTCCTTTCCCTCTGCAAGATCACAGAGTTGTCCTAAGTCGGACTGACGCTTGTCCAGGTACCTTCTTTACCCGGGTGAGCCCTGCCTGTCCCACTCCCGACAGCCCAGCTTCCTTTTCTTAGTGCTTCTGCAGCTTTAAGGAGAACGCCCCCCCTTGGATTATGCGTCAAGGGCATGGAATTGGTCGTTTCCCGATTCTTGCGGAGCGCGCCATGAGTAAGGCCGGCGACGCTGCTACATTGGGCTCGCCTATTTTACCCCCGCTGTCGTTCCTTAGATTGTTTACGACTAATCGGGCGGTTTGACTGTCGTGCCTCGTGCCATGGTTTAGTGTTGAGCCGACTGCCTCAGGACGCTTTTTGCTGCTATTCTTGTCTGCCCCTCTGCTCCTTCCGATGGCATTTTACCTTTTTCAATGCGATACAACCCATTGCCCTTCCCGTGATCCCGTCCCAAGCCGTCAGGCCGGCACGTCCCCCGTTCAACTTGCGTTCCGACAAGCATTTCCGCCCGTGAAACGCCCTCGTTTTTCTCCTTCTGCCACGAACTTCCCCACATCGCCCGAGGTTCAGAACGACGCACCCCTAAATTCCCCTCCCGTTTTTGTTTCTCCTGAGTGTCGCTCGGGTGCGTCGTTCGGCCTCGTGTCGTTTGTCCAGCGTGCGTGGCGAGCACGACCGGCTTGTGCTGTTTGACCATGTTGAGTTTCACTGCTGGCTTTGCGAAACGTCAAGTTTGTTGTACCCGTTTTTTTGATTCTTTTCTCTGGGACTATGAGTCGGCGAGTACACGACGGCTTTCTCGCCCCATTGGTTACCTGCCCTGCCCATCGGAAGAGAAGTCGCGACCTTATTTTCCTTAAGTCTCGTGTCCTTCTTGCAGTCGGCCACTCCCCCTTTTGCGTCCTGAGGATAGGCCCCGCGTGGGTTTATTCCAGCGATGCACTCCAGCTCCAAGAGTCTCTGGTTTAACTTTCCTCTCCCCTGTCTTTTTCCGGGCCGGCCTTAAGCAATTTGGAGCTTCCCGCCAGCATCGCCCCAGTTTCCCCCATCAGCGCCTTCGGCTTTAACGTTGTAGCCACATGGGGTTTCGTTTGCTGTCATCTGCAATTTTTCATAATGATGTGTTTGTAGATGAATGTGTCGCGGGTGTCCTCCCTGACCAGCGCCAGCTTTTGCAACTGCTATGCATCTCGGCCCGGCTTTTGTGACCCCCTTTCCTTTTAAGTGGGCTCGACCATTCCACTTTTCCTCGCAACACACTATTTGCGCGTTGGGCCGGGGCCCCCTTCATCTGATCTCCGGTGGAGGTCGACGAAACTTCCTCTTCCCACCTTAACCCCCCAACCAGGCACCTTATGTCTTCTCCCCTCAGCCGACTAATAAGAGTTAATGGAATTTCTGCAAGACCATGCCCCGACCCACCGTGTGGCCGGGCCGGGGTGGACTCGGTTTGTTCTTGCATCGGCTCGTAATGCCAACCAAGCCCACAATGCCGAGGAACCATTGCTCCTAGTCCGAAGGCCTGGTATTGCGCCCTTTTTTCCGTAGACTTTTTGAATACAATGTGTTCTTTGCCAGCGTGTATTTCACGCCTCCACAACCTCTCGGTTTTTTCATGAACCGTCCTTGGGTCTATCACAGGCGAACCAGCTGTCCCACCCGTTTATGTCTCTCTGCCCCATCGCTCTTTCCCCCGCACATTTTTGTTCCCGCTGCTGGGGAATGCGCATCCCCTGCTCTGCGGCTTCCGAACAGGAGTTGGACGAGATATTCGCACCGCCGACAATGGATAACCATGAGGCCTCTTTTCTCTTCTCCCCCTGGGCATGGCGTCTCTCGGCTCTTCCGGGATGAAACCCAACTTTACCAGAAGAGTCAGCGTTTTCGCTTTGATGAAAACTTTTTTTGGACTATATTGCTCTCTTGAAGATGTGTGGATTTTCAGGTTGATTTTTAGGTACGGCTGGACGTCTTTTTCTCTTCTAAAAACCGCAAAGCGCCCTTTTTTGTATTTGAAGATGAGAGTGTGGCAGAGGCCCTTTCCTGATGTGGGCGAATCGATCACCCTTTCTTCTGATTTATTCTTCCCTGCGCTCGATTGGAGTGGATCCCCCCCCCCCCCCCTCCCCCCCCTGCCGTTCCCTCCTTTCCCGACCTACTCCCCCTCAACGCACAACTCCCACTGTCGCCGAACGCAACATGTGACAAAGCGTTGGGTCACTGAGCTCCCCCCCCCTATCTCGTTTGTCCTTCCTTTTACGGTTCGGTCCGAGGCCCCCAAATACTTTTGCCCCCGGGCCCAAGCGCGGGACCCCTCCCTCACCTTTGTCTCTCCACCTCCCTCGTGAATAGGGTCCTCCTCCTTTTTGCCCTTTTGCACCTTGAGCGAAGCTCTGTAATGGACGGTTTCCTTCCTCGCGTCCTCCCCCCACATCCCTTAGACTCCCTTTCTTGTGAGTCTTCCGCTCATATTTCGGCCTTTCTTTTTTCTCCTTTTTAGTTTTATCGATTCCAAATGGGGATCTTTCAGCGCTTCTATTCGTCATTTCACAATCTCTTCCACGGTGTCTTTCAACTTTATTTCTCTCCCCTCCCCCGCGTCAACCCCAGACTGATTGCTAGAATTGGCTTTCGTGTGACTGGTCCTCAAGCCGGTAGATCTTGTTGCTCCCGCTATCCATGTTCCACTGGCCAGGTTTCTTCACTCCAGATGGTCGCCTTTCCTGAGTACTGTCGCATTGGCCTATTCCTCCTCTTGTCTAGATTGGCCGACCACATTTTCCTCCTCCTCGACGCCTCTTTCATTTTTCCCCCTTAGACAACGTCGGCATTGCCTCTTTCTTTCTTTCTTTTTTTGAGAGTGCCCTGCCGAGTTCCTGTTTTTCCCCTTAGCGCATGGTTGGCCCGGTACCCACCCTCTTCTTCGGCCAGATCGATACCAGGGGCCTGTCTTGACATCGTCCTACTGAGTCTCACGCTCGCCAAGCTGGCGTGACGGACCCGTGTCTCCTGAAAGTTTCATGAGATTCGGAGCAACTCCCCGTACGCGCTGATCCCCGTCACCGTACCGCAGATCATTTCCACCCTTTGCGAGAAATTCCCTTCTTTGTTGAAGCGTCCGCGCGATCCCCCTCCCCACACTCCCCCTAACATACGTCGGGTTGATTATTTTCGCTTTTTTGATTTATCAGCGTTGTCGCCCAGCTCCGCCAGCCGTGTTCTCAGAAGCTTTTACCCTTCTCCCCCCTAGAGACAACCCAGACAACGTCCCTAATAGGGTCATAGTAGTCCTCACCCCCAACTCGTCTTCCGGATTTATGTGGTGCCTCGAGACCTTCCGTCTCCCATACGATGACGCAATTCTTCGCTAGGCACCGGAAGAACCCGAGATACCCTCCCCTTTAGTTGGTTGTAGTTGTTTGTACCGCCCTTTTCTTCCAAGGATCCTTGCGCCCGCGTGGAACCGTTTTTTTCCCCAACCCCCGCTCAGATTTGACAGATACTTTTTTTTGACAACCCTTTTTTTCCATTTGCCTTTTGGCGTTGCGATCCTCTCATTGTGCGTTTTCTTGGTGATCGTGTAGGTCATCTCGGTCGTTTGCTTCCAAGCACCTCCTTTTTTTTCGGTGCGCTCTTTTCCCTCTGGCCCCGTATGGCATCGAGGCCTGAAGGATCGCGCCCCTTCTTCGTTCCCTTCTTCCCGGCACCCGCGCCCGTGCTCGTGACGGGTTTTGACGTCTTTTTCAAACTTGTCTTATTTACCTCCACCTAACTCGGTAACTCCAAAAGGGTCCACCGATGAGCCCCCCCCGAGTTCTCATTTTTCATCCCTCGACGGCTTGCCCGTCAAGTTTTTTCAGGCCCGACAACAAGCTCGTCAGCAGCCTTTTCGATCTGCCAGCCCTTTCCTACCCTGTGTGGTCGTTCGTTGCGCCTATACGCTGCCCCCTTCCTGTGTCGTTAGGAATTGTGAATTGGGTAATTCTCTTTTGCCCTTTCCTTGCCACCAGCCTCCCTTTACCACTTGGTGCGGCCGAGCCCCCACCTGGGTCAGCCGCTGTTGCCCCTTATCGCCCCCCCTTGCTGTGCATGACCCTGAACCCCTTCGCGGCTTTTTTCTTGGCTTGTCCCCTTTCCTGCCCCAATCAGTCGGTGTATGCGCTCCTGATCGACCGGGTTATTCTGTTTTTGACCACACAGGCACACCCGGCCCCTGCCGTGCGATGAGAAATGGTTTTTGTTTTTGGCCTTTGCATGCGCTCGAGCCGATTCACAGAACTCCCAGGTCCCTTCCCCTCCACTTGGTCGCGCCTTAGTGTCGCAAAGCCCCCAAACCACCGGAAAACATGACGGGATCGTTTTGCGGCTGAGACCCTTTTTCTGGTTGCCCCGTGGGTGAGGCCCTTAGGTTCGGAAGGTGTACCGCCTCTCTTCTCGCGCCCAGCCTCAAAAATTCCTGCCTCACGGTTCCTATCTGAAATTATCGGTAAGATCCCTCAGCCTGATTGTGTAAATCCGCCCGAGGTCCCCCCCCCTCAAGATCACCTCCGGTGCGCCGGCGAGAGATTGTTAGGGCACTCTGCCACCTGCGCAAAGGTACTTTGGCGCTTTATTTTTTTTTTTTCCGCACCCCCACCCCCCGCCCGGATGCTGTTGTCTTCCCTGGCGTACCGCCACTTTTCTTATGACACCCTACGCAGCTGAGGATTGGGGTTATGTTTTGGCCGCGCGCTGCTTCCCCAATTTTTGAGCCGTTTCCCTGCCCGGTCCATCTTCAGAAGTTTCGTCCCCCTTCTTTCTCGGTCTGCGGTCCTTTGTGCATCACTAATCCCTCCGGTGAATTTGGTCTCCCCTAGTCGCCGTCACTTTTCTGAGCCTAGATCAAGAAGGGGACTCGTCTCATTGAGTAGTTCGCGCTTATCTTCCTCTGGTCTCTTTCCCATGTGCGATAACACCCGAGTATTGGCAGTCTTCCTCGGGATCCTCACCTCCCCCACCTGCTCCCTGACTTCACCCACCCGGACCAAACAATTGAAGTTAGCCATTCCCTCTTCACATGCACTCCCTTTGCTCCCCGTGCTCGCCCCAAGCCAAGCTGATCCCCCGCGCTTTGCCGTCACGACTGCACCCCTTCATC
>Ga0179593_1379605_pt1 | contig 11100 bp, 19 predicted proteins | sample CZODoug2_1_08_16_FD_185931 | JGI IMG/M metagenome (GOLD analysis project Ga0179593, IMG submission 185931) | Vadose zone soil fungal communities from Angelo Coast Range Reserve, California, USA - CZODoug2_1_08_16fungal (PacBio error correction) | ecosystem: Environmental > Terrestrial > Soil >... | reverse complement strand
TCTCTCTCAGACAGCGACCCCCCCTGAAGGTACCAGGTTGTGATTAGACTTATTCTCCTTAATCTCTTTGTCCAGGCTCTGGAAGCCGGAGAGTGGTTTGAACTTATGCCCTTCCCGCGGAGCCCACCTGCCTTTCCTTTTGACGTTTCGATTTTCTTTCCCCATTGTAGTTAATCCCAGCGTGGTTTTTCCCCACAAATATCTTTTTCCTCTAACCGAAAGCCACCTGTTGGTGTTTTTTGTGTTTTTTTTTTTTTGCCTCACAGACTGTCACCTTTTTCAGATCCCAGCACCTGTTCCACCTCTGCGTCCCCCCCCAGTTTGTGCCTTGCTTCCCTTTTCGTCCTTTTCTCTCAGGATAGTGGTTTTATTTTCGTTCCCTTCGGATTCGAGTAAATATCTTCCCCTCTTCATTTATTCACGTCCTTTTTTTTCCGGTGTTCCTCGCCAATTGGAAAAACTTTCCTGAAGCTTTTTTCCCCTTTGTCACTACTGCGCCAGTGGCGCGTGGCCATGGTCCTTGAGTTCAGATTTCTTTGACACGCATTTTGAACGAGAAGACCTCGTTTGTGTCTATAGGTTGGATCTGTACTTGTTGCATTTAGCCCCACGACCTACTTTGTGGAAAATAGGGTTGGCCTTTCCTCAGCCATCCCCCCCGTGCTTCAGCCCTCGTCCAACAGTAAAGGAAATCGAATGACCATTCCGTTTCGGCCCGGGGACTTCCCTGCTTCTTTCTCATTAGCGCCGGAATTCGGTCCGCCCCTTTGCTCAAACGCATTTTTGCAGGCCGTATGGCGTCCCTCGCTCTTCATCCCGCGGTCTTTTTTTCCTCCAACCACTTTTCTGCCTTGGCGTTCGTTTTCCTCAGTTCCTTGAGGTTCCGTTTGCGGATTTTGACCCCCCTTGGGCCTGATGAAGGCGACTTTGCCTGATTTCTCGCTTCCCGCAAACCGGTTTTTCCCCTACTTTCCAGCCGTTTTTCCCGCTTTTCCCCCAATCATTTTTTTCTCCCCTTCCCGACCCCTGTGCCGCCCAGCATTTTTTTTTATCTCCCTTGCCCCAATCCGCCAGCTAAACCCCCACGTTTCCCTTTGGGCGTATGGGTCGTGCGGTCCTTTTTTGATGGCATCCATTGCGTTTAAATGCCTCCTGTCATGGTTCGCGGGCTTTATGTCCTGTCGCTGGCTTTTTTTTGCTCCTTAACCGAAAGTCTTCTATCAACCCCTCCTTTTCCAGGAGTCCCAAAATTTTTATTTTTAAGGCTTCCTCTGATGTGTAGACAATAAGTGATCCCTCCCCCTTGTTCTTTGGCGGCATCAAAGCTTTAAGTGTCTGGTTTTTCCCGTATCTCCTTTCCCTCTTTAGTAGGGATTTAAGCTTTCCTTCCCCTTCTTTCCCCCCCCCCCGTCCGTTTGATTCAAATTCACCCAGTCGAAAGCCATTTTCATGAGTTCCCGTTTTCTGAGCTCCTCTTTCCCCCCCCGCTTCGCCGCACGATATGTCATTCAACCCGCCTCACCAATTGTTTCGTTCAAACAGGTGACCCTTCCCGATCGTTTCCCCCTTCTCCAACGCATGAGCTTTACATAAGTGATTCCTCCGCCTCTCGTGATCGTCCGGTCCTTGCTGTCTCGGCATGGAATAGGCTGGTTTTTTTCTAAGCATGTCCGCCTTTCCCCCCCCCCCCCCTTGGCCCTTAAACCCTCCTTTTGCCCGTCCTATGTGGTTTTTATTGTTTTCTTACTAAATTCGTCCCTTTTTTTCCAAACGGTCTTGTTTGACGTCCTCAGGTCGCGGTCTTGTCAAGTGCATACCGTTATCTAGCAAAAGTCTGACTTGCTCTTGACAACCCCTTCCTCGGCTTTCTCTCTCTTTTAATCCTTGTTTTTGGATTGGTACCCCTCTTTCTCTTTCAAGCTCCGTCTGGGGCCTGTCGCGTGCCTGGGTGCCCTTCAACTTGCCTGCCTTCAATTCCCCATCCCCCCGGTTATTTCCTTTCGAATTGGACCCTCCACTATACCCCAAGTGACCCCAATTTGCATTTGTTGCCTTCCCCATTATAATTTTCATGCGAACTCCTTTCCGAACTTCGTACGCCAGACGAAATTTACCCGATCCGTCTGAGGGGGCCTCTTCTACTTTACCTCAAAGCCCAGGCGTTTCTTGAACTGCCTCGGTAGTGTCCGTTTGAAGCCTTTCCAAGTTTTCTTTCGGTGACACTTCAAAGCTTCTCGTCCTTTTTTGCCTCCTTGCCTAGGCCTATACCTTTTCCCCCTAGCTTTTTTTGCGGTTCCCCCCCTTTCCTTGCAAGAGAATGCAGTCAACCTTTGCGACCTTCTTTCCCGCCTCGCCGATACAGAAGAAATTCCCCTCCCCCTTAAATCCTCCGCCAAATTCAGGACTGCTTGAGGACAAATCCGAACTCATTAACCTTGCCGTTGACGCTTTCCCTCACCCTTACTCCTTGTCACCCCCAGGGGCCGTTGGACGCTTTTCAATTTTTTTTCTCGTTTTTATCGAAGTGATTGCTTTTTTTTTGTCCGAACAAAACACCCAGCTGTGCGAGAATCACTGATACCAGGTCTCTTACTGACATATTCCGACCCATGTCTGCCATCCAACAATCCCCCTCTCCCCCTATTCACCTTTTACACTCGCGTTATTTTGTATTTGTTGCCTGCAGATGTACGTAACGAACTGAACTTGTTGCTGCCCAAAGGGTTCCTTTCCTTTTTTTCCTTTTCCTGCCTTATTCTGACAGACTGGGCATTTGGACCCCAAACTGTCTTCAGTTTGGTAACCTTGCAGCACGCTTTGATCGTTTTGTCCACACCCTTAGAATTAATGCCAGCTTTTGATTTCCACATCTTCCCACGCGAAACCTAGAGATTTTTAAATTAGTCCAGAACTCTGTTCCAAGAATTTTGGAACCATAAGCGTTCTGCTCACGATCCCTCGGTCTCCCTGACCATTCAAACCATTCTTTTGTAGTCATCTTTTAGTTGCCGGTCCATTCCCGGCGTTTTTTTCTGTCGTACATTCCTGCGAGTTCCCCTCTGGCCTCCGGCTGTAATTCGCTTTCGCGGCGTTTATTTTTTCCTGACTTTCCTCGGTTGTCTTGGTTTTGACCTTTGCTTTGATCAAACATCCAAGTCTTTTGGCGTCTTTTTCAACACTATTATCGGCCAACCTCTTCGGTCCCCCACCGATGACTCTCCCCGCCGGACTTTCACTGCGTCCTTCCTTTCACTGACCTTTCCGGCCCGGCGATCCTTTCACCAGTCCGCTTCCCTACGTTCCCACTTTAGTCATTCCGGGCTTGTCCTCTCCCCGTATGGAGTACGTATTGATGTCAGTTCGAATTTACTTGCTCCCCTCCCTCCTCCCTTTCCTCGCTTCCACGCCATCCTGTTCACAGCTTGCTACTTCCCCCCTTCCCGACGCGACCCGACAGCCCTTCTTATTGGACTTTTTTGTTGCAAGCTTCTGCTTTGTTCCGGGTCCCCCTTCCCTTTAAGACCATTTTCTTGAACTTTCATTCCCCAACTCCCTTCGATCTAACAGATTTTCCACACCTAGCGTCTTCCCCCCTGTTTCCACTTTTCATGAACAACTTCCCTTGCCCTCTGTTTTGTGTCTTCGTTCTGCAGCAAGTTCCGCACTTATTCCAGAGGACCACTATCTTTACGGCCTCTATTTCCTACGGCCCCCCACGTTCCCCAGATTGATTCGATGTCGTGATCTATCTCTCTTTTCCTCCTCGTTTTGAGAGGACGATTTCCCTTTTTCAGGCGCCGTGTAACGTTTGGTTGTTCGAATTCCGGTAAATGAGCTCAGCACGGTCGGGGGTTCCTCGAACCCTCCCCCCTGCCCTCGGAGCCTAAATCCCTTCCCTTGCAAGAGAGGTTTAATCCAAAGTCCCTTATATATCCTTCTTTTTTGAAAAATAGTAATATCCCGGAAGTTTCCAGTATCCCTCACCCCTTTCGAATGGTTACACCCCTTCTTATCATACACGTCTTTTCCCCCGACCGTAAAATCACTGTTTGGTATAGGTACGTTTCTTCCGTCTTGTTCTTTCTGGGCGTGTTTCGATCTTTCCGGGTTCCCCGGATGTCGCAAGATCGCTCCCTTTCATCACCGGACTCCCAACGCCCTCCCCTTGTCTTTACTCCCCGCATTTTCCCCCGGGACGGACTCTTTCTTTTTGTTTTATGAGAGCCTTGCTGTTTTCAAGTCATTCCCTAGGAGAGCGTACCTTCCCTCTGCGGGTCCATCTCTCCCTGTTCGAGCGTTCGTCTATTTTCCTTGTTTTGAACATATCCCCCACAGACAAAGTTTTTCCCCCCCCCCCATTTAGTTTGTCTCATACTCCATGCCACTTAGAGGCCCCTTCGTCGACTTCGTCCCCCTCCCCCTTTTTCGACATTTTCGACCAGGCCGTTTCCCTGCCCCTTCGGCTTCCGGCGCTGAAGACCCAGCGCCTTAATTCCTGCCCCTCCCCCAACGATTGATAACACTTCCCTTGTGTCTTTTCTCTCCAGGCGGACTCCGTCTGCCCCCCGCGGATTTTCTTTCCGCACAACGTCTCTCTCATGATTTCTTACCTAAGTGAACACCTTCTTTGGCCGTTTGAGGATTGTTTCCTCAGCTATTTTTTCACTTTGAAGTTTTTTCCCCGAGTAGACGCGAGCGTTCCCCCGCCCCCAATTTTGGATGGAGTAACTTTTTTCCATCCCTTGATTAGACTGAATCAAACCCCAATGAGTAAGAAAATTGTCCGTACCACCTTTTTGCCGGCCAGCTATTTTTCGTAGTAAGATTCCCTAATAACCCCAGAGAAGAGACTTGTACTTGATCCCTTTTCATCATGCGGACGGCTTCTTTTACTTTTTGCGTAGTTCTTTTCTTCTTATTGCTGAGCTCGGTGCGTCGTTCTGTTTTTGCTAACAAAACCGCTCGCGCACCCCTATTCCTTGCCCCACCGGTCCCCATACATCACGGTTCTGTTTCCTGATTGTTTGTAGACCCCTCACGTGGGTCCTTTTTTTTTCTTTAATTCTCCCTGATCCTTTTTTGTGTTTTTTTCGAATGATATTCTTTATCCTCCTTGTCCTTAAGCAGGTCAAATTTCCACCTTTCAGCCTTCGCTTCCCCAATGACACTGCAAAGAAGCCCGCGACGTTCCAGTTCCTTTTTTTTTTTTCTTTCGAGCGCTCTTTGTCCTTCGCTCATTCCGGCCGCCCCCCTTGTTTGCACGTTTTGTCTTACGGTGTAAACCGTCTTTTTTTTCCCTCCGCCCACCTCTGAGCTTCTTCTCGCACGACGATCTGGCATCGTGTCTGCTTACGCCTTCTTCTGCCTCCGGTTCCCTCGAATTTCCCTTCCGGCCCCCTTGCCCATTGTGCCTGCAACACCCCATCCATTTGTCCTGCCTCTTAATTTTTCCTGTCTTATCCCATTCTTCTTTTTTCACCGGAGGGACTTTTCTCATTCGCTTTTTTTTTGATTTGCCTTTCCCCCGGGTTTAGCCTGGACTGACCGACTGAAGGACGCTTGACCCCCCCCGTAATTCTCGGGAATATCTCCTTTTAATCTCCCCTTTTTTTTTTTTTTGAGAGAGCCCCAACGCCCGCTAAGTGGTTTTTCCCTCCCCGTCCCTTTTCTTTTTCTTTCCCGTGCTCCCGGGTCCATTCCAACTTTCCCTCAGCGCCCTGCTCAATCCCGGTGAAAACGGGCCGACTTTCCCTTTTTTTTCAATTTCCAGCATTCCTGGACCCCCATGTCTTGTTCATGTCCCATAATTTTATGCGACGAACCTTCCTTTCCCAAGAACTATCTCTTTGCTGAGAATGCCCCCCGGGGAGCTTCGCGGTCTTTTCAGAGTCCGCCCTATTCCCTTTTAAGTCGTTGCTCCTTCCCCTCCCTCGTGAGGTTTGGTCCCTTTTCCACCCTTTTTCGTTGTCCCCCCAATTCCTTTTTGCCAGTCGCGCTCCTTTGAAAGTTTTTTTTTTTTTACTCCTCCCCCTTCGCCTGCTGCTTCTTGTTCAATCTTCTTGAAGCGTCTTTTTCTGCCTTTCTCCCTCTGAATTGCTTTAACTCCCCTATTTACTAAGTGATCCCCCCCTCCTATCCCACCTCATCCCCCTAAGTCGTTTCTTCTTAATCAGACAGGAGTTCCCCTACGGCTGCTGCCGCCTTTTTTCCTTGAACAACTCCCATCGGCCTATTTGGAATCCCCTCTTGTCCCCCAACAAGGGGCTTTGTGTCTTCTCCTCTCGTCGTTGGTGTCAACAGCCTTCCCCCCTCTGACTCAGCCTCTCGGTAAAACATGACCCCTTCCGCATTTTTTCACCATGAATCACAACCAGTAATTTCCCCCACCTCCCCCTCTTCTCCTTTTCTTCCTTCTGGCGATGGCTTACGACTAACCTCCTCTGGCTTCCCACCCCGGGTCGTACCCGGCCCCTTTCTTAAGGACATTGTGCGGCAGCGCCTCTTTGTTCTTTTTGTGGCCACTGCTTCGTGACTGCCCACCTTGTTTTATCCGCTCGCTTCGCCATCGCGTTCCCCCCCCCTTCCAGTTCTCCACCTTGATTCCCACACTCCGCCATGACCCAACTTCAGATTTTTTTCCCTTTGCCGAACTCCTCGCCTCTAAGCGTGGTATGGCAACGAACTTCCGCGGGACGTCCGAAGCTCCCCCTGTTCAGGACCTTTCCAAATGCTGTTTGATCAATTTGGGCAGCTTCCCTTGAATTCTTCTTCTCTGTTCTCCTTCGTCTCCCGGATCTAGGGCACGAAAAAGGTTTTTTTGTCCTTCGCTCCGACGCCCGGTTACGTTTGTCTACCCTTGGAGAGTCCCCCCGGTGGTGCCTGCGTTCTTACTCACCTTGTCCCGTTAGTCTTGGCGTTGGTTTCAACCATACCTTCCCAAACCTGCCACACCGTCTTTATCAACGGCAAGCTTTCCGTTGCTTCCTCGTCCTTTTTCTCTTTCCACGATAATTTTTTGCCGCTCAGAGCTTTCCCGTACCGTGAGTCCTTCCAAGCCTTTCCCAGAGTTTTATTCAGATTGATGACCCTTTTCGCCTGGCTGACAGCAGTCCTTTCCAGTTCCCTCTATTTGCCAGGGCTACTTCCATTCTTATGAGCTCCCCCTCCCGCCGGCCTTTCTTGTCGTTGTGGCCAGTGAAGGTTGATTCTCTTTCCGTTTGGCCCTTCTTCCTCTCCTTTGCTGTCTTTTTACCTCATTCACCGTCGCTATTGAAGTCTCTTTTTCCACACCTCGCTTTTAATTTAATTTTGTCCCACTTTCCTGCCCCACAAAAATAAAAAATTTCTGTTGATGGTTCCGCTTTTCCATTTTGCAGTGAATCCTTTTCCCTCCCCGACAAATTTTTCCCTTCCTGGGCTCGTTTTATCCCAACCGATCGATTACCGATCCTTCCTTCCTACCTAATCTTTTTGTTGTTTTGAGTATTTTGGCTCATCCTGTTAACTGTTTGTTGCCCAATAATCAGCTGCCGTACATCTTCTTTTCCCCTAGGGAACACGTGAGCTGGTTCCTCCCCAAAGCCCCCTTCTCCAATCCTTTTGCAGTTTCTCTTTTTCACTTTCTTCCCCATTTCTGATTTTTACTCGTAGGTTCGAACCCCCTCTTCCTATTAGAACCCGCGTTGATGCAAGCTAAGCCCTGTTCTATTCCACAGTCCCTTGTTGAACCAGGAACTGATTCACCCTCCCTTTTCTGTTCCCCCCACTCTCTTTCCCTCATCGTGTTTTTCGGGATTCAGTCGGATGAATTCTCAGCAGGGATAGGCGGGAGATGGGTCTCCCGGTGGAGTCGTAAAATATCTTCTCTCCGCTGTCTCTGAATACAAATTTCTTCCTTTCGGCTGCCTCTGCCCAATTTTCACATTACTTCGTGGTTCAATGGAGCCATTTTTTCCAGCGTTTCCGGTCGCCGCGAGGAGCCCCCTCCATTTTTCCCTGTTTCCCAGAGATACTCACTCCGTTCTTCCTATCTTCTTGGAGATTGTACTGTTGACCCGCGGACTTAGATTGTGCAACTAGGGTGTTCTTCATCAGCAATGTCCAAACAACTACGGCCAGCCTCAGTTTCAAAAGTCCACTTCTCTGGACCAGCGAATGACCAGAACATTGTTTTTGCGGCTTCATTTTCGGCGCCGAATTTACCGACAGTTTCTAGCGACGGCCCAGGCACCACTAACACGAATTTTGTAATTCCCTAGATTCCCTTCTTTGCTCGAAATAAAACCCCCCCTTGGTTCTAGTCCTTTCCCTCCAAAGCGAGCCCTTAGTTCGGTATCAGTGTACACTCTCGTCCCGTTTTCTTGTTGCCACTCCCCCTCTCCCGGTGAGCCTTTCTGAGTTCTTTTCGTCATCTGGATCTTCCCCACCCCCTCAGGCAACTGTAGCCTTGTCCACCCCTCCGCCATTTGATTCGCTGCGAAAATTAAGTAAGAACACTCCTCTTCTGTTGCCGCAGGTTCTGTTTTTATCTAAGCAATCGCCGCCCAGATAAAATAACTCGCCTCGCTGTTTATCTAGCTGGTATTTTGCAATCTGTTTTTAAGAGGCGGGAATTGTCCTTTCCTTGCGTTAAGGCCTCAGTGCTTTTTTGCCTCCCCCCGCCCGATCTTCGATCACCCCTTCGATTGAAGTCACCCTTCCGGCTACTTCTTGGTTCGCAGGTGATTCTGCCACGTGCTTCAGCTTTTTCCTGTCTTACCCCCCCTTCTCAAGTTGCTGCTGTCTTTCGTATTAGAATTGATTAGTATCTCCTTTCCTTTTCCTGTTTGACCTAAGCAGGTTCACTTCCGATTCCTTGTGACGTCAGAAAGCTTACCCCTCCTCAGCGAAGAACCCTTATCTGCTTTTGCTTCAATAGCGCGCTCTGTCCTGAATTCCGTTACCTGTGGACCTCAAGTTTACCCCGGGGACATCCAGCTCGTTCAATGCGACTTCTTTTTTTCCATTAGACCTCTCCCCCCTCAGCTAGTGTCAAGTTCATTTGCCTCCGTTGTTCAGTTTCTTTTTTCTGCCGATGCAAATTATACTTGGCCGCCCCATCAATTTTGTCCTGAATCTGTTTATCCTCTTTTGTCTTCAATTCGGACCGTTTCCCCAGGTGATGAATTTGACTATCTCTGAGGGTAACCCATAACAGGGAGCACGCCGTTGTCCCCCCCAGTATTCCTTTCGACACCGTCCTCCTCAACTGGCGAACTCCCCTCCTCCTAGTTTTTTTGGTGTTGATTTTTCTCGAGAGTCCCGCGCGACTTCTTCAGTGTCAACTGGTTCGGTGCGCGTGCTCCCTTTCAAAATTAACGTCAAAAATGACATTCATTCAAATTTTTTCACTCCCTTTCCTCCTTCCGAATTAATCCGAAAATTATGATCACTCCTCCAGGTCCACACCCCTCTTTTTGCTCCCATCTACTTTGCCTTCGGCCCGCATTCTTATCAATGAAAGTTGACGCATCTCGTCGGCCGTTTTCATATTAGCGGCGTCGGTTTTCGGCCTCGGTACTTTAAGAACGCTCCCCTGTTGTCCAAGAATAGGGGAGGTCCCGTTTGTCATCCCTTTCCCCCTTGGTCGCGACCCTTGACCTCTTTCTTCCTTTCCAGCGTCTCTGAAAGATTCTCCTCCTTGGTCTTGCTGTTGGTTCAATTTTTCTTGCAGTCTACTTCTTCCTTATGAAATCGGGATTGTTTCCCCCTTCCCTGATGTCCAATATCAACCTTTACGACCCTCCAGTCAGCCAACTCCGCTTTTGCTTAGCAGAACGACCCCCCCTTTTCGCTCGCCCCCTGATTCTTGCCCCTAACCGAATCCTTGTCCCCCCCCCATAGGCATTTTAGCTGCTGCCCATTTCCGAGAGGTTGCTCGCGTGAGTTTTTTCTTTCTGCCAACTCCGCTGCCTCTTCTACCAGCCGCCAGTTTTGACCTGACTTCCGCATCTCCTCATGTTCCCTCCCCTTGCACAAACCGACCCTTCGTGGTTTTTTGGCCGTTCTCTTCCCGTGACTACCGACCCGGCTGTCCCCTTGCCCCACGGGTTTTGGGCAGTTCTTACAGGACCCTTTTCCCCCGGAAGCGCCTCCCTGTTTTCCGGGTACACTTGTTCTTTCCTTTGGACAACCTGTTGCCGATCGCTCTGCGGGAAACTTCTCCCTCGTTCTCCACTTCCATCAAAGCACCGCAAACGGACACTTCTCTTTTTCAATTCTCCCCGAAATCGCGACTTCCGCCTTGTTTACGGGAACGAACTCCGCTTTCTCACTAGCCGCTTTGCGTGTTGGACCCTTTTTTTTCCAAAAATTGCTTTGTTCTTTTTCGGTTTCGGATCCTCCCTCTCCTGTTTTCGTTCCCCGAGCCTTTTGCCACGCCTTGCCGCCCCCCGGGAGGTATTCTTTTCCTTTCCGACGACGTTCAGTTGGGTCTTCCCTTATTAGTTGCCGTCGTTTTGTGCCAGTTCGTATGAATTCAAAACCATACAGTTTCTGGTTGGAGTTCTGGTTCCCCAATTACAAAAATATAGGCCCCTCTCTTCCGTTCCCTCCTTATATTGCCTTTTTGCTTTTTTTGGACCTTTCCTTGCCCAACGCGCAAATTTAGTCCCTTTCCCAGAAGTTCCATGTCAATTGGAGCGCGTAAAGCCCTTCGTCGAGTTGGACTCTCTTACATCTTTGAGCGATATGATTCGAATACGCTTTTCCAGTTTCCACGCCTATCTTCCATCTACTTCAATCCCCCCCTTGTCCTCCTCTCCTCCCCCTTCTTCTGGTCTCCCTCGGTGTTGGAACCAGTTCTGGGATGATCATCCTTTTTGTTCCCTTTCCTTTTCCCGCTCCCTTGACCCAAGGGGCTGTTTACCGGGTTCGGATATTTCCTCTGTTTCCCCCATAGCTTCTTACTTCCCTTGAGTCACACTCCTTAACCCTCAACTTGCCCAAAATTGTTCTTGTCTCGCGGTCCCATTTCCTGCCAGTCCGCGCCTCTCAAGCTCCTGGACAATCTTCATTACGGTCTCAAAAACGGTCACTGCGTCTCCTTCCCCTCTTGTCGTG
>Ga0179593_1302630_pt1 | contig 11100 bp, 10 predicted proteins | sample CZODoug2_1_08_16_FD_185931 | JGI IMG/M metagenome (GOLD analysis project Ga0179593, IMG submission 185931) | Vadose zone soil fungal communities from Angelo Coast Range Reserve, California, USA - CZODoug2_1_08_16fungal (PacBio error correction) | ecosystem: Environmental > Terrestrial > Soil >... | reverse complement strand
CACACGTTGGGTCCCTGTTGCTCCCTCCCGCCGATGCTCTGCTTTCCTTTTGCTCTTGTCACATTCGTTTGCAAAGAAAGGGAAGGATAGAATGTTAGTTCCCCTCGCCTCTTGGCCGCCTGTGCCTCTGACCATTTAGCTTAGTTCCTACCGGAAGGCTCGTTCTCACCTCTTTCCTTTTGATGAACCCGTTGAGATGGTCCGTACGGGCCCGGAGAGGGGAATTTTTCGGCCTCACCAGATATGGTGGTATTTCTTCCGGTGTGAGGAGGTTTTTTATCTGCTGTCCCTGCACACTTCGTAATCATTCGGGCTTTGTACATAGAAAAGTTTTTACGTTGTCGAAGTTTGTCTCAGTGTCTCACGTTCGCCCCGTACTTTCTTCTCTTTCTGCTCAAGAGTACACGCGTTCTTTTTCTGCAGTTATTAGTCACTCCAGCGGAAGCTTAGTTGAGTGGTGAGCACGGTTTCCTCGGCAAACCCCACTCCCTGAGTAGTGCATCTTCTACTACCTGACACAGGAGGCGAGTGAGCCACCTTTTTCCAACCACTTTTTGTATTTCACCCCACCTGAAATAAGGTACCTTTCGTAGTAGGCTTGTATCCTCTCCTTCGATCGGAGTATACCCACAAGGCCCGTCCCCTGACACCCCCCTCCGACACCACCGTTTTTCTCCCCCCACCCGGCGGCCCAAGAGGAACTTCCCGCAGAGTTGGGAGGTGGCAGGAGGAGGCTGCTGAGTCAGACCCTCCCCCCAGTCCAGAGAGAGGCCTTCCTTTCTCCCCTCTTAGTGGAATTTATTCTACTATGCCCACCCCCTCGCTTGTCAGGGACTCCGGAGGAGGAACGGACTGAAGAACGAGAGTTGAAAAACTACTACGTCTGCAGAGGGAGCAGCAGAGCGAATGTTGACTTGTGTATGTATGCGATTCGTTGTTTTTTTTTTCTGACGTGCCACTCGGCTTCCGCTGGTTCTCCTTCGATTGAGCCTGGCGTGCCCTCGTTGAGAGGACTCGTCCTCGTAAAGTTCGGAGTTTTCTTTTAAGACACGCCCCCCCCTTGGATCGACACCCCTTTGTTTTCCCCCCCAATCCTTTTTCATGGGCTTGAAGTCTCCCTCTAAGGAGTCTCGAGCATTGTTTTTTTAACGGCCCGCTTTTGTAATTCTGTGGGAGAAGCCTACGGTGGACTTCCACCCTGATCTGAGGCCTTGCGGGGTTTGACCTAGTTACAGAAGCCTTTTCTTATTTACAGACCCCTCCCACCCTGGAGAGAAGGTCACCGGACGGTGAACCACCTTTTTCGCGAGCCTCAAACGTCGGAAGACTCCCTTATACCAACCTTTACCCCTTAGTCTTGCTTCCCGACACTGGCAAAGCAACCCACGCAACAGCTCTTCTTACCCTCTTCTTGATGATTTTTATACAACCTAAAGATGTGGGCAGTTTGAGTTCACCCCTCCCCCCCTTTAAAACTCGGACTGGATTCCAGCTTTGTCCCATGGTTTCAGAAGAGTCAAGCTTCGCCCACCAACATGGGGGTACCCCGATACTGGCTAAGATAATAGTTTCTTGTCGGCAGGTTGGAGGAGACGGCCAAACACCCGTTCTCTCCCTTGAAGATTCTCCTTCGAAGTACCCGATGAAGAAAAGTTCTTTCATTCCGGCTTCCTCATGTCCCAGGCGGCTGCGAAGTTCTCAGGTCAGTATGGTTATGGATTTTGTCCCTTACGTTCGTCCCGTTCGCACGACGCCTCCCCCCTCTTCTACAAGATTGATGTTTTTTCTTCTTTTTTCGCGACGTTCTCCTCCCAAATTGTCAGGCTGTAGCATCGGGTTGTTTCTTTTGACCTGTTCCCCCGCCCCTTTCCCGAGGTTGTCTTCGCGGTCCAACAACCGAGCCTTGGCCCCGTTTGCATCTTTTTGACCTCTTACCATTAACTCCCGACTACTTTGGTTAAACCCACCTTTGATCTCTGACCACCTTCTCTTTCATTCTCACCCTCCTTCTAGTGACCAAAGAGAGTTGTGGCTTCCTGATTTTACCTTCAACTTACCTCGCTTACGTTATTCCGCTTTACCCTCGTTTCCTCAAGTGCCCCACGTCAGTGTTTTGACCCCCAAGATTCCCCCGGCTCAGAGAGAGGGGCCTGCGCCGTCCTCGTTGTTCTCACCAGAGCCCGTTTTTCAGCGCGCAGCGATTTTCTTCCATTTCAGGTATCTTTGGAACCTTTGAGGGTCAAGACGTGACATCTCTGATTTTTCTCAGTCCTAACTCTTTCCCAGGAGTTTCGAAGATTCTCCCCTTCCCCGTAACTGCCCCCCGTTCTCCGAAACGAGGATCGTGGTGTCCGTGAAGTCTTTTTCCTGCTTCTTCAGCCTTTACCTTCTTACTTACCCCACACGTCGACTCATGCGACAGTTGAAGCAAAAACGACCAGGAGTTACGAGACATAGCATCGGTGTGACCCAGCCCCGTTTCCTAACGCCCCGCTCTACCCCCCCAACCCAGTGTCCCCTCCCCGTCGGACATCCCTTAAGGGCTTGTACCTTAGATACGATCACGCCCCTAAATCGAGTGCAGGATAATCACTTCCACGTTTGTGACCCGAAAACCGGCGATAGCCTTCTTCTCAAGAGAACGTTCTTCGCCCGTCTACTGCTCGGTTGCCACTCCCCCCCCCATGTCCTCCTGGAAGCCTATGGAGAATCCCCCTCGTCGGGGTCCCCCCCCCCGATGGCATAGTGTCCGCAGGACTTCTCTCTACGTACATTTTTTTTGCCGCTTTTTTCTTCTCCTTGTCCTCCCAATTTTCCCTCTGGGGTAACTGACAACCCCTACACCTCCCCCCCCAAGAAAGGGCACCAAGAAACTGGGTCATTTTCTTTTTCTCCCTTGGCGGTTCTCCACGCTCCTCAAATGCTTCAGACTCCTCTGCTGCCACCTTCCTTTTCATGTCGAAGTCTTTACGCTTTCCACGACGAACGGTTTACCTTGTCCTCACCCCAACTGACTACCTCCTGTTAACCGCTCTCAAGGTGCAACTACCTACCGGCGTGAAGGTCCTATGATCTTTTCAAGTCTTTTTAATTTAGACGTTTGGAGAGACTTCCGTTCCCCCTTGCATGTGCCCCGTCCGCCTCTCGGCCCTATAGTACATCTTCGTTTCTCACCAGTGCTGACAGGTTTTGCGCTAGGGGCTCGCCCTTTTGAAAATTCCTTCTCCTAGTGGTTGATTGTGCGTGCTTCCCCCCCGGGTTGTGCTTCCCCACATTCCCGTTCCGTAGATGATACTCTGTTCTTTCTCTGCCCCCTCTCCCACCCCGCCTTACCCCCGTTTTCCTTTGGCGTCGAACTTTATTGCCCCCCCCCCCCCGGCCCCATGGCGTCGTTTCCCTCCGGACGCCAAGAGAAAAGGTGCCTCTTGGTCCTCATTCTGCTTTCTCTGTTAACCGGGTGTTGTGTGAGGTAGCGTGATTGCCCCCTTTCGCCCCCCTCTTTTCGGCAGAAGGCCTTCGGCCCCCCCTAAGCTTTTACCCCTTGTAGAAACTTCATCTTCGTCGTCCACGTTAAACTGTTTTTTAGCGGTTTTTTTTTCTCTTTGGATTAACCGACATAGAGAAAGGATAAGATACTCTTTTCCTCTTCCCCAACACGGGGAAGCCCTCCCATCGTTTCCTCGGCGTCCTTTATCTTTGGAAATCTTTTCCCTTGAGACCTCTAGCCTTGCATAACGGTCCTTACGTCGGTACCGCTCGCCTGCTCTGGTTCCCTTTAAACGGTCCCTGTGACTAGATCCTTCCCCAAGTTTAATCCCGGCCAAATTGTCCTATCCCCCCTCCATCCCTACGGCCGGGATGTTCCAAGGTTGATACCAACGTTCGGCGGACAAGCGGAGGTCAGCGGTGGTGAATTTAAACCGGTCTTGGCCATCCCCCCTTTGTTACATTGCCCGACTTCATTGGATACCCTCTAGTCAGGCATTATTGATCGGTAGAACCGTCGATTTCCCTTCCCTGAACCGTTTTACCCTTGTCTTGAGACCTCTCCCCTGTTGCTCTTATGTGAAGAGGTGGTCTATTCATGAGCACGTTCTTCATTACCAAGATTCTCCCCCCACCCCTTTCACTGTAGAGCTACGCAGCTGATCTTTTCCCCGTTCTGTAGGAGTTTTTACCGACGATTCGGTCTACCTCCATGACTCTAAGCAATGATTAGTTTCTTTCTGTCTAGGCCGGTCAATGCCGTTTTCTTCGAGTTATAACCTTTCCCTCTAGAGTTTTTTCTTAAGACTTGGAAGTAAGCATAGGTTGACCTTCCCATCTTATGCCTGATAAGAGGATGTTTAAGAGCCTCTTTGGCCCATCGGCAGCCTTGTACTGACTTTCAAGGGAAACCTTTTGGTCGGCTGCCGTCTTTCATTCCCCCGATAGTTTATTTTACGTCACCCTCTTAATTTAACGCTTTCCGTCCCCTAAAGATCCCCCCCTTTTTTTCGTCCCAAAGACACGGAAGGGCGCATTCTCGGAGACTTGATCGTTTGGCCAGCTTTGCACACTGCTAACCCCAGCGGATTTATTCTTGCTCCCCCCCTCCTACATTGACGTCACAGTCCTTACTGCCCTCCATTCTGACAGCCCTGTCGATGAGAGCGAGGCATGCGTACGGGCCTGGTTCGGACCCACGAGTCCGTCCGCTCCATCCTCCCCCCCAGTAGTGACTAGTGAACGGTGCTCTTGGGATCCCGTCCAGTGTTGGCCGAGGGTAATGTTGATGCGGTTCCCCCTTTGAGCCTCTGCAAGGCTTCAATTGACATTGACCATGTACCCTCTCTGACGACTTTTCACTTTGAGCCCAATAGCATAGAGGGATTTACCCTCTCCCGGTGTTTCAGGCAGAAGCAATAGTCGTGTGGTCTGTGTCTTAGGCTGGCGGGGTCCTTTTCCTCCGTAGTTACCCAGGAGTGCCGACATGGCGTTTCGTGGCAAGGCCCTTAGAAGCAGTGCGTCATGTCACCGCCACCCCTAGACCTTGCTTAGCTCCCAGGTTGTAGAGAGACACTTCGCCCCTGAAGCCTTTAAAGAAAGCACACTTTCTTGAGACTCCGGTTTGAGTGTCTTTCGTACTGTTAACGGGAGCCCCTTTTCTTCATAACTTTTACACCAATACTTTCCTTAGCCCCGTTTTGACCGTTAGCTTGACGAGAAAGTATCGACACCCCCACACAGCCGGTTTTTTCTGCCATCGATGGCAATGAGGCCGCCGGGCTTTTTCTGTTGTAGCGAAGTTTTTTGTTTATTTCCGCCTGGGAGCCCTAGTACCAACTGACCTTAGAGGTAATAGGATCTCGTCTTCCAACGGTTGGGCGACTTTCATTTCCTCTTTCTCCACTGTACCAAAAGGCAGAAACTTCAGCCCCCTTTGCCCCTTGGCGGGTTTTTTCAAGAAGCCTGCAAAAACAGCACTTGGGCCTCTGTCCCATCACGCTTCATTTCCTCGGTAGTCTTTTTTCTTTCTTGTCTTTGAAAGTCTCCCTTTTTGATAGGGGTTATTGTTTGAGCTTTCGTCTTGGTTCTTTCCGCCGCCGTGGCAGTAACGTGATTCCCCCAGGCTTCCTCATTCCTGGGTGCGTGGCCTCCCCCTGGCTTCTTGACCCTCTTAACCAATCCCCCTTCCTCCGTGACCTTTTCCGTCCACCGTGACTTTCTCATCTCCAGCTTGCTTGCAGTTGATTGATGGACCCGGCAACCGGGAAGAACTCATTTTCCCGATTTTGTGATTCCATCAGAGCTTTTGAAGGTTCGAGTTTCCCACCTGTCGCCCTCCCATGATTTGGGTTTCTTCCATGTCAACACCCCCAAGCCACCAGAGGCCCCCAAGGTGAGTCCAGTTGATCATACCCCTCCTTTCCTCTACGCACCCGAGTAACGGATTGATGAATTTTCTGTCGACTACATTTTTCTCCTTGGTGATCGAGGGGTGCCCACGTTGGGTCTCCCCTCGACTCTCCCCTCTCCACCTTCCCTAATAGCCGTGAAAAGGTGCCCTTCTCTTCCTCCGTTTTTTTTGGGCTCGCTGTCGTTTCGAGTGGCCCCACTCGCCGCATTCTTCCTTTAGTCACTTTTAGAGCAACTATAGGGGAGTTCTAGCTTTTTCCCCTGAGTACCCTCGTCTTTTCCCCTCCTCGAGCTCTTTTCAGCCTCCCGCCTATCCCCCCCCCCCTCCCTTTCGTTTTTTTCCCTCTTTAGATCTCTGAGATGTCCGGCTAGCATGCTTCGTGACCCTGCTGGACTCCTTCTAACCGTCATGTCGGGATTGTGCCCCTCCCTGAAGGAACATCAGGACTGTTTCCCTTGCTTCACGGCCCTTTTCCTCAATCTGATTACCTACGACCCAGAATGTTGTCGGCATCACTCCAGCCTGAGCCTCGAAAGGACCATCTTCGTTGGTAATTTCCAACCTGGTCCACGCCTTCTTTCTTTCCAATAGATTCGGGTCTCCTTCATCGCGACCCTTGTAAGAGTAAAATATTACTCTGGTTTATAGCGTTCCCATTTAGCTTTCCTTTTCCAGTCGTGAGCCTCCAGTAAGCTTCCCCCCCTGACAGCCCGAGTTAGTCCCTTTTCAGTCTTACCCCCGTCAGAGGGCCCCTTTTATCCTTTTTTACCTTTGGGTTTTCGCGCTGATTACTATTGTCCCCCTCTTCGGTTTGTCCCTGGTGTTTAGACTGAAAGGGAGATATGCTTCTGGGTCCTATTGACTTTTTTTTTCCTTCCGCACGGCTGGCAAGCTATCAGTGTTTCTCTTACCTTTTTTAGCTTTGCCATGCGAGTATTATTCCTACCCTACGTTTATCCCCCGTTTTTTTCCGCCTGGTCCTTGGCTAACACGCTTCTTTACGGTCCAGTTTCCTTGAGGATGTAGTATTCCTCACCAATCTATGTTGAGGCAGATTGACTGGTGTCGGTAGGCCTTTCCGTTATCGCGCACTGATAACCATCCTTGATTTAACCTTCTTGCTTTTTAATCCCTGACGACACCTTGAACTTTCAGTCAGATTTTTGTGTCCACTTACCCTGTACATCTCTCTCTTTCGTAAAGAGGCCCAGGACTGCTAGCCGGCTTCTTTTAAGCAATCCGACGAAATCTTCTTTTTTTCCGTGGGTTCGTTTCGAAGGGTCAATTACTCCAACACTTCCCTATTATTTTCAACAGCGATGGTCCCCGAGCCTCACCGCAGCCCCCGTCGGATGTTGAGTTTCCCATACCCTCCCAAGAGCTTTGCAACGTCCACCCCCCGACTCCGATCTGCCCCAGTCCGCCGGCCGTATAGGGGTTGTCTACCGTTTTCGCTTTTGTCGCCCACCGGTACTCCTCGATCATCCTAAATCTGATGAGGCCCTTTGATAGATCCTGGTACCTTTTGCTTGAGGAGCATCCCTCTGTTTGCTTGCAACTTTCCAAATTTTTTTTTCCTCTTTTTTCTGGTGGTGTAAAAACTGTACGCACCATCTGGAAGCCGGTGTTCCAAAATCCCCCCCCGGCAGATTTTTCATACGTCACCTGCCACTTCTTTCTTTGAGCCCTTTCTTGTCCATGTCCCAGCGGCAGCGTTTTGAGATGAGCCCCTTCCCGTTTACCCGCCCCTGACTGTCTTCCTGTGATGTTTTGACGAGTTTAATAAGCAGTTTCTTGCGCTCTACCCCTCCTGATTATCGTCCATCCGTCCCTTGAACTTCCACTTCGCAGGGGTACCATCCACCTTCTCCTCCCTACCCCCACGGACCCCGCTGCGTTGCCATTCCGCCAGGGCACATTTAAAGAAGACACATCTAGTTCCTACTCTGGCCCTTTCGGGAAACCGCCGGATGGTTTTCAGGGCTGCGTCCCCCGCAAAGGCACCTCTCCTTTTTGAGTTCCCTCTTTTCCCCTTTTTAACTCTTTACCCCGCGGCGACCCCCCTTGTTGCCGAGGAACAGATACTCCGCTCTCGTTTGGGTCCTCCGGGCGATCCCGCCCGTCTCCCACCCCACCGTCCCCCCTAGCAGAACCCTAGCCTGTCTTGTCCCTTACAGCGTCCGACCACGCGGTTTCCTTTCCGTGTCCCGTTCCCTTTCTTAGCTGGGCAACGTGTTCTCTGGAAGTTCCCTTTAGGCTCCTTACCGGTCGCACTTTTCGAAGACGCAGCCCCCCGATTCTTTTCAAGAGTGGTGTTGGCTGTCGTCTTCCGCGACGTTTTCCCCCCCACACCGGTTAAGCTTCCTCCCCTCTCGGGGTGGCGGTGCCCATCAGAGGCCTCGAGCCTTCGGGAAACCAGAGAAGGTTTGTGCCGGTCTACTGGTCACCTTTCTGATACGTCACACCTCCCTCTGCCCCCAACACTTGCTCGAGGCCTTCCAAACTGTCGCGGGCTTCGTCCTATATGCCCCTTTATCTTTTTTGTCTGTCTGCCTATATGGTCCTTGTCCCCACGTGACATTGCTCTTCCCAGAGCTCAAAGGTTGCATCCGAGTAACCTATCACATTGCTGGATCCCACCGATTTTTCAATTTTCGCAGGGTTTGCTGAGACTGAATAGGGTGCTAACCCCTTGCTGAGCAATTTGCGGAGCCCAGTAAGCCCCTGTCCGTCCCTGGAGGTTTCCTTATCGTCCCCGTCCACCTTTTTGAGTTTTTAACGATCAGTGCACATAGGTTTCTTTTTTCACACCAAGGAAGCACGATCAATGATCGCTCACTTTCATCTAGCCCGACAAGCTCCCCGGTTGGCGTCGCCCTCTTTCTTTTTTTGAGAGGTCCTTTGCAAGCTTGGACATCTAGGTTTAGAATTAATCTCAGTCTCGTTAAGTCCCTCCTCTCCGACCCAAACAAGTGTCCTGCCTTAAGGTAAACGCCTGCCCGTGTTCTTGGCACCTCTTACGTTTTAGCTTCCTGCTTCCTCCTCCATCGCGTGCAGGTCCACTGACTACGTCCACGGTCTCCGCGCACACCCACTCGATCGAGCGGCGTCTGGCCCCAAGCCGCCCCGACCTAGCATTCCGCTCCGGTGAGTGGACAGCCCCTGTTCTATTTTCATTGTTCCCCACAGGGCTTTCTCCCCCCGTTTCCGTCGGGCAATCCTCTTGCAGAATTTCTGACTGCACTGAACTCCCTTTATGGGCGTCCCCGATCGTTTTGATGATCCTTCCGGTCTGCCCCCGCTCCTACTGGGCCGACCATGGAAAAATAATGCAAGCCTTTCCTTCACGAATGTTCCTCACGTGGGAGACGGGGCCTGCTCTGTGCGAACCAGATCCAGACCCCCGACTTTCGACTAGACCCCATTTCCACTCCGCCAGTCACCCCTTTTTTGGGTTTCTGTCGCAAGGTGCCCCAAGTCAGCCGGTTCCGGCGTTTCCAGACGCGACTGACTTCCCCCGCCCGGTTGCACACCGGTTTCCATCAACCGGCCGTTTGGCATGAATTTATTTTTTTTTCTCCCAGGCCTTTCTGACTTCCGCTCCTTGGGCCGAGCCTTTACACATTGTTAGAAGTTCCTTGCCCTCGGCTGATCCTCCCCCTAGCTACCCAGTTGATGAAGGCTTCGAGCGGCTCGTCCCGCTTTCCCCCCCACCGTCAGCTTGCATAGGGGCGCCGTGCACAGTGAGACCTGGTTGGCCGCTGGTCCCACCAGGCGGGTTCTCTAGGTCGATGTCTTGGTAGGATGCCCCTTTCACCCCCCACCGCTTCACCAGTTTTAGGGCGTCTGAAGAGCGGTACTTTCGCCCTTCCCCTGCTCGTTGGCAGGTCCTTTGCCCACGTCTGCCCACGTTTGTCTCGGACTTACTCTTCAATTTTGTGGTTGTTGAGCTAGATTCGCCCTCTCAAAGGTTGCTCTAAGTGGCAGCCTTCGGCCAGACTGTCGGAGGAAGTCCTTCTTCTGACTGCCCAATGCCCCCTTTTACGATTGTGTGGGATCTGTGCAAGATAAAAATCGAGTCCCAGATGAGAACCCTTTTCCCCTTATGGTCGCTGTCAAAGGTTTTCGCCCCCCCGAAACACAGTTCCCCGTCTTCTATGGTTGCAAAATAAGTGGCGTCCCTCGTTTACTCCAGTCCCAGGTTTCTACAACCTTTACGACCCTAAACCTCAGCTCTGGCGGGCTACTGGCTTCCCCGATGGAACATGGCAGAGATACGTTGAGCGTTCGAACTTTTTCCGAAACCCTTTCTGGCCCACCTCCTTCCCTTTCCCCAGGCGGGAGGTCCCCACATGGTGATGTTACCGGTAACTCGGGGACGCGTTCGGTTCTCTGTGGTTGATTTCCCTGTCTTACTGTGGTCTGTGTTCCTCGGTTCAGGACGTAGGAACCGCGTGTCTTTGCTCTCTTCTCTGAAGGCTGATTCCTGTTCCGCCGCAGGTCGAGTCCTAAACCACGTACTTTTGTTGAGAGCCCCATGCTGAGAGTTCCTTGTTTTCCCTTCCTTCTTGAGAATTCGCTTCCCTGTATAATCAAAACGATCTGCTCCCCCATCAAAGGTCGGCCTTCTCTCGAGGAAACTTTTTGGCCTCGGCTCTTTACAGACAGGGATCTTCTCAGGTCGCAGCCAGTACTCGTCGGTGAGGTATTTCCCCTTAGATCCTCTTTGCCCGCTCCTCATTTGCTGACCAGCCCGGTTATGATAGAGTTTTGCTAGTCCCCCCCTTTTCCGTAAGCAGGCCCCTGCCCCCCGATTAGGCGTATCGGAGGTTACGATGCAGCAAGGGGTTAACTACCGTTTAGCTGGCTGTATGACGGGGCCCCTTTAACTGTTTAGATCGTCGAATTCCCCCCCTTTTTCATTTTCGCGCTTAGTGTTGAATTGCCTAGTGAGGCAAGTTTTTTAAAGTTTCTCTGCCACCCTCTCCACGTTCGCTCCAGAACACCGGAGCTTTTCTCCATTTCCTTTAGTGCCTTTCCCTCCCTTTCTCTGTGAGGCTGAGGAACACTCAGCGTCTAATTGATAGTGGGACCCTCCCGCCATTTTACGGAAAGTCCTGACCTCACGGTTCGGACCCTAGATGCCTCCCTTTTACGTTTCGTTCGGCCTGAGTCAGTACCCGTTTTTGAGCCCAGAAACA
>Ga0179593_1276890_pt1 | contig 11100 bp, 13 predicted proteins | sample CZODoug2_1_08_16_FD_185931 | JGI IMG/M metagenome (GOLD analysis project Ga0179593, IMG submission 185931) | Vadose zone soil fungal communities from Angelo Coast Range Reserve, California, USA - CZODoug2_1_08_16fungal (PacBio error correction) | ecosystem: Environmental > Terrestrial > Soil >... | reverse complement strand
GCTTGACTGTTCGCAACCAGTTTTTTTTTTCCCGACATTTCTGCGCTGTGTGGCAGTTACCGCCCTCTTCTTTTCCTCCTCCTTGTTCGATCTTGATTTCCCCCCTCTGGTTTCCCACAGCGCCGATAGTTCTGTCGGAATTTTTCACCAACTGGCCTTTCCTCGGCCCCCTCTCCCACCCCTTGATGATTTTTTCCCCTGACGTCCAATTCAACCGACAAAACGCGCGTGTCGCTAACCTTCCCCGCTTGTGCACTCACAATGCTTCCCCCGGACATATCTCCCTTTTTTCCTCAAATCTCTTTTTCGGCTAAACGTACGAAGTGACGCTATATGCAGGCTTTGAGCTGAGCGCTATTCCTTTGGCATAGTTCCGGAGAGTCTTTTTTTTTTCTTTTTAGCCTCGGAGTCCTGCCTTGGTTCTCCATGCGCCGTGCCCCCGGCTCCGGACTGACAGGCGATTGCGCACTGTTGGACTCTTCGGTTCCTCCCCCCCTTTTCAGCTGGGTGTTTTCTTTTTAGGCTGCGTAAAAGAATTCCCTGGAGTAGCCTGGCTTAAGTTCGTTGGCTCCCCCCGTCCAACGAAGGACTAACAACTTCCGAGGGTAGATGTTTTTTTCCCAGTCTGGCGGCGACCGTTTCCTTCCTTGCGATTATAGTCTTTCTCTGGTTAGCTTGGTTACACCCAGTTTTTAGTTCCGTGCTGGCCGTTTTCTGAATTTTTTAATCCCTATTCCCCCTGAGACCCCCCTCTTCTTCGAGTGGTCAGTTAAATATCAACGTGTGTTATTTGTTTTCCTTGACTGGTCCCATGTCGGTGGGGCCCCCCTTTTTACGGAGAGCCCCCCGAGTTTCGCGTCTTGAGGCTAGGCTCTTTCTCCGGTTATCCCCCCACGTCCACTGAAGTTACTCCCACCCTGGCCTCCTTTGGCACGACGCGGAGGTCCTGAGGTAGGTACACCCAGTTTGTCGTTTGGCGTGTGTCACGTCCCATGGAGTCCCCTTCATCCATAGTGCTGCCCGAAGCAGACTCCCCCCCCCCACTGGCAGGATTTTTCAGAGAATGATGTTTTTTCGTGTTTGGACTTTTCGCGGTTTGTCAGGCCAGAGGGTTTTACATTAGTTCTCGGGTGTCGATTTTTGTGCTTCAAATTTTGTGTAGGATTCCCCTCCGAACCCCTATATGGGGCAATCCCTTCCTGACGAATCGAATTGTGTCCCCGGTGGTGTTGGGCTTTTTTTACTTCTACAATCGTAACACTGTCTTCCCCTTTTTTTTGCCATAGGTGGATTGTTCCTGTACGGGCCCTTTTGTTGCGGAAACCCTTTTGGATGCTCAAGATTGCCATTTCGAGTTCGATAGCAATTAAGCTTTTTTTTTCTTGATCGCGCCGGTACTGTGTCCAGGTAGTTGGTTTCTTCCCCCCCCACACACCAAAACCAAACCACCCCCCCACAAAACCCCCTTTGGCGCTTTTCCGTGGTTCCTCTGGTCGCCCCCGTTGTAAGCGGTACAGCGACCTCCCTTTTTTAGTACGCGGATGTCTGCCGTTGTATACTTCATGCGAAGGGTGATCGGTGATCGGGGATCTGGCATTTTTCTACCTTTTTCGACCTTTTTTTTTGAGGGGTGGCGCTAGACTTTCCACCTCTCACCTTCTTTTTTTATTTCACTTCCACCCGGTTGTGGCCCCTTCGTGCCGACCTCTGTAAACCTTTTTCTTTTTTCCCAGCTGTGTTGTAGGTTCAGTTTGGATCTTCACCTTTTTTTTTTTTTGAACCGAATGTCAGATCAGAGCCATTTTCTCTTGGACTGTAACTCAAGCTTCGGTGTTGCCTTGGTCCTCATCCTCTTCGTCTCCCTCCTCGTTTCGCGATTTCCTTCCGACTCCCTCTACCGGCTTACAGCAGCTTTCCTTTATTTTACTCTGCGCGTCGTGGTTTTGCAACCAGTTCCCCCCTCCTCACACGACCAACTTCCTGTCTAAACACAAATATACCAGACCCTGCCCTTCTTTCCTTTGTTTTTGTAATGCCACCCAAACCTTCCCCCTTTGGCAGTACTCGGGTGAGAGCTGGCCCTCGATCCGGCGATAACGCCAACCCCCCGCCAATTTGTTTCTTCTAGTTCCATTTCCACCTTTTCCCTCCCGAATCAACTCTTTTTTCTCATTTCTACCCCCGCAACAGCTTACTTTCGACTTCTTTCCTTGCCCCCCTCGCTTTCTACACAGAGGCCAACCTTCCAAACGCCGCTTCAAATTTGCATCCCTGTCACACTCATCCCCTTCTTTCTCCCGAGGCAGTGACTCATGCTGGGATAGAAAGTCCACTTTTTCTTCCTTGTATTTTTGTGTTGGCCCTTTTCCGCGACGAAGCCCCGTCAAGCCTGCCCCCCCGACAACCATTTTTTTTTTTTTTCCTCCCCGTTGGTAGACCCTCTTGTTACTTCACCCCACATAAAAACCCCCCCGGACCCTTTCTAACATGGGGACGAGGGTTAGGGAAGACCCTTTTCTTGACGCATCACCCCCTTATCTACTTCAGCCCTTTTTTCTTTTCACTGGACCACTCCCCTTGGAAGTGTCTCCCATGCACTTCGACATCTAACCGCCCCCACCCCCCCTTTGAAGGAAGTCTGTCTTTTCATCTTCGGCCCCGTTCTGGATTACGTTATCCATTTTTTAGATAACCCCCTTTCCCCCCCCTTTTTCACTGAAAAAATTCCTTCTGTCCTCCTTCGGCCAACCTCGGGAATCCTTTTTTTTCCCCGATTTCCTTGTAGTTACGACGCCCCTCCCGGTCGAGGATCCTTTCTCAAGATGTTCCCCGATGTCCCAAGCTCCTTTTCAAGCCCCCGAACTTCTCCATTCCTCCTCAAACACAGGCACCCTATTTTAACGCTTTTTTCTGCCTCCGGCCCCCAAAATCTTGGTTTTCATTTTTCCAGATTGACGCTTTCCCCCTTGTCCTGCAAAAACAGATTCCGATCGCCCACCGAATCTCCACTTCTGCCGACGAGCTCCACCTCCATCCCTGCCTCCTGCGCCCACCCCAGGGAATTTCTTCAACTTGTCCCGACGGCACGTATCCTATTAGCGGGTTTTTGCTTTTAGCTCACCCACCCGTTCCCTTTTCCTTAGCCCTTTCCCTGCCTCCCCTTTAGTAGTCTCTTCTTCCAAGTGCCACCCTTGGGGCCAAATCGTTTCCCCACCAATGACCTCGTTGAGTTCTTTCCTCGCATCCCAATGTACGGCCGAATGTTCACGTTTTACGTCTTCCGGTGTGTGGCCCCTGGGGTTTTTTTGTCTCTGTCACTTACCCTTTTCTTTACCTTGCATCTTATAGGCATTACTAGCAAATCCGCAGCTTTTCCTTTTTGAGTTTTCAAAAAAGGTAATAGCCGTAGTGTCCGGTTGAGTTTTTCTCAAGTGTCACCTCTTTTTCCGGCCCCCCCCGCGAGTTTCTGAATTTGGCAGGTAAGTTTCCCCATCATTTTGTTTGGAGATTCTTTAGAATGTGTGGATTCCCTTTTTGTTCGCCACATTGGTTGTTAATTCCAGTCCAATTCGTGGGCCGGGAAATTTTTTCTGTGGTTTGGGGGGTGGACTATCTTTCACTCAGACCGTTTTTTTTTTTTTTACCATGTAGCACACAGCGCCTAATCGTTGGGTATTCCCCCCGCCCCCCCACCAACGGTGATACTTCGGCCACCCTCATCTCTCATCCACTAAGGATCCTTCTTTTACCTTAAGCCAAGGCCCAACCGACGCGTCTCTTTTCCTAAGTGACCCCTGTCGGATTTCACAACCCCACCCCCCCCCACCCCAACCAAAAAACACCCCACCACAACCAAAAACCCACACACACAACCCCCAACCCAACAAAACCAACCACCACCCCCCCCCCCCCCCCCGCTCCCCTTCCACTTTCCTGCTCTCCTTGTAAACTTTCTTTTGCGGATTCCCTCTACTCCCCCTGTAGCGCGCTGTGTCACTTAACCCCTCTTTTTGCACTTTCCGCGAGAGGCGTTACCTCCGGTTTTATGGCTCTGCGGGGCTGTCAGTTGGTAAGATGCGGGCGTCGATCTTTCTTCGTCGATGCCTTTTTTTTCTTTTGTTTAACGTTGGCCAGCCCTGCGTTTGTGGCGCTGTTTATTTTGACTTAAGTCCACGTTTCCTTCCCCGTGTACGGTCGTTTCCCTTCTCGATTTTGATCAAAACCAGAAAGGCGTTTCTTGGGTAGTAGGCGCTGTGGGAGTCAGTTTTCGGCGAAAATGCCTGCACGAAGACGTTTCATTATTGCTTGGGCGATGGTCCGCGAGTTTTTCCCAACCAGGTTTTTTCTTCGTTTTCTCTTTTTTTTTTTTCAGGACGAGTTTTCCATACTTGTCCCCTTCGAGTTGATCGGGAGTCTTGGCAATTACGTAAATCTTTTGTTCCCTTTCGGTGCACGTGGTATCTAGGAGGGGGTTTTCATGGATCTCATCGGTAAGTTCCTTCCTTTTTTTTAGGTCCGCCGTAGTACCAGTCCCATGACGTGCGTACCCTTTTCAAGGGCCTAGCGCTGGAATGTAATTTTTCCAGTTTCCTTTTTGCAGTTGGGAGTGGACCGCTACCTTCCCTTCAATTGTTCAGAGCCCCCCCCCCCCCCCCCCATTTCTCCCCTTTCACGGGCGAAGTCCCGCATAGGAAAACTGGTCCTTCCCGGCTCTCTTATTTTTTTATTGTTTTTGTGATGATCTGGTCCCCTTCCCCCGTTCATTTTTGTTTTTCGCTTTCAGTTCTTTTCGATACCCTTTTTTTTTTTTTTGTAGGAGTCCCCCTCTCTTCCGCTTTGTTCCAGAGCCCAGACTTCTAACAGTACACCCTGGCGTTGGTGGTTTTTTTGAACCCTTTTTCTTTTCCCACTTTTATTAACAAAGAGCGTCCAACTGGGATTGGTGAAAGGCTGATCCCCCCCTCCTCCCCCCCCCCCCCCCCTCCCCCCCCCCCCAACCCCCCCCCTTTGGTCCTCTTCTCTTCTTTTTTTTGTTGGGTTTTTTGTTTGTGGTGTTGTTGGGTTTTTGTATGCTTTTTTTTTTTTTTTCTTTGTTTGTTTTTTCTTTTTTTATTTTTTGGTTTGTGTTGGGTTTTTTTTTTTTGTGCAATTTCGTAACATCCTTTTTGACCGTGCCCTCATTTGCACTTACTTCTCCTCTCCCCCCCTCAAATGAAAGCATTTTGTTTTAATCGCCGTTAAATTAAACGGTAGTGTCGTTATCTTTTTTTTCTCTGGTCGTTTGTTGCTTCTTGTTACCTTTTAAGCTTTCCCCTCGATTGAATCCCATTCTTCTTTGGCGGGCGCTGAATGCTTTTTATAATTTAATGAGGGGGAGATCCTTTTATCCTGGGTGGGCTATTGAATTCTGATCTTTTTCGGTTTTTCTCTCCAGGATCAAATTCCCTCCTTGCGGCCTTTTAAGCGTATCCTCCTACCCGGGTGTGGCATTTCTTCCAATTTAACCCCGTTGATCGGTTTTTGTTGTTGTACGTTTGTCGTGTTCCGCTTCACGTGGTCTCTCAAAACACTGGCGTTCAACGCTCATACTTCCCCCTGCGAAGTTCTTCTTTTTTCAGCCGGTATTTTTTTTTTTTCTGGCCTCATCTCTATATTTCCTTTTTGTTGTTTTTTTTGTTGATATTCGACGTCCCACCGTTTTTTTTTCCCCTACAGGTTCCAGGCCCCCCTTCTATGCCGCGGGCCATTGATGACCTTTCACAGCTACCTCCCGACCCCGGAATGGTACAACCCCCACCCGTGCCCAGGTTACATCTTATGTCGGCTGTCTCCCCTTACGTCTCTTCTGCCTCCGTCGGTGAGACGTTATTAAATTCTGAGGCGCCACTCACTTTTCTTTCGTAGCTTTCCCCCCCAGCTCCCCCGGATCAGACCCTTATCCACCCTACTCTTTTTATTTCCCCCCCGTCCTTCCCCTCGCCCCGCCCACCTTTTTTCGACCTCTGGGAGGCACGTTTCACCCTGGTCTTTCCCTTTTGGCAGTCCCCCTCCTTCCCACCCCCCTATTCAGACCGCACAATTTTTTTCACACGCATTGTTTCCGTGGTCTTGAGAGTGAAGACTCCTTTTTTTTGTTTTCCATCAACGCAGGCTGGCCAGTATTGTCACGGTGTTCCCAGGTTGTTTCTTTTATTGGCCCTTTTTCTTGCATTGCCCCTCCTCTTTCTTGTCCCCCATGGGACAAGACTGTTCCGCCTTCACAACTTCCAAACCCCCTCCTCTACTTCTCTTCTGGTTTGGACTTCTCTTGGACCTAACCGAGTTCCCCGACTTTATCAGCCTCTCAATCCCTTTGACACCCCCCCACCACTCCCCTTGGCGTGTCAGGGACCCCCATTTTTTCTCCCTCCCGACTATTTTCACTCCAAACATCAAGATCTAAACTGCAGTACCCTTTTCGATCTTTCCGGCCGGGCACTATGGATTCCCGGTCCCCTTCTCCCCCTTGCAAGGGGGTGAGCTGCACGCAACAACTCCCCCCCACTGTTTCCCTGAAAAATACTTCCTCCCTAAGCCGCTTCGGCCAACATAAGGGCTTCTTTACGTCTCCTCCTTCATTCTTTTTTTCTTTACGGAAGGCCCCCTTGCACGAGGAACTCTTCCCTCACGAGCCCCGAATGACCTCTTTCCTTCTATCATCGTGCAACTCCCCGCAATATGGGCCCACACGACCTTTCCCCAGACCCTTTTCACGAGCTTTCCAGACTTATCACCTGTTTAATCCCTGATTGACTCTAAACCGAGGCCTACTCTTTCTCACATACACGACTAGCACGGCTTGTTCAAAAACATCCCCCCCCCTCCCCCCTTCTCCTCCCCGTTTGGTATTATGGTCCCCCCCCTCCATTCAGCAATATGGTATTCCGTATTTCCCCCCACCTCCCTCGCGGGAGAGCCTCGCGTTGAGGGTTTTTCCCCCCGACACGCAGAAATTACGATCTCGTTTTTCCCCCAGGCTGTTTGCAGAAAAGCCCGTTCGTTTACGCGATTCCTGCACGTCCTTTTCGTTCTTTATTCCCTTCCAAGGACATCCCTGACGTCCAGTCTCTCTCACGGATTCCAATGCTTTCGTCCTTTGCAGCTCAGACTTCGTCAGCCCTTTGTCCTTTCACCCCGATTCCCCAAGTTTTTCCTTTTCTTTCCTCCTCCCGCCGACTTAGTTCCGAAATATAGACGTTAGTAACTTAGCGACCTGTGACAAGTTTTTGCGTTTACCACAACCCCCTCTTGTACCCCCGTTGATACTTTTGAGCTCTCCCCCTCTTTTTTCCATTCAATTCTGCGACGCCGCTTTTTTCCGATTTGAAGGTTGTACCCCATACCCCTTTTTTTTTTTTTTTTGTAGTAGAATGTTGGCCGGAGTTTTCTTGGGTTTCCGTTTGCACGTTTTAGGCGCTTTTTTTACGTCCCCCCCCTTCCATTCTTTTTCATAAGACCTGTTGTTGAGAGAGTTGATATTGCCTAGGGGCCAACCCTTTTAGACGCACATTTGCGCTTTTCTGACCCCCACTTCTACAAAGTCGGCCCCCACCCTTCCCCTTCAGACCCCCTAAAGGATGGTTTTTCCCTTTTTTTTCCCCTCCAAATCCCCCCTCCCTCCCGCTCGTGCCTGCTTCTACATTCCCCCCTTAGGAACGCCCCCAAATATGCCTCAAACGCCACTAGGGCCTCCCCCGTGGCCCTCCCACCCCTTCTCGATGCTCGAGACAGTTCTTCCCCCCATCGATTTTTCTCTATGCAGGTTTCGCGAAGGACGAGCTCTCCCTCCCCGTTAAGATTGGGACGGGCTGTACGTTTGAGATTTTCGCGAGGCTTCGTCTTTTTATAGTCCTGGATTCCTCGGGACGGCTCTGTCTTTCACATTTGGACTCTTCTTTCTGATTAAAGACAACGAGTGGGTGGGTGCCTTTCATGATAGTTAAAAGCCGTGTCACCGCGATGGATGTATCGCTTGATCTTTTGCAATTTTTTCCGTTCTGTCCTTCCCTCTTTCCCCTACTCCCTTCGGAAACAAGCCTTTTGAATACTCTCCCGTATCCTTTTTTTTTTTTCTTTCTTTTTTATTGTTTTTGTCTCTTTTTTGGAATGGGTTTTTCCCCCAAGACTTGCGCCCCCTCATCGCGAGAAGGATGGGCAGCCGTCCCTTCTTTGTGTGAAACGCCGTTTTTTCTTCGGTGATGCTTCTCCCTTTAGTAGTTTCCCAATTCTGTAAAGTATCTCCACCGAATGTTGACGTCTGGCCCAATTTTGAAGATCAGGGTTGCTCATTCTTGCCAGGGCCCCTGTTGCCGGGGGCTTTTCCTGATGCTTATTCTGAGATCTCCTCCGACTCTTGAGTGAAGGATCAGTTCCTCCCTAGTAGATCCCCCTCCCTCTTCTTTTTCCATTCTTCCTTAGGTTTTGTCCACGAGATAATGGCTGATCTTTACCGTTTGCCGTTGTTTTTTGGCGCTTACTCCCCTTTTCCCTTGAGGCCCTGGTCCCTAGCATTGGGACCTCGACCCCCTTTTTTTTTTTTTCTTCAGTAGATGCTTTGCTGTTTCGTAGACGTGAAGCGGCCTTCACCCTGATTGGTTCTTTTTTCAGTTTTTCTCTGGCTCTTAAAGGTCGGGTGTTAGGATCGTCCGTTTGAAGAGGCTTGGTTCCCTGCCCCTCCTTTAGGTGTAGACATTGGGGTTGTGGTTTTTGGCGTTCTTTAGGTAAATTTCTTTCCCACTCTTCAAGCGTCCTCCCCCCCTCTTTTTTTTTTGCATTGCCCCTTCCCTTCTGCCCGTCAGTCCTTGGAGTTCCAGTGAACGCCCGGCCGATTCTGATCCATCAATTAAAGTCTTCACTGCCCCCTCCTTCTGATCTCTATTTGTTCCACCCTTGTTTTTTTTGATAGTTGTCATTCTTGCTTGGCGGGTTAGAGTGTTCTTTTGGTTCACGCATCCCGCTTTTTCGACACGTAAGCTTGCCTTGGTCTCGCTCCGTTGTTCCCCATTCCCTCCCCTTCCCTCTGGGGTCTGGTTTCTGCTTGTGACGTTTTCTTACATCGGCAGTTTCGGTGGCGGGTTGTCTTTCTCGTCCGGATTTCGAACGCTCTCACGTTTTGCTAACGTACGCCATCCCTTTTTTTTTCTGCCTGAAAGTATCGTCCCCAAGTTGGCTCCCGATTTTGTGTTCCAGTACGTTGTCTTTCCCCTCCCCTATGGTAGTGGTTCACCCCCCCCTCCCTTTTGTGCCCCCCTTAATGATTAACCTGAGCAGCTACGGTCGGGGCAGACTCCTTTTTTTGTCAGGAGCGAATCTCCCTTTTCCGCCTTGTTTGAGAGTCTTCGTCTCCTTTTTTCCTGCATTCTTTCCCCCCCCTCCTTCCGGGGCACGCGAGCCTGTCTGATTTCGGACGCTTTGTTCCCCAGCTACCCCCCCCTAAGTTTTTCTAACTGTCCATTTTTCCCCCCCCCAATCTCAGCCCCTGCTACTTGTTTGCTGTTACCCCACCCCCCTATTATTAGTCGTTACTGCAGTAACGCGCCCCGTTTCTTTCCTATGTCGAGCTCCCCGGAAAATCCGTGCCCTATCCCTTACCAATCGACCACCCGCTCATTTCTCTCTCCCCTTACATTACGGATTTATACAACGGCATCCAGCCCGCCACCTTTATTTTTTTTCCCTGGGGAGCTCGTTTGGACCGCTACATTGTTTTTCAACTCGCTGTTTTTAACATCCTCACGAAACCCTTCGTTTGTACTCCCGCGTACCCCCCCCGATTCTCGCACTTTCCCTTTTTTCCTCATTGATGGGTACTCCGAAGGAATTTAGTTTTTCTTCACTGTTTATTTTTTTGTTTTTCTTGCAGACCGACCAATTTCCCCCCCCCTTCCTTTCCCCCACCCCCCGCTTTTCCCTGTAAGTGGTCTCCCTTTTCAGGTTTGCATCCCCCCCTCCACCCACCCCCCGGCCCCAATTCTGGAGTGTTCGCTGGACCACAAGCTCCCTTCTTTTCCAGATCTCGTCCACTCCCCCTTTCCGCCTGCCCAAAAGAGAGAATTTTTCGTGAAGGGACCACCCGCACGTTAAGCTACATCCACCCCTGTCACCCCTCTCTATTTTCTTTTTCTGAATTGAATCTCTGGTTTCACTTCGTCAAGTGTCTCAAAGGGGAGGTCCTCCCCCAAGGCACAAAACTGGTTCCCCCCAAATACCTTCGGCATACCGTCCTTCGGCCGTCCTACCCCTTTTTGCTTTCATTTCCTTTTTCCTCGGATCCTCTTTGGCGGAAAGAGGGATCTCCAGAGCGCGACCTGAACTTTTTTCCGCTCATCGGACGCCCCCACATATGGGATCATTGCTTAACCCAGTTAACCTTTTTCTTTCCCCGTTCTCTTTCCCGGATTTCGCGTCTGTGGCGTCTTGGAAACGTTTCTCCCACCGCGTCTGAATTCTCCACCTACGAATACCCCCCCTAATTTTTTTTGTCCCCCCCACACAGATCGTCCCCCTATCCACCGCTCGACTCGGTTTCTTGGCGCAAGGTTTTTTCGCCGCACTACGGCACTTTTAATCCCCTCGCTTTTCCGGCGCTTGCGTTTCCCCGCTGAATCGTCCCCCCTCCCCTCCGGCTTACATACGGCGTTGCCAGAACTAGCCGCGAGGACTTCCCCGGGCCCGCGTCTTTGTTGGCCATCCTTTCCACCTCAACCGTTTGCCCCCATCGAGCCGTATCTCTCTCACTTTTTTTTCTATACCATGTACCTTTTTTCCTCTTCTCAGACTTTGTCCGCCCGTCTATGGACGCTGCCCTATGTCGACTCTTTTTTTATATAGCGTCACGCCTACTTTTCCATCCGCTTAGCCGTTTTTAGGCTTTGCCTATTCCCTTGACGGTAATGTTTTTTTCGCATTGAGCTTCCTACAAGGGTTTTGCAAATGACTTTATCCGCTTGACTCTATTGAATGTCCTTTCTTTTCTCCATCCTTCTTTTGGTGATCTTTTCTTGGACGGACCCTTACTTTTTTTTTTCCCCCGCACGCTCGTTTGGCACCTTCCCCTCCCCT
>Ga0179593_1668491_pt1 | contig 11101 bp, 20 predicted proteins | sample CZODoug2_1_08_16_FD_185931 | JGI IMG/M metagenome (GOLD analysis project Ga0179593, IMG submission 185931) | Vadose zone soil fungal communities from Angelo Coast Range Reserve, California, USA - CZODoug2_1_08_16fungal (PacBio error correction) | ecosystem: Environmental > Terrestrial > Soil >... | reverse complement strand
TTTCTTCCCCCCCTTTTCCCCCTGTCCATGAGGTCCCCCCCCCTTTTTCCTTTTTTTTTTTTTCCCTTGCGGAGGCATTCCAAACCCCCCCCCCTCACCTCCCCCCCCCCTTTCTTTCCCCCCCCTTCTGCCGAAGAAACAAAGTTTCGATTGAGGCTTTTTCTTTTCCCCCCCCGCTTTTTCTCAGAAACTGAAAGCACCAGTCCCTTCCTTTTTTGTTTTTTTCCAGCCACCGTAGTTTTTTTTTTTTTTTTCTGGGAAGCATCCACCCCCCCTTTGTAGAAGATCCAAATAATGGAAGCTCGCCCCCCCCCCCCCCCCCCCCCCCCAACCTTTTTTTTTTTTCCAACGAATTACTTTCCTTTCTTTCTCCACTCGACGAACGGCCCTCTCCCCCCCCTTTTTTTTCCTTTCTGTGCCGGACGCTCCCACGCCCCCCCCCAAAGAGTGCTTTTTTTTTTTCTTCTCCGGTAAACACCACCGATGTAAGTCCTTTTTCCTTTTTTCCCCCCAAAGGAATGCGACCGCATTTCTTGCGCCCCTTTTCTCCCTTTAGCCAAATGACAGGTAGGCGGCCCCCCCCCCTAAAAGCAATAGAGCTTTTTGCGTAAGCCCCTCTTTTTTTTCCCCCTTTTTTTTTTTTTTTTCCCCCTTCTGACCCTAAGCGATTCCCCCCCTTTTTCCAATATCAATGAACAGTGTCCCCCCCCCCCCTCCTTTCCGAAAAAAATCCCCCCCTCTTTTTTTTCCTTCAGGCTTGGAACTCCCCCAAACGGCCCCCCCCCCCCTTTTTCCCCCCCCTTCAGACCCCGGTTTCAAAATTTTTTTTTTTTCTTTTTTTTTCCCTGAAAGGAGAAGACCCCCTTTCTCACCACATTGAAGGCGATCATAGTAGTATCCCTCAAATGATCAGGACCCTTTCCTCCCCTTTTTCCCCACCGACGGACGTTCCCACACTCTCCTTCCCCCCCCCCCCCCTTCTTTCCGAAGATATGACGAATGCGTCAAGATTGGCTTCCCTTTTTTTCCCCCCTCCTTGCCAATCACTGCATTTTCCCCCCTTTTCCGGGAACCGAAAGGAAAGTCCTATGAGGACGACTCCTTTCCCTTTTTCCTATATTACATGCGTCCCCCCCCCTTCCCCCCTTTTTCCCCCCCTTGCCATAAGGAATAAGAGACATCTGTGCAAATGGCCTCTTTTCTTCCCTTCTGAGAATTGGTACTTTCCCCTTTTCCTTTCCCAAGCAGCTGCCGCTGTATTCAAACGCGGCTCTTTTTTTTCCTCCCCTCATTGCCATGATTTTTCCCCCCCCCCCCCTTTCCCCTCGCAGTGCTTAAAGTAATAGTTCCACCCCGTAACGGGTTAGGCCCCAGGTTTTTTTTTTCTTTTTTCTTTTTTTTTGGATTTTCCCCCCCCCCCCCCCCTTTTTTTTCTCAGAAAAAGAGAGAACGAATAGATAACCCTGTTGCAGGCCAGATAAATTTTACTCCCCCTCCTCTTTCCTGCGGATGATTTTTCCTTTCCCCCCCCCCCCCCTTCCCCCCTTCAAGACTTCCTTGACTGAAAAAGACTATTTTTTTCCCCCCCCCCTTTTCCTGTCGAGAGTTGTTTTTTTTTCCAGCAGATCGCAATGGACGTCGTTTCGCTCACCCCCCCCCCCCCCCTTTTCCCCCCCTTTCTGCCCGAGCAGCATCAGGCTCTTTTTCCCCCTTTCCCTTTTCCCCCCCCCTGACGAATCGTTGCCAGAAACCCTCTCTCCTCACCCTTTAAACGCGCGCAACAAGTTAAATTCCCGGGAGCTCCTCACCTTTTTTTTTTCTTTTCTGGATCGAAGCATCTCCCCCCCTTATCCCCCGCATGATTAGCCGTGCTTCCCCGGAAACGATTCCGGTTTTCCCTCAGCCGCCAATACTCTTTTTTTTTTTTCACCGTTAACGCAGCCCACCTTGGCTGTCTTTCCTCTCCCCTCCCCCCTTGTCTCAGACTTTCCTTTCCCCTCCTGGGAGTAGCCATCGGACGGATTCTTTATGACCCATGCTTTTTTTTTTTTTTTTTTTTCTTCGCGCACGGCCCCTTCCCCCCCTTCCCCCCGAAGGGCCCGTAACAGACGTTACATCGGACTGACCTTTCTTTTTTCCAAAACCCCCTTTCCTCCCCGACTCACCGACTTTTTTTTTGGAATGCTTCCCCCCCCCCCTCCTTTTCCCCTGCGCGTACCTTTTTTTCTTTTTGCGAAGTCGTTCAGCGATTCTTGAAGCTCCTCTTCTTTTTTGCGAACAAGATTCGCCCCCCTCTCCCCCACAGTAACACTCGTGGCCTTCCTTTTGCCTTTTTCGCCCTTCCTTTCCCCTTTTCCGAGCGCGCGGGCTCTTTTTTTCTCCTTTTCCTGCGCGCCGACGGCAGTAGCTGCCCTTTTTTCTTCCCTCCTCAAAAAGTCGCCTCTTCTTTTCCCCTCTTTTTCTGACCTTACCAGTCCGCAGCTGAGGGCCTTCTTTTTTTTTTTCTTTTCTTTTGCAAAATCTCCCTCCCCTTTTTTTTCTTTTTCCCCCCCCCCCCCCCGAACGCATCCCGAACCTTAGTCCGGGTCCGTTTCCCTTTTTTTTTTCCCTCTTTACTCCGTTATCGGCCCCCTTCCCCCCTTTTCCTGACAAGAAGTCCCGACAGTCTTCCCTTTTCTCCTTGCATGACGCCTTCCGATAGCCTTGTTGTTTTGATCCGCCTTTTTTTTTTGAAGGAACGCCCCCTTTTTTTCCAAGGTTCCTGCTTGATAGCCCGCCCCTCGTACCAACTTGACCGTTTGGTTTTTTTCGTCTTCGTTGCCAGGCCCTCAAAGAGAGCCCACTTTCTCTTCGATTGAATTCTCCTCCCCTTTCGTCGACTCGGCTAAAGTGTGTTCCCCCGGAATGATTTTTTTTCCTTTTTTTTGCCCTGGTTAAAAGGAAACCCTTTTTTTTTCCCCCCCCCCCCCCTCGAGCTAATATGACTATTAACCCGTTTTTTTTCCCCCTCCCCCCTGGCAAAAGAATTAGCAATTCTCTCTTTTTTCCCCTCAAATTGAGCTAAAGAGATCCCCGAAGCCCTTCACGATGAATTTCCCCCTTCTCACCTCTTCCTCGGAACGCATCGTTTGAAAACCCCTTTCGGAAGCGAAGCGAAATGTCCCCCCCTCTCCCCTTTCTTTTTTCAAAAAGGCGAAGCTCGCCATGTTCTAAGTTCACAGCCGTTCCTCTCCCTTTCCTTTTTGTGTGTCAGCGAGTAATTCACCACCATCCCCTTTCTTTATCTACGTATAAGGCCTCTGTAAGCCACTCCCCCCCCTTTCCCCCCCCCCCTCCCCCCCCCTTTTTCGGCAGACGATTCCTCCCCCCCCTCCCTTCCTTTTTTTCTTCTCCTCGAGGGACGAAATTAGAGCGTATACTAAAAAGCATCCGGTCCCCCCTTTTTTTTTTCCTCCCCCTTTTCTCGCAATTGTTTTCCCTTTTTTTTTTTCTTTTTCCCGAGAGAAGCAGACCCCCATACACCTGACTTTTGTACGCCCCGTTCTCCCCCCCCCCTCCCCCCCCCCCCCCCTTCCCAAGAGTAATACTCAAACTTTCCTCCCCTTTTTCTTTTTTTTTCCCGGCCAGCAGATCCTCGCTTTTTTTTTCCTCCTTCCCACAATCCAAGCGGTCCTCCCTTTTTTTTTTTCCCCCCTCCACGGTGGCGGCACGTTCGACGGATTTTGACTGATATCCTCGCCGTGTCTTTTTCCTTTTTTTCCCCCCCCTCACGCTCGTCATTGCGGCCCCCCCCTCCCCCCCCTCCCTTTTTTTTCAACCTGCATGTATGTAGGTAAGCTTATTCTCGTGCGAGGCCGCTTCCCTCCTCCCCCCCCTCCGTTGATGTTGTATGCTCTCCCCCCTTTTTTTTTTTTTACGGACGTTCCAGGCACTCCTTCACTGAGAAAAAGCCAGACTCTTTTTCCCCCCTTTCCTCCCCTAGCCAGTTCTGGTTCGCGCCCCCCTTCCTCTCTTTTTTCCCCCCCCCATCGCAGCGAGTCGTGATCGTCCCCGTAGAACGCTGCCGTCCCCTTTTTTTTTCTTCCCCCCCCTTTTCTTATGATGAGGACGTATCAGCCCCCCCCCCCCCCTCCCCTTCCTTTTTTTTTTTCCCCTGCGTACCAGAAGCTACCTGCAGAACCCGGATTGAGGTGAATTTTCCTCCCTTTTTTTTTTCGTAGTCATGGGACGGGCTTTCCTCCCCTCCTTTTTTCCCCCTCCTTGCACAGTGCGAGACTCTCTCCAGAGAGGGCAGCTTTTTTTTTTCCCTTCTGGCTAGTAACGAAGAAATTTTTTTTTCTCTCCCCCCTTCCAGATTGGAAGGGAGAAGCAAGGACTCGTCTACGACACCTTTGTACGAAGGCATGGACGCTCGCTTTCCCCTTCCCCCCCTTCTTTTCTCCCGCATTAGCAGGCAGCTGGAGTTATGTTTTTCCCCCCCGGCGGGACCCCCCCCCCCCCCCCCCTTTTTTTTTTTTCACTGCTCGGATGCCTCCCTCCGAGCGGGCCGTTTCCCCCCCTTTTTTTTCGGCGTCGGCGCCCCCCCCCCTTTGCAGGCTTCCCGGGACTCTTCTTTGAGCGCCGCTGGTTTTTTCTCCTGATTCACGTCATGTCCCCCTCCCCCTTCTTCTTTTTTAGCCAATTTGAATGAATGTACAACTCTTTCTGTGCGGCTTCCCTTTTCTCCCCCCAATGCGCTAGCCGAGAGAAGTTGCCCTTTTCTCCCCCCCCGTAAATCGAGCCATGACTGGGGACACCCCTTTTTTTCCCCTTTTCTTCCCCAGGAAAATACAGCCCCCTCTTCCCCCCCCCCCAAGGATGCTGCCGCAACTGATCCTCTTTCTTTTTCCCCCCCCCTGCCAGGAATTGCCGCCGCTTTTTGTACAGGAAGCGGGGCTATGCAGCCCCCAGGCTATCAGGCAGTTTTTTCCCCCCCTTTTTTCAGGCAAATCGCCTGCGGCATTTTCTTTTCTCCTCCCCCCGCGTCATAGTTAATCGCACGATAACGAAGCTACAGTTTTCCCCCCCCCCCCTCCCTTCCCGAAAGACTACGTGCTTTCTTTTCCCTTTTCCCTTTCCTCGAGAAGGGGATTTTCCTCCGGATTCCCTAGTGGCTTCTTTTTCCTTTTTTTTTCCCCAGCGAGAATTTGCAGGGGGCGGTTCCCCTTTTTTTTCCTTTTCCGTAAGAGCCCGCACATCGAATCTTTGCCTGCTGCCGCGCCCTTCCCTCTTTTTTTTTTCCTTGAAGCAATACGATGTTGTTCCCCCCCTTCTTTTCGAATCTGATTCCGGGCCGTGAGAGCCATAACTTTTCTTTTTTCTTTTTTTCTTTCTGATGAAACTCCCTTCCCCTCTTTTTTTTTTTTTTTTTTCACCGCAGGATGTCATGTTTCTTGGATATGACCCCACGCCTGACTGTAGTCGCGCAGCTTGCCACCCCCCCCCTTTTCCCTCCTTCCCCAGTACGATGATACCGTCCGTTCCCCCCTCTTTTTTCTTCCCCCCCCCCTTGCGCGAAGAAGTGAAGCTATAAGTTTTTTTTTCTAGAAAGCTGCGTCCTTTCCCTCTTTTCCCCCCCTTTTTTCCCGAGACCGCGTACATCCCATATCTTTTTTTCCCTCCTTTTTTTTCCTGATTTCAAGACGCTGTCTCTTTTTCCTCTTTCAGGCCGCCTTTTTGATGGTTTTGGACTCCCCCTTTTTTTGTGAGAGCAGGCAGGAGGTTCCCCCCCCCCCTCTTTCTTTTTTTTTTTTCTTTTGCATACGAATAGCTGCCAAGTCTCAACACGGCACCTACACTTCCCCTCTTCCTAGCGAATGCAGAACAATATGAGGGAGCTCTCTACTATGAACTTTTTTTTTTTTTTCTCCCCCCCCCCCTGGCGAACATTTCTCCTTTCTTTTCCTCAACGAATTCGATTCTTGTTCCCCCTAGGCAATTGCCCTTCCCCCGAAAAATGACTCCCCCTGACATTTTTTTCCCTCTTTTTTTTCTCGTGCCCAAGTTTCCGGTCTTTTGTTATCGAGTGAAACAATGCCCCCCCTTTTTTTTTTCCAGCTTCCCTTTTCCCCCTTCTAGAGGCAGAAGGTCTGCCAGTAGCAGGACCCCCTTCTTTTCCCCCCCCCTCTTTCCATCGTTTGCCCAGCTCCTTTGTTATCGCCCGGGCATACTGCCCGTCAATATCGCTTTTTTCTTCGCGGTTAAGATAGGGCCTGGAGGTTTCTTTTTTCTGCACCCCCGGAGAGGCGGGCCGCCCTCCCCGTACTCTTTTTTTTTTTTTCCGTGATCCCGACCCCCTTTTCCTTTTCTCCTTTTTTTTATTTTGTCTTTCCCCCGAAACCCCTCTCCTCCAGCCGCTGTTCAAGGATCTGGTGATTTCCCCTTTTTTCCTTTAGATTCTCGACAGAAAGTAAGGCCTTAGCCCCTTTCTTTTCTTCCCCCGATATTATCTGGACGGCCCCTCTTTTGGGGGAGAGGTGTTTTTCCCTTCCCCCCCCTTCCCCGGTTATTAGATAATCTAGTTTCTTTTTCCCCTTTGAAAAGCTTTTTCTTTTTTCCCCTTCCCTTTCTTGCGCCGATGTGGTTAGAATCCCATAGACGCCACTTTTTTTCCCTTTTTTTTCTTTTTTCCCCATTTCGAAGGAAGAATTTGGAGATACCTCCCTCTCTTTTTTTTTCTTTTTTAACCGAGATAATCAGCCCGTTTAATGATCATTTTTTTTTCCCCTCCTTTTTTTCCTGCCTGAGCAGAAAAGTTTTTCCTTTTCCCTCCCCCCCCCCCCCCCCCCCCCCCCCCCCCCCTGCCAAATACGATAGATGAGTTTTTGGTTTTTCTTCCCCCTTTTTTCCTTTTGCGAAAGCTATACAACTCTTTTTTCTTCTCTCTTTAAAGCAAGATGCTATAATTCCCTCCTTTCAAGATGGGATATTTTTTTTTTCTCCCCCCTCAACTGTTGATTGAAAGTGGTTCCCTATAGGAAAAGGTGGCACCCCCTTCCTTTACGCGGTCTCATTTTTTTTCCCCCCCCGATTAAGAAGATTAAGATGTGAGAAAGATTATGCTTCCTTTTTTCTTTTTAGATAGATATCGCCCCCACCCCCCCCCCTCCTAAAGGAGAGATGTGTCCCTTTTCCTTCTTTGATTCGAATTTGTCCCCTCCCCTCTTTTTCTCCGCCGCTTACAAGGTGGTGTACGCAATTTTTCGCCAGCCGTACGGCCAGTGCCCTTCCCTGTTTTTCAGCGGCCGGCATCATCAATCGTCCTTTCCCCCTTTCGAAGCGAAAGTAATCTAGCAGGCCGGCCCCCCGACTAGTTCTCTCTTTTTTTCGCCAGTAATCCTTCCCTTTTTCCCCCCCTCCCCCCTTCTTTCTTTCCCCGCCTGATGTTCCAAGAGCGAGATCCTTGAGGGTCGACTTCCTTGTTTGTTAAAGGCTTTTTTCACGACATCTCTTTCCTTTTTCCCCGGCGGGACTGCAGCCTTCCCTTTTTTCCCCCCCTTTTTTTTCCCTCTGCTTCCGCGTGCTTTTTTTTTTTTTTCCCTTTTCCCCTTCCTCCAAAAAAAAATTTGACCTCAGCGACCCCCCCCTTTTTTTTCTCTTTCGAGATATCTACTCTTAAAACTTTTCCTCATTGTTGTTGTTGAGACTTCTTTCCTTTTTCCCCCCCCTTTTAAATTGAAGCAACTTTTCTCCTTCCTCCGGAGGCCAGGCTAAGGCGCACGAGTGCCCCCGATCCGCGACTCCCCCCCCCCCCCTTTTCCCTTTTCCGAGCAGGCATTTCTTAAACGATTATCGGCCCTCCCTCCTTTTCTTCCCCTCGGGGGCGGGTTTTTTTTCCCCGATAGTGCGCAACCCCCTTTTCAGGGAAGATCACCCCCTTTTTTTCTTTTTTTTCTCTCGAACGACACCCCTTTCCCCTTTTTCCCAGAGGGGGATAATCGAACCGACGGCCCTGTTTTCCGCCCCGATAGGGCCAGATTTTCCTTTTTTTCCCCCCCTCCCCATTGCAAGAATGTGCCTTCCCTCCTTCCCCAAAACCGATGTAACGCGGTTTTTTCCGGCGTGAGTCCCCCCCCCCCCTCCCCTTCAGTGCCGCGCCCTCCCCCCCCCCTTTCCTCCGTGACGAGAAAACGTAGGCGACCCCCCCCCCCTCCCCCCCTCGAGAAGACCCCCGGCCCCCCCCCCCCTCCCCCCCCTTCTTTCCCTCCTCGATTCAATTTAGCCGGCCGAAATACCCCCCTCCCCAACCCCCCCCCAAAATGACAGCACCCCCCCATGTTTTCCCTTCCCATAGACGACTTACATTCCTTTTCCCCCGGCAAACAAAAACGCGTTCCCTTTGCAACAGACCGCTTTTTTTTTTTTTTTTTTTCTCTGTTGCCGGGAACAAGAAGAACCATGTTTTCTTCTCTCCCCCTTTCATCGATTGTAGTACGAAAAATGCATTTCCTTGAACGGCGATGGAGCCGTTCCCCCCCCCTTTTTCCCCTTTTAGTACAAAGCGTCGTTTCTTTTTTCCGGCGAGGTGCCTCGACCATCGGCCATATCCTTTTCTCTGCGATACGAAGACCGCTTTTTTTCTTCTTCCCTGAAGGACGGAAGTACCGCGCTTTTTTCCTCCTTTCCCCCCCTTTTTTCCCTCCCCAGCATGAATAAGTAGATAAAGAGCCCTCTTCCGGCAAATTGCCGACGACTAGGGCTTTCCTTCCTTTCTCTTGAGCCAGGACTTTTTTTTTTTCTTTTGTGGATCTAGTTCCACACGTCTTTTTCGCAGTTCCCCCCCCCCCTTTTTCCCCCTCTTTCAGACGAAGTACGCAGGGCGGTCTTTTTTCCCCCCTTTTTTTCCTGTCGGCAGAACCTGCCTCCTAACTGGATGGCCCTCCCTTTTTTTTTCCTCCGCAAGATCCGCTCAACCGACTGCTTCCCTCTTTTTTCCCTTATTCCACGATAAAACGCTGCAAATCGGACGTCCAAACGAATCCTTTTTTGAGATTTTCCCTTTTTCCTTTTTTTCTATGATATGATGTCAAGTATTTGTCCTTTCCCTTTTTTCTCTTTAGACATGTTCAGACTCCCTCCAACCCCCCTTTTTTTCCCCACGATTCAAAGAAAATATTTCAATGCGACGTCAAAGGTTCACTTCTCCCCTCTTTTTTCCCCCCCCTTTAAGGTAAGGTGAAAGCTCCTTTTTTTCCTCCTTCCTTTTTTTTCCCATACCAAGAAGAGCTCCTCAAGGTTTTTTTTGGCTCGTCGTAGTGGACTCGCGCCCTTCTCTCTTTCTTTTCCTCCGTCTCGCACTCGACCCCTCCCCTTCCCTCCACGAAGCCGCTATAGTTCGCCCCTTCTAACATGTCCGCTCCTTTTTCTTCTTTCCTGACCTGCTCTCCCCCTTCCCCCTCTCCCCCTCCCCCCCCGGTCGGAGTACGCCTCGCGGACGGGGACATTTCGCGATTTGTCTTTTTTCCCCCCTGCCACCGAGAGGCGGCGCAGTTCTTCCCCCCCCCCCCCTTTTTTCCCTCCTGAGTCTGACGTACAGCTCGATCTGACAGGTGCTGCCTCGGTTAACCCCCCTTTTCTTTTTTTTTTCTTTCCCCCCTTCCGCAGTGTGAATAGCCTTCCCCCCCTTTTTCCCTGGGTACGGCATCATTGACGATGTCTGAGATCTCTTTGCCTCTCCCTTTTCTTTTCCCAGATTAGCCAGCCGCTCCCTTCCCCCCCCCCCCCCCCTTTTTTTTTTCCCTTGCCTCGAATAACCTGCTTCCGCGACCAGCCAGGCGCGCGAGTTTCCTTCCCCCTTTCTTTTCCGCCTAACGGCCAGCAGGCTCGCCCCCTCCTTCCCCCCCTTTTTCCCTTTCCTTTCGGCTGGAACGTATATCGAGCCTTAAATAATGGTGCGGTTTTCCCCCTTTTTTTTCATCGCGCAGCCTGAAATCCTCGAGTACCCCTCACACGTATTAGTACGGCCGCTCGGCAATTGTCCCGTTATCGGGCAAATTTACTCCCCCCCCCCCCCTCCCCCCCCTGCCCGACCCCCCTCTCCTTCCTTGGCCGAGATGCACAGCCTGTAAGGACATCCCTCTCCTTTTTTTTTCTTTTTTCCCACCGGCAGGCCAAAGCTCCCTGCGCGTTTCCTTTGCGGCCGCGAATCTCAGCGGACAGCTTTTGCATTTCGAAGCTTGTAGTTCCTTCTCTCTTTTTTTCCCTTCCATGATGGCGCCCCTTCCTTTTTTTTTCCCCGGGAAAACTTCCCGGCTCCCCAGTGCAATATTTCCCTCCTTTTCCCTTTTTTTTTCCCCTCAGTGAGTTGACCAGCCCCTCAACCTTTTTCCCCCCCCCTCTACTGACTGAGTAGCCTTCTTTTTTTTCAGGGAAGTACTCGACTCTCCCCCCTTTTTTTTTTTTTTTTTTTTCCCTTTAATGAGAGAATTAGTGCGAATTGTTCTCCTCCTCTTTTCCCCCCCCTTGGCGCTCGCCGATTGCGGCATCGAACCTTTTTTCCCCATCCGAAGCCAAGCCCCCCTTTCTTTCCCTTCCCCCCAACAGAAAACGTCCAGCTGCCCCCCCCTTTTTTTTCTAATAAAGAAGGCAAGATACAAGACCCTCCTTTTTTTTCTTTTTCCCCCGCGTCGGAGACGATTCCCTCACTCCCTCTTTCCCTTTTTTCCCTCGAGAAAGTCGGACGTTACGCTCCCCCAGATGACCACGCGTGTCCGCCCCCCTTCCCTTCTTTTATGCAATGGGCTTTGCCCTCTTTTTTTTTTCCTCCGCCATACGCAGAGGCGACGTCTCGCCCTCATCAAAGCATTCACCTCAAATTTTTTTTCCTTTTTCCTTTTTTTCCCCCCCGTCTGCAGAGAGTGCGGCTGAATCTTTTTCCCCCCCCCCCCCCCCTTTTTTTTTTTTTCTCGCCAAAGCAACGAGTGCGGCAACGTTCGACTTTCATTGACAAGACATACAACCTCTTTTTTTTCCTTTTCCCCGAGACCCAGATACTGCAGCTCCCTCCTTTTCTTTTCTTCGTTCTGTGGCGAGTGCGCGGAAACGTAGCTTTCCTTTTTACCCC
>Ga0179593_1506206_pt1 | contig 11101 bp, 7 predicted proteins | sample CZODoug2_1_08_16_FD_185931 | JGI IMG/M metagenome (GOLD analysis project Ga0179593, IMG submission 185931) | Vadose zone soil fungal communities from Angelo Coast Range Reserve, California, USA - CZODoug2_1_08_16fungal (PacBio error correction) | ecosystem: Environmental > Terrestrial > Soil >... | reverse complement strand
TCGTTTTTGAGTCGATCGAACGTTTTTTTTTTCGTCTCGGACGCGAGTTTTAAATTGGTTGGTCAAATGTACATCCTCTTTTTGGGAACCATTCTTCGCGGGACTTGCCGGATTCTGTTGAAGAAAAGGGAACCTGGTTTCAGTTTCTTCGCGTGGCTTTACGAAGGAGTAATACTAGTCCTTTCAGCAGGTAAGTAATAAGTTCTCAGGAGGTCCTCCTTTTCCCCCACTGTTCAATCGCATCTCGGTTTGCATTTTGAAAGGTGATTTTCGAAGGGCCGCGTGTAATTCTCTGATTCTTCTTTTCGGTCGAATAAGTCACAGCCTTCGGTCTTCCCCCCCGCTTCCTTCTTCCTCCCGCCCCGGGAGGCAAAGATTTTTTCCGTTTCCCCCACGACCACATCATCTAAAGCCTGGAGATCCTTGGAAAATTAGGGCCGCTTATGATGTACAATGCTTTTTCCCGACCTTTGAAGTGCGCTCCGTCCGTGAAGGGAGGCAGATGCTCGCCCTTGAAGTCCTGAGAAATGCGATTTTTCCTTCCTTACCGCACTTTTTTTTAAGTTTTTCTTTCCCTAGTATTTTACAGAGGACTTCGCCTCAGCCTGTTTTCTGTTTTCCTCGAGTCTCCTTGGTTTGATAGTGAGCCGGTTGAATATCTTCCTCCCCCCGTTTTTGTTTCAATTAGAACGTCCTCGACTCTGTTGTAGGCCTTCAGATTAGTCCTCTACCAGGGAGAGCTCCGGTTTTGAAAGCGTGAAGTTTTCGTTTCCGGAGCATCCTTTACATGAATCCGAAGAGGAGATGGACATTTCTCCCTCTCCGCCTCCCTGTGTTCGCACACGTCCGAAGTACTTTCGCAAGCTTCTCCTCTTTATGATTCCGTGGACATTTAGGTCTCTTCTCACTCTTTTTTTTTTTTTTGCGACTCTAGAGGAGACCCCGCCAGTCAGCCTGGCGCTTGATCTCGTCTAGACAGTCTCGAGTTTTAGGCATCCCACTTCCTCGGATACTTCTTCTAACGAAAGCGTTTCTCTTTGTTCCTGCGCCCCCGAAGAAGAATGTCAGCACTCTTTTGTCCTTTTTTTTTCCTTCCGATTGGCGGACTTCTATTTCTGTTTTGAAGTTGATAAGCAGTCCCCTCTTTCAGGTCCTCATTGTAGATGTCGTTTCTCTGCTTTTTTTTTTGTTCCGCCCCAGTCTTTTTTTTTTTCCAGTCAGATGAGCGGAGACCTCCATCCCCGGCCCTCGAGGAGCTCTAGGTCCCCGCCCTTCCGCCTAGTCCTCCGAGAAAGACCAGTACGGTGTTGAGCCTGCCGCTCCGTTGATTTTCAATCGTGCAAACCAGCAGCTCCTAGGGACCTAGTTCCGGAGGACCCTTATCCAAGACTCACGCGCGCGATGCATTTGTGCTGGTGTTTGAGATGCTTCTGTGACCTTCAATACGTTTTCTCGCGCCACCGGCCCCTTGCAACCTTGTTATTTTCCACTTAGAGTAGACAGGGTCGTGCGTTGAAAGTCCCCCTTTTATGAAACAGTTGCTCGTTTCGCTTTTCTGTGTTCCCCTCTTTGCCGACCCCGTTCCATCGTTGTGTTAAGTCCTGCTCTTTTCCACCCTTGTATTCATTCGTATCCCCTGCAGACGGTTTTAGAATGAGGGACATCGGTGATTCTCCTGACGAATCTCAGCGTACCCCAGCTCCGACCTTCGCTTAAGAGGCAAGATTTCTCGGCCAGCTATTTGATCTCAGTTTAAATTCACTTTTTGGCCGAACCATATCCCCTGCTCTTCGACCCCCTGTGAAGGTGCCTCCTTTCTTCTTTTCCTTACTACGTGGGTTTGAGACTGTTCTGCACCCCCCGAGGTGGAATTTTGATTGCGAGAGACCTTTTTCTTCCACTGGCGATCTGACCTCACAGGTGGAAGATAGAATCCTTGAATATTTACGAAGAAGGCTTGTTTGGTAGATTATTATGACCTCCCCTGTTTCTCCTATCTCCGCTGGCCCCCCTGATGCGAACCTATTTTGCTTCTAGAGACGCCTTCTTGTGGCGCCCCAGTGGGGTTCCCTTGAGACTTATAAACCGCTTTTAAGCGTCATCTTGGACAAGTCCAAAAGACTCTTTTTAGATTAGACTTGGTTAAGCGGGTGTAAATCCCCATTCTTTAATAGGGATGGCGCATTTGGTACACCGCTTCAGTCCAGTTGTATTTCGGCGCGACCTTTTACCTTCCCCTAGATCCTTCACTTTTTCCTTAGACGGAATATCTGCTCCCGTTGACTCCTTCCCTCTCCTAGGCTTCGATTTTGAAAAGAGTCCCACTCAGTTCGAGGGCTTCCCCCCCCCCTTCTTCGGTCCTCCGTTGTCTATGGGCCTGTTTACGCTAACGCCTTCGCTCTTGTCCCTATTTGCCCATAACATCACCAGACGAGCAGACCTTCATTGGATGTCCCTACCAAGAGACCAAGCGAGATTTTTTCCTAGCCAAGGAGTTGCCCGAGCTTCTTATGTTAGCCCTTCCACGTTGCCCCCGGGAAGAGTATTTGCGACCGACATAGGACGACCCGGACGAGTCGGGACAGCTGCTGTTTTTCTCATTTCCTCTCCTTGAGCATTGCTTCTCGCCGCCCGTTTATCCTTGGAGGCCTCCTCTATCAGACGTTATTAGAACGGCCGACTCGTCTCAGGGTTCGCCCTTTCTAACATTCCCCTTTTGGCCCTTGTTCTGAAGAGGAGGCGATCCCTATCTCCCCCCCGGGTGCAGTCCACTTCCTTTCCCCAATCACGAGATCTGGGAGCTAGTAGGGTGCTCCCCGGTGCGAGTCCGTCGGAGTTTCTCTTTCCTCGTTGAGGTCATTCCCTCGACTGCCTACCCGGCTCTGATTCCTTTATAAGACAGCCACGATCTTGCCCTAGGCGGTCTCCCTTTTTAGTAATAACAGCGATCAGGCCTAGGCACCTCTGCTATGAGTTACTTTCACCTTCCTTAGTCTGACATGATACCCGGAGTCCCAAAATATGAGAAGGGCGGGTCCACTCCCCCCTCCTGTTTAGGTCCACCCTTAACTCTTTGACTTCCATTCGGACACCCCCTACCCCTCCTCTTTGCCTTATTTTTACCGAGTTCACAGATGAATCTTTCTTCTGGCCGAGAGGTAGCCGCCGTGCCGTGCCTGGATCATCTCATCATCGTCCCCGTATAGTACAACTTCTTAATACATGTTTGAGCCAGATTGCGTACCGTGATATTAGGTAAAGGCTTAGTCTCGACTTTCTCCCGCACCCCCTTTCTTCTGCTTAATTCTCTTTTTCGTACCCGCTTTGAAGTTAAGCCTCTTCGTTCTTGGACTTTCTTGAGACGGAAGAAGCCGATCGTTTCCGCTTTTTTTGACCCCTTCGGGAGAGAGACAGCTCGACCTCCTTCTGATTTCCTTTGTGTTCAAACTCTGATTTCCTCATCTTTAGTATTTACTTACATGGATGACATTGATTCCCTACTATTCCTCTCGAATGATTTTCCTAGCCTCCGTACCTTTCCCTGTTACCAGTTCCCCCTGAGAACTGTATCATCCTCCGGCGTCGGCTAGTATGTCCTTATTGTTCTGTGGAGAAACGGACACCTTTTTTCCTTTTATTTTAGCAGGGGGTCTTTTTCTTCCCCCGTTCTCCGTTTCATACCTCACTATTCTCCTTTTTCTAGAGATTCTTTTCCCTTCTATCTCCAGTCTGGAAGACCCCCCCGCCCTCCCACCCCGCCGGTTCTTTCTCCAAGGTCCCTCCCGTAGGGTGACCATCGCTTTTTTTCCGGCGGTTCTACCCTTTTCACTTTCCCTTGTTAGAGCGAGTAGAATCAGTCGCTCGCCCTCTCTTCACCTGTCCTCCCTTCATTCCTAAGAATCCTAAGGTCTGAATCAGCTGTAAAAACAGTCCCATAGAAAGCTAGGCGCTTTTCCTTCGACTTTCAAGGGGACGTTCCCCCCCGCGCCGGCCGCTTCTTAGTGGCTTTATTTCTTTTTTTACAGTACCTTAGCTTTCACCGCTTCCTAGATCCTTGAATGCGCGCGTCTAGGACTTTTGTTGAGTGACTAACCTTCGATACCTCCTTGGTACTCTCCTTGATTACTAGTTCCCTCATGGCTGATTCCCCCCCATGCTTTTTCTCCTCTACGTCCTTAGGAAGCCGTCCCGTTCGGCGCCGACCGCTTCGACCTAGTAAATATGGTAGTGCACTCCGTTGACCATATAGTCTTTTTCGTCATCGGGTTGATCCGCCCGCGGCCTGGGCTCAGCCTTTTTTTCTTTTAGCCGCTTCGAGAGGGTTGAGAAGGTAAGGAGTTCTTCTTTTCTTTACTACCGTTTTTTTCAGGTTAACGTCCCCCTACCTCCGTTTCAGGCAGATAGACTTCGCTTAATCCCTTTTTCCCATGTCTGCGGCTTGCATATTAGTGAACTTTATGTGGAGATTTCGGCAGATCATGCCCAAGGTAGAGGCGCGGGGACCCTCCTGCGGCCCCTCTGTACGCTCCTTTGAGAACACGAAAAATGCGACAGAGAGAGTTTAGATCCGTGGCTTGACGTGCGCATGTATGCCCTCGGTCTTTCTTTTGCGCACCCGATCGATTCCCGGCTGAAAACCCCTGCAATCTCTTTCATGGATGTTCTCAGGGAAGGTCAACACGTCCCTTCCGGACTGACAGGGCCTTGAAGCGAAAGTCTGCGTCTTTCTCCCGTCCTGTGCCCCGACGATTACATCAGCGGCTTCAGGTGGGTCCGCTTCCCTTTGCGGGAAGTTATACCAGTCAGTTTACTTTGTCGAGGACACCGCCTTCTTCTTCTTTCTCTCTTTTATTTGCGCCCCCCTCCCTTTTTTGCTCTCTTCTTCCCCATACAGAAATGGCCCATTTATCTATAGCGTTTTTTTACTGGCTGCCCTCGAATACTTTTTTTCCGACGTACGGTGATCCTCCCATAGAACGTTGTCTTTTGCCCCAAATCTTTTCAACGTTGACAGGCTAGGTCCTTTGTTCAACTTGACGGACGACCCAGTAGCCGAGAGACTCTCACTTGTGGCTGGTTTGTCGGATAGTTTCTGTCCTCTCTCTTGATTTTTTTCCCCCCGAGCACAACCGTAGTGTCAGCGTATTCCCCGCCCCAATTAGTATGACGGTCGTCGCTGGGTCCACGCCTGTACTTAACTCTCTTATCCTCTCGAGGTTGCTTGCCCATATGACGCGGACGTGGATGGCGATTCCGCGTGTTCAAAATTCGCCACATCGTTCTTGATGCACTTCAATCTTTTAGGTCCTTAGGGCAGCCGACGGACCCTCCCGTCTACACACTCTTCCCGAGTCTTCCCCGAGTCCCCTAGGCGGAGCGGAAGATTCCGTTTTAACCGCTTAACTTTTTATTCTCCCTCCGCCTTGGCGTAACTGACAGTTCTCGCCCCTAGCAGTCCCAATTCGGTTAAGTTGTTTTTATCTCTTCTCTAATCCTTTTTTTTTGCTAGCTCTTCATTCACCGTTTTGGCCTTCTCGAGTAGATCTGTCGGCCACAAGTGCAGCGGATCTTTTCACGTAGCGTTTTCGAGGTAGGTCACTCTACTGAGAAGAGCTGGTTTTACGCTTTCTTCTCGAACCTCGATGGTTCCTGAGATACACGTTTTTTTCCAGGAAGGTGCCAATTGCGGTGCCTTCTCTGCATTCGTACCCGTGTTTTTGAGAAAGGCTACGTCGCACACCGATTTCCCTATTCCCCCGTTAGCAACCGTCTAGTCTGCATCGACCGGTGTCCTACAGGGCGTTCCGCATACGTCCTTCCCCTCTCGGTTTTCCGTTTGTTTGTACCCACTCTTTTCAGAAGTTGCGCGATTAGGAGCTAGGGGTCCCATACCCGAGCGCACCAGCCACTTCCGCTCGCTTTTCTTCGTACTAAGTTGAGATTTTTGTACTCTAAGTCCGGCGTATGTGTGGCACTAGTCACATAAACGTTTTCGGGATGCCTCCAGTATGTCGTTTTATCCGGTTTTCAGTCTCTTTTTTACTCTTCGGACTAACCTGCCATAGCGGACTAGGTGATTATAGACTTCTCTTGACCCTATCTGCCAGGCTCGTCCCCGATTCCGTGAGTATATAACAAGGCGTCTACTGGACTCTGCTGTTCTCCCCTCAAATTTTGCCAGTTTGCAGCCTCGTCTGCCCCAATAGGAATGACCCTTTCTTCTTACCCCTTGCTTCTTTTTCGCCGACCATCATGGGCCCGCTCTTCGTTTTCTCCTATCGCTGCCCTTCTCCTTTGTGAGGCCTAACCCTCCCCCGGTAGATCGAGCTCCCTGCTCGTTTGCGGTTTCGTGTTAGCCAGTTTCTTTCTTTCGTCAGTGCCTCTTGGCCCCCATTTTGCGAGCTTCTCTAACGGTGCCCCTTGGATCCTACAAGAAAAGCGCTTTTCCCTCCGGGACGCAGTATTGGATTCTGTTCTCGCCCTTTCCCTTTTCGAGTTCTTCCCCCTCCCCTGTCCTCACTAGGGATTCCTGAAGTCGATCTCCTCCCCACTCAGCCTTAAATCCTTTTGGCCTATAGCCTTGGTTCGAGGAACACGTCTCGACCGTCGAGCCCACCGAGTCCCCGACTCCCTCCCTTTCCTTGCTTCCATGAAGGAGGACCTGCTCACTTTCACACCCCTCTTCTACCGCGGCGGCCGCACCCCTTCCCCTCTCCAAGTTTGGAACCATTTTTTTTTTTTTAAAGCTTTCGACACCTCCTGACGCATTGAGAGGACTGATTCCTTCTTTTTCGAGCTTTCGGGCCCCCCTCTAGCGGCGCCGACCGGCCTGCCGTTCCCTTTTGCTCCACAGCCCAAGGGAATCCGCCCCTCCTCTTTCTTCATTGAGTATGTCCCTGCTTTCTCGACGGTTGTTTTACCGCACCCAGCTAAGGCTCTCTCTTAAGGCTCTCTCAATGCGGTTTCCTTCCGCATCGTGTTTTCAGAAGCATTTAGAAGATATCCGCCTTAGGCACGTCTCGTACGTGGCCCCTTTCTCCTCTGATGATCAAACTTTCAAAGTAGCTTTCATTGGGTGACCCTCTGATTATTTTCTTAATTCCTTTGCTGAATGTGAATATTGTTTTCGCTTTGCTTCTCCGCGCCAGCGTTAACTTCTAACCCCGCTCCCCGGATTAGGCCGAAGGCGTCAGCCCTCTTTTTTTTTTTTCTTGTCAACAATATTTTGATCCCTTGGCTACCCTTGGGCCCCTGAGAGGCGCGGCTTCGCGACGTTTCGCCACCTTTTTTCGCGATTTTTTGTCCTCGAAGTGTATTTTGTTTGGTTGAGAGAGATTCCCTCCTTCAGTGATACGCGTCCCGGTTGGCGAACGCTTTAGCGTTTCCCTTCAGTCTGCCTCTCCCCTCCCCCCGGTGTTAACTTGAGGAAAAGATTCGTCCCTTTTCAGTCTGCATAATGTTTATCCGTTTTGGTTGTTACTTCAGGTAGTAGTTGGCGTTGATTCTGCGCTCGCAACTCGAGGTCACATGTCAGTCCGTCAGTCATACTATAAGGATAACCTAGTTTACCTACATCGTAAGGCTGGCTTTCGATGACTCGCAAGGGGCCTGTCTGTAGACGGCCGCTCTCATGCTAGTCCGTTACTTTTTTGTCAGTCAAGAAAAGCCCTTCTGATTTCCCTTCAACCGCTTCGAATCCTTAGAGCGCGGCGAGGACTTTTGTTCCGGTCAGAAACTCGACAGTTAAGTAACTTGTACTCCCTCTGGCCGCATGGCTATGTACACCCATTGATTTTTTTTTTTGATTCGCGTACGATATAGCGCACCTGGGACGTTCTTTTCTCAGCGCCGAACTGATTGACCTGGTGACTGTGACTTCTTTTTTCATGAAATCTTCTTCGGTGTTTTTCACTATGCTCTCCCCTCCTTCATGGTCCTCAGCTTATTGGTATAGGGCCCTTGTCTTAAGAGTTGCTTAGCCCTTCGAATCTTGAGCCAGTTCCCACTTTATCAGTACTTGAAGACCTTGATCTGTCCTATCGGTTAGTTATTTTCGGCTTTTAGCGCTCCGGAAAGATCGTTCCTCGTAGTGGCGTGAGATCCTTTTTTTTTTTTTCGGGTCCCTTTTTTTTTTGTTTTTTTTGTTTTTTTTCTTGACAATTTTGGGGTTTATTTCTTTTGTTTGTTGTGTGTTTTACTTTACCCTTTTACTTTTTTTTTTTTTTTTTTTCAATTCCTTCCAAAATTTTTTTTCAGCCGATTTTCATTAGTCCCGTGCGTCGTCTGTTTCCCCTCGAGTCGGGACCGCGTGGTAGACACCTGAACGACCTTCCCTGCTCCCGCTATATCTTTCTTTTCTTGCTACTTGCTGGAATTTCTCAGTCCCTTATCGCACTCTCCCCCCTGCTGTCTTCCTTTGCCCACCCCAGATCACTGGCCCCACTCAGCCGCCGGCTCTGCTTTCTTTTTCTGTCATCTACTTCTTTTTTTCCGTTCCTTCGAACGTTAGTAGGAGGCGACTAGGCATCCGTCGGTATTCGCCGGCTTCTTTTGAGCACCCCCCTTACCCGCCCCCCTTTTTTGTCATTATTTAGGTGGCTTGGCCGCCCATCTTCACTTGATTCAGGGGCTAAAAGTCTGAGTAAGTTACGACCTTTTTCTTCCCCGCCCCTTCGTAGGGCCGAAAAGTGCGGATCTTCGAGAGCGCTCTCCTCCCCTCGGGCCCTCGCGAGATGAGTTCGTCGCCTTCGCCGAGCTGACCATAAGTCCGTGAGAACCACGCGCACTTTGCTGGTTCCCTCTGCCCCACCCCTTTCCAGCGCCTCGGCGAGGTCCCCCCCGGGCGTTTTTCACCCGTGCCTGGCGAGTTGCGTTTCTAGCTTAGCGGGCTTGAGCGCGCGGGATGTCTGTCTCTCCCATCCTATTTCGCAAAGGCGGTCCCCTCGGAGTGGCCCTGCGCCCCATCCTGCTCGAGTGATTGAGCGGTAAACGACATGCTGCACAAGGTTCAGTATTCAGCTACGGTTTCTGTCCACGCGTCCGTTGGCATTACCGTAGCACGTCGCGCGTTGTTTTCTCCCCAACATGTTTTTGTCACCCCCCATGCGTATCCGAGGACCGCGCAGAGTTTTCAGGCCGCGTCCGGGGTTCTTCTTAGACCTCTTCGAGCCCTCCTCGTTAAAAACGCGTCCAGGCGAGGAAGATCCCGCTGCTCGCCCCCAACAGCTTAGGTCACTGGCGCCCCTTCACAGCAAGATAGTCGCGATGGCGGCCCTCTTTTCCGGGACTTCCACTCCTCATAAGTTGTTGGTGTTTCTCTTAGATGCCAACTTTCACATCTGCCTGGCTTCATTGAGTCCTGAGGCCCAGTGCGCCCGTGGCGACTAACCTTAGGGTTTTATTTGAGAACATTTAATCTTTTTACGCCGAGTTCCGCTGGTTGGAAGCCGCTGCTTTCTGACGAGTTTCTCCTCTCATCCAGTGCCTCAGGCGAACATCTTCGGCCTTGATCCCCTAGACGCATGAGGTCGACCCGTGGGGAGCCGCGCTGACGTTCTCCCCCTATTCCTCTTACCATCAAAACGCTTCGCTGATAGCCTGGTTGCAGACAGGGGCCCCTTTTCGCTCCTTCCGACTAATTTTTTGAGACCCGTGGACCATCCGACTTGCAGCCTTTTTACGCCCTTTGTTTCTTTTCCTTCAAATCATAAACATAAATGATTACGCTGCGACGGGCATTCCCGCAGTGCCGACTTGACCTCCGAGCGCATTGATTTTTGCACGAGGTCCCTTTAGAGGGGCTTTTCCCCATACTGTCGGTTCTGTTTCGTTAGGGTCGGACGAACCAGCCCCCCTTCTCGGGCCCCCCTGATTTCTTCCCCCCTCTCTTACAGAGGCTTTGCTCGGACCCCCTGAGCAAATCCGAGCCGGCCGGCCCTCTCACAAGGTTAACGGTTTTTTTTTTTTTATGAGTAGCAATCCCCCGGACAAGTGTTTTCTCCCTTCTTCCCCCGCCCCACCTCGGTGCAAAGCCTAGGCTGTACCGGCGCTCTTTTCTCCGAATCCAGAAGTTTTTTCGTATCCTCGTCGACTACTTCGTTGATGCCTTTTTCCCATCCGAAGACTTTCGAGGACTCTCTCCTAGCCAGGCTTCGGTTTTAGCCGGGATTTTCGATACTTCTTCTCCCCCTGAGTCGAGCTTGCGAGTGCTTTTTTCCTAGCTCACTTGAAAGAAGGAGTCCAACGACGCTTCAGGTCGACGCTTTTCCGGCTTCCCTAGCCTGACGTATTGTTTGTTCCCCCCTGCCGCCGCGACTAGCATGTCTCTTTCCTATACCCTTTCCTCGGCCATTCTCTTTCCGACCTGGTCGAGGACCCTCCCGACAGCTCTGGCCGTTTTCTTGGTCAGTTATAAGAACGGCTTCCGATAGGCCTACCTGCTCCCCTGGCTGCACCCCTAGGTATCCTCTTTCCTCCAAACCCGAACAATACCCCATCTCACTTGCTCTTCCAAGGCCTTTGCGGACTCCAGCCTCTTCCGTCCACCTTCCAGATGTATGTCACTTGCTTTCTATAGCCCCTCTTCTCGGCTTCCTAGAGAGCATTCCCTTTCCGGCTAAGTATCGTAGAGATTCTCCAAGCCGGTGACCTCCTTCGGCCCCGTGCTTCAGTTTCAGGCGTGTCTCGCCGGTGTTCTTGACTCCCCCCCCCCCCTTGGACTTCTGGAAGCTCAGTCTTTTTTTCCCAGAAGCGTTGAAGCTCACGGTCGTGCTTGGACTTGATCCTCCCCGCCAGTCCGCAGCTTTCGCCTTAGCTTGACAGTATAGAAGGAACTGCCGCGCTCGCCGCTCCGAAAGCTGCGATTTTCTTAATTGGGTGAACTCTTTGACGGACGCTTTCGGGTTTTATCAATCATGGCTTTCCCTGTTCATCTTGATCGCGCCTCTTTATAATAAGCGCCCCCCTCCCGACCAGTTCCAGTGGGACCCTGTATTCCGCATCAGGACCTTTATTTTCGGCGCCAACCCTCGAGGGTTTCCTGTTCCGCCCCTGACAGTGGTTTCTCGGCTCGTCGCGAGAGCTTTCGCGATCCTGGACGAAA
>Ga0179593_1670901_pt1 | contig 11102 bp, 7 predicted proteins | sample CZODoug2_1_08_16_FD_185931 | JGI IMG/M metagenome (GOLD analysis project Ga0179593, IMG submission 185931) | Vadose zone soil fungal communities from Angelo Coast Range Reserve, California, USA - CZODoug2_1_08_16fungal (PacBio error correction) | ecosystem: Environmental > Terrestrial > Soil >... | reverse complement strand
ACTCTTCGGGAGAAAGATTTCTGAGACCCCCTCCATGCGCGGGCTCTTCCTCGTGCGCCTGCTCGGCCCTCATCAAGACAGACTTACGCCCGCGTCCTGTCCAGCGATTAGGCCACTCCCTTAAGGTTCTTAACGAACCGACTTTTAAGAGCGTTTTCCCCCTAGCCTTCTTGGTTCACGCGCGCCGATTTTGCGGAGATCACAAGGTGCTCCATCCCCGCGATCGCCCTGCTTTTCGTTGTGTGGTACTATTTCCTCCTGCCTTGGGCGGTGCTTCCGCGAGGTTGCGACCCTGTTTTCCTGCTTGAATTATTTCTGTTCGTTTGCGTCTCCGTTCTCATCAGGCCGCCTTCCCTCCCTTCCTGGTGTTGCAACGCCTTTCGGGGAGGCCCTGACGTTTCAGAGTGCCTCTCTCTCTTCGCTCCTCCGCCTTTTTTCCTCGCTCGGTTCCTTCCGAGTGAGGGGATTGTCCCCTCCCCATTTGTTGTCCGCCGGTTGGTGTTGACATCCCCCCTGGCTTGCCCCCCTAACTGCGTTAACAGTTTCTGCCCTTTCAGTAGATTACGATTTCCGTTCCCTTCTTCAGTACTGCGTCCTTGCAGGCTTTACCTAAGCACCAGTCAATGTTTTTTCGCCTTTGGTCATTCTTAGTATATTCTGTTGCTCCTAACTAAACAATTCATAAGCTCAGTCCGGCCGGACTTGAACTAGCCATTCCGTCTCGGCTCGCACCGTGTCAATTTGGTATCCTCAATCGGATCTTTCCCTCTTTAAGGAATCTGCGACTGGATCGTTCCGGCTGCAGGAAGTCTTCTCGTCCTTTGCCTGGCGTACCACTGCCTTTCTCCCCCCCCGAAGGAACGGCCGTGTTTTCTATTTCCAGCACCCCGTCCTTAGAGCAGGTGTAAATTCACGTGCTTTCCCTCTAAGGTCTATACTGTAGTCGGGTTGGCCTCTCGCCTGTTCATGATGGATATTCTACCTGAGTGACTCTCGCCCCTATGCGAGTTGTTCGAATGCCTAGTTCCCCATGTTTTTTTCGCCTCCTGACCAAGTTCAAATTTTTCAGCTTGTCGCCGCCCCTAGCACCCCCAAGGGACTTCGATCGTCGTTCCTCTCGATCTCGGGTTTGACCGTCTTGTGAGGTATTCTTCCCCCCCCTGTCTTTGTGTTGTTTTTTTTGCTGTTTTCCTCTCTTCTACGGCGATTTTTGTTTTACCACTCAGAACCTGATGGAAGCTCGTCGACTCATCATTGGCTCCGGGATGAGTTTTTTCTTTCTCACAGCTTTGCGCCCTCACGCTTTCATATGTTCGTTTTATGGAATATAAGCCCTCTTAAAGGTATTGTTGTGCTCATCGCTGCTCTTGTACTCTTGATTCTTTGTGTGCTCGATTGAACTCTGGTCCATTTCTCCGCGGTTGTCCTCCCGGTCCGGGCCACTTCTTTTTTCCCCTGGAGAAGTTGGTGCAGAAACCTATGTCTCTTTCCCTATTTCTAGGCCGTTGGCTATGCTTTTCATTATTGGCAGCCGCCTTGCTCCGGTCGTCCCGAAGACGCGAGTGACACCCCATCCAAAACACCTTGGCTTTTAAGTGTTCATCCTATGCCTTTCTTCGTTGTTTGTTGCTGATAGTACCTTTTCAATTGCCATGGGATAGTGGCAGAATTGGTTCCAGATAGTCTCTCCCGGTCATCGTGATGCGTATCTTTCAACGGTTCGACAGATGACCCTTATTTTGGTATTTCGATTTTGGAAAAAGGTAGCTCCCTCTATCTTGTTTAATAAGGACTAAAATAATTTTTCTCCTCATCATTTACTTGTCCCCCTTCCCCCCAAGCCTCATTCTTCCGACTTTGGCGTGGCGTATAATTTCATATTGTAGTCGTGCACTTCAAACTTCTGTACATGAAACTGCAATGAGGCTTGATCTTCTTGCGTGGCTCGGAATTGAGCCGGTCCCCCCTTTTTGTTCTTCATTATTAAGAATCTCTATGCCTCCTTCTTGCGCGGCGAGCAGCGGATGTCTTCCCCGAGTTACCTTGGGCGGGGAGTTCGGCCGGAAACCTTAGACTGTTTCTACTGTGGGTCTTGTTTTCTTTCGGGCCTTTTCTGGTATGTGCTTCCGTGATAGCCCAGGTCCCAGGCATTTGTCCTCTGTCCTTTTTTTGCTTTACTCCACCTTCCCCATGGTATTTACGTGGTGCTTATGTTTTTCCGAGGACGACGAGACGCGGCCGGCCCTGAAGCTTCCAACTTCTCTCCCCACTCTCTTCTCCTATCCTTTGTTGGTTCGAACTTGTAAGTTAAATGAGTCAAGTGACGCCCGTCTTAAGCGTGTCGGTTCGGCCCTCCCTCGCAACAGCTTCCCCGGGGGCCAACTCCTGTCAAGTTCGCTACCCAAGGTCATTGCTGAGTGACAGATACTGTTGAAGTAGCACGCTCCCGCCCCCTTTCCATAAGGCTTTGGATTTAGAAGGCACAACGTTGGCAGGCCCGACTTACCCCCTCCTCTTTTTCCCCTCGATCACTTTTTTACGAGCCTCTCTTCTAGGCACTCCGCGCGCGTGCCCCTTCTTCATTGCCTCATCACTCCGTTTGCAGCCTACGGTCTTGCAACCCCCGCCGCCTTATCGATCATCCGCAGTTAACGTTTCGACCTCTCCCAGACCCCGTACTCACGGGCTTTTTCGAGTTGTCCCCCTCGCTACCTTTTCTCCCAGGCCGTTATTGGCTTGTTTGTACGTAACGATGATCTTATCTTCTTTTCAAGTCTCCCCCAGATAGTTAGGGTCGCCCCGAAGATAAACATTCAGTGTCTTCCCCCCCGATTCCTGTCATATTTTTGCTCCGTTTTCGGTTTAACACTGACGAAGGCGACTCGGTTACGATTTTTCTGACCTCTGCCTTAGACCTGGCCTGTTCTACTCGCGCACGCATGCAAATTAGGAAAGTGCATCGACTTTATCAACTACAGTCGACGTCATTCCTTCTTTGACGCATCTGTGCGCCGTTCTCATTTGTGGTTTACCACGCTCCTCCCGAAAAGCCGAAGGGATCCCTAGACCGTTACAGAAGAGGCTTTTCGTTTCCCCCTACCTGTCTCGGGTAACCTAATTAACCTCTTGGACGCTTCCCCCTTAAACCGTTTTTAGGAATGAATGAAGTCTGAAGCGGTCCCGCCCTTAGTCATCCCTGAGTACATCTCACCTCGATCCTACCTTAACCACGCCGTTCCGCCTTCCAATTTTCCCCCCCTCCCGCTCCTGAACGCCACAGCGTGAGGGACTCGTTCCAGACACTCTAATCCCCCCTTCCTTTATTTAGACTCTTCCCTAGCCGTTAGGTTAGTTGCTAAGGGCAAACTTTACCCCCATCTAGCTTAGACGCTCCCTCTGACGTTTTGCTTTCAACCACACCTTTTAATTCCTCTCTTCATCCGTCCAATAAACGAACAGTTGTGCGCAATTGCTGGTGTTTGCTGCAAATTCTGCCAACGCGGATTTTTTTCGTAGTTCTCCCGGTTCCGCTACTCTCCTCATTCGGCCTAGTGCGCCTGTGCCACTCCGTCGTCGCTTCCCCCACTCCTACCCTATTCCATTGCGCTGCCTCCCTCTCTTGAACCCTTGCTCTGGAGTAGTAATGCGCAGCCGCTCACTCGTCCCACCGTACCTAGGCTTGTTGGGCATTTTGACGAGACTCCGCCCATGCTTCTCAGCCTTCCCTGTGTTGCGTGCTCTCTCGCCAGTCCTCTTATACAAAGCACCTTTTCCTCCCTGGTTCTTTCACCATGCGACTCCTCGTTCCTTGATCAAGTGACAGCTGTTTTTTTTTCCTCACGGTCCTTTCTCGTTGCCAAGGGTTTTATGCTTAGGCATCGGTACTTTCTGTTTAAACCCATGGTTTCACATCCCTTTTCTATTTCCCTTCCCTTTTCTGTCCCCCCGTTTTTACGCCGTCAGTGGCCGTTCTCTATATCCATTCGCCTTTCCGCTGCATTTCTTGCGTATGTCGAATCTGAACTCGCCACGCCCCCAGTTCTTCTTTTGTTACCACTTCGTCCCCCCCCACCTGTCCCAAGGTGACCGACTTTCCGCACCTAGCGCTAGGCCGCGAGCAGAGGTTCTCAATCTTTCCTCCGAGTGTTCAACCCCTTTCCCCAATTATCTCCACGAATGCGTCTTCTGGCCACGTTGGACCATGTGGTTCCTGATGGGGGAGACACGCCCCGTTTGAGATGGCCGCCCCCACTTCTTCCCTAAGCCGGAAGCACTTCCATTTCCCGCCAACTGTCAAGCTCCTGAGTCGCGCGCTTCCGTCTTTTTGTCTACTCCGTTCCACCTTTTGATGCAGCCAGCGTAGTTGTCTTAAGTCACGTGCTCTTAGCGGCGGCACTTTAATCCCCCCCCCCTCATTACTGGTCTTCCTTTTTTTCGATAAGAGTACGAGGCTTATCGGTTGATTTCCTTTCGGAAATTAAGCTCTCCCTTCTAAAGTGTCCTCTTTTCTCTTTTTTAATAATCCCGGTGTTTTTTTGTTTGAGCGTTGTGATCCCCCTCGAAAGATGGATGGGTCGATCTTTTCCCACTTAGTTGCGTTTTGCTTTCCCCTTGGTTTGAAGGTATCAGATGACGGTACGCCTCGGTTATTCTCTCAGAGACCATAACGAGGTCTTAACGATCCGCCCCCTAAGAGTCTTCCCCCCTTTCCTCTACGTTTGTTCCAGCTTGCCCTTTGTTTTCATCTGCGCTACCGCCCCCCCAGGATAGACCTTATCAAGTTCGCGCGCGCCGTCCCAAATCATGCCTGTGTGCATATTCTTTTTCGCGTTTAAGGGCCTTCCTGGCTTGGGTGTGGAAGTTACCCATATGCCCATCTTCACCACTTTTCCTTTAACTTTGGTCCTCACCTCCTTTCTCTCGATTAAGATTGTTTTGGACTTTAGGCCCGCTTCTTCTTTTTCCTCGAGATCGGCTGAAGGTTGTTTAGAGGCGATCGTTTTGCTCACTTTCACGTCCATTTTCGTTGTGTAAACCCTGTCTGTAGAGTTTCATTTGTTTTTTGGTAACCTATACATGCGCCCCCCCCTTCCCTCTGCCCCTTGGTACGCTTTCCGGTTCCGCCCACGTTTATCCTGCCAGTTTACTGATAGTCTCCTGACGTTAATACAGCTCCATTTCCCTTTTTGGTTTCATCCTCTGATCCAGCCTCTTCGTTACTTCTTTCCCTTAAAATTTTTTCATTCAGGCGTTTAAGCTCCTTTCTGATGCCGCTACCCGGATCGCGTCGGGGTGCTCGCCACCCCCAGTTGACGGTCTCTAATACCCCGGCGAGTGTAACAGGTGCTTTTGACTGGAGTTTGAGACTCCTGGCCCCTTCGCACCTGCTATTGTTTTTCGGCGCTCTTTCTTCTGTATCCAATGTACAACAGGAGACTGGGCCGTGTGTCCCGGGCGCTCCTATCCCCCCCGCATTCTCCGCTCCGGGCAAAGCTCCGTTTAGCGTAGTCATGTCCATGGGCTTTTTCTTCGTTCTTTTGCCGTAGCAAGTTTTTATGTCTATCGGCCCTTTTTGCTTCCTTCCCTGGGCGGCCTGGGTGTCGATTCCGTAGACTCGACCACCGTCTTTTAAGCTTGCGCTGATGACCCAGCCTTGCTCCAATTACTTCCTTCGTCCCCCTTTTTTTAGCCTTTTTCGTCCCTCGTTGATCTTCTCTTTGAAGCCCTTTTTTTGGTTGTTGGCGTCCGGACACTTTACTTCCCCTTTTGCCCTTCTTTACCGGCTTTTTGATTTTTGTTTGCCCTGAGCAGAGCTTACGTCTTCGAGAATCCATGCTGGAGTGTTCGGTTTTAGAGACCGCCCGGTTAATCACGAGTCGTTTCCTAGGACGAGGCGGCATGTTTCCACCTCTCCTCCGGGTCTCTTTCGCTGGCTATTGGATGTTTCTAGCTCTCTTCAAATTCCGGTCGTTTATTTTGACAGTTGTTTTTTTACTTTTGTCCCCGCTCACGCACCGGGTCCTCTTTGGACCAGTTAGTACGTTGCCTTTCATACTGCTTTGACAGTCTCTTCAGTCTTTAGGTCCTTTCGCTCTTGCTATGATTTCCCTGCTAACTCACAGCAGGCTCCTAAAGTACCCCTGAATGAAACTTGATCCTTTCTCTGACTGGCGGTGTCTCTAGTCTATGCTAGCTTGCCCATGGGCTCGGTTTTCGCCACTTAGCGTCTCTGTTTATCTTGATTATTCTTCGCGGTACTTAACCCCTTAGCCCCTGGTTTTATGATTTACGACCTCAAAGTTTCTCTTCATGTCTACACTATATCGTAAGGATTTACTATGCCCCCCTAACTTTCCCTTATCCCTGCACGCCTAATTCTTCCTATCTTCGGCCGGTTGATAAAACCTCTCAGTAGCGTGCCACCCTCTTCCTGCTTCGAGGACCCGGTCTTCTCTCGATAGCTGTTTTCTTAGGAAGTTATTTGATTCACCGGTACGTTGTAGTCTCTTTTCCCCTCCTCTCTCCTCTTCCCTCTTTCTTCGTTTTGTAGAATTGCTTGATCAGCGTATGCTCGTATAGGGATCGACCCTGTGGCAAGCTGCGGGGATGTTCCCCCGGTTCTAACATTGTATTGGAATGTGACTGGGTCACGTTCGTCTTTTTTGGCTTTCTGGCTTCGCCTCGACCCAGACCGAGTAGAACTTATGGTCACCTGCCTTTGTGATTCGACCTTTGATACACCTTTTGCCCCCTCTGTCAGACCCTGTGGTTGGCATTCTTTCGAGACTCCTCTGTCCTCTTTTTCAGTTTCGTTCTTCTTTTTCCCTCAGTATATTTTTTCCTCCTCCTGTTGGTTCTCTCTGATTAAGTCTCAGACCCTTTCAGTCAACAGAGAAACAGCCGTCTTCCCCCCCTCTGTCTTTCTTACCAATACATTCCCCCATCCTACCAGTGAAACCTTTTAGTAATCTTTTCTTTCTTTCCCCCCTTTGAGTATATTTGCGAAGAGGTACATTCATGTTCCTTTGGCCCTGACATTTCCGCTGGATAACCCTTAACCCTAGGAGACCAAGTCACCCAAGTTTTGCGTTCCCTGACTCTCACTATACCTGATGGCTCCCGCTCCGCGCGAGATCAATGAGTCATCTCTGATTATTTTTCGACCTGCCGAACTCAACCGTACGGTTCATCTACGTCCCCCCCCCCAGTGACAGCCTTATCTCAGCCCTCCCGAAGTTAGTTTTCCCTCGCCCTTTTTTCTTTTCTTAAGTGTTGTCGCGAGATTAGCAGCCGATTTTAGAATTCCTTTGTTTTTATTGATGCTCCCAGTTTCTCCGATCATTATCTATTAAGTATATTCAAAGGATATAGGTGTCGCCACGACCTGCTTTGATTTACCTGAATACAAGGGAAGGCTCTGCGCGACAGATCAAGTCGATATCCGCGATCCCAGGTACTGGATCAGCCGCTTCCTTTCACTTATGTCTTTCACCCTCTCTTGAAGGCTACTTCCTGCATCTCATTGGGACTTCGCAAGCGAGTCACCGTCTTCGTTACGGCGGTTGAGAGCAATTTAGCCCTAGGATGGCAGTGTGCTCGCCCGCCTGTCCTTAACGTGATTAAGCTTGAATTGCGAACCGTTCCTGAATTTTCCCGACAGAAGGTTCCCGGGACTTTGGCCGCGCACCGTAATCGTGCCTCTCATCGATTGTCAATTTTTTGCACAAGAAATCTCAGCGTATTTATGCTTAGACCCCTCGACCGTGTCGCCTGCAATTTCCCCATCCGCTGACTGTGCCGCCCAAATTCCTGTCCCTTGACCCAACTCCCATCTCACTCTCTCTCCCCACGGTCACTGCTCCGCGCTTCTAACGTGTGCTTTTTCCCCCCACCCCCTCTCGCCGTAGAGCTCCATAGGAAGGACCCCCTGGCTTCCCCCCCCATGCAGACATTTCATTCTCGCCCGTCACCATTTCCTCCCGCTTCTTGCTGGCCAAAATTTGAACGACTAATCCCCTTTGATTGTTCGCGCGGGTGCAGGCTGAGGTCCGCCGGTGATTCTGGTGTCTTCGCACGTTCTCGCGAAGCGAACCCCCCCCCGCATCCTTCGCCCCGCTGTACACACTCATTCTAGGCGCCACGCCCTTCCGCACATGCTAATTGCTCTCCTTGAACTTAACGTCCTGCTTTCCGCTGCGGCATGCGGGTCAATGCGCGCCGAGAATAGTTCAACAGTACAAGTTATGGCGAGACGCATTCGCCCCCTCTCTTTTCTCAGACTACCCGTGTCCTCCCTTTAACGAGATTAGGTTCTTCCCCCAATTTTGTCCGCAACTGGCACCCCCTCCTCGTACTTTCAGAGTACCTTTCCCTCAATGTTGGTCCCTGCGTCTTTCTTAATCTTCATGATGCTTTTTTATGATGCCCCCCTTCCTTCTCGGATTTTTTGCTTGTGCCCTCTCTTTAACCTTACCATCCTGTCTTTCACTACCTACATTCTCCTCCGCCCCAAGGAAAATTCCTCTTCCTGGTATGGGTCCCGGACTCTTCCCAATTCGCCTTGCACGATGCCTTTTAGCCCCCTCCTTTCTTTTTTACCTCATGCTTTTTCTCGTTCAGCCCCCTTATGTTTCACCAACTTGTTTTTCCCCCCGTTTAAAAGGAGTCACATCGCTTATTCCCCCCTCATTACCCCTGTTGGTAAGGCCGAGGACCGCAAGAAGGGCTCACCTCGGCGCAGCTATCCTGACACTTCACCTTCCCCCCCTGAACTTTTTTCGGGACTCTTTTCTTGGCCAACGCGCCTTGAGTGCAGGAATATGGTGTTGAAGGCTTTTTATGTTTCCGCTCTCTGACCCCAACCCAGGTTTTGATCAAAATTTTTTTGTTAGCTTTCCGAAGAATATCGTCCTGTAGCCCCCCGCAGTGAATTGAACACTGTGCGGGACGGAGAACTGAACTTGTCCGTTTTTAGATATCGCGTTTCTTGGTCACCCTCCAATCTTAGTTTCGCAAAGTATATGTGACCTTCCCCTGATGTATTTAGAGGAGCCTTAGTTAAGAAATTTACCTTCTTCCCTCTTCTCCTCATTTTGGTTTCGTTTTGGACCCTGCGTCGGCAGAGTCGATTCTCGCGTTTGTGTTGTGATGCTCATTCTCCATGCAATCTTTCCTCTCTTCCATTCTCTCTTTCTTCCCCCCCCCTCTTGTTTTTGAGTATCTCTGTCTCCGAAGATTGGCTGGTCTCATTTTTCACGGTATGAGGGGAATCGTCTCGTCTTCCGGCCGCGCGAAGTTTTTTTTCAAAGTCGGAACTTTCAATTGAAAGACTTGTTTTACTCCGTCCCTCGAAGCTTTGATCCGGTCACGAAGGAAGTCCCTCGACCGAGCGTCCGGTTTTCTGATATCCCTGTGTGCACTCTCTCCTTCTTTGGCTTCTGCTCTCTCACTGCAATCTGATTTTGACACGCCTTATGCCAGTTCTAGCCCTTTTCCTTTAAATTCCCTTTTGGCATGCTAAGGGAGCGTGTCTTCCGACCCTTCCTTCTAACCACGTTTTCCATCGTCCACTGTTCTCGTGATGGGTGCAATTATTTCCTTAACCCCCAAATAATTCCTGCACTCCGAGCAGTGCCTTCTCCCCTCCCTCTTTTCCTGTCTACGTTTGATTCCTCGACTCCCCAATCTGCTCACGCTTCTCTCCGCTTTGACTCAGATTTGTTCTGGGGGCACCTTTTTGCCCACGTCCATTGTTCCGATTTTTTTGTTTTTTCCAATCTCCCCTTTCGGTCGAGCTCCTTTCGTTATCGCTTCCCCGCTGGCATATGTTAAATTGGGTTAGTTCTATTCCCTCCCCCCCCCTACCCCTTTTGCTCCCTTGCAGTTCCTGCATTATATTTCAGGAATGTTAACTCAGCCCCGGAAGATGTGCCACTTGGTTCCCCGCGAGCTCATCTTCTTTCCAATTTTCAATTCAGGGCGCCCCGACGTGCCCTTTGCCGCTCATGTGCCTTTAAAGGCGGTCTCGACTTAGCTGTTTCCCCACCCTTGCGTTCAATGGTCTATCTGGCGGTCGTACCTTGTTTCGTTCGTGGCAATTTGCTTCACCTGGATTACGACTTTGTTACCTTCCAAGTTTTTCAGTCTTCGACGGCCGGGTCCCCTGACCCACTGCGCTTCTCTCCATTGCCCCCCACCAGTTTTCACTGGTCTTTTCCTATTTCCTTTTGGCATTACCGAAACGCCCCGGCAAGGGTACAGCCCTTTTCGCGCCAGCATCCTTTCCTTGGAGTTCTTTACTGTAGTTCTTTTTTAGATCGAGTTCTATTTTGATGGGTGGCTTGGCGTAGAGTTCCGGATGTCTTCCTTCGAGTGTTCGCTTCTCTCTTTCACCCCCTTGATCGACTAACATCTTTTTATATTTTGCATTCTGCACCACAGCAACCCAGCTTTAACTCCCTTCGTTTCCTTTTCCGAGTTCTATTTATGGACGTCCCCTGGCCTTCCTCTTCCCTCTGTTTGTGAGGAGCCAGATTGAATTATCCCTTTGATGGATGAGCACTAAGTTCACTTTTACTTTAAGATTGCTTCGATTCAATTCATTGGTCGCCTTCTTCTGGAGTGTCGTTCCCTTCCCTCGCCGTTTTCAACTCCCGTGGCGTCCTCTTTGGAGATTGAACAGAGCGGTTCCGTTGCGTCAGGCCCTCTTTGTGCTAGTTTCGTCGTCCTAGGCTTGTTGCTGTCTTGCAGCTCATTTCCCCTCGTGGATTTTAAGGTGCCCTCCAAGCCCCAGTCGTGGAACTTCGTTCCCTTCCCTGATGACACTGTCGCGTTGTAGAAAAGGCCTATTCTGGATCCCCCCTTTCTCTTACCAGATTATGCTGTTCGGTCCCGCGTGTGCAATCCCCAAAGGCGTCAACTAAGCACTGCAGCTGAACGGAGGAACTTTGGCGTTTTTCTCTTTTTATCGAGTTCACCTTGGCTCATTGGGTTGCGTTCCTTACCTGGTTAGTAAAGAGGCAGATTTCCCCCTTCTGGACTCTTACCGGCATAGGTCCGTGATTGCGTTTCTCTCTTTCTCTTGTTTCAGATCAGTAGGACCA
>Ga0179593_1523310_pt1 | contig 11102 bp, 16 predicted proteins | sample CZODoug2_1_08_16_FD_185931 | JGI IMG/M metagenome (GOLD analysis project Ga0179593, IMG submission 185931) | Vadose zone soil fungal communities from Angelo Coast Range Reserve, California, USA - CZODoug2_1_08_16fungal (PacBio error correction) | ecosystem: Environmental > Terrestrial > Soil >... | reverse complement strand
TTTTTCTGCGGACTGCTCTTTTTACCGTAGTTCTTTGTTGTCTAAGCGGGTTCACGATCCTTCTTTCGCAGGGTTCAAAGGTCAGTCCGGATCAGCCGTCCGAAAGCCGTACGCGACGTTTGCGAAACACCTATGGCCGATCTTCTTCGTAGAGATTTGGACTTCTTAGAGGTGCATTCTCGCGGATCTTCCCATATGAACATAGGTACGTGCCTCCACGATACATGATATGCTCTCGCCCTTCTTATATTCGCCCCCTAGGCTCTTCTGTTCTTGGCGCAGTCACCTGCACGATTCCCCATTTGCTTTGCCGTCACTGCTTCTGATAGTGCTGCTGGTAGCGTGAAATACTGGTCGTGGCCGCGCTTCGATTTTGAAGCTGGTTTCGAGGTCTTCTCGAGTCCTCCCCCTTCCCCTCGCGAACTTAGTCAATTAACCACGTTCGTCCCCTTCTTCTTTTGCCCCGATCTCGCCACGAATTTTCGAAGATAAAACCTTGTCTAAGCAAAGCTGGATGCCTGGTTCTTCTTATCTGGGCGCCTATCCGGATGAGCCGTAATTGCTTTGGGCAGTTCTTCTCATCTCCTCCCTCCCGCTGAGGTATAGGTAGGCTTTCCTCGGGTCTCCTTGGGAGAGTCCCCACGCGTGACGACGGCACGGCCGCGGACCTTACTCGGTCCTCGTGGTAGTGAACGCGGTTTCCCCTCTTTTTTGATTCTCCGCCGCGCACAAATTCAGCGGGAAATCATCAACGGAGGCGTCTTATGGTCCATCCCGGCAGCTGAACGCTTGTCCGGGCTCTCGGGCCAACACCAAGAAGGAGCCGGGGACGCTGCCACCTTTCTCCTACCGGGCTTGAGATTTCTTTTTCTCCGATCGGGCGGGTCTTACCTTGCGATATTTTCCGGTCCGCGCGCTTCCTTCCCCGGCTGCTGCCCCCAAGCCGAAAACAAGGACGACACGTTTGGTCCCTGCAAGAGAGTGCCTGATGCTTTCGTGCGTTCCTTTCCTGGAGGCCTGCCACGTCCCTGATGTGGCAGATCAGCAGCTTAGGCTCTTTTCCCCAATGTAAATCCAGCGCATGTTTTGGTTCCGCCCCCCAAGCGCGCGAGCGGCTCCCACCTTTCTGTCGCTGCTTTTCTCCCCTCTGCCGGGCTGGGGCGGAGGTTCCTTTGTCAAGCGCATTCGCCACGGAAAGCCTCCGCGCGGGTACCGAAGAAGCCCTGCTTCGCCGCCCGCGCGTCTCCATTCGCCCCCTTTTCCCGGCGCCCGCCCGCCGACTCGGTCGCCTGTGAGGCGCGGCTCGGCGGGGTCTTCCTTCCCTGCAAATCCACTATCCACCGTACCTCGCGGCTTTCCTCTCTTCCCCCCCCTTCGCACGACCGAGCCCGCCTGACGAGCCGCCTTCCGTCCCGTTCGAGCCGCCGGCCGGCACGCCGTACCGGATTTTGCATTTCGTCATCATGGGATCCCCTTTTTCTGCTCGGGGACTCCCTTATTTTCCTCGCCCGTCGGCATGGTTTCTATTTTTCCATTGCCTACAGCTTGAAGCGCTTGGTCAAGGTTCGATGTCGCCGGTTGACCGCCGGGACCTACCGTTCTCCGCTCCCCCCCCGAAAATGAAAAAGCCCGTCCGCCGAATGCAGCGCCGAGAACCGTATGGTCTGCTGGCCTTTCCCCCCGCTTGTATGCGTAATTTTCTCGTGAGGTCGGCGCCTTTCTTTCCGTTATTCTCTCTTTTCTTCGTTTGCGAGGGCGGATTGCGAACGCCGAGGATTTCCCAACGCGCCCACCTCCCGCGACGAAACGACCATCAGATTTTCTCGCTGCATGGTTGAGCTGGGACCCTGTCTGAACACAGACGTCTCGGCATCAAAGATCGGACCGGCGGGCCCCACCCAAACCGTGCACTCTTTCAGGCGACTTGTTTCTTTTTCGAAGTTTTCAGAAGCGCTCTATTTTTTTTTGCCCCCCCCTGCGCGCTGTCGTGAACTTCAACTGCCCCCTTTTCCCGAGCCCCGCATCTTGAAGGTGAACGCTTGGGGCTTTTTTGTCCCCGTATTACGCCTGAGGATTCGTCCAGTTCCGGTGGAGTGCGTTCATGGCGGTTCGTGATCGCCGGTTTATTGAAACTCCGAGTCGTGAGGGGTGAGTTGCATGTGGACCTCTTATTACGCCGCAGATAGCCTTATCCACGGGCGCCGTAGGCCTTACGACGGGTCGTAGCGACGGTGCAGGCTTAGACGTGATTGGCGGCACCTTTTCCTTCTTCCTCTAGGCGGAAGCTGTCCTCCCTTTTGCCGGATCCCTTTGATAGAGAGCCGCCCGAAGCCGCCCGTCTCTCGTTTCTAGAACAGAATCTGGTACCCCGCCTGAGTTCCTCGGTCTGATGGTCGTCCTGACATGCTTTGATGCCCGTCTCGGCTGTGAAATGCACGACGTGCTCTCCTCCATAGGGTTCCCTCCCCTGGCGAAATCGGCCGTTTTCTCCCGGCCAGGCCCTATCTCCTCCGAATCGGGGCGGTCCATTGAGTCTTTCGCGTTGCGTTGGGTTAAGCCCTCGAGAAGGACTCGCCTCCCCTTCTACCGGATCGCACTCGAGGCTCTTCGGACCCCCCGGCGCGTCTTCCGTCGCGCTCAGTCGAGCTATCTTAACGGTTGTCGCTCCCCCTTCTCCGGAGTTCCGATCGCCCTTGAGCCCTGCCCAAGGCGTCCGGTCCTTCCTGTTCCATTCGTTATACTTTGATGAGTGCCCCGTCCTGAATGCTTATAAACACAAAAATGCAACTTTTTTCTCCCCCGAACCGCCGCGGTAAGTTCGTGTCCTTGCGGAGGCCCGTTTTAACGCGTGGATTTGCCATGCCCCCCCTCCCAGCGGATGGCCAACTTGGCTGTCTCTACATGCTCGGAGTCGATCTCAGGCGCCTAGATGAGTCGAACTCTGCCACTGGCTTTGAGGGCTCAAGTTATCCGCACAGATATGTAGGGTCCAGTCAGGCAAGATGTGTAGTGTAAGCGTTCTCCCCCTATCTCCCCCTTTTTGCCTCTATCGTCTGTTATGGACGGACGTGGGCGTTTTTCTTGCGCGCTGTGCGCGAATAGTTATTTCCGCGACCTCTACTGCCCTAAGCCTTTTCTTCAGTGCGTGACTGGCGTATTTCTCGCCCCTTCCCTCCCCACGTCTGAGGATTGGCCAGAGGTATGCGATCCAAATCGTCAACCCCAACTTTTTCCCCGACCATCGGAGATATTGGTTTTTGAATCTCCCTCAATGAGGCTTTCTCACTGTATCTATGTCCCTGGCACCCCGTTGTCTCCTATCGTGGACTAACCCTGCTTTATAAGAGATTCCCCCACTTGACGGTTCTTTTGTCTCTACGGGGTCCAACCCGTCTTCCTTACTCTGTCTTCGTCCTTCTTAAACTCCTCTGAGCGCGATCTCGCTAATAAGAAGAGGCCTGCTTTTTCTCCAACAGCCCCGAGACCTCCCTTTTCCTCCTCTAAGAGCGATCTATTTCCTCCCTTTTTGTTAGATGGTTCTGCGCGATCTTTTAAGCTTTCTTTCGCGTTGGCGTTGGAGTATCTGCCTTCTTCTTTCTCGATGGATCGATCATCAAGATTCATGACGTATAAAGATCCTTTCTTTTTCTCTTTTTCTTTTGTTGGTCCCAGATTTCTTTTTTGAGATTTAACCGATATTTTAGACAGGTTTTTCTTCACCCTCGGTTATTTTTCCGCTTAGACATCGGATGCCCCCTTTTTTACTGCCCCCCCCCCTGCGAGGAACGACCAATGTCTTTCTTCCCTCCCCCCCTCCTTTTCTTATTCTCCCGAAGAAAGGGGCCACGGTATTCTGACGATTGGCTGCCCAACGGCGGCTGTCACGTGCTCTGTTTTGCTCGTTGAGGCTTTTCTGGTCTTCCCTACGCAAGCGTTGTCGTGAATCGCGCTCCTGAACTCTGTTCTTCTTCGGCGGTTCCAGGATTCGGCTCCCCAGGGCCGCGCCGTTTTTTTCTCACGCCCACGTCCAATTTTCCGTCCCTCCCCTTCCTCCTTTTGCCACGATAGAAACCCACTTATGCTTCCTAATTCTCCTTCCCAAAACTTTTGCGGTGGCCCTTTTCCGGATGAGGCCTCACCGCACTTGCTTCTTGGTTGGGCGGTTCGGACGATTCCCTTCACGCACTTGAGGATCCTCCTTCCCTCCCGTGAGCTGGAAAGATCTCCTCGGGCGTTGGGCTGCCTTGGCACCAGCTCCCACGACTTCCTCCGAAAGTGCGACCCTTACCGCCCGTTTTGGGTCGGTGTAACACGAGAGTTTATTTCTTTTGCATGGGAGTATAAGCCCGTCTACCCTTTCTCTGGGAACCATCATAGGCAGGAACGGTCATCTTTTCTGGATGGTCCCTTTGCCCCCGGCTGATCGGGCACCCCCCAATTTCACGGCGCGTTGGACGTCGCCCCAGGTCTGGACCGATACTCCGCGCGCATGCGCGACGGAGACTCTTCCTCTTTTCTTTTTTTGTTGATCTACGGGAGATAGGTCCGCGCGTTTCCTGGCTCGACTTTTGCGCACCCCCCAAATCCCGCCTTGCACACGGCTATCACGCGGCCCTCCGACGGTTTCGGTTAGACTTTTCACGGAGTTTTTTTTTTTTGTGTGTGTTCGCGGCTCGTCCCTCCCCGAATTAGTTCTGTTCGTGAGTATGTTCCTCCTCCATGGTTCCCCTACAGCCCCGAACGCGGAGCAAGTTCATTACAGGAGTCCCTTTGACTTCGAAGACGATGAAGGGGCGTTGGAGCTTCTGGGGGATCCCCGCCGGCTGTTTTCGATACGCCGAGAAGATCTCTGGAGCTGCCAGCCGCAGCACGCCAATGACTCTCGCCCTCTCAAAGCAGCGTTTCCCGTCGCTCGATGAAGAAGGCGCCAGATTCCTTCGCGTCTTCGGTTTCACCCGGCATCCCTGCATTAATTCCATCCAAGATCTCTTCCCTAGAGGGCACCCGTCGCCCGAATTCCACGAGCCCGCTGCACCCCCGCCTCGCGAACGTCCCCGGGCCCCGATCCGCAGAGCCGCCCCAGGCGCTGGGGAGCGCAGCGTTAAGTCCCCCTCCTCCCCCGGTCTGCGGTGACGCCCTTTGAGAAAGTCGAAAACCCGCGCGTTTTCCCTGTTTTCCTATAGTTGCCATGTTTTTCTGAAAAACACCAACACTGCTCCCCATCAAATTAGGGAAATGTTAGGTTGTTGATCTCCTTTTGCTGTTGACCCTCTTCTCCCGTGTTGATCCCGTTGAATTTCCAGCTACTTTTACATCAGCGACGCCACGACTCGTATTTTTTCGGCTTGGCTCCTCTTTTCTTTGATCGGAGACTCCCTTTTTTTCTTCGCGATTATATATTTTTTCCATCCGGTGTATGATAGCGGGCGGGCGCTCCACCGCGTCTTTTACCCCTCTCCCGAGAAAGGACCACTCTTTTTTCTTCCCCCTGCCTCTGAATGACGCGCTGGCCAATGTCGGCCCTGCCCACCGACCGGCGCGGCACTGTCTCGGCCCGGCTTCAACCCCTCACCCGCGCGCGCCAGAAGTGGCTTTTCCCCGGTTGCCTTCGTTTCTTTCCCGACCGTCCAGCGCGGTAGGACGCTCACGCTAAAGGGCGTCGAGCAGCCGTGTATGGATATGACGCGGTCCCCCTCTTCTTCGGCGCGATTAGACTAAGGTGAGGCGTAATTTCGGGCTCTGTGTCGAGCGCGAACTTTGATAGATGGAGGTCCCGCCCTCTTTGACTTATTTGCATGGTGATTGCCCGGTTTTCCTCCCGAACGCTGCGAGAGAACATTCCACGGCGCCTCGTCTATTGCTTCGGCTTGCGACCCCTTCGCGGAGGGACTACTGTTCTGCTCCGGCATTGTTTGTCAAGATTTCCTGGCCGGTTTCATCCGAACCTTGCTTGTCCTACGGCCGACCCTCCGTCCCCGTAATCCTCCGTTCGGAGCAGTCCCTTGTGCCCCGTTGATCGTTCGGCCGCCGCTTTCCCCCTTCCGTGACCCCCCCCCCCACCGAGAATTTCACGACCCTCTCTCCCCTAGGATGACATCGCCGTTCCATTTGAGTCAGGAATCGCCCCTGCACCGCTTTGGCAGGTCCAGCTTCCTTGCCGCTTCTTGTTTTTCCGCCCGTGATCGGGGGGAGAGCTACTTTTTTTCTCTTCGGCCTCCGAGTTCCAAAAAAAAAGGCTTTTTTCACTGCGTCCTCGTTTTCCCGGTGCGAATCATCGCTCTTATCGTCGCCCCGGTTCCTTCCCCCCTCTCCTTGACTTGGTTGCCCGCTCAGCCGTCTCCCCCGACCCGTTTCTCCGCGGCCGGCTGAGCCGTATTTGTACCTCGAACTTTTCCATTGAGGATGCCCCGTCTGAATTGAGCGTTGCCCTTTATTGTCCCCCCAGAAACTGGCACTCAACCCGCTCCGCTTTTCCGCCTTCCTTGGATCGTTCACCCCGCTTTTTCGCTGGCCTGACGAAACCAAGGGCGGCCTTCTAAATGCTGGCAGTCGGCCCCCTTTCATGGCCGAGATAGTTCGAACCTCTCCCCCAATCCCATCTGCTTCGGGGCTCATCCCGGACTGATAAGGTTTCGCCAGGTGCAGTCCGCGGCCTTTCACGAACTTTTGACTTCTCATCCCTCGTATTAATATTTCCTTTCTCTTTGCACCCTTCTACTCTGGACGTGGCGTGAGAAGTTTCGGCGGCCTGTGGTTTGCTTTATCCTGTTCGTCTCTTCGCGCGGACTCTGAACGCCATATTCCACTCTGCTTCGAACTTTTTCCCCCCTTCCCCCCTCTCTTGCGTATTTCCGTCCCCAGAACATACCTCTTTCCTCCTCCGGGTTCAGGCCCTCGATGGAAGTCCAAAACTCGGAGCCTTTTCTCCCTGCCATGAGGTTGAAGAATATGCTGCGTTTTTTCACCTTTTACGATTTTTCCTTCTCCTCACTGAACCCCTCCCTGCTACGCGATCTTTTCCCTACTACGGCCTGCCGTTCCTTCTTTTTCCAGTCGCGGCGTACGAGGGCGTTCGGTTCCTGTGTAAGCATCGCCGGACCTTTTGATGAAGTCGATCCATCGCTACTCCGCTCCTTCTCCCCCCTCCTCTCCCCGCCCGAGAAATAAAGAGCAGATAGTTTTTTACCCCCCAGCCTCCTCCTTTTTTGTCTTCTCCGTCAGCAATGATCTTTCGTCAGCGTTTTCAGCTGGCGTTGGCGACGGGTGCCTCTCGGGAGTAGAGTCTTTCCCTTAGGCGTCTTCTTTTCCTTCTTTTCCCCCCCCTCCAGAGCCTAGTGCACTTTTTTTGGTTTAAAAAATCTGTTGCTTGCGTATTTTTTTGACCGATCGCAGTAGAGCAGGAATTCTTGGCTCGTTTCTTTCCGCTAGGCCTCGTTACTTCAGGTTGGCCTCCCTCCCCCTTCCCTCTCCCGATGATCGCCCGACTCATTGCGACGACACCCTTTCCGTTTCTCTTGTAGCTGTTCTTTATGAACGTTCCAGAGATCCGAACAGGAGGTCCCATCGCTATGCGATCGTTGATTTTTGCTTTCTCGTTTCCCTACGAAACGACCTTGTTTGAACTCCCTTCGTCTCTTGATTGGGTCGTCGAGGTCTCCCCCTTCTCGACTCTAACAAAGGGATACCCTTCTTTGCTGGCTCTTTATAAGCCAACTGCCCCATCTTAAGTCATCACACCGTCTCCTGGTGCCCCGCTGCCAGTATATATAATCCCTCCTTTCTCCAAACGTTTAAGTGGCCCCAAGGCCCATGGCCCGCTATAGGGTAGCGATCCGTTAGGCCTCCACCGCGTCATGGGTTTGATTTTCGCCTATATCGTCGACCCCGACCTTTCTTATTCGTCGAATGTACTGCTTAAACTCTTTTTCGTCTTGGGCGGCACAAGCGACGCCCCCTTCTCTTACTCGGAGCTGTGAACGACGGTTGAATTTATTTCCTCAAGAAAGAGAATTCAATTCCAACCTTTATTTCTCCCTTATGTAGTTCCAGGACCCCCACCCCAAAGGCGCGGTCTCTGGTCTGGAACCCCGGGCTCTTTCTCTTCTGATCGGGCACACGGCACCGGCGCTTTTTCTTTTCGCAACCCAGGACTATCTAGAACACTTGTTTCGACGGTTTACTCGGCCGAGATCTGAGCGTTCTTTCCCGGGGGCGCCCGCCCCTCTCCCCCGGCGTCATGACTATTCTGCACCCCCCCATGCCGTTCCCTTGATTTTTTTAGCTCCCCCCTTTCCTCTCCCGTACTAGATCTCATCTTTTCCCCGGCCCGATTTTTTCCGGAGACGCGGGAGTTCTCCTTTTTTTTTGCCTTTCTTAGCGCATGGTCAGGCCAGACATCCGAGATCTACCCCCCGTTCTCCCCTGGCTTGCCCATTCTGTGAGTTTCAAGCGATGACTCTTTTTTCTTTTCTTGCGGTCTCGTCAGCAGGAGGTGTCTTCTCCGCGCCCCTTTTTTCGTACTAGATCTACCGCCTCTCAAAGACTTTTTCGCAGAAAAGCATTCGACCGCCTTTTCTCCCGCCACAGATGTCCTTTATCTGAGAGGAGTCTTTCCTTGATTTGGAGGAATAAATTGTCCCTACCCCCCCCATCCAACGATTGTCCTTTCCCATCTTCCAACGGGCTGCTTCGAAAGAGCTATGCCGCCTAGCCGATCCCGGTCGAGCAGGCTCGTTTTCCCTTCCTGGGGACCAGCCGTTTCCCCTTTTTTTGGATTCTCCTCGCGCGGGGTGACGAACCACTTGTCTCTTTCAGCGTCCCTCCCGCGGCTTTTTCCCTCTGTGTAGGCGAAACAGGCTGACAGCCCACAGATGAAGGCAGAAACTGGCTTTTCTCTAATTGAGCTCCCCCTCTGTTTGCCGGTTGCCCTTTTCCCTTTTTCGGGCCTCGCCTGTCTTTCCCCGGACATTGCCCGCTTTCACGCGCTCCACCCCGTCAGTCGCGATGCCTTTACTCTTTCTGGTCTGTTTCCCTGCTTTCGTTGCGTCGAGCTCGTCTGTCGAGTCCGCCGATCTCTCTTTTCATTCCCTTTTTTTTTTTTTTGAGAGAGAGCTCGAGCGTTCTGCTCTCCGCTGACCCCTCTCCCAACGCGAGAGATCCAGAAGAAGACGGAAGCTCTAAGCTCCCCTGCCCGGCGTATCCAGACGCTACTTGCGGGAGTTGGGGAAATTTTCCTGTCTGCACCGACCGGCCCCCTCACTTATTGCCGGAGGCAACCCACCCTTGTTGTTGGGCACCCCCCACCCCCACCCCCTCTCGCATAGTTCTAATTGATTCAGGCTGATGAAGCTTGCTGGTAGCAGGCCTCGGAATGCACTCTCTGTGGAGCTGAGGTCGGCTTTAACGATAAAGCTCCACCTCTAAGAGACTGATCTTAATGGATGTGACTGAACTGCGACCGGGATTGTCCCCCGTGATCTTTTTCGATTCTCCGGCCTTTTATATTGTTATAGTTTCCCCTTCCTGGTCGGAGTGCCCAGGTGCCCTCTTTCAACTTACGGGTGATCTTGTTTTTTTCCTTTCCCATGCAGGTAGCTTTCCGCCGATGGCGCCCCGCAAGTCCCTTTCCTGTCAGCTCCCGGGCTTTTTCGCTGTCACTGTCTAGGTAGCAAGGATTTTGGACTGATGACATTGACCGGGGCCCTTTCTGCGGTTTACCCCCCTTTGAAAGTTTGAGCGTTCCTCCGGATCATCCTGCGTGATTTTCTTTCCGTCCAGAGCTAACACCTTAAAGACAGCCCGTAATCGATGGCTTTCCTGAAAAGACTCGTCCCTCTTCCGTTCTATCCCTTCTTCTGTTAGGCCCCTAGTGAACCTGCCCCCCCCTATGCAGTAAACCAGTTAAATCCGAGCTCGCTCCTAGGTTCTCTCTGACGGAGTTGCCTATAAGACTTCCCCTCCCATCTCTAAACGTCTTTTTTTCCCTTGCTAGGTTTCTGATTGGTTTCAGTCCTGTTCGATCGGCAGTCTCAAGGGCTAGATCCCGTCCGATAAACCCGGACGATAGTTCTATTTTCCCCGAATTAGTCCATATTAGTTGTATCGTCGCTGATGGTCTTTCCCCCTGTGGCGCCTTGCCTTTCTTCGCCCGGCGCCCAAAGCGCCCCCGTTGCATCCCGGCAGTTCATCTTTTCCCCTTTTCCAGCTCATTTTTTTTTTGTGCGTTACTTTCGCGTGGCTTCCCCTTCCCAAATACCCCCCCAGCTCAACTTTTTGCGGCTTTTTACATGTTTTTTTCGGATGCTTCGTACCGGTTTTGCTCTTGCCTCCCTCCCCCCTTCTCCCCGAATGTCCTTCTTCTCCATGTTAAGGCGATCCGAAGAGGGCGTGGCGACGAATTTCCTTCTTCCTCGACCACTACCCAATCCGCTTTCGGTTTCTTTGCTCCCTACCGGATCGCGCCCAGATACTTGTATCGTTTTCCTGGTCCTTTTTTCTTCTTGAACCGAGGTTGAATTTTTCCTCACCGTTATATCGAGCATAATCTCGGCATCGTGGTGCACCCCCCCTCGCTGGTTAGGACTCCTTCTGGTTTTGGCTTTGTATGACGCGCGGCTTGCATCCGAGTTTTTCCCTCTCCTTTCCTCTCTTTTCTGACATCCTTCTCAACTCAAGAATTCGAAAGCCGTTCTGCACAAGTCGTGCGTATTTCCTCCTCCTGCATCTCAACGAGCGCCCTATAGATTGCCCGCCGGTCCCTTCGAGCTGGTCAGTCACAACATCTCCCGATTCTAACGCGCCGCTTCTTGTTTTCTAAACCCCCCTCCCCCCTTCTTTTTTGCGAGCCACTCTCGCCCTGATGCGGGCTTCCCCGGTTACCATGTCTAATTGGAGAAACCCTAGCCCCCTTCCCCACTTTGCTTACGCCTTACGAGTCGCCGGACCTGCCCTCTCTTTTCCTTTTTTTCCCCCCGAATCCGGCGTACGATTTCTTTTCCCGGGCTGTCCCTCCTCCTCCTGACTTGATGGAGCCATCCATAGCTAATACGAGCGGTTCGCCGTTCCCAGCCCGCTCACGCACTGACTGACCGATTTCTTCCCCT
>Ga0179593_1472906_pt1 | contig 11102 bp, 12 predicted proteins | sample CZODoug2_1_08_16_FD_185931 | JGI IMG/M metagenome (GOLD analysis project Ga0179593, IMG submission 185931) | Vadose zone soil fungal communities from Angelo Coast Range Reserve, California, USA - CZODoug2_1_08_16fungal (PacBio error correction) | ecosystem: Environmental > Terrestrial > Soil >... | reverse complement strand
CCTCCGGGGTTTTTTCCAAGGAAATGGCCATCTGGTTCGCTGGAACGTCAAAGAAGAGTTTAATTCTCCTGTCCCCGTGGTAAGTACAAACGTCTGATCTTTTTTATTAGGGGTACCCATCGGCTCCGTTAGAATACCACTGTTTTTTGGTAGTTTGCCTATGCCAAGCCGGCTTTACAGCCTTGTTACTTCGCCTTTAGTTTTGCCCCCTCCCACCCCACCGGAACCAACAGGTCATGGCCAATTACCGTTTCACAAGCCACTATATTCCTTTTTTAGTTGTTTTTTTGATATCTTTCTGCTCCTTTCACCCTTCGACCTCTACATTGGGTCGTTGTTTTTTTTTCCCCCCCTACGGACGGAGGATCATCTGTCTACTGGTCCCTTTCGATCGCCCATCCACTGACAGATTCCCCAGCCCCTCGTTTTCCCCCAGTGACCGACTACACCGTTTCTGTCTGTGAGATTTCATTTGAATATCTTAGTTAAGCCTTTTGAAGTTACCCCAATCTGATCTAGTATATTTCTTTTTTCAACTACTTGGGGTTGGATTTCGAGTAAGGTTGCGTCCTTGCCCCCCCCGGCCCCGTATTTTCCGTCCCCCCTTTGATTGAAAATCGGTTTGGTAAACTCCTGCCGTGCCCTCCCTGTTAAGCTTGGACCTTCCTGCTCTCCCACGGCGTTCCTCGCCCGAGCCGATGATTAGGTCGTTTTTCGCTGGGCGGTATCTTTTTTTCTGCTCGATGGCATTGATTTTGGCCTTGTTTAGAGGCCGGCTTTTTCTGATAACCCGGTTTTTGGCGTCTTTCTTCCGGACCGTCCAGCCTTTTTTTAACGGTCTCACGAATTTTTTTAGACTTGGCCGGTCGTTGAGTTTGGTGATTGTTACTAGTGTTCTATTCGAGCCTCTTTTGCTACTGGTGGACCTCCCATGCAGGACAAGGTTGTCTGTCCCCCCGCCTTTGGGGGCCCTTTCCCCATTTTTTCTACTTTGAGCAATCGGCTCTTCTTAGTGGTCTTTTTGCATTTTTTAAACCATTTTTTTGTGTTTTACGCTCGCATTTTTTATCCTCCCCCCTCATCCTTAGATCACCCTCCCGTCGGTAGTCCCCCTTAAGACTTTTTCTGCAGAATTTTGACCTTTTTTTTCCTTCGCCGATTAGCATTTCCTCCAGGATTCGTGGACTCCAAAGAGTGCTCCTACTGCACCCTATCAATTTCACTGGCTAGGTTTCCCACGCGCTTGCGGCGCTCCGAGACGTGACTGCCCCTCAACTCGCTTCTCCGGTTTTTCCGCGATTGTATTTTGGCAAGTCTTTCCTCCCTGCTAAGGGCTACCGCGACCCCCCTCTCTCCTTACGCCTTTTTTATAAGCTTTTTTTGGTTTTTGGAGGATGTTTACACCTTCCCCGTCTTTTTAGAGTTAGTGGTACCCAATGCCCCTGGTCTTGCTTCTCATGCCGACGATTTTGGCCTCTGCACGTATCTAGCTCTACGTTGGCCTTTAAGTGAAGGTTATAGGATGTTCTTTACTTTTCCGGATTGGGGTTTGAGTATTAAGATCAGGCCGAGCATTTTTCCCTTTACTCGCCTCTGCTATTAACCTTGTAGCTGTACTGGATCCCCCCTCACCCCCCTTGAGTCACTTTTTTCAATGATGTGTAAAGGTCGACATGTTCACCCCTGCTCCTTCCCTTTTTTCTTTTAGCTTTTTTTAGCTCACTTTTTACGTTTTAAAGTCCAGTTGCTTTTTCCGTGGCCCCTTCCTTTGTAACTATTGGACTTCTTGACTCCCGACCCAAACTCTTGCGCCCTTCCACACCATACCGATTTTTAGCCATTTCGCAGATATGTTTTTTCCAGATGCGGTTCTTGCGAATTTATATTTCTATTTCAGGCTCCTCTCCGCCGCTGGCCCTCCACCCTTCCCCCAGCATGGTCGAAGTTGATGTCATTTCTTCTTTTAATAGGACGTTTACCCTCCCACATTTCTATAGAATACTGAGCGTCGCCAGCCGCTTGTGCTTTTGAGCAACAGCGTCCCCCTTGTTTAACTGCCGCTTTGGTCAACATAGCCCCCTTTATCCGCCGATGACGAAATGTGGACCAGCTACCCCCCACTCCGTCAAAGGCTCTCCCAAAAGCATGTTCCCCCCCTCTTGTATATCTTCTTTGTTTTGTGGATCTTGACTCATCCGTTTCTGACAAGTTTCTTTCGCCGGTTTGATCTTTTCTCCAGTGTCAATTTCTCTCCTTTTTTCCATGTTCGAAGCGTTCCCCGCTTTCCGTCCTTGCGCTGTTCTCACGCAAGCACGGGCGTTGCAAGCGGCCCTTTTCGAATGAGTTATCTTTTTTTCGGTCTTCCCGTCTAGTTTCGAGTCTTTCTCTTTCTCCCCCTTTGCTTTCCTGGTTTCGGCTGTTTGCAATCGGTCGTTTCGTCACCTCAATCCCACGATTCTGCGAGAACTGCCTCAACAGCCTGAACCTGACCCTCCCTATTGGTGTGTTTTTGCCTTCACTCTTTTTATATTTCCTCCCATCGCTCAAGGAATATCAATTTTGTGGCAACTGCAAACCGCAACTGGCGTCCATTTTCCCCGTCCTGGCCGGCCCCCCAATTGACACAGGGGCTTATGCTTTCCCCACATGGTGCGCCACTACAAACGCACTTGCCCCGTGGATCCGGTTCTTCACCCGTCCAGCTGCTTGGTACTGCGAGTGTTCCCGGCGGTTTCTTGTGCTCGTCACTTCGAAAGCTTTCAGGACTTGAAGGGTTCAGCTTCGCATTTCCGATCCCACCTCCTGTTCGGTTTTCTCTTTTTATCACGATAACGGCGTCACATTTCGATCCTCACTTACCCATCCTTGATCTCCCTTCAGTCTTTTTTCAGGTGGTTTTTTTTTCCCGATTTTGCGCCCAACCCACCTTATTTTAACTTTTCACCCCTTCTATAAGAACTGTTCCGTGTTTCACCCCGACTTCGCGGGATTCCCCTGTTTTTTTCACGGCGATACAACTGGTTTCAACGCAGGCCGGGCGTTTTCAATCAGCGCGCCCCCTTTAGAGTCCCCTCGCGCATACAGACGCCGTTTTCACCCGACCTCCCGTCGCCGGATTATAATCGTTGATGACGCAAGTTTACGAGCTCTTCTGCCGTCTCTTCCCGTCTTTTCTCCCGATTTTTCGTGCGACCGTTTTTCCACGCGTTGTCTCTCCGAATTTACAACTTGGACGCCGGTCCCCTGGAAGTCTATCTCTCTTCAAGTTTTAGACACCCGCATACTTTTAATGTCTTGCCCCTCCCCCGTTTTCCAGACTTGGCGTGGTTGCTTTTGAGCCGTTCCTCCTCTGTCCCCCGACTTTCCGGCCTTTTTGCGTTTCCTAGCTAGAGAAAAATCCTGTATGGCGAGGCTTTCCGCTTTTCCTTCCCTTTTTTTTTTTACACATAATATGCGAGCGCCTCCGGACATCTTTATACTCTTCTTCCCGTTCGTGGACTTTACTTCGGCCCCGGTGAGAGGGCCCCCCACCCCCCATTCAACCCCATCGCTCCGGCCTCCGCGCCGTCTTTCCCCTCTATCGATAAGAACAGCTTTCGACCCCCATTCATCGGAGTCCCCCCCTTTCAGCCAACGGCCCGTTTTTTCTCTGTTCTCGGCTCTCCGGGGCGTCGACGACGTGCATGTTTTTACAAGCCGGGTCGCGGCCCCGAAGTTTTTTAAGTCTTCCCATCCTCTTGTCAGGCCCGGCCTTTTTCACCTGTCCTTCTTCCTTGCGCGATTTTTAACCTTTTGATATCTTCTTGTTTTCCCCGTATCTTTCACCTCCCTATTCCCTACTTGGCTCACCGAGTCCGCCCTTTTTTGATGTTCATGGTGCCACGATGATGGTTCGCTGGGAACGGGTTTGTTGGATGCTATCCCCAAAAACACCGAGAGCCCAAGAACGCGAATAGATTTCTTTCTTTAAGCATCTCCACCCCCAGTACTTGGAAGTCCTCTTTACCCCACATGAATGCCCATGGGACCCCCCCCCAACAAAATTTCACTTTTTTTCCGGGTAGCTGTGCGGTACTTAAGCTTTTTTACTCTTGGGGCGAGCTTCTCCTGTCACCCCAAGTTGAGATTTAGACTGAGAAGCTCTTTGGACACTTCTCGAGACCAAAATCGCCCCGATTCACGTGAATGAAATTGACCGGAATGTTACTGGACTTCCGATACACCGGAGTTTACCCTTATTTTTTGCATTTCGGTCTTCTCGACTTCCTTACAGTTGAGCAACACTATGGGTCCTCTGGTTGACCTAATTGAAGATTCCTTCCCCGCTATTGTCTCCTCTATTCTTTTTGTTGAGTCTCCTGAGTTTGGCCTTTTGATCAGATTTCGTGAATCCCCCCCCCTTTTCCAACTCCACTCACCCGGCTCTACTGCATCCGGCAAGTTCTCTGTTTACTCCGGGGTTAAGGAAAAGTTAATGGGCCTTGACCGGGCCCGCACCTTTCCAGGTTTCCAGAGACCCTACAGCTTTTTCCCTTTTCGTCTTCACAGTCAGGTCCCCGCTCCGCCCCCCTTTGGCCTGAGGGCACCCGTCCCCAACAGTCTTAGAACGCCCCTCTCCCTTATCCTTTTAGTTTTTCTTTTTTGTTGATATCGCTTCAAATGTTTCCGACTCGGCGCCTCCTGTTCCTGTGCGATTCCCCCCACTCGGAGGTTTTTCCGATGGTTTTTCTTCTCTCAGTTCCCCCCAGAACGGTTCAACTCTCATATTCCAGCCCATTTTCCCTCAGAACCATACGGGGCTTCTTTTTCCCTGCTTTGATTTGACCGATTGCCTTTCTTGAATATCCTCCCCTCTTTGTCACCTTGTCCCGGTTACTAGTTTAAACTTCCTTTTATCTTCTTGCCTTGCTTCGTTTTTGTGACTTCGCTCCCTTCCGCCGCACCGTCTCGTTTCATTACTGATTTTCAGCCCCGGTGTTTCTTTTCAACTGTTCTAGACGCCGCCATTTTTTTTTTTTGTAAGACTATTTAATTTTCTGGATTTTAGTTGAGGAGATGCAGTGCTGACGGGCGCTTTTGGCGGCTGAGGATGAACGTTTTTTGGTGTCTTTTTCCTCTCTCTCCGTTTTTCTGACACGCCGGCAGACATGATTTTTTCCTTGTTTTAAGGGCTCCTTTAGATATTTCCCCGTCTCTCTATGAGTCCCTTTACTCGTCCCCTTCCGCCATGACTGGATCTCTCGGGTAGGACCGGCGCTAGGTCAAGGCGTTTTTAGTGTGCATTTTTTGAAGCCTAACCCCCTCTCTCATTCTTTGCCTGTTGAGTTTTTTTCCTTAGACATCAACCGAGAGGGGTCGTGACGACTCAGTTATAATTCCTTTTTTTTTCCTTTTTTATCATGCCTGCAATTCTCTCACTCCGTTTTTCACAGAGTCGAAGCCTAAAAGATCCGAGGTTCCGTGAATCCAGTACCTTTCAACTGAACTTCTTGTGAATGTAGACCGGATATTAGCAAACCAAGAGTAGACCAGTCCCAAAGCTAAGTTTCCCATACGACTTGCAAACTCTTATCTTATTTTACATTTTCCGATCCCCAAGATGCACCGCTTACTTGACCTCATTAGCAGTTTCCTCTTCATTTCAGCCGTTTTCCCGACAGAAATCCGTTTCCAAGATTTGAAACCCCTGCATCTTTCGCTTCCCCGGTTTTAAATCCTTATAAGTTTGGATCTGTGTTGAGGGCTTCCCAGACCCTTAGAAGTTTTGGTACCCTGTCCTTGCTTCCATTATCCGTTTTCCCGCTTTCTACGTGAGTATCTTAGCTTTGTTTCTTCCCTGCGGGATTATTGATAGACCCCGACTTTGTACTCTCCACGGATTTCGCATTATCGATCCTGATTTCTTGGCAGTCGACCCCATCTCTCTCAAAGCTTCCTCATGTATCCCCCAATAAACCGACAACGCCCCTTTCTTTCGTTCAGGGTCGGTCCCCCCCCCTTTTTTCGTCATTTTTTTTCCTAGCTGGAAGGGTACTCGACTTTTCTTGCCACTTAACTCCCTGCGGTTTTCTTTTCCCCCCCTTTGATCCTTTCCTGGCCGTGTCTTCTTTTCCTTGCCCCTATTCGGCGAGTCAAACAGTTCGATGAGGTCGTGATTATGTCCAGTTTTCTTTTTGTTCCAGGATGAGGGTTTCTTTTTTCTTTTTTGCAGTTTTTTTTTTTCAAGGTCATCTTTCCGGCGAATTAGTCTCACTGCCCCAGTTTGACGCCTGTTCAGCTCATCGACTCGAAGAATGAATGCCTCCACCTTTTGGTGCACGATACTCAGTCGTCGTTCTCGCTCGTTTTTGATTGACACATCGGACAAGTTCCTGGAAACTGCCCGGGTCCCCCCTCAGCAACTCTTTTCAGCGCCGTTTTGGAGAAATGCCTTCCCTCCCGGTCAAAAAGATCCCTTCCTCCGGTTCTCACACCGGTCTCCTCTTTTTCCTCCTCTCGTTTTTGGAGTCTTTCATCCGTGTGCCTGACAGCTTGCCTTTTCAGAAGTTGGACGTAGTTCTTTTTGAGACATTTGGTTTTCCCTTTCTTTCTTTTTCATGATGTGGGCTTTTTGATTCTTTTTACAGAGTGTACCGGAACTTTTTCACCCTTTTGAGGCATCGGCGGTTTTTTAAGCTAGCTTTCTCTATCGTCGTTTTCTTTTCTTAATTCGAGTAATCGATTATTTTCGCACCCTGGCCTTTTGGATTGGGCCGTGTGGCTTGGCCTCTGTCCGTCTTTTCCCTCAAACAACATATAGCGTCTCGCGCATCTACACACCCCCCACTTTTGACTTGGAAACCGGCCCCTGCGTTGGTTCCTTTAGCCGAAATTTTTCTGTCCTTTTTCCATGCAAGTATCATAATTTGCAAGGCAATTCCCACTGTTTTTTTCCCACTTGCATTCTCCGCTGTTCAGGTCCCCCCTTCATTCTCCCGGATTTGACCTTGAACTTTTCCTCACCCCAGCCTTTTCCAATGTGAACGGTTTTATGCTTTGATCCCTCTACCGTCTTTTTTACTTTAGGTAGGAGGCGTTTTCCCGCCTGGTTACTTGGAAGACAGTTTGGCGGATTCCTGCCCGCAGTTCCCCTCCTCCCTCAATGTTCTCCCCCTTTCTTTTTCTTACAGATTCTCGGACCAATCGGCGGACATGATTTTTTTTTCATCTATCCTGAAACTTACCTTTTCTGACCTTGGTTTTGGTGGTTCGCCCTCCTCCCGCTTCAAAAACCCCACCCCCCGGTTTGGCAACCTTACGATAATTGTCCGAAATTCCTGTTGATTTTCTTATTCCCCCCTTGACCCCCTTTATTCTTTTTCCCATTTATTATCCACCTCCCGTCTGAAATTCCCGGATGCTTGATTTGTGGACGTTTTTCGCGTTCCGCCTCCTATCTGATGAATAAGACATTTGTCACCCGCAGTTCCATTATAGGAGAGTGGTAGCGGTATCTTGGCGGCAAGTTCCAGACTTTGAGTAGTTACTCATCTCTTCCGCAGGAGGTATACCTCTGCTACCTTCCTCCCTAGGGTACTGACACCCCTCCCCTGAGGGGGGAATCACCCATAAACCTTCACTACACTTGAGCTCCGTTTTTTGTTGGTGGTCTGCTTTTTTTGGTGCTTTGCAAACCCCATCTCTGTATAGTCACTTGCCCAATAAGAAAGGGAGTTAGAAAGCAGCTGCAGCAGTATTCATTATTGGATGCGTTGCTTTCCCTCCCCAAGGCAAGTTTTTCTTCCTCGGAACAATTCCACAGCCCACCCTTTAGCCCAGTCCTTCGTGACCGTGCGCGAACTTCTTCGGGCCGCCCTTTTCTCCCCCGACCCCACGCCCTTTTTATGTGCTGCAAAACCACTCATCTCACGGCCCGACTTTGGCGTCCTGAGTGTTTGCCTATGCTGCGGACGTCATGGTTTTCCCGATGGAACCGAGTTTTCATCCGTCCATGCGATTTCTACTTTTTCTGACACACCAATCCCCCCTCTGCTCGCGTCACCTCCCCCCCGTTCTACCCCCGCATGTTTTTTCCTGGTTTCGTGGGCATAAGGTGAAGAGGTTTTGGCTTTTTCCCTTCTGCTACCCGCCACACCCCCCACCCCCCCAACGTTCCCGCCCCAGGGCTCTCCTCCCTTAGTTCAGCCATCGACGCCTACCGCCAGCTCGCATCAGCGTTCATTTCCCCGCTTGAGTTCTATAAGTTGCCGTCCCTGCTTCCGTGTCGTCGAAGATTTCGGTTACCACGCTTTTTGGTTTTCGCCCCTTTTTTGGTCCAAGCTCCCGGGGGCGGCAAGGCGCTATACCCCCTTGCGATTTGTCACCGTTACGATTTGACCGCTTTTTTCGTGAGCTTGGCTGAACTTGCACGAGGTCACCCTCTTTCATTTTCCCATTTCCCGATCTTTTCCCCGGAGGGTCTTACCTGGTTTGCACACTTATTGCGGGTGTCCTCTTGTGATTCTTTGCTTGAATCGCCACACCGCGACGTTCAGAAGCCAGCGGGGGATGGTCATCCTCCGTGCCACATCCTGAGTGCCCGAGTTCGGTTCCCCCGCCTGTCATGCGACAAACACCCAATGCTTTCCTTCTGGGGACGCTTTGCTCCGCTTGCCTCGTTATTTGCAAGTTTCCCCTCCGTACCTACCGGGAGTTTTGGTGCCGAGCGTTTTCGACCAGCTGCTCTCCTAAATAGCCTGCGTTCCCCCCCCTGTTGGTCCCTCGCTCCTTGTAACCTTTATGCAGTACAAGATACCGAACGTTGCCTGAATTGTCATTTTCGTCGGTACTTAATCAAATTCCTTTCTGATTTTTCCCCGGTCTTTTTTCTCGGTTTTTCCTTTTTATGTGAGTATCATTATTCCCCCTACTCCCCGTTGTTTTTGATCGATTCTTCTCGTCCTAGGGCACGATAACGGGTTCACCAAGAAATGAAATTGGCTTAAGCCCCCCACTCCCCTACCATGGAACATTCGGCTTAACGTTAACTTTCCCTTTGAAGCTGACCGGGCCCCACGCCCCCAGACCTTTCAGCTACTGACATATGGTTTCTCCTCGCCGGTTACACTTCCGGACTCCCTATACGCTCCCCCGTGGCTGAATTCTTTTTACACTTTTTCCAAACGAACCCCGTCACTACGTCCCTATCCTCCCCCCACTCCTCGGCAAGGTAGAAGTTGTTCTTCCTAGCATGCCCCAACATTTTCTAACTTCGCCGTCAGCGTTTTCGGGTCGATTCCGTTACCCACCCCCGTAGCGAGGCAAGTTATGCGCCTAGGCTAGAGACACGAAGTCTGCCCTTTCTTAGCTTCACCGCATATGTCATCCATTAAGAAGCCCAAATCCGGGGCTGTTTGACGTTTTCCTGTGCGAGTGTGTTCATTTTTTTTTTTCATGCTTGTTTTTTTCCAACGCAATCTCCTCATCCTCTGCTTAACCCGTAGCCGGTGCGATTTGAAGTCGCCCCTTCTTTTTAGTTTCATTGACACCCTGTAGGATTTCCTCCCGAACCCCCCCGCGCCATCGGTGTTGTTACCCCTATTCTTTCCTGACCTCACTTCGACGGGTTACCGATATTCTTCCGCCGTTTTCTGCCCCTTGCTTGATGATTAGTAGAGTTTGGGCCTTTTCCCCCGAGAAGATGCCGGCCCGGAGATAATTCTGCTTTTGCCCTAACAGCTCTTTCTTTTTGGCCGGTGAAAGTCATTTTCGACCCGTGCCATCGACGGCTCGCCCCGTCCTTTGCATTCTGTAGCGGTTGCTTAAGTTCTGCCGCATGCGCTGGATTGTTCAACCGTCGTTGGTTCGAGTCCGCTGTCCGCAGCCTCTGCACTGACTGGGTGATTTTCCTTCCCGAGTTTGTTACTCCACGCCGGCGTGCATCGTTGAACTTCGACCCCCCCAGCAGACCTCGCTCCCCTTTCGTCGATTCGTTTGATTTTGCTACACTTGCCAAGCAGTGGGTTCCTTCAGTTTCGCTTTGTATTTCATATTCCCCCCTTAAGACTCTTACCCGCACACTCTTTTCGCCTGCCCCCCCCTTACCATCTGATTTCCCCCCTTCTAAATGGACCACTCCGCCCCCCCCCCCCTCCGTGATTCTCTTCTTCCTATTATACAGCGACCCACCATTTCTTTTGCTAATTCCCCGTCGTCGGTGCCCCCCCACTGCCCTTCGGATTGCCCGCGGAGAACCTAGTCAGAGTAATTGCCCCGCCCCCCGCGCCTTGTCGGTCCCCGCTCTGTCTGCTCCGGGGCAGAAGCAGGTCATCTCAGCTTCTCCTTAAAGATCCCCTTAATTAAGTCTACTCTTTATAAGTTTTTGGCGCGAGGAGGTGATTAAATTACATTTCTTAGTCCGTTTAGTTTCCCCCTGATCACGCCACTTCTTCGATTTCTTTGACCCAACCCTTATACGGAGTTCTTAGATGCCGCCATTGAAGTGATCTGCTTCTCTTTTTCCTGCCCACTTTCCCTGATCCTTATCGAAGCCTAGTCAGCCGAGCCCCGGTTTGGGCACCGTTCCCCCTCTTCTCTAAGATCAACTCCCTCCCACCGATCCCCAGCAACGTGCTTTTTTAGCCTTCAAGGCGGCTTCATTGTCTTTTTTTCTTGTTTCCCCTCCTACCGTGGCAGTTCAATGCCCTGTGCCTGCCACCTTCTTTAACTCCTTTTGCTCTGGCCCAGCACCCTATCCCGGCGCCTCCAACCCGCCGACTTTCATTCTCAGATTGATTTTTTTTCAGGAGCGATTGCGTCCTTCTAGTTTGTGATGAGTTCGGACGGCACAGAGTCAGCACGCACCCCGGCCCCTCCCATTGGTCCTCCCCTTTTTCTTTTTGCGAAAGATGATCTTTTCTTACCCAAACTAGAACTTTCCTCCATCCGATTATCTGCTCCTCGCGCCTTGCTCCTTGCTTCTTTTCTAACAAATCGACCCGATTAACTTTTCGTCCCCCTAATGTCAGCCAACCCAGGCCTGAGAGAAATTTCACAATTTCTCCCCCACCTTTCAAAATTCCTTTCCCCCTTCCGACCCCCCCCTTATTTTACTGGCCAACACG
>Ga0179593_1374801_pt1 | contig 11102 bp, 14 predicted proteins | sample CZODoug2_1_08_16_FD_185931 | JGI IMG/M metagenome (GOLD analysis project Ga0179593, IMG submission 185931) | Vadose zone soil fungal communities from Angelo Coast Range Reserve, California, USA - CZODoug2_1_08_16fungal (PacBio error correction) | ecosystem: Environmental > Terrestrial > Soil >... | reverse complement strand
GTGCAGATTGCCCATCGGGGTGAAGCTGAAAGGTAGTGAGCAGCTTTTCCTTTTTCCTAAAACTCAGCGATTCCCCCTGCATGCTAGCTTATTGAGGCATTTCTTTTTCCCTTCTTCTTTTGCTCCCTGTTGGCCTTGACTGATTCCCCCCCTTTCCCCGTGTCTGTTTACCCCTTGATGTAGGACCCCACGAACTTCCCCCCCTGCTCTTTTTGTCCCCCCGATTCCTTCTTAGTCACCTTTGCCACCATTGGGGGATTAGGATTGCCAACCTTGTGCCACGCACCCGAGGCCGAATTCTTACGGCCCTCACCTTTTGGCCCTTCAGTTGTTTGTTTTACGCTTTCCCCCCCCCCCCCCGCCCCAGCCCTCCCCTCCTTCGCTCAATTATTGTTTTCCTTTCCACATACGGCGATGACCCCGTGGACTTCTTCTGTGTAGGTATCAGCCTCCCTTTGCAAGTCCCCTTTGCACTTCCTTTCAACCGTGGTTTTTTTAGTGTGCTTTCATTTCTCCTTATTAGAACCCCTCCTTGTGTCCTTCGTTGTGAGTTGCCACCCGACCCCATTTTCCCTACCCCCCGAATTCACCGAATTAGCTTTGCTGGTAATTCCCAGCCTCTTGCCTCCCCACATTCCTTTCTAGTAATTTCCCAATTCTTTTTTCCTGCCTAGGCTCTACTGCATTCGCCCCTGTCTGCTTGGGTCTCCACCTCCCTCCTGGGGTTGACTGACCTATCTACCTCTCCGTTTTACCTCCGCTTATCCTGTGACTTTTTTTGCTGTTCTTTTGCGGGGCTCCCGTGGTCCGCTCCTGTCTTTTTCGTTGGCCCACGGTGCATTTTCTTTGAGTCCCCCCACCCAGATTGTTTGCTTTGCCTTTGCCCCCTCCTACCCTTCCTTCCTTCCGGTCTCAGAGCTAGCACGGACATTGAACCTGATTGTCTTCTGCGTTCTGCCAGTTGTGTGTTTTTTACCCCCGCGGCGTCGACAACTTCGCATTTGCCCTCCCGCAGCCCATTTGTTTCCCCTGTTTTTTTAGGATTTAGACCTTTTGACTTTTATCGCTATTTCCGCTATGCGTATTTTTTCCCCTTCCTTTGTGTCGCGTTGTTTCTTTTTTCTTGTGTTCCCCCTCGCATGCCGATGATGCTCTTCTTGAAAAGTCACCTGGTCCCCCTTAGCTTCCCTTTGTTTCTCGATTACGCACTTTCGCCCTTTTTTTTGACATCCCTGTACGAAAGTTACTGGCCCCTTTCTTCGATCCCCTTGTCTTTGCCAGCCCCCCCCCCCCCCCCCCCCCCCTCCCCCCCCCCCCCCTCCCCCCCCCCCCCCCCCCCCCCCCCCCCCCCCCCCCCCCCCCCCCCCCCCCGAAAGAACGGCTGCTCCACACCCCTCGTCCCCTCCATGGAGAAACCCCTCACTCTTGCTGGTTGCTCAGTCGTCTTTTTTCATTTTCGGAAGTGCCCTCTTTTTCTTTATTGTTCTCTGGTGTTGCTTGTATGTTATTTGGCCAACTCCCCCATGTACACCCCTTCTGTCCCACGTCCCCACACTTCTCTCTCCCCCCCGACCATCCCCTGCGGCCAACCGAACTTGGTTTTTGCTCCCACTATTACCCCTGCGCTTTTTTTTCATTTTGCCATCTGTTTTTTCTTCCTTTAGTTACCCATAACCCACTTTCTGCGTTTTTCTCTTCCCCTAGTGTCCCTGCTTTGAGCACATATTATCCTGGGTATGTGGGCCGTTTTTGTTGACTTTGTTCTTTTATCTCTTGCCCCGGCTCCATTGTTAACACTGATCAAGTCCGCTTCCCATGCGCTTTTTCCCTTACCCCCTCTCCCACCCCCATCGCTCCTTCCCGGCCTTGGTTTTATTCTTGCCCCCCCCAAACACTTTGCCCGTTCATCACAACCCCTTGAGTGCTTATTCCGCTTTTCCACTGGATTGACTTAGTACCCCCCACGCCGCACGACATAAAAGATCTTTTTCTCTATAACTTTTCCCCCCAGGGATACACAATGTCCCGTCTCGTTTCCCCCCTCCTCGGTTCTTCCCTAAGCAACTTTTTTCAACCAAATTTTTTTCGCCCTCCTTCCCGTGAACTCTTTTCGAAATGACTACTGCTCGTTGCAGTCCCCTCGTTGCGGGCAAGGCGTCCCTCTCTTTTTTTCTTACTTTCTTTAATGTGGACCTGAACGCATTAGACTCCTTTAGTGGTGTATGCTCTACGGCCCTTTTGTTTGACCAGCGTTCTTAAACGTTTAGTTCACCTCTTTTTTTTTTCATAAGGACTCCACGCCCCCCTTCCCCCGACCGAGTTTCAAGGTGACAACTTCGTTTTTTTTTGTTTTATTTATGTTTTTTTGTTATCTCCCCCCCCCGCCACAACATTGTCACAATATTCCACGGGTGCCCTATTTATGTGTTATCTCTCGCCCTTTATCCTACTCGTATTGAGTTTCTGTTTCTTGTTTTGTGCCCGACACGATAGTTCTTTTCGCCACTGCCCATACCCCCAGATGTAGACTACAGTTCTGTTTTTGAGCATTTTCCCGATGCGCTTCCATGTTACACCCCCCCTTTCTGTATTTTTTTTAGACTTTTGTTTTCCTCCTAAGCCCACCTCCAGATTTTTGCAGTGAACGTTTTTCCTTGTAAATCGCGTTTTTACACTTACATTTTTTAATAAGTGTTTCTGTTCCTTGAAAGCCCTCACTCCTTCTCGCTGCTGACCCTGTTCCCGATAAAATAATTTGCGTCCTTTTTCTGCATCGTGAGGATCTTGGTTTCCCTGGGGTCCTACCTGTGCGTTCTGACCTACCGTGACGGAATCGAGGAGCCCCTCTCCTGCTCTTTCATAGTTCCAGGTTCCCCCCACTACATGGAGTTTTTCCTATCTTTGATATGTAGGTAACTTTTCTGCGCCCCTCATCTCTTCCTAAGAGCCCCAGGTAAATGTGATGGTTCCATGCTCCAATATCGATTCCTGTTATATTCCATGTGTTTCTATAGCTTATCGTCCCCCCCTACTTTATCACCATACTTATGTCTTTAGCGTGCTTGCTCTCGTGAGTGTTATGCGTTTGGTCGTTTTGTTTTGACACCCCCGTCATCTCTCTTGCCCCTATTTTTTGATTGCCCCGGGTGTGCACACCAACGGTTGCCCCGATTCGACGTGTACTCTGTCTTTGTGCGCCTTCGATCCGTGCTAATTTCAGACGTTTTTTCTTTGGTCAACGAGCCCCCCAAGTACCGTCCCCAGGTGCCCGTGACTATTTCGTCTCCACAGCCCCTGCTGACGTCCCAAACTCGGCCACCTTTCACTTTTTGTTTTAAACGCCATTAAACGCACCTTTTAGACAGACCCTGCCAGCCCCGTCCCAACGCTGTGTAGGTTTTGTTGTTTACGTCTGATTTTGCCCCATGCCCTCAATCCTTGGCCCCGAGACCACTTATTTCTTGCGGTTTTGTATTAGATTCCTCCGTTCGGTTGTGTGTTCTGCCTTGGTTTCCGAGGTGAAAATCAGCTGCGACACGTCCGAGAGTGGTCGTGGATGTAAGCTAATCTCACTCGATTTGTCTGGCTTCTTTTATCTTTTTTTTCCAGCATTTCCCACGTTTTCTCATTCCTGCCAGCTTAGGCCACCGGCGCCGGTCGACACAACTCTCCCTCTACCGCCCTTTTTTCATACTGTTCAGCTACTATTTCCGTTTTTTGATCCCTGTTTCGCCGCCTTCCAGAAGTATACTGCGATACTATTTTTCCCATAAAGCCTGAGGGAGCCCCCTTCAACGTTCGTCTCCCCCCCCCCGTCTCCTCGCTGAAGTTCAACTTTTCTACTTCCTGTGAACACCGGAGCTTCTAGTACAACCTGGACCTGAGGTGAAGCGGCTTTATCCGCGGGACGTCCATGTCTCTCCCCTCTGTAAACCTGTTTTCCAATGCGCCCCCCGTGTGATTCTCACGTCCTCGTTACTTATATTTCTGCTCTGTCCAGGAATCATTTTTGTTCAGCTTCTCCCCACTCGTTTTTTTCAACATATTCTTACGGCAGTCCAATTGTTCATTGCCGCACCCTGCAAGAATTTTTGCTTTGGGAGTTACCGGCACCCAAGACACTAGGCCGCACATCTGAAATTTTCGGTACCGCAAGCGCTTGAGCGACAATGAGCAGTGAAGTATCCATCCTCAGGGGTAGTTACCTACTGCCCAGCGGCATCGTGCTGGGCGGTCGGGTTGCTTTTCAGTGTGCGGGTGTGCTGTTAATCCCTCGACCCGGCCTTTTGTACGCGCATGGGCCATGCTTACCGAGACACTGATGACCTGCATCTCCCGAGTTTCCCATGTTGCACATAACGTATTATGATAGTTCAGTCCGTGTATTCATGCAGGCTGTCTTCACGTGCATCCAGGTATATCCCCCGGTGCTGTTTTTTTTGGTTGGATACTGAACCCCCTCGTAGAAGCCGTTTTCTTTTTTTTTGTCCTTATGTCCCCGCTCTCCACGAGACCCAGTGCTCCCTATCTACTCCGCACCTCTACTTGCTTTTCCATAGTTTTGATTTGACCCGAACAGCTTTGTGTCTAGCCGCGAAGTCCAGTGCGACTTTCAGGACGTGACAGCCTCGTTTTCTTTACGTCGGGCTCCAAGACCAGGTCACCCATATTCCCAGCCTTATTCGCAGCTCCTGTTTTTTTTGTTCACAGTCGCCCTGACTTCCCTTGCTTATCTGTCTGACTTTCCGTTTTTACATGCGCGTGGTTACGATGATTCTTTGTCCCGACCCACTTATCTCCCCCTGTGCAACCCAGTAGTTGCTGCCTTCCGACCATCTGTCCTCCAAGAAAATCACTTCAGTCGCCTTTTTCTCCACTCATTCGAGGTGGTTGCCCGGCCCTTTATACTGTGCTACTATCTCGCCATACAAACCGAAAGTCTTTTTTGACTCAGTTGTGTCTAAGAGTCCCCCCCCTTAAATAAGGTCGCGATGCGTCCCATCAGGGTCTTTCGTTTTTTGATTGTTTTTTTTTCCTCTTTTTTTTTTTTTTTACATCACCCAGACCCGCCGTGCTGAGCCACGCCAGGATTCTTTACAGGCCACCCCAATCTGAAGATACTTTGACCCTTGGACGTTCTCTATTCTTTCCCCCCCTCCTACCATTCTCAAATTATCATTATCTGTGACACTTTGTGAGCTTCCTAGGTTCGCGTACCTCACCCACCCCCTTGCCTCCCCGGCACTGGGTCTCATTTTGGTTCCCTTTTTTTTCCCTGTCGCCGTAGCCTTTACCCGGAACCTTCGTGGTATCCTTCCCCCTCCCCGGCCTCCTCCACCTAACGTCATGTGTCGAATTGTTTTTGCCTTGGGTTTCGATGCCGAGTCTACCATCCACCTCTTTTGTGCTGCCCCGAGATTGCTTCCCCTGTCTCAGTGCAATCTTTTCCTGGCTCACGCTTGTCACATTGGACCCCGATTCCTGTACATCTCCCTTATCAATGGCCTCCCCCTCCCGCCGCGCAGACCACATACTTCCGCCTCGATATTCCGCTCCCGTCCTGAAGGCTATTGTCCCCCCCGAACTAGATTGTAAGAGAGGCGTACTTCGGGCGAGCCCTTTCCCGCGGCCTTAGTACTCTTCCGCTCACGCAGCCCCTCATGACCATTTCAGTTCAATCCTCAGTGTGGTCCCTTCCTCTGCTTGCAGTACACTTGCTCTTTTCTTGTGGCCCTGCCGTCTGGCCTTTGTCTGCGCAAACTTTTAGTTTTGAACCCCCCTGGCGACGCCGGCGTCCTTTCCGTACGTAGACCCCCCTTTTACTGCGGCCAGCCTCGTGAAACTTCCCCTCCCTCTACTTCAGCTGCCTGCTAGAATTGCCTTCCGTAGCGTTTTTTCCTTCCTATATTACATGTCTGCTGTTGTTTCCCTCTTACGGCCATCTTTTCAGAATCGGCCGCTTCTTGTCCTCCCTGGTCCTTCTGTTCTCCTTCTGTCGTTGCCAGCCCTTTTCTCGTACTAGTTGACTTTCTTTTGTCCCTTTTCCCTGTGTAGTTCCTCTCGTGTGTGCGACTGGCGTGACAGTTTTTCGCCCTTCGCTATATTGTACCGTTCAAGCTTGCCCCATGCTCGGGCGTCTTTGCTAGAGTGACCTGGTTGTCCAACCCTTGTTCGCTTTGTATATATCAGATTTCTACCGCCATTGAACTCCCTCCACTGTGCATGTCCTTGCTAGGTCCATCCCCTCCCTTTTCCTCATAGCCGCTTTTAGGTGTTTTTTATGTGCCGACGGCGGCCCTCTTTCACTGATCTTTGGGTTCTTCATCTGAATTTCTCATATCAGGCTTGGCAGCGCGGAGCCCTTCTCTGTACTCGTACTTTTCGGAGTACTCCCTGCCACCGTATTGATCAATGGACAGGCCTTTGCTTCCGCTTTTCTCTTGCCATTCCTCGTAACGCTCTCCACGTTCCAGCACCCCTCCACCCACCAGGCCCCCCCTACCCACTCTTATTTTTTTGCACTGACTGCAGCTGGACGAACTTCACTCCTCCAAACTCTTTCGCTCCGCGCAGTGCGCCCACTTCTTTGGCAGCTTTTCCAGTCCCACAGTTACCACTTCTATCTTTCCCCTTTCTGTATCGACTGTCCTCCCATTACCCCCCCATTTCCATACGCTCAGCTCACGCCCCACCCCCCACGCGGACACCAACAACCCCTTGTGTCCCCATCCCCCCTCATTGCTACGTAGCTCGGTCTTCTTTGTTGTATTTTTGCAATCTTTCGACGCACGCGAATTATCTTCCCTGCTTTTACTTTATTGAATCCCCCTCTTGGAGCAATTCAGGAGGTACAGCTAGGACGCCTTCCCCAACCTCCACGGCAATCACCTGCACCCGACTTCTCCGTCTGTCTCAGTCGTTAACACAATTGTACTCAGGGAGGTCGAGTGAACTGCAGCGCTTTCCGTGTCCACATTCCCCATTGTGTTTCGACGGCACCTAGACACGTCTTTCTTGATAGCACGATTCCATTTGTTCCAATTTATCGTGCTAGGGGCACTGTGTGCCCCCGGTGACAGACCCTTTTTTTTCCCCCTTCCACCCCCCCCCCTTTTTCCTGGTAGTTCCCAGATTTTCCCAAGAGGCCCAGTTCGGCACTGAGGAGGTGTCCTTTCCCTTTAAGTCGTAGAGTTTTTGGCATTTTGTTGGCCTGCCTTTCTTGTTTCCTGCGGTAAGCTGAATGAAGAACAGACATCCCAAGTCCTTTTCTATCTTTACCCCTTCGTTTGTTTAATATATCGTCTTACTACCCCCTTCAGTTCCTCTTCTTGATCCCTCCCCCCCGTTGTTCTGATTTCTGTTACTATCGTGTTTTTTGTTTTATTTTTTTCAACAGATGTTGCCTCCGACTCCGGTATATTACTTACTAGATTTGCTTTCTTTTTTTTTCTCTCTAAGTGGTCTTCTCCTCTGTCTTCCTTTTTTTTTTTTTTTTTTCTTCTTGTGTGCGCAGGCTTTTTCAACCCAGGTGCCATATTGTATATACTGACCGTTTGTCCCCTTGATCTGCGCAACATCTTCGTCGGATCACGCCTTCGTCCCCTTCACTTCTTGTCATACTTATGCTAGTGCATTTTTCGCCTTCCTCATCTCGCGCCCCTTCCGATGCTAGACAGCTCACGTTTCTACTGTTTCCCCATTGTACACAAGCCTGATTTGTCTTTCTTGCTTTTCGAGTCACCTGTTACTTATAGAACAGGTTCCCTTCATTTCTTTCCCCACGACTTTAACAGCCCCCGCGCCTCCCCTTTATTCATCTGTTCTTTACGCTTTCAGACTATTATTTCCCAGAGGTTAGATCCCACCCTTTCTTTCCGCACTTGCCTCGCCCCCCTTACTTCTTTTTCCACCCCGTCTCCCCATCTTGGTGCACACCCCCCACTGCAACTCTTCGTGTCTGTCTTCTACTTTCCTGGCAGGTCCCTGAGTTTGCAGAGATTGTAAAGGTACTAGACTTTGACCCTCCCTTTCGAGAGACTCCCATATTCCGGCTGACTTTTTGCATCCCCCTCTTTTAAAACTTTTTCCGAAGTATTGCATTCCCCCTGTCATGGGCATCAATCATCTTTTCCCTCCTGTTGCGTCGGTCCTTTCATCCGACCTGAGGATTTTTAATGATCATCAGTGTTGTAGCCTTTGAACGGATTTTCTGCCCCTTTTTTTGTTTATAAGTTCACTGCCAGTCTTGTTTGCGCCTCTTCTTCTTCGGGAATTGGAATGTTTCTTTCCTCTGTGCAGAAAAAGAACCCAGTGACTCCGTTGCATCCAATTACTTTGCCAGGCCTTTTTCCTTGTATAAGTGGAAAGTTTCTCTTTTTCCCCCTCCTTTTTTCAATTGGGCCTTTTTCAACTGTTGCTCTGTTGCACCTTCCAGATCTTATGAGACAATCTCCCCCTCGTGCCACGTCACCAGTACGGTTCCAGGCAGTCCCCTGTTGCTCTTGCTTCCCGTTTTCCAAAGCCCCTTATGTTACCGTGGCAAGTCATTAGGGGGCCCACGGTTTTCTGATACCTCCTTTTTGTTTTTACTTGACCCGGTGTGTGTCCACATTTTCTGTACTGTGTGTGCCAACTTGGTGTTTGTATTCCCCGTCTTTTTTTTCAATTTGGGTCTTGTGCCTCCTGGTGCTGATTTTCACACCGTACACCGGGTTTGGTTGTTCCGGCAATTCATCCCCCCTTGCTCCCTAGACCCTGGGTTTTCCCCTTCGGCGTTGATGTGTGGCTCCCCCGCCCCTCCCCTTTGGTATTTTTTTAATTTCCCAGGGGCGGGGCCCACTTTTTGTGCACATCCTTTGCAGCTCGTGTAAACCACAAACCTTTGTACCACAACCGATGTCGTGTTCCCAGCACTCCCTTGTTGTGATGCGCGTTGGCCTTACCAGTGTGCTTCTTTTTTTCTTCCGCCCACTTGTTTCCGTGTCATCGTTGGCTATTACCCCCTGACTGGGTTTTTTTACCCATTTAGGCTTGCATCTCGTCAAAATGCCCCCCCCTGTCTGATTTATCGTGTTGATCCTCCCCAAGCCCCTATTTTACCCTCGACTCCCCCCATGGTAAGCCCTTTTTTTGAGATAACACCCTTCCCCCCGCTATCGATACTGACACACTCGGACTCCCATTACGCTTCTCAGATTATTCCGGGTCTTTGGGCCAATACCCTCCCATTCGACCTCCCACATCGCTTCCAATCATTTCTTTATCACCTCTTTTTTCGGGCGTCTTCCTTTAGAATCCCGGATGTTTTTGTTGTTACAACCCCTTTTTTTTCTCCCCTGACCCACATTCCTCAGTCCCTCCCCCCTTATATCTTTCCTTTGTGTTTTCGGCTCCCAAAATTTTTTTTTTTTTTTTAGTTCCCCTGTCATGTTTTCTTAGCACCCTCTTTTTTTCTTTTGCTTTCATCATCCCCCCCCTCCCCCCACTACTCAACCCATCTCTTGAATTTTTACAGAATAGTTTTTTTTTTCTGACTTGGTGTGGGCCCCTACCGTTCTGTTTTTGCTTTTTTTTTTTCTCTGATGCTATTGCCGTTGGCCCCCCCCTTTTGATAGCATCAAACCCTGTCAGTGTTTGACCCCCCCAAACTTCCACCCTGTGAACTGTTCGTCATCTAAACCTCCTGGAGAGCGGACACGTCGTGAACTTTTAACTCCCCAACCCTCTTCTTCTCTGCCGTACACTTTTCGCTAGTGCTGGTCCCTCGCCCCTCCCTCTTTGTGTTTTACCCTTAAAACTTCGTAAGGTTCTTCACTAATTTTTTTCTTCCATGACCCAAAAAAATGCTTTGACCCGTTTTATATTCCCTCTTTTGGCACCATCCTAAAAACGTTCTTTTTCCCCATTTCCATCCTAAGTAACAAAGTTCCCATTAGCTCTTTCTCAATCTTTTCCCGTTGTGAGTTGATGGGACGTGACCTCTATAGTTTGTTTTGCCCTTTCCAGTCTTGCCTTACGTATCTAACCCACAAGGAATCTGCATCCCCTTTACCAGTACTCTGGCTTCTTCCAGCTGGTGCTCCTCCCTTTTAGTTCTCTGCCAGAATTTTGATTTGTACTCAGGTGTGGTTGTCCCCACTCGTATATTTGTAAACTCGTTTTTGGCCCCAAACTCTTTCCGTTCCCTGAAGACCCGAGAGAACCGTTTGTATGTTCGTTTGTGATTAGTGTTTATAGAGGCTTCCTTCACTCTCCTTCACGTCCTTTTCTCTTTCCCCCCGTGGTCTTCACCAATTCCAAAACAATGTCCGGTCTTTGCATTAATCCGTAAGGTTTTTTTCCCTTCCCCTCTTTCTTTCACCCGCGTTGCTTGAACTTTTTCTCTAGTGCCCAAAACGCACTCACTGTCATCCCCCTGACCATGCCTTTTCTTCTTTTCCCCCACACCACTGCAGTTCCATCGCCAGCTTTTGCTTCCTGCTCATCTGCCTCCGTTTTTTCATGCTTAGGTTTCCGTCTCTGCGTTTCTGTGCGTTTGGGTTCAAAGGCTCTCATCTCCAAGCGTCCTTTTGCCCCCAATCAGGGTTATGATAGATTATCTGCGAGTTTCGGCGGGTTTTGCTTACATTTCATTTGCACTATTTCCCCTTTTAATCAAAGACACCCAAACTGTGGTTTTCTTTGTCATTACTTTTCCCTGATTTAACTTTTACATTTACTATTGACCCCTACCAGACCCATGATTTTTGCCTTTTTTGAATTTCGTCTTCGTCATAATTCCCCCCTTGTCCCCCATATTGTCCCCCGGGTGTGTTTTTTCACAGAAAGACCCCCCCCACTTTTTCGCTTCATGTTTCATTTTGAGGTTTGGCCCCTGTTTCTTTCGTTGTATTTCGCAAACCCCATGCTTGCACAACGCCCCCCCCAGTCTTGCTGAGCACCCCGTTCTTTAACCGTCCGCATCGCTACCTTTTTGCCTGCGCAAGCAATGGGCTTTTTGTTTGAGATTTCTTCTCTCTTATATTAATCACTATCGTATTCCCCCTTTTTTGTTTCGTTGTGTTTGAGTTTTTGTTTCAGTCTCTTTCAACTGAGTGCTCGCA
>Ga0179593_1361347_pt1 | contig 11102 bp, 9 predicted proteins | sample CZODoug2_1_08_16_FD_185931 | JGI IMG/M metagenome (GOLD analysis project Ga0179593, IMG submission 185931) | Vadose zone soil fungal communities from Angelo Coast Range Reserve, California, USA - CZODoug2_1_08_16fungal (PacBio error correction) | ecosystem: Environmental > Terrestrial > Soil >... | reverse complement strand
CTTTTTTTATCCTTTTTTCGCTTGGGAGCGTTCCATGGCCTTTTCACACCCTCGACCTGGTCAATTCGCTTCATTTTCCAATCTTTCAAACGGGTCTACCAACTGTTGTATTTTCTGCTTCCTTTTTCTTGTCGTACCTGTCGATCGAATTCACATCCTTCCTTGGTGCCCTACGCAGACGGGATCCGGCCCTTTCTTACCTCGTCCTGGCATGTTGTAATCCTGAAACAGGATCTTTTACCCCATACATCTGCGTAAGTCCGATGTCCACTCCGGAGGAGTTGTCTTTATCTCCCTCTCCCAGACCAGAGAGCACCGGATCACGGCCGAATCCCCATCCTCGATGCCAGAAGGGGATGTAAAATTAAATCCCTCCCTTTCTTTCCCTATTTTGGTTGTCTTCGGCGTTCGCTACCGATCAGCGAAAGAATGGACATCTTCCACCCCCGCTTGTATTCCTCTTCCCTTTCAGTGGTGCCGCGCCCGCGTTTTTATCTCTTTCTTTGTCCCCCCCCTCCTCCACTTTTTTTTTTAGAGATCCCGCGCGTTTTCCGCGCTCTGAAGAAATACACTTGTTACCCTCTTCCCCCCCTCTTTCGTCTCTTAGGCAAGGCACTTTCAGCCCCAACCCTCCCCCTAGCGGGAAACACTTTTTGTGCTTCTTCCCCCTTGCTCATCTCGGCTGGGGTCGGCCTTTGGTGGCGCGCGTTCGATCACTTCCAACTTCCTTTTTCCTTTCCTTTTTAGGTCTCTGTCCGGAACCTGTAAGGAGCTTTACATGAAGGAAGTTATTCCTTCCAGTCCCCCTTTTCGATCACGCTGCGGACGGCCCATGACTCCCTTTTGAATTCGCTCGACAATGCGATACGTCCTTTCCTGACCCGGCTGGGAAGTTCCCAGCGTTTTTTCTGTCGATTCTTTTCTGGCAATTTTCCGAACTTTTTCCCCCCTCTCCCACCATGTCGAGTTGTTGACGGCAGGACCCGCCCCTCTCCTAGAAAACGCCTCCCCTTTCCGACCTCCCTGAGTTTTTTCTGGCCGTTCCCTCCTCCTTGGTGAGTTCCCCTTTTTTTGGAACGGCTAATGTATTTGCAGGTACCCCCCCTCGATGCTGCTTATAGAGTCCCTATTCCCCCTCTTTTTATTTTCCCCTTCTTGGTCGGAAGGATCAATTCCAGCGGGTGTCCCCAATATATTTATCTTTACCCCCTTCTTCTTTTCTTGCCGGAGATTTGGAGCAATCGTGCCTCTCTCCACGCTACAGTATTGTTGGTTTTCTTACTTTCGAGGCGCCTACCTTAGTCACTGTCTATTCCCCAGAAGGGCTTGTCGCTGTTGACACCAAAGGTAGTTTGATCTCCCCTTACTGAAAAATACGAGTTCCCACGTAGGTTTGCCCCTCGGGTAGTGGTTTTTTCTTTTTTCCTTCACGAAGAGGGGCGATGTACCGCCCCCTTCCCTTCATGATTGGGACGAAGACTTTTCCAATTTGACCTCCCCTTCGCTCTTCTCAGGCGTGATAGCGCCTGACCATCTGGCTTGCGCAAGTCCTCTTTCCTCCGTTCCGCGCCGATCTGTCTCTCCTTATTTTTTTTGGCCTTCTCCTTTCTTTGAGCCTCCAGGCAAACCCCTCTCAGGTGCAGTTTTCCTTGCCAAAACCCCATTCCCTTGATCGACCGGAATTCAGTGCGTGTGAACTTTTATGATATCCGTTTCGTGAAGGCCTTGCCGATTCCAAGCCCTCAGCTCTCTCCCACCGCTCGAGGCCTCTGTTCCCTCCCAATCTTGTTACAACTAATCGGACGTCGTGCCGACTTCCCCCTTTTCTATGTTGCGAAGGCGATTTCCTTTTGGAACTTTTCGGCAGGGGCCTCTGCCTGGGAATTCCCGAATTCCTTGGACGAGGCATGGCGCCTGTCCCTAACTCTTGTCTTGTTTCGTAGCTTTTCCTCACGTTGTGAGATTCCGCCGTTTCCAAAATCGACGGAAGCCCTTCCCCCATTTCTTTTTTCTGCACCCAATACTCAATCGACAAGTACCCTGCCTTCCCCTGAAGCAGACCCTTTCTTAGGGTCTCGCTGGACGTTCCCCCCCCCCTTCTACTCAAATGCTACCCTGTTCCCTTTTATTGAACTACTAGCCATTTTTCTTCCCTGTGTTATTCCCCCCTCCTAGACCCGGTTCGAGCCTGGGAACATACCCTCCCTTCCCCTCCTCCTTTTTCTTTTGAGAGTCCCGGTTTTCCCCTTCTGTAGCGTTTGTCTTCCATGACTTCCACTACCCCGGGTATCAGAGAAGGTGACCACCTCTATTTTTCCTACGGCGAAGGCCGGTCCTCTCGCCTCCCCGGTGTTGTGTCCTTTGGCACGATGTCCAGAAGGCTGTTGTTCCTTTTTTTTTTTTAATGATGAAGGTGGAACTTGTCGATTGAGCCGTAGGCCTCTTTTTCCTTTCTTCTATATTTACTGCTCCTAGATCTTCTCGTGTGTTCGAACTTCCCTTCCCTGCTCGTAGAGCTGACTACTTCCCCCACACTTTCGGTTTAAAAGAACGGACCAGTTCTTCCCTCCTCTGGAAAATATGCATGCTCCCTTCCCCTTTCCCCCCCCTTTCCTTTTTTAGATTTCTCTTCCCGGATCATAATGCACCTAGAGTGAGTCTTTCCTCAATCCCTTCTTTTCCTTGGCCCGTAGCTTGCAGGGCCGCTTCATCCTCCCCGATCTGCGATGAAATTAGTTCTCCCCCTTGGGCCTTTTTCTCCCTATTACTGTGCGCCCTGCGTCATAAATACTTGCCTCTAGCCCCCCCCCAGCCAATATCCTGATCCCCGGAGAGGAATCAACTCCCCCCCCCCCCTTTTCTTTAACAGTTTTACAAAGCTATCAAAACCCGCCTTATCCTCCTCCCATTAGCGCATCTCCGTTGCGTTCCCTTTCCCTTCCTCCAAGCGTTCGTCAGTCCTTTCCAGTGACCCATCCGCGGGCGAGAGAAAACAAAGACTTATCGGCGGACTTTTCTTATTCTTTGTTTGGATCGTATCTTTTTCCCCCCTTTTTGCTTCTTTTCCCATCAGCGTTCTTCAACACACCTTCATTTCTTTTTTCCCTACCCGTGCTACAGCGACAGGTCCGCTTCTCTCCGCCAGTTGGTGTTAAAGCGAATTCTCTCGCCACGTTCGAGATCGCCCTTTTTCCCCCCCAGCTCTTGTATGCGCTTTCTGCTTGGAAAATACTTCAGATCGCCTTCCCCCCCCTAGCGTTCTCTACTATATTGGGATACCCGCATGCAGAATTGTTCCTCCCCTTTTTCTCGTTCATCACCATATACAGATTGCATCTCGTTTGTAAAAAGGAAACATCAGAGCTCTCCCATAAGCTCACCCCCGTCTACTCATAAATAGGGGAATTTAAGAACCCCTAATTTTATTACCTCCTTTTGAGGAGTTCGGCTCGAGCGGGACTTCCAATTTCAACAAATCTGAAATTGGCATTCTCCCCCCCCTCTGAGATAATTGTCATACGACAGTCAAACGTGGTCTCCCTTTTTCTGCCCGCCGGAATAACCTTAGTATAGGTCTCTTTTCTTTGAATCTTTCTGATTTGCAGCGGCTCGTAACCATTTAATGTTCCCTTCGCCTTTCCCCCCTTCTTTTTAGCTCGAACAGGATCCTACTCCCCTCCCAATCCCCTTCTCAGATTCACTTCGTGTCTTCTTGTCGTGCTCCCACATTCCTAGCTGTGATCGACCCTCCTTCCCCCCCAAGCTCAGATGAGACGCCTTTTTTGAAATGGTCCTCCCTCCCCGTTACTCTTTGCCCCTCAACTTGGAGGTTTCGTCCTTTCAGTGTTCTTGCCGAATCTCCTGACCCCTTCTTGCCACTCTCAAAAGTGGGATTTCTCACCCCCCCTTTTCCAGTGTCAAAGCGTAAAAACCAAACAGGGCCCTCTCTTGAGTGACCCCTCCCTTCCTTTTCCGAGAGATAAAGCGCTTGAGTTTTTGCCCTTTCTTCCTGAGAAGAGGTATCGGTCCTCCCTTCAGCTTTTGGTTGGATTAGCTTTCAACCTTTAGCTGATTGCTCTCCCCGACGACAAACCGTCCCCCTGGTTGCAACACTTTTTGATGGCGAGTCTTTTTTTCCCCTCACCTTATTGTGCTTAATCTGGTGGGGATTTGTCCGTCGATCCCTCTCGGGCTTTCGACTTTCGTACCCTGCACGTCCCTGACCTTCTACGACAGAGTATGCCCCTTACCAAGTGGAACTATTGTCCGAGCTCCATGCCTTTCCCTGGCAACATGGTGTGCCTCTCACGCTCCGACACCTCCCATACCTCCTGAATTCGATTTCCTATTGGACCCTTCTTACGGCGTCTAGGACTTTGGCGCCCCCCCTTTCTGAGTCTTTTGCCCTTAGCGCCCCTCACTCCTTGAAAAGTCCCCCGTCGAGTGTTGCCGGCCCTTTTGGACCGCGCCTTCGGCCACCCTTCCAAACCGTTGAAGTCACCCCTCAATTTTCCCTGTCGCACTTCCCTACCGGTCTGAAGTCGGTGCCCTTCTGCGGTCCCCCCCCCCTGGCGTTCGATGCCTGATACCTCTTTCTCTCCCGCCGAAGCGCCCCCCCCTATCTTAGCAGAGGGTGACAACTCTTTTCTTTCTAAAGAGCCTCCCGTTTACTGGTGGTGCACTTGTGACGCCCCGTCCATCTCACCACGCTTTGGCGATCTCCTTGCTTGATCGAACGTACCGCTACAACAAGACTGTTTGTTTCCTCTGGTAACGTCTGTTATGTTCACTTAGGGTTTGTTTTTGATCAGACCTCCCCAGCATTTTCAACTATTCGTCGGCCTCCTCGTGCTGCGGGGTCCCGTTGGTTCTCTAGCATCTTTGGTTTCCCCCTTATGGGCGAGCGACGGCGCCGACCGCTTACTTAGAAGAAGCCTTGGTCCCTTAAAGTGAGCTGTGCTTCTTTGATCGTGTAAGTCCCCCGCGGGTTTTTTTTCTTTCTTACGACGACTAGTGCGAAACTTTTCTCTCTCTTGGCGGCTACGGATGATTGGTGGTTTTTCTTTCCCTTTAACTTTCGTCGAAGTCCCCATAGTCCTCCCCTCCTTATCTTTCAAGAATACCATTTTTTTCTCTCCCGGAATTGCAGCAGGCGATGTTCCCTTCTATATAGCGGTTCCTCCGCTTCTCAAGTCCTTCATTTTACGCCCTCACAGCTATGACCCGACTCAACTCCCCCCCCTGGTTTCATTATTACATCTTTCTGTTTCTGGACTTGGACAGGACGGACAGTTCTCTTTTCTAATTGCCATCTGTTAAACCTTTTCTTCGGTCCGCCCTTTGCCTGGATTTTCCTCCCCCACGGCAGTTGGAGGAGGCATGAGCCTGGGATAGAACGAGCTGGCCTCTGTTTTGTTTCCCTCTTCTTTTCGCGAGTTATCCCTGAAAATCGACGGCATCACTCTTTACGGGATGCGCCTAAATCCCTCATCCAGAAATCATTAATTCCTCCCCCTCTCACCTCCCGTGGACCCCGCTCCCTTTCCACCGGCGAACACGCTGCCAATGGCTCCACTTTTGGTCTTCCTCCTCTTCAATCTCACTGCTGCCCTTATTGACCCCTTTTTTTTTTCTTTCACGGACAGTGCACTAGATTTCCTTTCTTTTCCCCCTTACCGATCTCTCCCTTTTCCCATTTTTTTGTTGAGACGATCGTGCTTTTTCCCCCCCCTTCCGAAAGGGGACTCCTTTCTGAAACGATTTTATTTAAGACGGGCACAGTCCGGACTCGGACCTTCGGACCCATTCTCCTGGGCCCTCGACTTTTTTTTCGCCCTATGTCCCGACGGTTGTCTGCTGATTTTGCGTGGAAATTGTCGATTGAGGGATTTTATTCCGCCTCCCTTTGTTCAGTCGCCTCTGGTCCGTAGATATTCGAGGTAGGGTGTGAGTCGACTGAACCCTGTCAATTGCGCGATCGTTCTCATTCCTCTCCTCGTTCCCCCATTTTTTCGGAAAAATTTCTCCCCCTTCCCTTAATTTCGCCGAAAAGTTATCCCCTCTCCGTCCCCCTCGCAATGCCTGGTGTACGTCCTTTTTCTTTCCCGAGTATGTCCGCCCGGTTTGACTATGCCCCTCTGCCGTCTGGATTTTGAACCCCACTTGGTATCCTCTGCGTGCGTTCCGCCGCTTAAAAGGAGATTTTCCCCCTCCCCCACCCTCTCGATGACACTTAATTTCGAGACATTTCTTTTCTCTACTCCTATCAAGATCCATTTGCCTGGTGCCATACCCTCGGCAATAGACCACCCCAGCCAATATCCCTTTCGCGCTCTTCATAACGCTCTTGGGCCCGTCCTTGTTTCAATTTCATACAACCACTGGTTTCCCCTTCAGAAACGCCATTTTCTCATTCTAACTTTGCGTCTTGCCTCATAATAAAGTTTCGGTCCCCCCGGGCGCTTCGAAATCGCCACCTAAACCGTTACAAGAGGAGAGAGCAACTTTACTCTCTGCCCGCCACTTCGATTTGGTCCCTCCCGATGCGTCAATTCAGGTCAGCGTTTTTTGACCCTCTTTTTGTCCCAGAAGGTCCCCCGCCCCTTTTCTTCTACCCTCCCGTGAATCGACGTTTCCCAAGTTAGCCGCCTTTTCACCCCAGCGTAATTCTGTTCTATATTTCGTCTGCACTCAGCCCCCCTCATCGCTGTAACCCTGGTATCTCCGATAAATTTTTCGACTTTGATCTTTAGCACCTTTCTCGTGCCTCGACAATCTCGGCCCTCCCGATCCGGGTGAAAGTCCATTCATGTATCCGCTTTTCCGGGCTCACATTTCAACTATTACGGTGCTTTGTCCTTCTTCTTACCGGTTGGGACTTCTCACCCTTGGCTCTCCTCAGTTCCAAAGGGTGATCTGGACAAAGAGAAAGGGTCTTTTCCCGTTGTAAGTCGAGAGAATCAAAGAAGTAGACCTGAAAAATGGCCCATGGGTAGGAAAGCAATTGTAATCCTCGTGGCCCATCACGTGAAATGTATCACATAGGGACCTTTTCTCAGAGCTGCCGAAGAGAGGCATTCACTGTCTGTTAAATTTAATTTAAGGATGTTCGACACCTTTCTTACCGGACAAGTTTCCCCAATTTAAATTTTTTCCTCCCGGCACTTTTTGGCTCGCGAGGTTGTCTTTTGCTCAACGCAACCCCCTGAGGCGCGGTGATCTACGTTTTTTTAGACACGGCCTACGAGAAGACCGGTGTGAGGATAGAGGAACACCATTGTCCTAATTTCTTTTTGTGATGTCGTTTGTCTTCTGTCTTCTAGAACATGGAAAAGCCCTCTGTATCCACCCATACTATACTTTTCCAGTGACCTGGAAATGTCCCCCCCCCACTGGGTATCTCTGCCTCTCCCTCCCTTTTTTTTGAGAGAAAAGTCGTGTTTCCTCTTTAGCAAATGGTCCCCCCTTGAGTCCCCCACAACTTGGTGGTCCCGATTCCATTCCTTTTCTATCAGCTCCGAGGACCCTCTCCTCCCCTCCCCAAATATGGGCAAAAATTTCTTAGCCTTTCATAAACTCCTCTGATGGGTCTTAGGTGCGCCTATCAACGTCTGGTAGAGTTTTCTTCCACGCCCCCCCTTCTAGTATAAGTGCATAGGCCTATTCTGTATTTGGAGCTTTCTTCCTCTCCTGTTCATCTCAACAATTGCCTGTTCCTACAGGAAGTTTTCTTAAGACTGAAGTAGAACCATCTCTCTATCCCTCACGTGTTAACCTTATACGGGACTGTTTTCACTGACAAGTATCCACCCCTGAGAACAGGTTTAGTTATTTTCCTTTTTGTCACGGCCCCCCTACCCCATTGTTTCGAGTTGTTTCACCCTCCCTCCCTGGCCCAGACCCCAACTTCCGAAACTCCCCCTCCCCCCAACTTGACGCACAAGAGTTTTTCCTTTCCCCTATTTAGGTCTCCTTTCGTCAAAGGCGGTGGGTCATCTTTTTTTCGCTGACAACAACGTCCTATGCGTGCGAGAAGGATCGTTTCTTTTCCCGATTTGCACGAGCTGCTTTCGTCCCCATATCATTCGCAGAGGCCCCCCCGATTTTCGCCTCCCCTTCGCTCTATGCTTCCTCTGTTTGCCAATGTTGCCCTTCCCTCTTAACAGGACCCGCTTCCTCTTTTCGACCCCGTTCTCTCCGATGAAGGCCGAACGTACGTTTCCTTCTCCCACTGGGGATTTGCAGCGGCCTGTACCGTCGTCTTTACAGCCGAAGGTCGGTGATCCTCTCACCCTCCCCAGCACGCGAAAACCTTTTGCCAAACAATCTACCTCGAGTTTTTTTTTTCGCCTTCCGGGGTCTTAGCCCCCGCTTGGACCTTCACCGTCCGTGATGGGTCTTTTGCGGCAACACGGTTTTCCGAAGATCAATTGACGTCAAGTATCTTTACTTTTTCTTCCTGAGTCCGGGGTTGTTTTCTCGCTTGCCCTTTTCATAGTGGCCCCCCTTTCCGTTTCTTTTCCTCGGCCCTCGGCGTCCCTCACGGTGGCTGTTGAGCCCTTTCACATTTTTCTCTTTTCCAGGACATCCTGGTCGATCTTTCCTCGTTCCATTGCACCTTGTTTTCCCCTTGCCTCAGGCTCATCGGGTTTGACCTTTCACGCCTGTTAACTCTCTTTCCGTCCTGGCATCGGATAGGCCTCACATTTTCTCCGCCCCGCCGCACCCGTTGGTTTTTGTCATTACTCACCCCCTCCTACGACTCGGACTTAAACCACCAAATTTCTCCCTGGACCCCAGTTCTCTGTAAGCCCTCCCTGGGGACTTTCTCACTTTTCCTTCCGGCCTCCCTTTGAATGGCTTTTATCCAAAGTCCAGTTGTCGTTCATTGAGACTGGATCCCCCCCGAGTTTTTTTTCCTGATTTGAAGTCGACGCACCCCCGGACCGCGTCCTCTCCGGCGTCTATCGACTGTCCCAGACCTTTGAAAGGGACGCTGCGCCTCACACGTTCCCCCACCTGCCCAGTCCATTCCCCACTTCACCCTCTTTTCCCTCCCCCTGTCCTGCTACACACGTCCCCACCGGAATCCGTTTTCACAATGGGTCCCGGACCGATTTTCGAGGACCTCTCCTTTTTTCGTTATCCTTTTCTTTATTCACGAACAGTGATAGATTCCGCTTTGAGGCAACATAAGATCTCTCCTGTGACAGCTCATGATTTTTGTAATTCTTAGGTATTTCAGTCCCCTTCGGGACAGCTTTTTAAGATCGGACCCTATTCTCTCCCCAAAGTGTAGCCGAGAGAAGGGAGGTATTTCCTATCCCTTGGCGTTTCCCTTACCCCCCATTGTAGCCTTTTAGAGCCTTCTCTGTTTTTTTCTTGCTCTTTCTCTTTCAACGGGAGTCTGTCGGGGTTTTCTCTTCAGGTGGCTTGTCTTGGGATCCTTCCCACCCTTTCCCCCTATCGGTCCGGCTTGCACGTTCATGAGAGGGCTTATCTTCGTTCCCCTTCTTCGGTAGAAGACCTTTTTTTTCTTTCTCCTTCCCGAGCCCTTCGATCGATCCTGTCCTCGTCCATGGCCGTTGCGTTTTTTCCCATTCCCCCCCTTCATCGGCCTGCGTCGAAAATTTCTCCCGTCTTTGCAATCTACATGAGCAAATACAATTGTCTTCCTTTTCAGTCCGAGTAGTCCCCCGCAAGATGGTGTCATCCCCTCCGTTTGCGCTTTGTCCCCAGATTTTGAGGTATTCCCCCCAGATGCCGAGCCGTGCCCGGGTTTTCTTCACCGCGATATCTCCTCAGATCGCCTTTTGACTTCCTCCGATCGAAGTTTGGAATTTCTCTGAACTACCGTTGGACCGTCTTCTTTTTTCTTCTCCCTCAATTGGTCCCCATCTGATACCGCCCCACCCGTTATGAAGACTAGGCGTTTTTTTCCCTATTGGGCCCCACTAGGCCCGGCTGCCCCAGGTTTTACCAGCTGGTTCCTGAGCCACGCATAGGGCTATCTTCCGTCCCCCCCTTGATCTGTCAGGAATCCCCACTTCGCGTCTCCATCGCCCCTTGCCGTGTCACCTTGCCCCAGCGGGCTTCTCCCCCCCCTCGTTCTCCCCGCAGCATCGTACTGTTTTTTTGATCGAGCTATTTTCGTGCTTTTTTTTTAACTTCAGGTCGCGCGGATCACCTCCTTCATATTTCCTTCCAGAACAGTTACAGAGGCCCTCGGCGATCTCTTACCCCTTCCCGTGAAGTTGGCACGCGATTTCGCCCCTCTGGAAATCTTCTACCCTCCCGTTTCTCCAACAGCCGGTGTTCCTCGGGCCACCCTGACAGGTTTCCTGAACGTTGCAAATGATCTTCCCCCCAATTAGATCCCTCTTTAGATACTATTTATTGGGTCCGCTTTTTCCCTTCCCTGGTTACGCCACGCTAAGGAAGAGTCAGCCCTTCCCCTATCATTTAGCTCAGAATCTCTTTTGGTCAACGCACATCTTTCCCGATGCCCCGACCGGGTCCATCACCCAGGCTCTTCCTAATAGGTTGAAAAACTCTTTTGCCGTCCCGTTGTCGTCTTCACCGGTTGGTCGGAGGTTCTTTTTGCTTTCTTTTTTCCTGTTTCCCCAAGTTCCGTTTCACAACTACTTCCCTTTTTCCCGTGAGATTTGCCTCACCCGAAAGAATTCGACAGGTAAACTTTTCCCTGGTATTCCCGCGTGTGTCCCATTCCATGTCCCCCGTTAGTATCCCGCCCCTCGAATTACCCCCGGCTCCCCTCAGTGGCAGCGCGGGATAGTTTAGCAACCCCCCCTTTGTAGGAGGACTTTTGGGTTGAGCATTCTTTAAACATGATTATTCCGCTGCTCCTCCAATCAATCGTAGTCTCTCACGGAGACCGCTTTTTTTTTTTCCGATCTAACTCCCTGAGCCAGAGCCGTCCTTACCGCAATCCCAGCCTAGTCTTCCCGCTTCTTTTAACTTCGGGACAGCCCTGGTTTTTACTTGGCGGTTGTTTCGCTTTCTCCCGCGCCGATTAGCGCCCTCTTCCTTGTTACCACCAGCGGTATTTCTTCAGATCCGTGTTCGAACCCGTCCCCCACAAA